>ERZ773359.353-NODE-353-length-64739-cov-6.787474_pt1 | contig 64739 bp, 60 predicted proteins | sample MGYA00374955_ERZ773359 | MGnify/ENA primary metagenome ERZ773359 (study PRJEB29098, sample SAMN04486028) | biogas fermenter metagenome | study: EMG produced TPA metagenomics assembly of the Biogas fermentation microbial communities from Germany - Plant 4 DNA1... | reverse complement strand
TCAAAGCCTGTATCAGATTAACACGGCCTGAGATCATGGTATAGCCTTTGGTATTTTCATCAAATTGATCCAACGTAAGTTTATTTATATTGGTATTAATATATTCAAAAACCTCGCTGGCTTTGGTATAGTGGCTAATGTAACCCTCTACATCTCTCCCCCTTTTTGAATTGACGGCGGCGTCAGTATAATCAAGGTATGTTAATATCATATTGCCTATATCCTTAAGCAATAATCCGCTGTCCGCCTGGACGTGTCTTTTGCTCATGGTCTCCGCTGCCGCACGAAGCTCACCGGAATACTTGTAATAATCCCTGAGACTATCGGAATGATTCGTAGACAGGAAATTCTCAAGAACACTGTGCAAAGTTGTTACGCTGTTGCTTATTTCACTCAAGTATTTATTATTCAGGAATATTGCATCCATACCGTTAGCCAGCATCCTGGCGTTATAATATGTAAAAAACAATCCTACGCCCATAATCAGAGTGGTGACCAGGGAATAGAATATAAGTTTTTTCCTTATTCGGTTTTTAGAAAAAAATTCGATTATCTTTCTCAATCATTATCACTCTCCTTTGGTTCTTCATTGAGAGTGTTCCTGTATTTTTCAAGATTTCTTGCCGTTATTACTTTTGCTCCTGTATCGACATACGACGAAGTCATTAACTTCTTTTTGTATTCGACAAGTGAACGAATGCTTTCATAGCCCATCTCATAAGGATTTGACGCTACGGTCCCGTAAATAACTCCTTTTTCAATATATCTGAGAATTTCAGGCGCGTCGCCATAACCGATTATGGTGACTTGTCCCACCTTATTAAGGTCTACAATGATCTGGGCTGTGCTTATAGTGTCTTTAACGTTTGTACAAATTATAGTGTTAACATCGGGATAATTATACAGTATCTGCCTTGTAACTTCCTCAGCAGTGAACAGCCCGGTTCCGGATGACTGTATGGTTTTTATGGTCGCGTTCGGCGCATCTTTAAGCACATCCTTGAAGCCTGCCACTCTCAGACTTTGGGGCACATTTTCGCTTGAACCGTTAAAGCTTTTAATTATAATTCCGATCACCGCGTCATCTCCCATTGACTCAAGCACAAGCTTACCTGCTTCACTGCCCAGGTTATACGTATTGGTACCCACAAAGGCTTTTCTTTTACTGTTCTTTGCATCGGTTTCGATCGTTATTACCGGTATCCCTGCTTCTGTTGCTTCATCTATAAGAGGAGTAAAAACCTCCTCGTCCAGGACATGAGTTACAATACCGTCCACTCTGGCTGCTACCGCCATCTTAAAGTATTTGACCTGCTCATCCATGTTTGTGAATCTGGGTCCGTTAAACTCAACTGCAACATTAAAATCGCTTGCCGCATCAAAGCAACCTTCTTTGACGGTTTGCCAATACGAATCATCCGTATTCTGGGCTATTACTATAAAGTGATAATCATTATTACTGGCGCTTTCCTTAAGAAGGCTGTTGGCTTCAAGAAGATTTAACTGAAAATAATTAATGGAATATCCAATGAGAAATACAAAAATGAAAAACAGTATGACTACTCCAAATACCAGTAATTTTTTCATTTGCAACCTCGCAAATCTTTGCCACCCCGGAATTGTCTAAAACTACCTGTGCTGCAGGTGGTATTTGTATTAATTATAGCATATGAACCGCAAAAAGAGTAAAGTTATAATAAAAATAAGAGAGGGCATCAATATTGCATGAAAGCGGTCATTTATGCTTTGTGCATTGCAGAACTTCATTGAACTTGAATGGAGAATGCGACTTACATTGAGTTTATTATAGCTTATTTTTTCAGTTTTGCAATTGATATACAGTTTTCTACTTCTCTCACCGAAGGCATTGCCGGGATTGCTCCCTTTTTAGTTGTAGTTAATGATCCGGCGGCATTTGAAAATCTAACCATAGATTCCAATTCATCTTTATCAATTAATTCGATCGGTTTGCCAAATTCAATGACCTTATACAACATGGCTCCCAAAAAAGCGTCACCTGCGCCGGTAGTATCTATTGTATCTACATCATAAGCGGCAAGTTTTCCGGTGATGTCTCCGTGTCTAAAATAACAGCCTTTCGCTCCAAGCGTCACTAAAATAAGACTGGGTCCGTATTTATCAAGTATATATCCGGAACCTTTTTCAAGACTGGTTTCTCCTGTTATGAACTCCAGCTCCTCTTCCGATACTTTTAAAATATCTGTATAGACCAATCCTGTTTTCATTAACTCTTTGGCTTCCTTCAGGTCATCCCAGAGTGGAGGCCTTAAGTTAGGGTCGAATGAAATTAGTTTATTGAATTTCTTTGCAGTCATTACCGCATGTAAAGTAGCGTCCCTGGAAGGTCCCTTTGTCATGGATACGGTGCCAAAGTGGAATATCTTACAACTCTTTATTAATTCCGGATCTATTTCATCCTTATTAAGAAGCATATCCGCACCGGGTTTTCTGTAAAAACTGAAACTTCTGTCTCCGCTGCTGTCCAGATGCACGAATGCCAATGTGGTATTGGCCTGGTCTGTCACAATTATTCCTCTTGTGTCTACCCCAATATCCTTCATTGTGGTTATAAGGAAACTGCCGAATTGATCGTCCCCTACTTTGCTGATCAAAGCCGTCTTTTTTCCCATTTTAGAGAGAATGGCCAGTACATTCCCCGGCGCTCCGCCGGGATTTCGTTCAAACAATGCGGTGCCTTCGGCCGTTACTCCCCCCGGAGTAAAATCTATCAGCAATTCACCTATTGCCACTACATCGAACATATAAATACCCCATTTCATATTCATAAGATTATAATTTTATTAAAAGAGTCCTTCAATCTGAATATATTTTTTCAAGAATACGCCAATATTTAGGACGCCTGGATTGGTATATCAAATATGGTCCTTTATTTAGAGTACACCTTATACTTGTTTTAGTCTATCCTCGATTTCCCGTTTATATCTTAGGAACCTTCCGGATAATAAGAAAAATCTTAATCTCACCCATAATCGTTTCAATAATATCAACTTTAATATAATACATGGTTAAAAGATTATTTGAGTGCCTCTTGGTTTTGCTTAAAATATTCATCAACCTGCTTTTGGTTCTTAAAAATTAATATTTTATCTTTATATTGCGATGCAATCTGTTTAAAATGATTACGTCTTTGTTTATTTCGTCCTTCGTGCAAAATCCACCAGATAAATTCCATGTCCATTTTTTCTATACAGCCGCTGGCCATACTTTCACGAGTTTTATTTTTATTTTGAAAATATCTTCTAAGAACTCTATAAAGGCAAACTACACGTGGAAAATTTAAAAAAATAATTCTATCTGCTTGCTCTAATCGTTCTTTCTGATAAAAGTCATTATAATTCCCGTCAATAATCCATGACTCATTCTGCATGAACTCCCATACAATTGAATGCGCATCATCCTTATCACGTTCCGCCCAATCGGGTAAGAAATTGACAGTGTCCAGAAACAGTACGGGAATTTTGTAATAGCTGGACAATCGTCCGGCCAGCGTTGACTTTCCACTGCCGCTATACCCAAGTATTGCAATTTTCATATATTTTACCTCACGTAAACAATTCGTGTATACCACTATATTCTACACTTGTATATTTATTACGGCTCAATTCTTATCACTTTTCCCATTAAAAAGCTCGTCTATCTGAGATTTTGTCTCTGACGACAAGGCTTCTCCCAGGTAATTTCGTTGTACTGTTTGTTTTTGTTGGTAAGCCTGCATCACTTTCTCCAACGAAGTTTCTATTTCTGTCTTAAGTTCGCCGGCGGACATAACAGCGCAGCCCGCTCCCCGAATGATAATCTGCTGCAGATTGTCCGATGTGGCAACAGTAATACTGTATTTTTTCTGATTGTCATGCGCGAACCTTTCAATATACTGGTCGGCTGTTTGTGCCTCCCTTGTAAATACCAAATGAATATTTTCATAATCAAGAAATTCTTCCTGATGCCTTTCTACCCGATAGGCATCAAATACTGCAATTATATGATTTTTACGGATACCCTGATACTTGCACAGGATATCCAGAAGTTTCGACCTGGCATTATCCATATTGTCCTGTGCCAGCTCTTTAAGTTCAGGCCATGCAAAAATAATATTATAGCCGTCAACAAGCAGGTATTCGTCTTTTTTCTCTGTTGGTACGCCTTTATAGACGGCCGGCTTGTGAAAGCTTTCGGCTGTCGTTCTCCGTTTTTGCCAGACAGTCTTTTTCCCCTGATTGGCATAATATGTCTGATTAAGAATGCGGTCAACTTCCTCGGGATCCAGCCATTGTTCCTCTGTATGGCTATGCCGGACTTCTGCAGCTTCCTCCGAACTCTCATCTTTACTCTTTAAATAGCTTTCAATATGCATATAATTCTTGACTTCATCCCAACTGACCAAAAATCCGGAGCCGTTGGCGCAAAATATCGAGGATGTCGGATTATCCGCATCTCTTTCCGAATCATAGCCAATTTCTCTAATTACCTCATCTGTATTGTGGCATGGCTCATAGCCTTTAAAACTGCAAAACAGTCTGCCCTGACCTTTTGTGTAGGCCGTAAGCTCTTTTTGGTAATTCCTCATGGTTACGACCGGAGAGCTTCCTGTCAGCTCTGCCATACCGTTTTCTATACGGGTAATCCGGCAGCTTCCATGCATTCTTTCTATGTCGGTCATGGCACGTCCTACCATGTTCTCGGGCAGTTCTATATGAAAGGAGTAGAACGGCTCCAATAATATGGATTCCGCTTCTTTTAACCCCTGCCGGACCGCACGATATGTTGCCTCCCGGAAATCACCGCCTTCAGTGTGTTTATTATGAGCCCTGCCGGAAACCAGGGTAATCTTCATATCTGTGATAGCCGAGCCTGTCAGGACTCCCTTATGGACTTTTTCTTTTAAATGGGACAAAATAAGATTTTTCCAGTTTTTAGCCAGCACATCATCACTGCAGTCAACCGCGAACTCAAGTCCACTTCCCCGCTCTTTCGGCTCCAATAACAGGTGGACTTCGGCATAATGCCCCAGCGGTTCGAAGTGGCCAACACCTTCTACGGTGTTCGCAATAGTTTCTTTGTAAACAATGCTGCCTGAATCAAAGGTTACTTCAACGCCAAACCGGCTCAGTATCAGGCTCTGCAAAACTTCAATCTGCACTTCGCCCATAATTTGTGCCCGGATTTCCTGGAGTTGTTCATCCCATACTATACGAAGTTCCGGATCTTCCTCCTCCAGCATTTTAAGCCTGGGCATCATTACCCGCGGGTCAATACCTTCCGGAAGCTTGATTTGATATGATAACACCGGTTCTAAAATCGGTTTGCCTGAAGCCTCCTCTTCCCCCAATCCTTCTCCGGGTTTAGTATGACTTAAACCTGTAACAGCACAAACTGTCCCAGCTTCGGCTTCATTTACCGCCTCAAATTTCTTGCCGGAATAAATCCGTATCTGGTTCACTTTTTCTTCAAATTCTCTGTAATATACGGAATCCCTTATCTTTAACCTTCCTCCGGTAATTTTCATATGTGTAAGACGGTTTCCCTGCTCGTCCCTGCTTATCTTAAATATTTTCGCTGCAAATTTTTCCGGATAGACAGGTATGGATGTATATTCAACAATACCTTTGATAAAATCATCAATGCCTTCCAGCTTTAAAGCCGATCCGAAAAAGCAGGGGAACACTTTTCGCGTTCTTATTGCTTCTTTTATCTTATCGATGCCGATACTGCCGGATTCCAAATAATCTTCCATTAATTCTTCGTCACACATCGCAAGTTGGTCAAAAAAATTATTTTTATCTTCCAGTCCAAAGTCAATACACCCGTCACTCAGCCGCTTTTTCAATTCATCCATGAGTTTGGCCTGATCGGTACCTTCCTGATCCATTTTATTGATAAATATGAATACCGGAATGTTATAAGTCGAAAGAAGATGCCATAAAGTCCCGGTATGCCCCTGAATGCCATCCGCTCCGCTCACCACCAGTATTGCATAATCCAGGACCTGGAGCGTCCTTTCCATTTCACTTGAAAAATCCACATGTCCGGGAGTATCCAACAGGGTTATCTGGGTATCACCAATCTCAAATACGGCCTGCTTGGAGAATATTGTTATCCCTCTGGCTCTTTCAAGCTCAAAGGTATCAAGAAATGCGTCCTTATTGTCCACCCGGCCTAATTTCCGTATCTTTCCGGTTAAATATAGCAAACTCTCTGAAAGCGTCGTTTTGCCGGCGTCTACATGTGCCAGTATTCCAATAACCAGTTTTTTCATAAGCATTTTTTAATCCTTCTTGTATCTATGGTCTCAAAATTTCTGAGTAAGCAAATAAATCATTATGATTCCTTAATTCATCAAACTATAATTTATATATTATATTATCTCATGATTGTTGCAACTGCGGCAACTGTAGAATATTGGCCGCTTTAAGCTTCCAATGGCACTCATGACGAGAATAAAGCAAGTGCAAGGGTCCTCACTCTGATATGCCTTTCATCCACTTACTCATAAACATAAGATCTTTCAAATCCGATTAGATTTGTTCAGGATGGCATCTTATTAACCATAGGGACGTTTAATTTGGCTTTATATCCCTCTATTAATCTCATTACATATGGTTGCATGTAATTCTGTGTCAGGCTGTCCTCTTTCCCCTTATTATGTATTATGACATACGCGTTCAATCTGTGGTTTTATATGAGGGAGAATATTTTGATAATACTTGCCACCGGGATCAATACCAATAAATCAGAAGATCTATTCAAAGATCTTAAGGATGAAATAAGGAAACGATACACTTTACAGGATAAGATCGTAAGATTCGCAGAAGTTTTCCCTTTGGGCGAAGCAAGAAATACTACGGTCGTAAGGCAGATTTTGGAGGTTGGAGTCCATATGCATCGTGGAACCGGAGGTAAGGAAATTGTTCGGTATGTAAAAAACCATTCGGCCTGGGCTTCCCGAATAATACTGATAGGTCACAGCGGGGGCGGCCAGGCTGTGGGTGATGCCCTGGTCACTCTTGAGAGAATGGGAATCCCTGTTTATCATGTTGTCCAAATAGGAGCCCCGGCTGTACCGGTACATAAAAAATACGTGCATAAGGTTACGAGGGTGGAAACCAGAACTGATTTTGTCGCCCGGAATATCCATATTGGGACCGAGGTGATCTCCTATGGGATAAACCCCATATCAGGACTGCTTTTGTCATTTGCCCGTCTGTTTAACAGGAAAATGCCCGAGACCCGCTATGTTGATCTGAATATCAACGGGCATAAATGGGGAGGTCACTCGGCATATTTCAAGAGGAATCTGAAAAATAAATACGGTATTGATAATGTCACCACTACCGTTAATGCTTTCTGGGATAAAATCAGATAGACTCCCTGATTTATGCGTATAATGCCCTGACACTAATCAGCGAGACTTATTTTTCAATCGCCATCATGGCGATGGTATGACCATGGATTTGTGTCGTATCAAAAACCGGTAAAGGTGAATCTTTTTGCTGAACCAGTAATCCTATTTCGGTACAACCGAGGATTACTCCTTCCGCTCCCCGTTTTTTCAATAATTCAATTATTCTTATAAATTCCTTTCTTGAATCATCATTGATATTGCCTAAACATAACTCGTCATATATTACATGATTTACCAATTCTACATCATCTTCATCCGGAATGATCACATCAATACCATGTTGTTTAATTCTTTCTTTATAAAAATCCTGAGTCATAGTATATTTTGTCCCAAGTAAAGCAACTTTGTGAATATTATTTTTCTTAAGCTTATCCACTGTTGCATCTGCAATATGCAGGATAGGGACAGATATTCTTTCTTGTATCTTCGGAGCCACTTTATGCATGGTATTTGTACAAATGGCAATAAAATCGGCACCTGCTTTTTCCAGTTTCTGAGCCGCCTCTGTCAATATTAAGGCGCCTTTTCCCCAATTGCCTTTTGTTTGGCATTCTTCGATTTCAGAAAAATCAACACTATAAAGTATAATTTTTGCAGAATGAAAGCCGCCTAACTGCTCTTTTACCGTACTATTAATAATCTGGTAATATGATACTGTACTTTCCCAGCTCATTCCGCCTATCAGTCCAATTGTTTTCATCACATCTGCCTCCGTAAATTATGATTCTATTTCATTCATAAAGCTGTTTTTTATTACTCGTAATACTGCTTTGTATCTTTCCGGCAGCTATTGAACCTGCTGTGAGTCTGCTCTTTTTCTGGAATAATTAAAAATCAGAAGACCGATTAATATTATCGATCCGCCAACACATGTTGCAATATCCGGAACTTCAAGTATGACAATATAACCTAAAATCATTGATAATAACGGTGTTACGAACATATAATTCGAGACATCGCTGGTTTTCTCAGCAATGGACAGTGCTTTCGACCAGCATATGTATGCAATGGCACTTGGGAAGATGCCTAAATATATCACAACAAGAACCTGGTCTAACGGCGCCTGGATAATTTGCGAAATCGCTTCCGGTGAAAATATACTTAAAAAAACAGCACCTGCAATAATGCTGTATGTAGTTGACTGAAAAGCCGTATACTTTTTTGTATACTGCCTTTGGGTTATGTTATAACCACTTAAAAGGAGCGCAGCTGCTAACATCCATAAGACTCCGGTGTTAATGGAAAATATACCGTTCCAGAGCGTTAGAACCAGTATGCCTGAAAATTCAATCAGTATTGCAATCCAGGACAAAGCTTTTAATCTTTCTTTCAGAGAAACAGTCGCAATCAGGGCCGTAATGATTGGAACTGTTGAAATAATAATACTTGATGTTGTGGAAGACAATGTTTTTGATCCGATGTTAAAAGTTATCATGTAAAGGGTAAAACCCAAAAGACCTGACAAAATGAATTTTGGGATATCTTTGAGATCCGGAAGACCGATTTTCTGTATGCTTGCAGCAATAATAAGGACTATTGCCGCAACAAAATATCTTAAAAATCCGAGACTGAAAACCGTATAATAGTTAAGCGCAACCTTCGTAAAAACATATGCAGAGGCCCATAAAACGATCGTGCAAATTGCGTAAAAGTGACTTCTTCTATTAAGCATATCTTCTTTACCTTTCCAGCTGCCAAACCGACTTAAGCGCAACTTTCTTTTTTGACCGGGTACAGCATAACCTATATTGGTATGAATTAACTAATTATATCACAAAACTTACACATATCTTTAACTTTTATTAACACAACATCGTCGCCTGCCCCGTAATCACCCGGACCGTACTTTCCCAAATACTCGTCGAGCAAGTATTCTTTAAGGATTTTCTGCTTATCTTTATCCGGCACTCTTTTAAAACCGGCTTTTTCATAAGCTTTAACAGCACGTACATTCCTATTTGACGGTCTTATTATAAATCTCTCCATTCGATGATTTTTCATCAGATAATCGCAAAAAAACTTTATAGCTTCGGATCCAAATCCTCTGCCGCAATATTCTTCAGCCTTTATCCATATATCAAGTTCTGCGCTTTTCCCTTTTAAATGGAAAGATGAATAGCAAATAGCCCCAATTTCCTGATCTTCGTTTTTTATTATCCATAATTGTCCGTCATCCGGCTTTGAGCCATCGAAATAATAATCCTGGAAATCCTCACAATACTCTTCCCAGGTTGGTATCGGACTATCTTCAAAATCCGGCGGCCCCATATGACTCCTGGTTGTTTCCGAAAAGCACAGCCATTCATATACTTTTCTCTTATCTTCCGGCTTTGAAGGCACAATTGTTATTTGATGACCCGCAATCATAACCATGATCCTTCCTGTTTCATAATCAATATACGGTTATTATTCGTTTATATGTTCCGGCGGCTTGGATACACTTCTTTTTATCTGATCAGATTTTTTGTTATAAATGTTGGAAGCAATCTGATTGACATTTTCCATAAGCCACATATAGGTTGTAGTGCCTTCGGAATAATCAGCCTCGGCAAACATATCGATCCTTCCGTCGCGAATCAATTGGTTTACCTGTTTAAAAGCTCTTGAATTACCCTTTGGATAGACTGCAAATGTTCTTCCTCCATTGCTTTTTAATACCGAAAAAGCAGGAACATCGCTTGGGCCGTCGGCTATATAAATCATGTTTTCAAATGGGACACGTCTGTCTTCATATGAGATTTTGGCATTGACATCGATATTGGGGTATTCATTTGAACCCTTGTTGATCTCAAATATGGCCCTTGTTTTTGATGTATTGTCAATGGCATATGCAATTTGTTTTATTTCCCGTTCAGTGTTGCCTGAATCTCTGTTTTTGCCGTTTCCTCCGTTAAGGGAAGATTTTATAGGTTCCTCAATAAATTCACAACCCCAAATATGTTTTACATACCGGGCCACGACTGACCCTTTGATCATTTCTGCCAAACCTGTGCTTACAATATAGTGTTCAACCTTGATATTAAACTTCCGGAACTCCGGATTGTTTTCTACAGAATCCTGCAATTTCTTAAATATTTCAGGAACTCCGGTATAGAACTTCAATTCTTTGCCTAATTCTCTCAATACAGAATTATTAAGGCCTTTGAATATTCCCTGATCGACACATGTCAGAAAGTGATTGAGATAAATAGTATCCCGGTTGACTCTGATACCTTTTTCCTTATATTTATCCTCAAGTCCGTTGACCTCTTTCCAGAATTCAGCCTCACTGACACCATACCTTCTGAAAATCGGTGTTTGCATATAACCGTCAACCAAAGTCTTATCAAAATCCCATATTATCGCTACAATGTTTTGTTCCATAAATTTCTTCCCCACTGTTTTTAATTTCAGGTAATGGATACCGCGATCTTTAAATAAAGCTTTTAATGGCCATACCTGATCCAGAGTTTATATTTAGCCGTTTAATGTTATCAGCCGTAATAAATTGTAAGCCAGGCGGCTATTTGTTGATAATATACCTGGCTTTATCATAATCTTTTTTTCTTACATAGAAAATATATTCATAATTTTTATTCATCAGATTCTATATCCATCCGTTATTGATCCAATGCTGATTATCTGCAGAAGGTGTTTTTTCTTTTTTAAGCAATGCTTTATGCAGCATAGTATTAATATATTTTATTGCATAAACCAGAAACCTGCTTGATTTGAATATTATGCATTTATGGTATTTCATCCAAAATAAATTTAGGGTCGATGCTTGGGTCGCCCGGGATAATCATTTTAGGGTCACAATTATATTTTGGTTCTATAAGAAACTTTTCGTCAATGTTTTTGTAGGATTTTTTTAATCTTTTTATGCTTTTATCGGAAGTATTGTCTGACTGGTTTTTTTCTGTATTAATAACTGTTTTTAAAGTGCTTTTTCCTGGCATATTCAATGCGCCCAGGGCAATAATATAAAAAATTACTGAAAGATATTTGATTCCCTTCATTTTCATACTATCACCTCTCAGTATTAGACGAATATGCTATAAAATGGTTCAATTTCCGAGTGGTATTATACTGCCCTCTCCAAAAAGCAAACATTAAAGGGTAAATGAGAAAATTGCCTTAATCCGGTTTCATTGAAGCCGTTCTTTTTATACCAGTCCTTCAATATTTTATTCTCATTAATAATTCCAATAGAAATCTTTTTTCCTCCTGCTGCTCTCACAGTATCCACAACAAAATCAATGAGCCGTGATCCATATCCGTTATGCCGGTATTCTGGCAACACAGCCAACTTCTCCATGAAATAAAGATCTTCGTTTGACTTTTCAATAGCTACAAAACCTATAAGAGTTTCGTCAATATACGCTCCGTACATATCAACGCCCTTCTGCTGCATTGCGTGCAGGTTATCAATTTCTATAAACGCGGCGTTTGTGGGCGCGTTCTGCCTGGTTAAGCCAAATTCATCCGCTACCGTGATAAAAGAATTCCTTATCACGTTCACACAATCCTGGTCTATAATATCTATCTTCTTTATTTCTAACATATGCAATCTCCCTATTATTAAATCTATGCCACAGGATGGTCTCCAACACTTTGCTGTTTCCTGGTACAATCCGTTTCTTATTTCTTCCCGTAAGCCATTGGGCAAACAACTCTGCATTGATTACACTTTACAACATCAAAACCCCGGGCATTTTTCCCATATGTATTGGTTCGGCATAAGTACTGATTCACATACTTACCGTCCAGAGCACTTACCGGACAACTATCCAAACACTTTCTGCAATTTTTTATACATACCTCTTCAGCAAACGGATCCGACGGAAGATCCAGATTTGTAAGAACCGCACCTATATTAAGCATACTGCCGAATTGGCTGTTTAAAAGCATCGTATTTTTTCCCAATGTCCCAATGCCCGCTTTCACAGCAGCATGTTTCATAGACAGTAAACCACGGCCTTCCAATTTCCCTTCATCCCAGTACTCATAGGGTCCATCCGAAGGTATCGGGACAGCGCATCCATAATTCCTTTCTATTTCCAAAGCAGCCTCATATGCAATTCTGTCAAGTATCACAGGCCCGATATTATTGAAATGCTGATAAACAATTCTTGGATCAACTTTTGTAATGCCCATTGGAATTGCCTTTGCAAATACGATCACCGATTTACATTCATTATAAATGTCCCTCGGGTGGAATCCTTTGGGGGCATCATCAAATCTGTCAACATTAGCAACGCCACATATATCGCAGCCCAAGCGCAGAAAGATTTTTTTTATTTCATCCTTCATCGTAATAACCCCCAACCTTTAATTGTGACCGGATCCTGAGAACTATATGATTAATTAAATCTAAAATGTTCTGTTATAAGGCATTCCCGGTTCATCCATTTATTCCGGTAGGACAAATGGCTTTGCCATATTTTACATATTATTTCTAGTTACTTAAAACGTCAAGTGAATTTAAGATATTGTAAATTATAAAAAGCCCCTGAAATAATCAGGGACTTAAATTGGCTGCCAAATATCAATTGTGATTAATGCTATTTTTTTATTGTTGTCTTCCAGAGTCCATGCAGATTACAGTATTCGTAGATGTCTATTTCACCGGATTCGGGAACAACGAAAATAGCTTTGGGTTCCTCCCCCGGCGAAAGGCTTACTCTTTGTACGCGGCCGCCGCTCATTACACAAATCCACTGGATATAGTGTTCGGGAAGCATAGGATGCTCGACTGACCCGACTTTAACGGTGATGGCATCGCCGTTGACCTCTGCTACCGGCACATGTTTTTCCTTTGACGCGTCCACTGTGTTTGCCACCAGTTTCTCCATTGGCTGTCCGCAGCATATTATGTCTACACCGCTGTCTTCTATTTTGCCCACTAAGTTTCCGCAAATATTACATCTGTAAAAATCCGGATGCTTTTTCATAACATACCTCCTGAATCAATGATTTATTTTTAAAATAACCGGTACTGTGACAATACAGTACAGTAATCTGTAAAATAATACATTTCGGTGTATTCAAATATAATTACCACTTTATTACCGGTTCCAACCAACAAAAATAAGAAAACCTAGGATATTTTCAAACAGGGAATAAACAATTACAAATGAAGTATACTTAAAATAGCTTATATTCTGCTTTTTTGCAAAATGGAGTTGCTCTTCGGGCTTTTACCAAATATACTTAACTTAGCAAATTTATTTTGGAGGTATTTTCCATGGGAGAAATATTAAAAGCCTTTTTTGTGCCTCATCCGCCGCTTATTATTCCCGATATCGGAAAGGGTGAAGAATCCAGGATTTCATCTACAATCGAGGCTTATCATGAAGTGGGCAGACAGGTGAAGGATCTGGCTCCTGACGTTATTATTCTTACTACTCCTCATGGACCTGCATACAGCGATTATATCCACATCTCGCCCGGTTCAAGGCTAAGCGGCTCATTTAAGAACTTCGGAGCTTCCAGGGTAAAATTTGAATTCAATTCTGAAACCGGCCTGATAGAAAAAATTATTGAGATCTCCCGTTCCTTTGGTATAGAAGCAGGCGGAGAAGGTTCCGGCAGGGAAGGTTTGGATCATGGCGCTTTGGTGCCTCTATATTTCGTATCGCAGTATTATACTGATTTCACATTAATTCGTATTTCAATTGCCGGTCTGCCTCTGGAACAATTGTATACTTTCGGCTATTGTATTCAAAAGGCTGTGTTGGCATATGACAAGAAGGTCGTCCTGATAGGCAGCGGTGATTTGTCCCACAGGCTTACCAGCGACGGGCCTTACGGATTCGCTCCGGAAGGACCGGTTTTTGATAAGTACCTGGTTGAAACTGTAAAAGAAGCTGATTTTAAGAAACTGATCAGTATTGACAATGAGCTTTGCTACAAGGCAGGAGAATGCGGGCTAAGATCATTTGCGATTATTGCGGGCGTGTTGAATAGTTTCTGCGTAAAGTCAAATGTTTTATCCTATGAAGGTCCTTTCGGTGTGGGATATATGATAGCGGAGCTTTCTCCCGGAAGCCGGGATCTTTCCCGTGATTTGTATTCTTTCATGGAGAATAAGCATAAAACAGAGATCGAAGTCGTCCGCAAAGCCGAGGATCCTTATGTGGCGCTTGCCCGAAAATCTCTCGAATACTATATAAAAAAAGGGAAAATCCTTGAGGTTCCCGATTATCTTCCTGCTGAAATGATCAATCAGAAAAAAGGCGTATTTGTCAGCATAAAAAAGTACGGCCAGCTCAGGGGCTGTATCGGAACAATATCACCCGTAACTGACAGCATTGCCGAAGAGATTATACAAAACGCCGTCAGTGCCGGTACACGCGACCCAAGGTTCAACCCTGTAAAAGAATTCGAACTTAAGGATCTTGTTTACAGTGTGGATGTTCTTGAAGAACCGGAGCCCATCAACAGTTTGGATGAGCTTGACGTAAAGCGTTATGGAGTTATTGTAACTTCAGGCTATAAAAGAGGTTTATTGCTTCCGGATCTTGAATCGGTTGATACACCTGCCCAGCAGGTCGAGATTGCATTGTCCAAGGCCGGAATCTCCAAAGGAGAAAAATACTCCATGGAGCGCTTTGAGGTAATCCGGCACAGGTAGGTGAAAAATGGAAGGGATTAAGGCTAAGTATTATATTAAGAAAGAAGACGGACTCGTCCATTGTGTGCTTTGTCCTCACAATTGTCATATAAAAAATAACAGACGAGGGATTTGCGGGGTACGTATAAATCTGGGCGGAGACCTCCTGGCCGAAAGCTATGGTCAAATATCCTCACTGGCTTTGGACCCTATAGAAAAAAAACCGCTTTATAACTTTTATCCAGGCTCATACATCCTTTCGGTCGGCAGTTACGGATGTAATTTTTCCTGTTCCTTTTGTCAGAACAACAGTATATCTTTCGGCAATCCCGAAACAGTGTATATATCTCCCGAAAATCTTGCAAACAAAGCCCTTGACCTTAAAGATCACGGCAATATCGGCCTGGCGTATACCTACAATGAGCCTTTTATTAGTTACGAATATGTTTTTGACTGCTGCAAACTCATTAAAGAGAATAATATGAAAAATGTGCTCGTAACCAACGGTTACGTTCAGAAAGATCCTTTATTGGAACTCCTGCCATATATTGACGCAATGAATATAGACCTCAAGAGCTTTTCGAATGACTTCTACCGAAAGATTTGTAATGGGAATATAGAACATGTTAAAGATACCATCCGGCTGTCCGCTGACAATTGTCATATTGAAGTGACCTGTCTTATCATACCCGGCCTGAATGATTCCCCGGAAGAGATAGAGGCTATGTCAGTATGGCTTTCCAATATTTCTCCCGACATTCCGCTTCATCTCACCCGGTTTTTCCCGAGATATAAAATGACAGATAAGGAACCTACGCCTAAATCAGTTCTGACAAAACTTTCAGAAATAGCAAAAGGTCATCTGAAATATGTGTACCTGGGTAATGTATAGATCATTTCATCTTAAATATTTCAGGATTACGCTCCACTCCCACATCAGCTTTTCAAAGTTGTAACGCCCGTTTGCAGGGCTTGTTGAAGGCAGGGTATGGCTTTTCATCTTCGTTGAAGGATAACAGAATTTTCTGTATAACTCCCCGGCCTTTTTACCGTTTGTAAAAACAGCCTCAATATGACAATTATCAAATATTATTGAAAGATCGTTGGGTACAGGGTTGGTTATTGTACTGTCACTGGATTTATCGATGTCACAGCTCTTTAACACATCCCATAGAGCGATCCCTTCCAAAGCCAACAATTCCTTTTTTTCTTCAATGGTCACCGGCAAAGGATGTCCTGTAAGGCATGAAATCACCATCCAGAAACGATTTTTAGGGTGCCCGTAATAAAAGTTCTCCTCCCTTGATTTAACCGAAGGGAACGTCCCCAATATCAAAATCCGTGAATGTTTATGATATACAGGTTCAAAAGGATGAACAGGCAACTGACTCACCACCGTTCATATAGGTTCAACCTTGGAAAATACTCAGCATTATCAGTATATCCTTATAATATCATATTTCTTTTAAAAATTTTTTGTGCTTATAATATTCCCATCACTTTCCGGGTAAAAAGCATTGTTTTAGTCATTATAACGCAGTATAATCTAAAAGTGCGACTTAAAAGCCGTAAGCTTTTAAGTGCAGAAAGCATTAAAAGGAGCATAAGGGTAACATCACTGGAGGGTTTATGAACATAATCGTACATCTTATGTTTGCAGTTACATTAAGAAGACAGATTAAAAAGAAGATGGGCATATCATTAAATCTTCGCGGCTTTCTGTTCGGAAACATCCTGCCGGATATAAGCAGGAAATACGGTCAACATCCTCATTACATGAAGGATGCGCTTTCACATGTGGCAGAATCCAAAGACAACCTCCTGTTTAAATCTTCCGAACCTTTTTATTCATATCGTTTTGCCAAGAAGCTCGGCGCTATGAATCACTATTTGTCGGACTTCTTTTGCCTTCCCCACACCGATGGCTATAAAGGCTCCAAGGCTCATCACGGGTATTATGAACTCATGATGATTGCCCGCTACAGAAAAGGATTAAAAGCTTATCGCAAACTGTTAAAGGAACAGGACTCCGATTTAAACCAGAGAGATTTGATGTCATTCATAGTGGATAACAATAGGACTTATTCAGAAATAAAAGCATCGGATATCAATGATATCCGTTACGCCCTTTATACCGGGATAAAATTCAACGAATGCATATTGGCTCACTCATTGGCAGCGGTATGCAAAGACGGGAATTTTGACAGGCTGCCGGAGGTTCAGGCTATTTAGGAAATTCGGCGCTTTTGTACCTTATAACCCGAAGTTTTGCATAAATATCCGGGAAGTCGGAAAAATCGCTTAACGGAGCATCCAATCGATCATAGCTGTGGCAGCATACTTTTATATCCTGATTGGACATGCCCTTTTCAGTGACATAAAGGCAATGCCCGTACCGATACGGAGTATATGTATTTACAACAAGCTGAATGATATCTCCCTCCGACACAACCAACGGATCAAAGCTTTGCCAGTCTCCCTCGTAAACCTTGAACCCTGAAGGGCCTAAGTTCTTTACAGCGACTGAATAATCATGGAATTCAACTACCCGGCACCACTTGTTTGATCCGCTGAAATATAATGAGCCGTACCAAATTGACGGAATCATCCTGATTTGTTTCCTGATACGCTCCCTGTTTTCAATTACCGCATCAGTATCAATACCTGGAATCCATCCGCCATATGCAGCCCAAACGCACTGGCTGCAAAAATTGGTACAATCATTCCTGTTTCTGTCATAAAAGAACAGCCTCTTATCCTCGTCCAGTCTGTAATAATCGGCATAAATACGAGCGTATGCTACACCTTTTCCCGTATCATAAACATACTTCATAAACTTCTTTAATACTGCCTGTATCAAAGCCTTAAACGTTTAAGCCGCATCGTCTTAAAGCGATTAACTGAAAGGCGATTTTCAACAGTATGGCACCACGGTCATCCGGTTATATATTATGCAGTATGGTTTAAGTTTGAAATCTACGCATAATTATATGTTTTCGCCATATTCTTTTAATGGTGCTCATACATGAGGTGATAACTTGTTTGTCGTTATCAGAAAGAAGACCATTATTATTGCATGTATAATATTTATTCTTCTGGCAGCGGTAGCCGGCATAATCAGTTTTACCGTTCTTAATTCTTCATCTTTCTACACAATCAAAATGGATGAAGAGAAAAAGTTTATTAAATGGGTTGATTTTACCGTGCCCTGCTCGGTGATGGAAAAAGCGCTGGCTCTTGATATAAAATCTTACGGCAAGGAGATAAAGTTAAACTGGATCGAGCTGTTAGCATATCTTGCCGCAAAATACGGCGGCAATTTCAGGAATTTTAAAAGCTCGGACCTTGATAAACTGGTAAAGAAACTTAATGAAGGCTGTACCATGGCCGAGCTTACCGCCGACATGAAATATTACCCCTATTATTACGAGGCATATTCCGCTGTTTTAGGCGGCTTTGTGGGGGAATTCGAGATTGAAGTTGACGATAAAGACAATCCCGGACAAAAAGTATTTGTAAAAAAATACGGGTTGAAAGCTTTTTCGCCGATTGCCAAAGGATATGGTTATTCCCACTATGATGACTTCGGGAACAGCAGGTCTTATGGATTCCGCCGGAGGCACCTGGGAAATGATCTTATGGGCAGCGTCGGCACCCCGATAATAGCGGTGGAATCGGGCATAGTGGAAGCAATGGGCTGGAACCAGTATGGCGGCTGGCGTATAGGAATCAGGAGTTTTGATGGAAAGAGATATTACTATTACGCCCATTTGCGTAAAAATCACCCTTATAACAATACTATCGCCGAGGGCCAGGTGGTTAAAGCGGGAGATGTCATAGGCTATCTTGGGATGACAGGTTACAGTACCAAGATGAACGTAAATAATATAAGGACTCCACATCTTCATTTCGGTATGCAGCTTATATTTGATGAAAGCCAGAAAGAAAGCGATAACGAGATTTGGATCAACGTTTATGAAATAGTTAAACTTCTCAATAAAAACCGTTCCCAGGTCATTAAAAATACCGAACTTAATGATTATTTCAGGGTTTACGATATCAAAGACCCATTGGTTCCGCAGGCATTGGAAGCAATCCCGATTCAGTAACACCCAATCCATCTCTATAATATAATGCTAATGGAGATTGAAACAAGCTCCATTTCAGATGGAAAAGGTGATACATTATGCCCTTATCAGCAAGAGAGTTATTTGCCAGACTTATCAGATGCGAGGCAGAAGGCGAGGGCGACAACGGGATGAAGGCTGTTGCCACCGTGGTAATGAACAGAGTCCATGTCCCATATGGCGAGTACCAGAGAGTATGCCAGGGAGATTTGCGCCAGGTCATTATGCAGCCTGATCAGTTTACATGTTGTAAAGAAACGGTAGCCGGCCAGTATAATCCTCAAAATATATACAATATGACACCCCTGCAGGTCCACTATGATATTGCGGATTGGGCCCTCTCAGGGAATAAATCGCTGGCTGTGGATGAATGTCTTTGGTACTACAACCCCTTCAGCCCCGAATGTGCGACATATTTTCCTCCAACCGGATCCGGGGTATTCTACAACCGGGTAGTACAGCACTGTTTTTACACACCGACCCAGTACTACGCCCAGACCTGAAAACATTTTGCAAGAAAAGAGGTTCACGGATATGAATAGTTTTTCAAACCAACCATCGGCAACTACGCCATATAATGCCCCACCTTGTCCGGGATGCAGCAACGGGAACATCACAGGACAGGGAGGAATGCCAATGAACGTGCCCTCGGGCTCAGCTCCTGTTGTACCACCGTATATGAATATGTTAAATCAAATGCCGACAGGCATTCCCGGAGGTTCTGCCCTGGGGACCGCTCCTCAGTTTCAACAGCAAATAACTCAACAGCAGCCGGGGATGGTACCCAGCCAACAACCGGATACTACGCAGCTTTTTCCCTGGAACCAGCCTATGCCTGTAACGGTTGAGAGTCTCCAATACATGAACGGTTTCATGCGCACGCAGATTGGGCGTAAGGTTCGAGTAGAATTCCTGATAGGAACAAATACTCTTACAGATAAAACAGGTACTTTATTGGCTGTTGGGGCAAATTACATATTGATAAACGAAGTTGAAAGTGACGACATACTCCTGTGTGACTTCTATTCAATTAAATTCGTAACATTTTACTACTGATTTGACTTTGTTGAGAATCGGGAGGCTGTTGGTTGAACAGCCTCGAAGTTTATTATATTATAAATAGTTCTGTTTATTTGCCCTGGCCACCAAATCAATTATGATGCCTGTAATAAGAGATATTACCATAACCCCAAATGCCAGCAGAGCCGTTATAAAGTATGCCAAATCCTCCATGCCTGTTGAAAACCATATAGCTTTTATCAGGCAAACTACGGTTACAATCAGGAAAACAATTGTGGGAATATACTTAAAGAATGCCTTTTCTTTTGACAGTCTCCATATAAAAACCTGGAGCGCCGAAACTATTATTCCTATTACGGCAATAAGAAGAATCATTCGAACGCCGACAGCCATTTTTACCTCAACCAGCAAGTTTTGTCCGTTATTCCCTGAATAGTTTTCCTGATATTTAAAGGTTATATTCAGTTAATCATCTATTATAGATGTATAATTCCGGTCAAGAGTAATTACACTGTTGAATGTCGGATCAATTTTTTTGATTTCGTCATCGATCCTTTTTCTCAGTTCAGTTTCACCGTATTCATAGGAAGGCGGCAATAATACGTCAAATATCAGATTGCTGTGAGTCTTTCCCAAAACGGCCCGAAAGTCATGCATAGACAGTTTTTCATCTATTCCCCGTACTATTTCATTTACTTTCCGGCGCAACTCATTTATCCTCTCATCGTGAGTTACGATTGGATCCATATGGATAACGGTATTAACATTAAATTTATTGGCTACCTCTTTTTCAATATTGTCAATAAGATCATGGCTCTCCAGTATATCTCTGCTGGCGTCAACTTCCACATGAACACAAACGAAAGCTCTGTTAGGGCCATAGCTGTGAACTACCAGGTCATGCAGCCCTAAAACTCCCTCATAGCTTAATATCTCCTTCTCAATAGCACAGACAAACTCACGGTCAGGCGCAGTACCCAGAAGAAGATTAAGCGTTTCTTTAACAAGCTTAATACCTGAATAAAGTATAAACAGAGCCACGGCAATCCCCACGTAACCGTCAATCTGGATGTTTGTCAGTTTTGCGAAAACGGTAGCAACAAGGACCGATGAGGTTGAAATAACATCATTCATGCTGTCCTGGCCTGCAGCGATCAGGGCAGTCGAATCTATGCGTCTGCCCAGGGTTTTGTATACCTTTCCCTGCCAAAGTTTCATCAGAACTGAAATAATAAGAACAACTACAGTCAGATAACTGAAATTTATCGGATCAGGATTCAAAATCTTGCTGAAGGAAGCCTTAATAAGCTCTATACCTAAAAGTGAAATTACCACCGATACCAAAAATCCGGTTATATACTCGGCCCGAGCATGTCCGTAAGGATGCTCTTCATCTGCCGGTTTTCTCGATAGTTTGAAACCAACAAGAACAATGACGGATGACCCTGCATCAGTCAAATTATTTACCGCGTCAGCAGTAACGGCAATGCTGTTGAATAGCAAACCTGTGATGAATTTAACAACAAACAGAAAAATATTCGTAACAATTCCGAATAATCCGGCGAATGTTGCATATCTTCCTCTCACATCACTATCTGAAGTATTTTCATAATCCTTTATAAACAATTGCAACATCCGCTCAATCATTTTATTACCTCATGCCAACTTTTTTATTAATACTAATAATATTAATATTTTACTACGTTTATTTGTCAATAGACTAATAATATTTTAAAAAAGTCGGCGATAAGTCTATCATGCCGGAAAATTCTGCGCTAAAGATTCCAAAGTATCTCTTTTTCGAATCAGTCTTGCTTCTCCGTTAAGATCTATAAGCACTTCGGCAGGGCGAAGCCTGCAGTTGTAATTTGACGACATGGCATAACCGTAAGCACCCGCTGTATATATGATCAGCACGTCGCCAACTTCGGCTGCCCGAACCTCCCTGTCACGGGCAAGTATGTCGCCGCTCTCACAAATATTGCCTACGATTGTCGCTTTTATCCTGGTATCTTTATTCGTCACGTTATTTCCGGCACTGTTCTTTACTATTTCCATCTCGTGATATGAATCATACATAACAGGCCGGGCAAGAACGTTAAAGCCTATATCGGTACCTATATAAGTCGTATCAAAGCTTTTTTTCACCGAGTTGACACTGCCCAGTAAAACTCCGCATTCGGCCACGATATATCGTCCCGGTTCTATCTTGAATATTATTTCCTTATTGGGGTACTCTTCCAGGAATTTTGTCAGCACGATATCCAGCTCTTTTCCCAGCCTCTCCAAATCCAGCCTGCTTTCTCCCGGCCTGTAAGGAACGCCGAAGCCTCCTCCCATATCCAGGAAAGACAGATTCGGAAATTCTTTGGCTATTTTCAAAAAAGCGCTGACACCTTCGACATAATCCCGCCAGTCAAGGAAAAGGGAACCGATATGCTGATTTATACCTGCCAAGGTAAGATTGTATTTTTTGAGAATGGCTTTAACCTGGGGCAATAGTTCCTTTTGTACTCCGAATTTTGTTTTTTTGCCGGCGGTTATTACTTTTTCGTGGTGCCCTGCGCCCTTACCTGGATTGAAGCGCACGGCCACTTTCCCTCCGGGATTAATCTGTCCGTACATTTCCAGCTGAGAAAGTGAATCCACTCCTACTAAAATATTCCTTTCAATTGCAAACCGCATTTCCTCTGCTGATACATTATTGCTGATATAAAAAATCTGCTTGCTGTCAAACCCGGCTAACTGCTCTATGTATATCTCTCCTGGGGACATGGCGTCCACATCGAGCCCCTCGTCTCTTATAATTTTCAGAATCTCCAAATTCGTGTTGGCTTTGGCAGAATAGTTTACCCTGAAATTCTTGTTGGGAAGAAGATTTTTCATCTCTTTGCATCTTTCCCTTAAGACCGATTCGGAATATACATAAAGAGGCGTCCCATATTTTTCTCTCAGTTCTAAAATGGTATCATTTGATAAGAACATATACCAAACTCCTTACTAAATGCAATTTTAAACTCAAAATTATTCGTTTTCTTGGTTATATCATACAGAATATGCTTCGGATACTTGTTAATATACTCAGTATTTTTAAGAAAAACTATATATTAAGGAGAAAAGTTTGTCAATAAAATATGCATGATTTTAGGCGAATACTTGCATAATTCAAGGAAAAGGGGCTGTCTCAAAATAGTCAACGTGTCATCCTGAGGCCATAAAAGGGCAGAAGAACCCGGTACAGATCAATCTGTTATGCAGATTTGATTAAGACCCTTTGTTTCACTCAAGATGACTGCCTATTTTGAGACAGCCTCTTTTGATCCACAACCGCTGCAATAGCCGTATACTTCAAGATTATGTCCTTTTACGGTGAAGTCAAATTTACTTTCAATAAACTTTTCGAATCCTTCAAGGGGACACCCGGTAATCGGCTGGACTTTATGGCATTTTATGCATATCATATGATGTCGGTGCTCATTATGGTTATATTCAAACACGGCTTTATTGTAATCCGACAAAACGCTTTTTTTCACAATATCCTTTTTATGCAGCGTCTCCAGGCTTCTGTATACGGTCGAAAGGCTTATGGAGATGCCTTCCCCCTTGAGCTTATTGTACAAATCCTCGGCTGTCACCGGTGAATTATAATTTTCCAGCGCTTCCAGTATTGCAGATCTGTGTTTTGTTGCCTTGAGGTTTTGATTTTTTAATAAAACATTATAATTACTTTTGACTCCCATTTTTGTATCCTCCTTCAGGCAAACTTCTTTCTCAATCCATATGTGATGAAGAAAATAATCGCCAATATAATTACAATAGTTGAACCGGTGGCTGTTTCAATATAATAGGACATAATAAGGCCGGCAATCCCTGCAAAAATGGAAAAAGCAACAGCCAAGAAGTGATATTGTCTTTGATTCCGGGCAATATTACGGGCCGATGCCGCAGGGAGAACCAGGAATGAGTTTAAGACCAATAAACCTATCCAGGACATTGAAACGGTAACAATAACGGCAAGTGCGCAGCTGAATACAACTTCATACCAGAAGGTATATATGCCCCTGCTTCCTGCCAATGATGAATTTACGCTGACAATGAGCAGCTTGTTAAATACCAGGAACCAAAACACCACTACAAAAACAAGCACGACGGCAAGCAGCGATATTTCTTTTGGTGTGATGCTCAATATGTCCCCAATCAAATAAGTATTAAGCTTAGCAAAATTCTTGCCCCCAAGAGTGGCGAGGAATATTCCCAAAGCAACAGCGGTGGATGAAAAAACGCCTATAACAGTATCGCTTGCCATCTTGCTCTTATGCTTGATCAGGGCTATAAGAAAAGCAAAAACTACAGAAAAAATTACTGCCGAACTCAGAGGCTGAACAAAGCCCAAAAGCCCGCCAATTGCAACGCCTGTAAAGGCGCCATGTCCCAGGGCATCCGAAAAAAATGACATACTGTTGTTGACCACCATTGTTCCCAATAAAGCAAATATTGGGGTCAAAAGTATTATCGCCAGCAGCGCATTCTTCATAAAAACCATTTGCCCTGCTTTCGCCCATTCAAACGGCAGTATTTCCACCAGCTTATACCAGAAATCCATTAATCCTTGTCTCCCCCTGTATTATTTTGCTTTTGCCACCTCAAGGAGAATGTATCGTAAAAAGCCTGGCTCTGAAGCACCTCATCCGGCGACCCCGCTTTAAGCACGGTACGATTCAGCAATACAACTCTGTCAGCATATCGCCGTACCATATCAAGATCATGGGACACTAGAATAATGGTGAGGTCATAATCTCTCCTGAGAGAAGAAACCGTCTGGTAAAACATTTCCATTCCGTTCTGATCTATACCTGATACCGGCTCATCCAAAAGAAGCAAATCCGGGACAGGATCCAATGCAAGAGCCAGAAGAACTCTTTGCAATTCTCCCCCCGACAAAGCGCCAAGACGTCTGTCAATAAGATGCTGAGCATTCACTGCGGCAAGTTTTTCTTTTACATTTTCAACTTCCTTTTTTCTACGTATAAGCCACGCAGGGAAACTGGATCTGCATGATAAAAACAAATCCAGAACGCTTGTAGGGGAAGTTGAATCGAGATTAAGGTTTTGCGGTACATATCCCATAACAGGCGCCTGAAATGTGTCCTTTTGCGCCTGCACATATTCCAGTGTGCCGGTATGAGGTATTTCACCGAGAAGCGCTTTTATCAGCGTACTCTTCCCGGCGCCATTGGGACCTATGATTGCCGTCAGCTCTCCGCAATGAATATGAAGATTGATATCATCAAGGATAACAGTGCTCCCCAAAGTCACGCCGAAGTTTTTGATTTTTGTGCAGCACAATCCACAGCTCTGTTTTTGACAACTGTTTTCAGAAATACAAACATCCTTCATTTTAATGCCTCGATTAAGACTTTCAGATTTTCTTTCATTGTTCTTTCATAACTGTCCAATTCCGCGTCATTTGGACCTGTAGCAATGGGATCAAGAACATAAATCCTGGCCCCTGTTTGAGCGGCAATCGATTCGGCTGCCTTTGGGGAATACTGGGGTTCGGTAAAAAGCACCTTGACCTGGGCATCGTTTATCAACCTGATGGTTTCAGCCAACTCGCCGGCACTTGGCTCTGACCCCGGCTCCCTCTGAATAACCGAAACGATATTCAGATCAAATTCATGGGCAAAGTACGGGAAAGCCTCGTGAAATGTAACTATATCCCTGGTTTTAATATCTTTCAAAGCGTCATGCATGTCTTGTTTAAGAGCTTCAAGCCTTGTGATGTATTCTTCGCTGTTTTTCCTGTAGGAGGATTCGTTTGCGGGGTCAGCCGCTATAAGACCTTCCGTAATGTTTTTTACCTCCTGGATCGCTCCGCTGATACTTACCCATACATGCGGATTCTCTTCCCCGTTTTCGTCCTTCAAAAGATCAATACCCTCAGCCGCTTCAATTACGGTAAGGTCAGGAAGCTGGCCGATTACTTTATCCAGAAACGACTCCAAACCGGCTCCGTTGATGACAAAAATATCGGCTTTCTCCAGGGTTTTCAAATCGGCAGGAACCAACTGGTAGTCATGAAGGCATCCCGTCTGGGGTTCAGTCATGTTGACGACTCTGACGCCTTCAATACCGTCGGCTATGTTACTTGCAAATATATACATCGGATAGAATGAGGTTACAATCAAAGTATCCTTATCCTGTCCGTAACCCGTATTCCCGGCATTTTGGCCGCATGCCGCAAGAATAAGAGCCAGTATTATGATCAATAATGTGCAGATTTTTTTCATATAATCAGTAACTCCTTTGTATTTGCAAATGATTCGCATTTGCAATATAATTATGCACTTATTTTCAAAAAAATAAAACCCTTTTTGTTAAAAATAATCTTAAATTTTTATTATAACGAAAAAGGTGGCATTATTGTCCAAATACGAATAATATGTAGCAGGAGCTTGTACAAAGGAGAATGCTATGTTTTTCGGGATTTTCAACCGAAGGCGTAATAGATGCTGTTTCAGATGTTTTTACGGGTGTTGTTGCTGTTGCAGATGTTGCTGCTGTTGCAGGTGCTGCTGCTGACCAACATACTGTGCCCGCGAAAAGCTCCTTGCCTGGCATAACTTCATCTTTATAACGCCTAAATGATTGGTTCTCTTGATTTGATCTGCCGACACAGGACCCTTCAACGGGTCCTTTTTTTAATAAAAATAAGATTATGGAAAAAGGGCAAAAAAAGAAGAGCATATGCTCTTCTTTATGATTACCAACGATTTCCTCCGCTAAAACTTCTGTTACGATTGTTTCGCTCCATTTTCCTTGCCCTTCTGCAATCCGGGCATCTTTGAGGTTCGTTCTCAAATCCTTTTTCCTGATAGAAGGCTTGCTCGCCCTCTGTAAAAACGAATTCTGAGTTGCAATCTTTGCACGATAAAATTTTGTCTGCCATTTGTCTTACCTCCTTAATATATTTGGACCAACCTTCTTTACTACTAACTCCAAATAATTAAGGAGAATTTGAACTAATAAAGAATAAATCCATGCTTATAAGACTGACTTACCGACTAAGTATACCACCATAATGATAATAATACAAGTAGAAAAAAAGTTTTTTCTTTTCCTTCCACACCATTACATAATATCTTCATTTTTCTGTTTTTTACTTAGCCCGGATGTAAAGTCGATCCGGAAAAGAGCGCAAAAAAAGAAGAGCATCCGCTCTTCTCCTGATTGCCAATGATTTACGACAAAACTTTCTCATGATTGCTCAGTTCCGTTTTCTCCGCCCTTGTTCAGATCGGGCATCTTTGGTGTTGATTCAAAGTCTTTTTACGTTACAGGAGCATGTCATCCGTTATTATGCATCAGGCATGATATTACCTGTTATTTAATTTGCGACCTTTTCACTGAGCCTTAATGTATCAGCGACCAATGCTATGAACTCGGAATTAGTGGGTTTACCTTTGCGGGTATTTATTGTGTAACCAAACAATTCATTGATGGCATCTACCTTGCCTCTGTTCCAGGCAACTTCGATTGCATGTCGTATAGCACGCTCAACTCTGCTGGGAGTTGTCTTATGATTTTTGGCAAGCTCAGGATAGAGCCTCTTTGTTACCGCACTGATAATGTCCCTGTCTTTAATTGCCATTATAATAGCATCCCGCATATACTGGTAACCCTTGATATGCGCAGGAACTCCGACATCTCTCATTATTTGTGTTATTTTTGTCTGAACATTATCGGTGGTAACATAATTGGATTTTGACAGGCTGGTAGGCTGGGATGCAGGTTCCATTCTGATTACAGTTGGTACACGTGTTCTCACCAGTTCTCTTATTCTTTCAACCAGCACACTTAAGTCAAAAGGTTTTACGATGTAGTAAATCGCGCCTAATGAGAGAGCCTGCTGCGTTATCGCGTCCTGTCCCACTGCAGATAAGATTATGAACAGAGGTTTTTCAGATGGACTGACATTTTTATACTTCATCAGAACACCCAGTCCGTCAAGTCTCGGCATAATAATATCAAGAACAACAATATCCGGTTTTGTTTTATCAATCATTTCTATTGCATCCTCGCCATTCTCGACCCTGGCTGTAACTTCGATGTCTTTCTGGCTCTCTAAATACTCTGTAATAATCATGCCAAACGCATCGTTATCATCAGCAACAAGAACTCTTATTTTCTCATTCACACTCATAACCTCCCTTATTCTATATAATATATTATATTGCGAACTTCCACATTTTACAAGAAAAGTTTTACTATTACCTGCATATAAATGCTAAAATATGCATTATAAGCAGGTTTTTCTATTAATACAATTATTAAGTAAGGGAAATATGGCGAAGTTTATCGATTGCCGTTTATTCTTTCGCTGCATCGTCATGACCGGTCCCTCCGTATCAAAGGCCGGTCAATAGCCTGCATCCATTATTTGTGCCGATATTTCTGCGAAAATCGGAGCCGCGCTGACTGAGCCGCTTTTTCCGTCCTCAATGAAAACACAGAGGGCATAGCGCGGACAGTCTACCGGAAAATACCCTGAAAACCATGCATGTAAAATACTTCTGTTATCTCTTATCCAGCCTGTCTCTGCGCTCCCGGTTTTTCCGGCACTTCCGCCATGGCCGCCTATATCGGCCCATTTGCCGGTTCCGGATTGAACTGTTAAGAGCATCATTCCCTGAAGGGCTGCCGCGGTTTCTTTTGATATAGCCCTGCTCCAGGCCGGGGCGCTGATATTTCTGATTTTTTCTCCCTCATCATTCACTATGGCCTTTATAAGGGATACATCATTCAAGAGCCCTCCGTTTGCAATAACCGAAGCCATGTTTGCCGCCTGGACCGGCGATATCAATATTTCGCCCTGTCCGATCGATATGTTGCCTATTTCAGCGGGCGAGGCATTCCCTATATAGCTGGGAAGAGTCCCTGATGATTCTTCAATACCTTCATCCTCCAGGCCGGTATTTTTTCCAAGTCCAAATTTATCAGCCATTTCCAGAATTTTATCCCGACCGATTTCCAAACCCAAATGGATAAAATATGAGTTGCATGATCTGGCAAAAGCCTGGACCATATTAATATTTCCATGTCCTCCATCCTCGTAGCTGGTGCATTTCATTATTAACCCGCCCAAATCCACATACCCGGGACAATCATACATGGTATCACACGAAAAACCTTCTTCCAGAGCTGCTGCCGCAGTTATCATTTTGAAGACGGAACCCGGTGTGTAGGCTCCCAGGGCCCTGTTGAACAACGGCTGTTCTTTATCCAGTAAATAAGGATTAATATTTGAAGGATTAAAATCCGGCCTTGAGGCGATTGCCAAAATTTCTCCCGTTAATATATCCATAAGCACAACTGCGCCTTTGTCTACCATGCGGTCCATTATGCCCTCGACAATGCTCTGCAGGTGATAATCCAGCGTCAATTGGATATTAAGACGTTCCTTACCCATTGTGTTCCATATACGATAACCCAGTTCGTTCATGAAACCATTGCCGGCATCGGCCAAAATACCTACATATACGCCGCCTCCACGCTTCAGTGTATCGTTGTAGGCCTTTTCAATTCCTGCCAGGCCTTCGGTTCCGTTTTTATCGACATAACCCAGTATATGCGGGGCCAAAGTGTTCTCGTTATAGCGTCTTTTAAGATCAATAACACTTATGCCTGTAAGCGAAGAATCCTCAAGAGCTCTAGCCTGGGCTGCAGTAATATTGGTTACATAAGGCAGGTTGTCTTTAGAAAGTTGATCTTTTAAATATGCCGCATCCAATCCCAGTACATCCGCTACTGTCCTTAATGCGTTCTGGTTATTCAAAAGAGTAACCGGCTGCAAAATAGCTTTCCAGTAGGTATCTCGCCCGGTAAAACTAATACCGTTCCTGTCCAGGATATCGCCACGTTCTTTGTAAATTATCCGGTTCCGACTTTGCTGTATTGCAGCCTGTGTTGAATACTGCTTTCCTGTGGCTGTCTGGATACTGAACAGTTTTATGGTTACAACGATCAGCAAGGATAAAAATACAAAACGAGTAGCTTTCAAGCGTCTGATATGCAATAATACACACCCCTTGGAATTAGAGTGTTCCCAGTATTTTGCATTTTAATACATTCTTTAATAAGTTTATGTACGGATAGATAAATTTAGAATAAGTTTTATCTGTCATTTTATTTTTTAGCGTTATAATATGAGGAAACATTCAGGATAAAAAGAAAAAACCACTTTTTCAGTGGTTTCGTTCCGGTTGTCTTACCTCAAAGCAGTTTTACAGGATTAGTTTAATACTTTCCAATAGTTCCTGGCCCTGTTTATATCTTCAGCAACCTGTTTCTTCAGAGCTTCTGCATTCTCATATTTTTTCTCGTCTCTGAGCTTATGAATGAAACAAATCTCAATATCTTTTCCGTAAATATCCTCATCATAATCCAGCAAATGGGTTTCTATTGAAAATGCTCTTTCTTCCCTGAGGGTAGGGGCTACTCCGACATTGGTGATGCTGTTTATCCATTTGTCCCCGTATTTTGTTTTTGTAATGTAGACACCGTTAGCGGGTATTACCATTTCGGGGTGCGGCATAATATTAGCCGTCGGAAATCCCAGGGTTCTTCCTATGTGTCTTCCGGCAACTACGGTACCATATAACGAAAAATGCCTGCCCAGCAGATGGAAAACCCTCTCCATTTTGCCCTTTTTTATATATTCGCGGATAAGAGTGCTGCTTACTATCTCGGATTTCACTTTAACGGGCGGTATTACGATAACCCTGAAGCCATACTTTTCACCGCACCTTTTAAGATACTCCACATCACCTTTTCCCAAATATCCGAATCTGTAATTGAACCCCACAACTGCCAGCCTGATGTTTAAAGTATCGATGAGGATATTTTTTATAAACTCTTCCGGTGATAACCGGGAAAAAGCTTCGTCAAACTCCTTATAGTATAAGGTATCCAATGCGGTTTGCTCCAAAAGCTTTGTCTTTTGCTCATTTGTCGTAATAAGCTGATCCATCAGTCCTTTTCGAAGAATTGACTCCGGATGCTTGGTAAAGGTGTATACTACAGAATGCAAATCGTTTATTTTACATTCACTGATCAATGTATTTATAAGAGCCATATGGCCGATATGGAGACCGTCAAAATTACCCAGACCCACTCCGGTGTGTTCTTGAAAAGTATCATTACAGACTTGTGTAATAACCCGCAAATTATTTCATCCTTTCACAGACCAATGCTGTCATTTCCGATCCATTTATGCGCCCGAAGCCTTAAATGCCCGCCTTCATGTACGATTTTCCCTATAGCAAGGAAAACTCCGCTCTCATGGTACACTCTCATAAAGTCTTCTGTCAATCCCTCTGAAGGCACAGAAAGACCGTTCTTCAGCTTTACAGCATTGCTGTGGGATATATAAACCGACGGCATTTTCAAAAGCGCCTTATCCATAGGAATCAGCGCGGTTTCCAATCTGCCCTCTGATTTCAATCGTTCCAGTTCTTCCAAAGTATATGAATCTTCCAATAGAAACGGACCTGACCTGATCCTTACAAGCGAACTCATGTGTCCTCCGCATCCCAGGAACTCGCCGATATCATGGCAAAGGGTCCTTACGTATGTACCTTTTGAACACTCAACATCAAAGATAACATGTGCTTTATCCGACTCCCGCCGGATACTGATTATATCGATCCTATATATGGTAATGGGTCTGGGGCTTCGTTCCACCTCGATCCCTTTTCGGGCAAGTTCATAAAGTCTTTTACCCTTAACCCTGACTGCCGAATACATGGGGGGAATCTGATCCCGTTCACCCAAAAAGCTGTTTACAGCGGTCCTGATTTCTTCATCAGAAGCCGCGACCGGTCTTTCCAGGATAATATTGCCGGATGCATCCTGGGTATCTGTAGCTATCCCCAAAATAAGTCCGGCCCGATAGGTTTTATCCTTATCCATCAGATATTCTATCACTTTAGTTGCTTTACCGATACACAAAGGCAACACACCGCCGGCATCCGGATCCAGTGTCCCGGCATGTCCGACTTTTTTGACCTGAAATAATCTTCGTACCTTGGAAACAACATCAAACGAAGTGATACCTATTGGTTTATTGACATTAATTATTCCGTTCATCAAGCTTCCCTTCGTATTTTCGGCACTATTATTTCTATGAGTTTTTCTATGATCTTCTCCCGGGGACCGGAGCTGTTAAAGCCGGCTGCCCGCTTATGACCGCCCCCGTTGAATTTCTCAGCGATTTCCGATACATCAACATAATTATTTGATCTTAAGTTGCCTCTGAAGTTCCCTTCCGAGTCTTCCCGCAAAAAAACTGATACTTCGACCCCTTCAAGATTTCGGCCTATATTGACCAGACCTTCGTAATCATCATTTTTAACATCATAATTCTTTATATCTTCATAAGTCAAATAGGAGATTGCCAGCTTTCCGTCTTCCAGAAGGATCAATGAGTTCATGGTCTTTTTCATAAGATATAGTTTTGTATATGAAACCATGTCGAATACTTTTTTTATAACATAGGGAAAATCAATTCCTTGCCTCATTAAATCCGCGCAAATCATCAGTGTTTCAGGGGTCGTGTTGGTATACCTGAATCCTCCCGTATCAGTTACAATAGCGGTGTAAAGGCATACGGCTATATCCTTGTTAAGGCTTCTTTTAAAATAATTCAGGATCAAATCGTAAACGATCTCTCCGGTAGCGGCGGCTTTAGTGTTCACATAAGAATAATGAGCCTCGACCCGATTGGTGGTATGATGATCTATGCTAAGCCTTATCCCGGCGCTCCAGAATAATGGTTCCCGTTTGCCAAGCCGTGAAATATCCCCGTTATCGATATTAACTGCAACAGTATAACCTTTTCCGGGGGTTTTCTTTATTAACTGCTGCCCCGGCAGAAAATCCAGATTGGATGGCACTTCTTCTTCAAGAAATATGTCCACCTTTTTGCCCATCCCGGTCAAAGCCAATCCTAAAGCCAGCGCGGCTCCCAAAGCGTCGCCATCTGCATTTATATGAGGCAGAAGAACAATATCTTCTGAATTCATAAGATTCTCTGCGATTTTTTGGAGTGTTTCATCAAACATATTAAACTCCTCATTAATCTTTATCCTGCTCCGGATCCGGTTTTGTCTTAATACCTCCGCCGACTGTTTCATCGATCAGTTTACTTATATACATCCCTTTTTCGATAGAATCATCCAGTATAAAGCTAAATTCAGGGATATATCTTATATTGAGTCTCTGTCCTATTTCATGGCGGATAAAGCCGGACGCGCTCCGTAAAGCGGCTATAGCTCCGTTTTTCTTGTCATTATCTCCAAATACGCTGACATATACCTTGGCGTACCTGAGATCCTTGGTTACACGAACAGCAGTCACAGAAACAAAGTCAGGCAATCTGGGATCTTTAAGCTGATTCCTTATCAAATCACTCATTTCTTTTTTTATTTCTTCAGCTAATCTGTCTGTTCTTTCCATGATAGCACCGCACCTTTTACTATTACATCAATATATAATATTCCCCAAAAAAATCTAAGGTTGCATATTTTCAAGGGGTTGTCTCAAAACAGGCAGTCATACCGGGTGAAGCGAAGGATCTTAATCAAATTTTCATAACAGCTTAATCTGTTTAAGATTTTCCGCTATTTTATGGCCCCGGAATGACATGTCAGGTATTTTGAGCCAGCCCCTTCCAATAACAACATATTATTCTCTTTGTATTTCTTCCATATGGAAGGATTCGACAACGTCACCTTCCTTTATGTCATTAAACCGCTCAATCATCAAACCGCATTCATAACCGGCAGTAACTTCTCTCACATCGTCCTTGAATCGTTTAAGCGAAGCAAGTTTGCCTTCATGTATCACGATACCGTTACGGATGATCCTGACTTCGGAGCTGCGGATAATTTTACCGTCTGTGACATAACAACCGCCGATGGTTCCGACACCGGATACCTTGAACAGCTGGCGAATCTCAGCATGACCGTTCACGACTTCCTTGTAAATCGGATCCAGCATTCCCTTCATAGCTTTTTCGATATCCTCAATGGCATCGTAGATTACTCTGTAGAGCCTCATGTCAACACCGGCTTCTTTGGCCATTTCAGCCACCTGAGCAGAAGGTCTTACATTGAATCCTATGATTATGGCGTTGGATACCTGGGCCAGGGTAACATCGGCCTCAATGACGGCTCCTACAGCACCGTGTATAACTTTAACCTTTACTTCATCATTGGACAGTTTCTCCATACTGGACCGGAGCGCTTCTACAGAGCCCTGGACATCGGCCTTGATAATAAGATTCAGTTCCTTGACATTTCCCTGTTGAATCTGGCTAAAGAGATCCTCCAGAGAGATCTTAGCCCGCCCGATTTGTTTCTGGTGCTGCTCTTCTTTGCGTTTTTCAGCCAACTGCTTTGCTGCCTTTTCATCGGTCACTACATAGAACACGTCACCTGCTTCGGGAACCTCGGAAAGTCCAAAAATCTCAACAGGCATTGAAGGCCCTGCTTCTTTGATCTTTTGGCCTTTGTCATTTACCATGGAACGGATATGTCCGAAGGTCGAACCTGTCAGTATGGCATCTCCGATCCTGAGAGTTCCTCTTTGTACAAGAAGGGTTGCCACAGGTCCTCTTTTTTTATCAAGTTTGGCTTCAATAACGGTACCTTTTGCCTGTTTATTCGGGTTTGCCTTCAATTCAAGGATATCGGCCGTCAGTAGCACCATCTCCAGCAAGAGGTCAATATTTTCTTTTTTCTTGGCAGAAACCGGAACTGCGATAACATCTCCGCCCCATTCTTCTATAAGGAGCCCATGCTCTGCAAGCTCCTGTTTGACTCTTTCAGGGTTGGCATCCGGTTTATCAATCTTGTTTATTGCCACAATAATTGAAACTCCTGCCGCTTTGGCGTGATTTATTGCTTCAATGGTCTGAGGCATAACTCCGTCGTCGGCCGCAACTACAAGGATTGCAATATCGGTAACCTGTGCGCCTCTTGCCCGCATTGCAGTAAATGCTTCATGTCCGGGTGTATCAAGGAACGTTATATCCCTGCCGTGAAGGTTCACGGTAGAAGCACCTATTGCCTGGGTGATCCCGCCGGCTTCATGTTCGGCAATGTTCGCGCTTCTGATGGCATCCAAAAGTGATGTCTTACCGTGGTCTACATGGCCCATTACAACAACCACGGGAGCCCTCGGTTCCAGTTCTTCCTCACTGTCTTCCGAATCATCAAACAAAATGTCTTCATAACTTACCACCATTGCTTTATTGACCTTAACACCGAATTCGTCACCTATAATGGCGGCAGTTTCATAATCGATCACTTCGTTCTGAGTGGCTTTTATTCCCATAAGGAACAAACGCTTGATCACTTCGGCCGTAGTTTTTTTCAGCGCCTCTGCAAGCTCTTTAACAGTTAATGTCTCGTTGACCGTAATTTCTGTCAATACTGCTTTTGGAGGGATATACTTCTCTTTTACTTTATTCTTCTTAAGTTTTTTCTCAACTCTCTTGACATTTTTAGCTTCTTCGGCGTCATCGTAGAATTGATCAATAACAAAATCATCGGACATCATATCGGTGACTCTTGCTTTGTGTCCAATCACCGTATCCAGCTTCTTTTTAAATTTTTTATTCTTGTTAACGCTTCCGACGTTAATACGAGCCTGATCCCTCTTCAGTTCTTTCTTTTCTTCCTTTTGCTTTTCAACTCCCTGGAAAGACCTTCTCTCTCCACGGGTTAAAACCTTCTCCTCTGCTACTCCGGCAGGCACAGCCGCTTTAGGGATATTCAAAAGCTTATTCTTGCTTGAAGTTCCTCTGCTTCCGTCATTTCGGAAGTCAGACGGTTTAGCGTCCTTATCAAACGCAGGCCGGGATACGGGAGAAGCGCCTCCCCGACGCTGGCCCTGGGTTCCGCTGTCCCGCTGCGCCCTATCACGGGGTTTTGATTCAACCTCTTGCTGCTTCTGCTCCTGAGTCTTGGGTATATCCTGTATACCTGTTTTTTCCTCCTGTTTTATCTCCCTGGATTCAACAGCTTCTGCCTTTTTTGAAACGCCGGCTTCCTGACGGGGAGACGGTTGATTTATATCTTTCGCCTCAGCAGGAACAGCCTTTTCTTTAGCTTCTTCCTTTTGGCTGGCTGTCTGGACCGTTTTTGCGTCAACAGTCTCGGTTACAGGTGTTTTTTCGCTGATCTTTTCTTCGCCTGTCTGTTCTTTGTCGACAACCTCTACAGGTTTCTTGGCAACCTTTTCAACTTTTTTTACGGCCTGAATTTCTGTCTCATTAAAAATTGTGTTACTCTGCATATTCTCCTGCTCTTTAGCACTAGTGCTCTTTACTTCTTCGTTTTCTATATTTTTAGGTCTTTTTGTAACCTTTTTGATACTTAATATATCGCCATCCGGCTCTTGGCTTATACCGGTAAACTGCTCGGCATTAACTTTTACTGCCGGCTTAATTTCCTCTGCAGGTTTTTCCTTTTCCGATTTTGCCCGTTTTCTTACATTTATAACAGCGCTGTCTTTCTTGCGGGTAAATCCGGCCATCAGGCCATCATTACTGTCTGATGCGCGAACAATAGTCTTACGCTCTTTTTTATCTTTTTGCTCCTGGTCCACAGGATCGTCATGAAAAATAACCTCAGTTTTTCTTATAATACGAGGGGCACTTTTCTTGGCTTCCGGCAAGTCATGTCTGGAGGCGCCGTCACTCGGTGGACTGTTCGCATCATCTTTGCCGCGCCGGACCACACCGATATGCTTATACAATCTTTCAAGCTCATCATCCTCCAAGGTCGTCATATGACTCTTGGGATAAATATTTATTTCATTTAGTTTTTCCATGAGTCTCTTGCTGGTTACATTCAGTTCCTTGGCAAGCTCATGAATTTTTGGTTTGTTCAAAAAAGCCACCCCCGTGTGCCGTATTGTCTTTATTTCCTTTTTGTTCAATCAGTTCCTTTATTCTGTCAGCAAAGCCGCGATCTGTTACCGAAATTACTGAAAGAAAGGATTTGCCTAAACTTTGTCCCATTTTTTCCTTGTGCCCGAATTCAATAAGCGGAATATCTCTGTTATACAATGCTGCCTCTATCTTTTTTCTTGTATTACGAGAAGCATCCTCCGTAATGATCACCAGGCATACTTTCCCTTTCTTCAGCGCCATCTCTGTAAGCCATTCGCCAGTTATAACGGCTCCGGCCTTTTTTGCCAGTCCGATAAAGGAATAAACCTTATTTTCCCACATAGCCCTCCAGTTGTTTAGTTATTTCATCATAAACCGATTCCGGGATCTCACAGGAAAACTCGTTGCTTAAACTCTTGGCTTTTCGCGCTTTGTTAAAGCATTCCATGCTCTTGCATATATAAGCGCCGCGCCCGTTTTTCTTTCCGGTCGGATCCACAAAAATCTCTCCCTCATTGTTTCTGACAATCCTGAGAAGTTCTCGTTTATCCTTTTTTTCCCGGCATCCTACACATCGTCTCATAGGAATTTTTCTTGTTTTCATGATCGATTCCCCTTAAATGGTTACTGTTTATGGTTATCTTATTTCATCTGTCCAATATTTCCCGTTTTCTGTCCGGAGATTTACCCGTCGGTTACATTGGTCTTTCGTAAATAAGATCATTTTTTATAATATCATGCATCCGATACATCGGAAATCCCTTCCGAATTATATCCCTGGTCCTGCTCTGCGTCATCTGCCGCTTCTGCTGTTTCCCCCAGGTCATCCGTCGATTCATCATCTTTATATGATCCGGAATTGACGCTGAAGAGCTGGGATTCAATATGGTCTCTTAATTGTGACTCGCTCTTTATATCAATTTTCCAGCCTGTCAATTTTGCTGCCAGTCTCGCATTCTGCCCTTCCTTGCCTATGGCAAGCGACAGCTGAAAATCAGGAACGATCACTCTGGCAATTTTATTTTCTTCGTCCAGCTCCACCTGCAGTACCTTGGCAGGGCTTAAGCTGGCGGCTATATACTCTTCGTCGTTGGAGCTCCATTTTATAACATCAATCATCTCTCCGCGCAATTCATCGACAATTGCCCTTATGCGGCTTCCTCTCTGCCCTACACAGGCTCCGACCGGATCCACGTTTTCATTGCGGGAATAAATAGCGATTTTTGTTCTGGAACCGGCTTCCCTTGCAATAGTTTTTATCTCAACAGTCCCATCTGCTATCTCCGGAACCTCAAGTTCCAACAGCCTTTTCACAAGGCCGGGATGAGTCCTGGACACATAAATCTGGGGACTCTTGTTTGTTTTCTTAACATTTATTACATACACTTTGATCCGGTCATGTATATTGTATTTCTCACCCGGTGTCTGTTCCGAGGGAGGCAAAACAGCCTCGACTTTTCCCAGGTCAATAATGACGTTTTTTCTGTCAAATCGGCTCACCACGCCGTTTACGATATCTTCCTCACGATTCGAGAATTCGTTAAAGATAAGCCCGCGCTCTGCCTCACGAATTCGCTGCATCACAACCTGTTTGGCTGTCTGAGCCGCTATACGCCCGAATTTTTTCGGTGTAACCTCCACCTCGACAATATCGCCGACTTCAAAATCCGGTCCGAATCTTTGGGCCTGCACAAGAGACATTTCCGTAGCCGGGTCTTTTACTTCCTCAACTATGGTTTTCAAAGCGTAAACCCTAATCTGTCCTGTATTTCTATCGATTGACACCTCCACACTTTGCGCAGATCCGAAATTCTTTTTATACGCTGAAATTAACGCCTGTTCCAATGCATCGATTATAGTCTCCTTATCTATGCCCTTCTCTTTTTCCAACTGATCCAGGGCGAAAAGCAACTCAGCGCTCATCTTTAACTTACCTCCAAATCAAAATTTAAATACTTTCTTAGCTTTTGCGATATCTTTCAATTCAAATACATAGTTTTTATTGTCTTCGGTTTTAATAGTAAGATGACCGTCATTACAGGATATCATCTCACCCTCGAACCGTTTGGTATTATCAACGGCCTTAAACAGTTTAATTTCAACAATGCTTCCGACAGCCTTCTCAAAATCCTCCGGCTTCTTCAGCGGACGTTCAATCCCCGGAGAGGATACCTCCAAATAATACTTATGTTCAATAGGATCAAGTTGGTCCAGCATCTTGTTTAAGGGTCCGCTTACATTCTCACAGTCATCCAGGGATACACCTCCCGGTTTATCAATATAGACTCTCAGAAACCAGTCGCCGCCTTCCTTGACATATTCCACGTCAACCAGCTCACAACCTGCTTCTGAGACCACGGGAAGCGCAATTTCCTTTACAGTCTCCGATATGTTTCTTTTAGCCATTCATACCTCCCTATACAAATGCAAAGAGTGGGAAACACCCACTCTCTCCTTAAAATGCACTTAACCAAAATCATTGTAACACATAATGCCATCACTGGCAACACATTTTTTCTGTTATGACGGCTTTAAAGCCTACTCAAAGAGCAAATTATGGGATATACTATTTTTTATATCGATTATAGTTTATCCGGTGGAGATTTAATTTATGTCTGTGGTCGGAATTATTGCGGAGTATAATCCTCTTCATTTAGGACATATTCACCATCTTAATTATGCCCGGCATGCGATAAAAGCTCAAGGTTTGGTATGTGTTTTAAGCAGCAATTTCGTTCAGCGGGGAGAGCCGGCGATCGTTTCAAAATGGGCCCGGACTCAAATGGCACTGGCTTCCGGCGCTGATCTGGTAGTGGAACTGCCTTGCGCTTTTTCCTGCGCATCCGCCGAGTATTTTGCCGCAGGTGCGGTCAGCATTTTAGACAGTCTCGGCATAATTGACTATCTTTGTTTCGGGAGCGAGGAAGGCAGTATCGAACCTCTTGAATTGGCAGCCCAACAATTTTTCTGTGAAAATGAATCCTTTAAGGATAATCTAAAAAGCCAGCTGAACAATGGCCTTCCGTATGCCCTTGCCCGGCAGAAAGCGCTGGAAAACATACTTGTAAATAACAGGAGCCAGAGCGGGCAGGATTATAATGACGAAGCAAAAATCAGCAATATAATAAACGCAGTCAGTAAGCCTAACAATATCCTGGGAATAGAATACATAAAAGCTCTGAAACGGTTTAAAAGTTCTATAAAGCCTATCACCACCAAAAGGATCGGGCAGGATTATAACAGTATGGAACTCGCCGATTCATTTTCGAGCGCCACCTCAATTCGTCAGTATATCCGGGAAAATATCACTTCCGGTTTATCATATGACAATGACGAGTTTTTACTGAATAATATGGCCGGGAAATGCTTAGAGATAATGTTTGCCGAGTTTGCCTCAGGAAGAGGGCCAGTTTTCCCAGAGGCCTTTGAAAATATCCTGCTCCATGCATTCAGGACTAAAAGCATAAATGAGATCCGTTCTCTTCCATATATTGAGGAGGGTCTGGAAAACCGCCTGAAACAAGCGGCCGTGGAATCGGCTTCATATCACGAGTTTGTAGGAAAGGTCGTGACCAAACGTTACCCGGCTTCACGAATAAAAAGGATCCTCATATCCATGCTGACGGGTATGACCGCGGAATTCCTGGATGAGCTTAAAAATAACGGATACGCTCAATACATAAGGATATTAGGCTTTAATGAAACCGGCAGGGCTCTTTTATCGGAAATCAAAAACAAAGCCCGTCTTCCTGTAATAACAAAACCGGCAAGTATCAATAATCTTGACATCCGGTTGCCCATCGAACTTTTTGAGCATGAAGTCCGCGCTACCAACACATATGTTTTAGGATACCGCAACGTAAGTCATACGATCGGAAACCAGGAGTACACTTATTCACCCATATACAGTAAACAGCATCGTATTATGGATACATGACTATTGAATAAGTTTGTGATTCATAGTTAAGAACGCAGCGGAATACGGCACTCTGTCATCCTGAGCGCTGCCGAAGGATTTTATATGTTGACTTAAAAATCCTTCACCGCGCCCAGAATGACAGGCAGGGAGATCTTTTCGGAAATCCCGGTCGTCCCTCGTCCAAAAAGATAAGGAACGCCCTTTTAAAAGCCTTATGCTGCTTTTTCGGCGCCGTTTTCGGGGCTTAGTCCGGCTATTTCCGCCTCAATCAGTAATAAAATGGATACCAGCTGCAATATTACCTGCTGAAGAACAAATGAAGCCTGGACAAGGTTATTAATCTCTTCCTGGTTATTGCCTTCTGCGGTCAGTTTTACAATTTCCGCCTGGATCAACGATAGGATGAAGGTAACTTGTAATATTGCCTGTTGAACTTCGAATAGATCCGCAATTAATTGGTCAAGTTCCTGACTGATCATTTTTTCACCCCCCGGGTTGTCTACCTTGTACATAATATGATATAAACTCCTGTTAGCTCACTTATTGATTAAAAAAGACAATGGACCGGCTGTCCATTGTCTTTTTGGGTTTTATCGTTTATCGTCTTTGCGCGCCGAATTCTTTCTCCAGGCCTTTCAGGATCCTGTCCATTGCGATATTTACATCCTCATCCTTCAAAGTCCTGTCCGAAGCCCTGAAGGACAACGAAAATGCTACGCTTTTCTTTCCGTCCGGTACCTGGGTTCCTTTGTAAACATCGAAAATGTTTACCTCTTCCAGGTATTCTCCGCCTTCCTGTTTAATGGTCTTAAGCATCTGTGCAACATACAGTTCGGCATCCACCACAACAGCCAGATCCCGGGTGATGGCTGGGAACTTCGGCAGAGGCCGGTATTGCTTTTCCGTTGTTGAAGCATCAATCAATACAGCAACATCGGCCGTGGCAACATAGGTCCTGTCGGGACATTCATAGTTTTCAGCGACATCCGGATGAATCTCTCCCAAAATGCCCGCATAAACCATTTTATTATTTTTATCCTTAACGAAAAGCTTGGCGGTACGTCCTGGATGGAAGCCGGCTTCTTCCTTTTCAGGTCTGAATTCATATTCTTTAATTCCCATGGCTTCCATAAGTTCTTCCATTATTCCCTTCAGCTCATAGAAATCGCTTGTTCCCCCGTACATACCTATCGTCAGAGTTTCCCTCTCATCCGGGAGCTCTTTCCCGACAGCCGGAATATAGACATAAGAGAGTTCAAAAAGCGCTGCTTCAGGATTATTCCTGTTGTAATTCGTAGAAAGCGATTTCAGCATATCCGGAATTGTCGTGGTCCGCATGAGGCTGAAGTCTTCACCCAGCGGATTCGAGATCACGACCGCATTGCGAAGAGGATGATCCTTGGCAAGATTCAAGGTGTCAAATACCTTGGGGCTTGCAAAAGAAAAAGTGTAGGCCTCGTTTAAACCGCAGGCGTACATGGTGTTCCTGATTACATCCTCCATTCTTTGTTTATATGTTTTTCTGCCCTGCATAGATTCCTTTCCGGATAAAAGGGTGGGCCTGATATTGTTATAATCATAGAACCTGGCTATTTCTTCACATAAATCCGCCAACTCGACAATATCGTTCCGGAATGACGGAGGAATCACAGTCATGTTCTTTTCGTCCACTTCAAATTCCAGCGATTTTAAGATCCTTACCATTTCGGCCGTTTCGATCTCGGTTCCCAAAAAGCTGTTGATTCTTTCTGGTTCAAATTTTAATATGCGTTTTTCATATGGCTTACAATTGCAGTCAATTATTCCCTTAACTACCCTGCCTGCTCCCAAAAGCTCGATAAGCTGGGCGCAGCGGTTCAAAGCAGGGATCGCGTTTTCAATATCCAGACCTTTTTCAAAGCGGAGGGACGCTTCGCTGCGAAGTCCCATTTTCTTCGCTGTTCTGCGGATCGATGAACCGTTGAAAGTCGCCGATTCCAGTAAAATAGTACTGGTTTTTTCGGTTATTTCCGAGTTTTCGCCTCCCATGACCCCTGCAACGCCAATAGGTCGATTGGCATCACATATTAAAAGTATCTCGGGATCAAGGTTTCTGTCCTGGCTGTCCAGGGTCCTGATGGTTTCCCCCTTTTCAGGAGTCCGCACCACTATTTTCCGTCCCTGGACCTTGTCAAGGTCAAAAGCATGCATCGGCTGGCCATATTCAAGCATAACATAGTTTGTTATATCGACAATATTGTTGATGGGTCTCATACCTGCAGCCGCAAGTCTTCTCTGCATCCACTCCGGAGACGGCTCGATTTTTACATCTTTGACTACTCTTGCCGTGTACCGGTAGCATAACTCCGGATTCTTTATTTCTATAGAGACAAGATCGTTAATATCGCCGCCTGCTTCCTCCTTTACCTCTACCTTGGGGATCTCAAAAGTTTCACCAAGTGTAGCGGCAGTTTCTCTTGCCAGGCCTATGATCGAAAGACAATCCGGTCTGTTGGATGTGATCTCGAACTCCACTACCTTGTCCAAACCCAGAACATCCTTAACATCCGATCCTAATTCCGGCGTTCCTTTAAATACATATACACCATAATCGGGCGCGTCAGGAAGGTAATCCTTTGTAAGGTTGAGTTCGTCGATTGAACACATCATCCCGTAACTTTCCACTCCCCGAAGCTTTGAAAGCCTGATTTCGCCGCCGGGCAGCTTCGCGCCCACAAGAGCGAGAGGGATATAGTCTCCTTCTTTGACATTAGGTGCTCCGGTTACTATTTGCAGGACTTCGCTGCCGATATCGACCTTGCATATCCGAAGCTTATCGGCATTAGGATGTTTTTCCATTGAAATGATTTTTCCTACCACGACTTTCTCAATATCCCTGCCCATGTCTTCCACGCCTTCGACCTTGGAGCCGGAAAGGGTCATCGCTTCGGTATATTCTTTTATGGGAACATTTATTTTAACAAAATCACTTAACCATTTTAAAGGCGCCTTCATTCTTATCTCCTCCTCAAAACTGCCTGAGAAAACGAATATCGTTTTCGAACAGCAATCTCATATCATCTATACCGAACTTGCCCATAGTAATACGCTCAACTCCCATTCCAAAGGCGAATCCTGAGTATATGTCGGGATCTATATTACATTCTCTCAGCACATTAGGATGGACCATCCCTGCCCCCAGGATCTCGATCCAGCCTTCACCTTTGCACATTCTGCATCCTTTGCCTCCACAGCCCCAGCAGGATACATCCACTTCTGCGGATGGCTCGGTAAACGGGAAGTGATGGGGCCTTAACCGAATTCTTGTATTCTCTCCGAATATAGACTTTGCAAAAGCCTGAAGAGTTCCGATCAAATCACCCATGGTTACGCCCTTGTCCACAACAAGGCCTTCCACCTGATGAAAAACAGGGGAATGGGTGGCATCTACAGCATCGGATCTGTAAACACGGCCGGGGCATATGATCCTTATGGGCGGTTTATGGCTCTGCATATGCCTTATTTGCACAGGCGATGTATGAGGTCTTAAAACCACGTTCTCACTGATATAAAAAGTATCCTGGACATCCCTGGCCGGATGGTTCTTAGGGATATTCAAAGCCTCAAAGCTATTGTAATCCAGCTCCACTTCGGGACCTTCCGCTATCTCGTATCCCATGCCCAGAAAGATGTCCTTTATTTCGTCCACCACCAGTGTCAACGGATGCTTTTTCCCGATAGTTCTGATTTTTCCGGGCAGGGTAACATCAATAACTTCATTTTTAAGTCTTCTGTCCCTTTCCTCCCTGATAAGGCGCGCCCTGGTATTGGCAATACTCTCTTCAAGAGCGGTTCTTACTTCGTTTGCCAGTTGCCCTATTATTGGACGTTCCTCGGCCGACAAAGTTCCCATACCCTTCAGGATACGTGTTAATTCGCCTTTTTTCCCTAAATAAGCTACTTTTATTTCTTCAAGTTCCTTTAGCTCAGAGATTTGAGCGAGCTTATCCAGGGCTTGTTTTTGGATTGCTTCCAATTGTTGCTTCATTGTGCTTATAACACCTCATTTTCATTTAATAAATGTCCGGATTGATAAAAAAAACGCCCTGTCATAGGACAAAGCGTGTGCCTGCGGTACCACCTATGTTCATGAAAGCATCAAACATGCCAACATGCACTCTTTACGCTGTAACGGGCTTACCCGGCCGTCCCTACTTCATTTTCAGGAGGCCGCTCCAGAGGGAAATTCAGCAAGTTGCTTTCAAATTGGCGCTCTCAACCTGTGACACCAACTCTCTGTTTGAAGAGGCAAAAGCTTACTTAATCTCTTTCATCGCATTTTTATCGCATAATTGTAATTTTTAATATATTATAACCAACATAAATAATATGTTCAAGTAAAAAGGCGATTCTTGCAATCGAAACACTCACCGATAATTACGGATAATGTCTTAAATTTATTTATTCATTGTATTCAGATCATACGGTGTTTCCTGGTATACATAGTAATTCAGCCAGTTTACATACAGCAAATTGGCATGGCTCCTCCAATTGACGATCGGAGGATTATTTGGATTATCATCTATGAAATAGTTTTTCGGTATATCTATATCGAGACCTTTGTTCAGGTCCCTGAAATATTCATCTCTTAAAGTGTTGGCGTCATATTCCGAATGGCCTGTAACAAAAATTTGTTTTCCGTCTTTAGAGATAACGATATATACTCCGGATTCCGGAGATTCCGACAATATTTTCAGGTTTTCCACTTTTTCTATATCCTCTCTTCTGACCTCGGTATGCCGGGATTGAGGCACATAGAAAACATCGTCAAAGCCCCTGAACAGTTTTACATATTTTTCATTGACAGTATGCGGAAAGACACCGAACATTTTTTTCTTCAAAGGATACTTCTTTATACCGTAATGATGGTACAGGCCGGCCTGAGCTCCCCAACAAATATGAAAAGTCGAGAATACGTTGGTTACACTCCAATCCATAACTGCTTTCAGTTCTTCCCAATAATCCACCTCTTCGAACTCCATCTTTTCTACCGGCGCACCTGTAATAATAAGTCCGTCAAATTTCTGATCCTTAACATCGTCAAAAGTTTTATAAAAAAGCCTTAAGTGTTCTTTGGGAGTATTCTTGGATTCATAGGTTTTAGGGTGCAAAAGCTGAACATCCACCTGCAGAGGCGAATTTCCAATAAGCCTTAAGATTTGCGTTTCAGTTGCTATCTTTGTAGGCATAAGATTCATAATAGCAATTTTTAAAGGCCTGATATCCTGTGTTCTTGCCCTTTCTTCGGTCATAACAAATATGTTTTCATTTTGAAGTGTTTCAAAGGCAGGTAAATTGCTTGGAATATTAATCGGCATATTTTTTGCTCCTTAAAACTTTCTATAGAATAATCTCGAAGAATAATCACAGAATACGCCAGATAAAAAATGAGCAGACCTGTAAGCCGGGTTCTGTCTTGAATGGTCATCTATCTACGCCTGGTATTGCTACCAGGCTTTAGCCACCTCTAAGAAACAGGCGGGCAGCCCTAATGTTTCTTATCGCGGTGTTGCTCCAGGTGGGGTTTACATAGCGCCCTTCGTTGCCGTCGGGCCGGTGAGCTCTTACCTCACCTTTCCATCCTTACCAAATTGGAAGTTGGAGGTCCCCAACTTCAATCTGGCGGTTTATTTCTGTTGCACTTTCCTTAAAGTCGCCTTCACCGGGTGTTATCCGGCACCTTTGCCCTGCGGAGCCCGGACTTTCCTCGTACGAGGCTTTTCAGCACTTCGTCCGCGACCATCCGGCCTACTCATTTTATCTGTATCATGATATTCTACATTAACATATGCACATAGTCAATTGTTAAAAAAAGCCAAAATATTTATCAGAAAAAGCAGCTGTCGCTGCTTTTTGCATATAATTTTATCTATTATCTCGTTATTATCTCGTTGTCTGCTTTGCCACCAGGCTGGTTACCCCGTACTTTTCCCTCAACTTGGGTTTCTCAATTTTTCCCGTCGGGTTGCGCGGCACATTGTCAAATATTATTTCCCTGGGTCGTTTATACCGCGGCAGTTCACGGCAAAACGCAAAAATATCCTCTTTGCTCAAATTATGGCCGGGTTTCAGTTCTATAATGGCAGCAGCTATCTCTCCAAGCCGGGGATCCGGCAATCCTATTACCGCAGCATCTTTTATGGAATCATGGGTACGCAGGAAATCCTCGATCTGGACCGGATAAATATTTTCGCCGCCGCTTATTATAACATCTTTCTTCCTGTCAACCAGGTAGATAAAACCGTCCTCATCCATCCTGGCCATATCGCCTGTAAAAAGCCAGCCGTCCTTTAATACAGCCTCGGTTGCCTTCGGGTCTTTATAATAGCACTTCATGACTCCGGGACCTTTTACGCAAAGCTCTCCTACTTCTCCCTGGGGAACGATCTTGCCTTTATCATCTACGATTTTAACTTCCCAATTATATCCCGGTATGCCTATTGCACCTACTTTATGAATATTCTCCACTCCCAGGTGCACACAGCCCGGGCCTGTGGATTCGCTGAGACCGTAATTGGTATCGTATTGATGATGCGGGAAGTGTTTCTTCCAGCGGTGGATAAGACTGGGCGGAACAGGCTGGGCGCCTATATGCATAAGTCTCCATTGGGACAGCTCATAATCTTCCAGTTTAACCTCTCCGCTTTCAATGGCATCCAGAATATCCTGTGCCCACGGCACCAAAAGCCATACTATGGTTATTTTCTCTTCAGATACCGTTCTTAATATCCAATCGGGCTTAATCCCTCTTAAAATAACAGCCTTGCTGCCAGTCAAAAGGCTTCCGAACCAGTGCATCTTTGCTCCTGTATGATAAAGAGGGGGTATACAAAGGAAATTATCTTCCCTTGTCTGACCATGATGTTGGGCTTCTGTAACGCATGCCGACATCAGGGCTGCATGACTATGTAAAATGGCTTTTGGAAATCCTGTGGTACCCGATGAAAAATAGATTGCAGCGTCGTCCTCATCGGTTATTTCAACGTTTGGCTCTTCCGAAGAACAATTTGCGGTAAGACGGTCATAGCTCTCAGCAAATGAGGGACGACCTTCTCCTGCATACAATAAGATTTTTATCTGTGTGATCTGGTCATAAATGCTTTCCAGTCGCCCTATGAATTCCGGCCCGAATACAAGCGCTATAGCATCCGATAACCCCAGGCAATACTTGATTTCCTCGGCAGTGTAGCGGAAATTAAGAGGAACTGCAATGGCTCCGGCTTTCAAAATACCAAAATAAATTGGCAACCACTCAAGACAATTCATTAACAGAATTGCAACCTTATCACCTTTTTTAATTCCTCTTTTAATGAGAAGGTTGGCGAAACGATTGGCTTTTTCGTTAAAAACCCGCCATGTCATTTCCCGTCGGTATTCGCCCGCCGGATTGTTTTCGATCAATTCGTATTCGCGCCAGATAACATTGTGGCTGTTTTGTAAATCCAGGTTGATTTCTTTAAGACATATTTCCTGCCCGTATAATTCAGAATTTCTGGACAGCAATTGAGTGATTGGCATCTTCGTAACCTCCCGTTCTACAAGGAATATTAAAAAATAATTTTATAATTTAGACCGTACTACGGATACTAAAGTCTGATTTATATTATAAAATATTTATATCGCTTAAAGCAACCTTTATTTTAATGCTTTATTGAAAACCTTCTTAATTCACATACATTAACTGCCTGTAAAATGTAAACATTTTACAGGCAGTTAATGTATAGGATTTAAATCTCTTCTTACGCCTTTTTATTGGTTTCAACCCATGCAGCGAATGATTCCATGATATCCTTTAAATAGTCCAAAACAGATTCATTTGTTATTTTGCCGGACTCATCCATAATATCTGCAATATTCCCTATATATGCCTCAGGTTGTTGCATGGCAGGGACATTTAAGAAAACAAGAGCCTGCCGGATTTGATGATTGGCTCCGAATCCCCCCAGCGCACCGGGAGACACGCTGATAACCGCACCTGGCTTTCCGTCCCATATACTTTCTCCGTATGGTCTTGAACCCACATCCAACGCGTTTTTTATAACAGCCGGCATGGTCCTGTTATATTCAGGTGTAATAAATAAAAAGCCAGCGTACTTTTTCATATCCTCCCGGAACTTGGTATACTCAGAAGGAGGATTCCCCTCGTCATCGTAATCCTGATTGTACATGGGAAGATTCCCGATTTCTACGTACTCAAGATCAATACTGCCAGGTGCAAGTTCTTTAAGATTCTTAAATAATTTTTTACAATAGGACTCCTTTCGAAGACTTCCCACTAATACCCCTATTTTTACGGCCATAATCAACACCATCCTTTTATTGATTTTATCCATTCAATATTTTATATTCTGTTTATACATTGTAAAGATACCCATATTTTGGCCGCTTAAACTAAGGGGCATAATTTCCATGGCCCAGAGAAAGTGCTTAAATCTTGCCTTCTTTAAAGTATTCCTTTAATATTTTATTGTAATCTGTCAATGTATTAATGTTCATAAATTTGTAAGGCGATATTAAATCATTATCCGGAAATTCTCCGGCATTTATGTAATTTACAGTCAATTCAGGGTACAAATCCGACACTTTATATTTTTTATTTTTAAGGTTGTTTTCGATCAGAGGCAGGCATGTTTTATTGTAAAGAGCACAAAGAGGCTCAGTTTTGTTGTTTATAACCGGCACAACCGCATCATACCCGTTTCGCCGTTTCATTAATTCGTCCACCAGGGAAGCTTCCCATAACGGAATATCACATGCAGTCACAAACACCCACTCATATTGCGCTTTCATAAGACCTGCATGGATACCCCCCAATGGCCCGCTATCCGGATATGCATCAGTTACTTCCCGGGTATCATCGCTGTTATATTTTCCTTCAGCATCAACTGATATCATGACTTCTTTAAACAGGCTCTTCAATTTACCTAGAGAGTATTCCAGCAGCGTCATACTATTTAGTTTCAGTAAAGCCTTATCCGTGCCCATACGGGTACTTTTCCCGCCTGCCAGCACAAGGCCTGTCGCATTGTAGAGCATTTTACCTCAACATTCCTGATCAATCATTATATAAGTATTCAATAATTATTCTTTCAATCTCGTCCTTATTGGAACGATTTAATTCATGCACACAGACATCACTATGGTTTATAACCGCTCTTATCAGGCTGTTGTTCTTTTTTTGCAGTACTCCTAAAAGTTTTATATCCGAGTTTAACGCGTCAAAAAGCGCATTTTGGTATAAATCCGCATTTTCTTCTATAAAACCTATTTCATCCAGCAAGATAACATCCGGCGTTCGCCGGACGGCTGTGGAAAGGACTTTTGCGGCAAAATCATTAAAGACGTTTATATTCCTATAAATAATGTCATTTCCGGCTCTTACCAGGAAAATGTTATCATAACCGGATAAATCATCACGGGTGATTTCAAGACAATAATCCTTAGAAGAAGAACAGTCCGTCAAACGATAGGCAACTTCATCCTTATTTTTTACATAAATTCTCTGTGTAATCAAACCTTCTGCGTTGATATTGCTTCTCTTTATAATCTGTTTTATTAAGCTGGACTTGCCTGTTCTTTTTTCGCCTGTTATAAACAGTTTTTTTATACGATTCACCCTGCCTTCATTGTTTGTCCGGAAAAACGCAAGATTTCTCCAATTATATCATCATCAGGCTCAATCTGATAGAAGAGTCTGAAAAACTCTTTCGTTTCTTTCTCTATATCTATATTGAACATGTCGGGATAGAGTAAACTTGAAAGCCATTTAACACCTATTATCCTGCTTATGGACGGAGGTCTGTTGATCCAGTCAAAGGGAACCTGCGGAACTTCATAAACCCTTTTATTTCTTACCGCATCAATGCTTTCCCATTCCTTATCAGTAAGGATGGCATTATATACCTGGTGTTTTTTATCACCGTCCGTACTTATTATTATAATCTCCGGGTCCCAGGCCAGTACCTGTTCCAGGGAAACGTTTATTCTTCTTGAAACGGCTTCGGTTCCGGGGTCAGCAACATTTATCGCTCCTGCGATATCTATTATTTCGGAGTTGAGAGAACCTCTTACCTCGGTTTCCAGTCCCTCAAGGCCTTCTGCATAGTATAACGTCAAACGCTTATCTTCCGGTATTTGCCCTATTTTAGCATCAACTTCTTCCAGGGTTTTTCTTACATAATCCCCCAGCTTTTCAGCCCGGTCTTCCTTCTTCAGAATCCTGCCCAGGAATCTATATGCTTCATCTGCCTTGCCGATATTGCCGTCCACCATTACAACGGGTATATTAAGCTGTTTCTGTATTTCTTCAGAATCCTTGATATAACTTTCGCTGACATCACCCATATTTATAATCAAGTCGGGTTTTACCTGAAGCAGTTCCTCAATATTGCCGCTGTATTTAGGCCCCTTCCAGCTGCCCAAATCAGGAAGCTCCCGATATTCATTCATAATACATAAATTAGTATCGTCACTTAAAGGGCTGTTCCATCCTGCCAGCTTTTCCGGCGCCAGGGTATAAATCATGATCGTCCCTATCGATCCAGTCGCATAAACTTTTTCGATATCGGCAGGTATTTCAACTTCCCTTCCTGCCATATCAACGACCTTAAACGTATCGCTATCATGTCCGGTTGACTGGCCGCAGCCTGCCAGCAGCTGCAGAATTATGACGGCTGATAATATTCCGGCTACAATCCTTTTCAAGCTTATTCCTCCTTAAATCCTTCAATATGGGATGCATACTCTTATATTCTGCATGCTGCCGATTGAAACGCTTACCATCTGAGTTTCAACATTATAAAGCTCTTTTAAGTTTGCTTTATTAACAATCGAATCAGGCATGCCATAGCTTATAAATCTGCCTTCCTTCATCATGGCTGCCTTTGTCGCATAACGCAGTACATAATCAGGCATATGGGTCGATATAATCACCCCGAATTTACTTTTCAGCTTACTGATACAGTTCATTACCTTGATCTGGTTGCCGAAATCCAAACTTGAAGTCGGTTCGTCCATTATCAGAAATTTCGGCTGCTGGGTCAGCGCTCTTGCAATAAGAACCAGCTGCCTTTCTCCTCCGCTGATTTTTGTAAAGGGTTCATCCTTCAGGTGGATAATCCCGAGATCTTCAAGGGTTTTTAAGGCAATTTCCTTATCTCTTTTTGACGGAACAGAAAAGCTTCCTATATACGGGGTCCTGCCCATCAATACCACGTCGGCAACCGAATAAGGAAATGCCGAAACAATATTCTGGGGTACATAGCCGACATACCTGGCAAGCTTTCTCTGGGGCCACTTCATTATGTCTTCATTGTCAAAAAGTATTTCCCCCGAGCGGGGTCTTAAAATTCCAAGCAAAACTTTGAAAAGAGTAGTCTTTCCTGTACCGTTGGGACCAAGCAGGAACATTATATCCCCTGTTTCCACCGAGAATGATATATCCTGGAAAACAAGCTTTTTATCATAACAAAAGGTTAAATCCCTGACTTCCATTTTCATGACATATTCCTCCCTGCCCTGGCCAAAAGCCAGATATAAAACGGTGCGCCTATTAAGGAAGTTATTATTCCAAGAGGTATCTCAACCGGAAACAATGTCCTGGCAATAGTATCAATAATAAGAAGATAAGTGCCTCCTATTAGGAAAGAAGCCGGCAAAAGCGTCCTGTAATCGGGGCCAAACATGATCCTTGTCAGATTAGGAATGACAAGACCTATCCAGCCGATTACTCCGCTGATAGACACACTTGCCGCCGTCATTAAAGTAGAAAAGAATATAATAATAAGTCTTACCCTGTTGGTATCGATCCCGAGAGTTTTTGCCTCATCATCACTGAATGATAATACATTAAGATTCCATCGTATTAAGAACAACACTGCAATTCCTGTCAAACATGGTAATGCAAGCAGCGTAACATCATCTAAACCGACAGATGACAAACTTCCTAACAGCCAAAAGGTTATAGCCGGGAGCCTTACTTCCGGATCTGCAATAAATTTTATTAAAGAAACAAGAGAATTAAAAACCGTACCGGTAAGTATCCCGCTTAAAATCAATATTAATGTCTGATTGCCATGTTTAACCTTAATACTAATAAAACAGGCCGCAAATACCGCCAGCAGGCCGAACAGGAAAGAACTTGCCTGAATTGCGGCTATACTTCCTGACATAATAATTGCAAGAGAAGCGCCAAATGACGAGCCTGCAGTCGCTCCAAGAATATCCGGAGAAATCAGGGGGTTGTTAAATATACCCTGGTAAGCCGATCCGGCTGCTGAAAGGCACCCTCCTATCAGTATCGCCGCAATAATCCTGGGAATCCGAACATTAAATACTACTGTCTCCATTGCTGGAGAAAAGTTGAGATTCAGCGGTAAAATCCTGTTTGCTATGATCAGAACAGAATCTTTTACGGATATAGGATATTTACCGACAGTCAAAAAAACAGTTCCCAGCAATAAGAGATTAAGAGAAAGAATTAAACATAGATTTCCCGGCTTCTTCAAAAGTTTTTTCAGTATAAAGCCTCCTTAATACGGAATAATTAATCAAAATCCATTGCGGAAAGAAGACTAAAAAAGCTTCTGTAAGAAAATACAAACAGAAGCTTTTTCTAAGCTTTTAACATTGTATCTTCTTTCCAAACACGGGAGGCAGACAGATTTCTCGGTCTACCCTCAGATCTTAAAGATCCTGACCATTAAAGCATAGTTCCCCTTAGCCTTAATGGTTCGAAGATAAGTATTTATTTGTGTCAATCATACTCTAAGGTTATTGAGCATGTTTTTTGACTATTGCGATGAATTCATCATCTGTCAAACATCTTTTATTATCGATACCGAACTGCTTGACCTCACCAAGAATTTTCTTTCTGATTTCCCTGTCTTCAACTGTTATGTTTAATTCCTTAAGTTTCGTCTCAACAGACAGAAGACCGCTTTTCTTGCCAAGTTTTATACTGCCTGTTTGGTTGAAAGTTTCGGGGTTAACCGCAAACATTGCAAGGGGTATTGAAGTAACCAAATCTGCGCCGATTCCCGATTCCCTGACAAATATCTCTTTACCGGTTACGGATTTTTTCCCGGGTATTGGATATTGGGCCATTCTGGCAGTATCGTTGCATAATTCTATTAATTTCTTTAAATCAATTCCTGTATCATATCCATATAGAATCTGCAGAGCAGCAGCTACGTCCTCAATAGGTGTATTTCCGGTTCTCTCTCCGAGCCCGTTAAGGCAGCAATGCACAACTTCCGCGCCGGCATGTACAGCAGCTATGGAAGTAGCCACACTCATGTTAAACTCATTATGTACATGGATTTCTACAGGTATATTGAGCTTTTTCTTATACCATTCCACCATGTAAGCAATTGCCTGGGGTGTAGCGCATCCCATGGTGTCTACCACGCCAATGGAATCAGGTTTATATTTGCCTGAAATACCTTCCAGGTAGTATTCAATATCCTCTCTGTCAGCCCTGGTAGCATCATACGGGAAAAGTACAACTTTGAGCCCTGCCGCTCTTGCAAACTCTACGGCTTTTTGGCTGTTTTCAAGAGCCTGCTCAACTCCATACTTAAACTGGTATGTAAGCTTGGGTTTCCCGATGGGGACTTCAACAATAAGCCCATGAACACCGCAATCTTTACACAGTTGAATATCTGATTCAATGGGACGTGCAAATGCATATATTTCCGCATCAAGATTAAGTTTCATTATTTCTTCAATTGCTCGTCTGTCTTCCTCTGAAACAGCGGGCATACCTGCTTCTATCCTGTGTACTCCGGCTTCTGAAAGTCTTCGAGCAATTTCAATTTTTTCTTCCTTTCGGAATACTACCCCTGGTGTCTGCTCACCGTCTCGAAGTGTAACATCATGGAATTTCAGATTCTCAGGTATAGGAGTTTTTTCCGACACCTCGGGGTAAAAGTTATATTGGCTAACCCACCACTTTTCATTCTTCCACAGTTTTTCGCTCATAATGTGCTCCTTTCAAAATGCGAATTTGTGTGAATTATTTTTTTAACTTCAGTTTATGTACGCGTATAAATTCCTCTATATTCGTTTCATTTTTATTTATAAGCATATTTATTATTTCCCTGTGTTCATTGTTGGATCTTTTCATTATTTCAGGGCTTTCCATCATTCTTTTATAAGCCCAGTTGCTGATATCCCACAATTGTGATATTAAATCGCATAGTCTTTTACTCTTTGATGCAGTATAAATTATAGTGTGGAATTCCCTGTTAAGCTTTCTGTACTCAAAAACATCCTGCGCCTCGATACTTAGATCCATCTTCTCAATCAGTTTATTTAATGTATCCAAATCTTGCTGGGTTATGTGCCGTATTGCCTTTTTAGCAGCCAATCCTTCAAGTACTGCCCTGATTTCAATTATTTCAGCAATTTGTTCTTCGCTGAAGCGTGTAACGACTGCACCCTTGTGAGGAACTATTTTTAAATACCCTTCAGTTTCCAATTGTTTCATTGCTTCCCTTACCGGAATCGGGGAGGCATCAACTTCTTTTGCGAGAGAAGAAATTACTATACTGTCACCCTGGGAATACTCCTGTGTTTCTATCCTGTGTTTTATAAGATCATACACCAATTGCGCTTTTGTTGAATATACCATATGGTTCACCTCTTATCACTTTATCTTCCAGGTATAAATTAACTGCAATTCTTTCCAAGTTCAACTAACTTTCTTGATATATAAACAATCCTGCCAATACGATAATTATATCTATCCTTGGTTAATTCTTCCATTCTCTGTTTATCACAGGTTTCGTAAGCCTTTCCCATACAATGCTGCTCGCAACTTGGCAAGAAATTCCTTTTTCTCCTGTCTTTGCATAAATCACATTTCATTGCTTTTTCTTCACCGTCAATTGTCGTAATATGTATGCATCCGTAAGGACATGCTTCCACACACGCCCCGCAGGCAATGCATAAATCCCTGTTAAGGGACACAAGCCCCTCATTATCCCTGTAAATTGCTCCAGCAGGACATGCTTCCATACATTCGGGAGAATCACAATGGTTACATAAAACAGGAACAAAATCGCAATGCAAATTATCATATTCATCTCTCTGTTCAATTTTTATAACATCAACGTTCCCGCTCCCCTCAGGTATGCCGTGTTCCTGTTTGCAGGCCACCTGGCAGGCTTTGCATCCCCAGCATTTATCAATGTCAATTACCATGTAAATACTCTGTTGCTCCATTTTAATACCTCCTAATCAACCGGCTCTTCAGCAGGGGTGACACGACATAAATATCCTCTAGCGCATACCGTACCAATACCTTCAGCATACTTACCCCATGGAACAGTTTTATTTATGTTATATTCTCCCCACCATCCGGATGTAGCCTGGACAACATCCTCTCTCAATCCTTCAGTATAATATGCATACGCATATGCATACCCGGCAGTTGACTCGACTTTAACCATGCTGCCGTTTTCAATCCCTAATCTGCGCGCAGTTTTGGGATTAATAAAAAGGTAAGGCTTGGGAACAAGTTCCAAAAGATATGGCTGCAGCCTGTTCTCGCTTATTCGAAAAGCCGATTCATGCCGGCCGGTAGTTATAATTAAAGGATATTCTTTCGCCAGTTCCGGAGTACTGTCATAGCTTTGGAAAGACTGGGTATATCTTGGCAAAGGATCACATCCTTTAGCTTTGGCTAGATTAGAATACAGTTCAATCTTTCCTGTTGGGGTTTTGAAACCCTTTTCTTTATAAGCTTCATAGGTAAGCGGCTTGTAAAGTCGTCTCTTTGCCGCCGCCTCTTTAAACGTATAACCTGTCGGTGATAACAAATAATCATAGAACTTTTCTGAATTTTCCCAGAAATGTTCTTCAAGTCCCAAGCGTTTTGCCAATTCGATTATAATGTCAACATCATTCTTTGCTTCACCAATAGTAATTGCTTTCTGCTGGATTAAAGTATGGGTGTTATTCGACTGGAACGAAGAAATAACATTGTTCCTTTCCAGCCAGGTAGATGCCGGAAGTACTATATCTGCCATTTCAGCGGTAGGCGTCATGAAAATATCGCATACGGCAAGGAATTCCAGGTGTGAGAGCGCTTCTTTTACTTTATCTGAATTTGTATAACTCACAAGTGCGTTGCTCCCGAAAATAACGGCGCATTTAATGGGATACGGCTTCCCCGAAATAATGGTTTCCCATAACGAAGGCATATGAGCAACAGGTACCGGTGATAATTCCTGAGTAAGCAGAGGAAATTCATTATAACCTATTCTGAGTTTTCGTATTTCTTCAGGAATAAAGTTTGCTTTAATAAAATCGTGGGTATTCTGGCTTATATCTCCCCTTGACGAAACAACTACATTTCCGCCTTTTTTACCGATATTGCCGGTAATGGACGCCAGGATGGATGTAGCCCTGCACACCTGCACGCTGTCATGCTGCTGGTCAAGAGCAAGACCTCTTATTACACAGGCTGCTTCCGCTTTGGCATATACACGGGCAGCCTTTCTTATAAGATCAGCATCTACTCCGGTTATTTTTGAAGCCCACTCGGGAGTGTAGTTTTTTACATGATCTTTTAATTCTTCATAACCATACGTCCATTTTTCAATAAAATCATCGTCTGTTAATCCCTCTGAAATAATTACATTTATGAAGGAAAGTGCAAGAGCCATATCGGTATCCGGACGTACCTGGAGCCATATATCAGCTTTGGCAGCCGTCTCTGAATAATATGGATCAACTACGATTAGGGCTGCCCCCCGCTGTTTTGCCAGCATTATATCAGCTGCCCTAACTCCCCAACAAGTAACCGGATTAACCCCCCATGCCAATATGCAGTGCGTATTGGGAAAATCGAATGCTTCTCCATATTGGGCGCCGCCAAATGTAAGGTTACAATCTGTCAGCCTGGGCCACAAGCACTGTGCCCAGCCTGCGGCACCATGATTCGGAGCCTGCAGCACATTTGTTAACCTCGTATACACTCTGCTCCATCCTCTTCTTGTGCCTTCCAGCATGGCAAGTCCCTGCGGTCCGTATTTTTCTTTATACTCCTTCAACTTCTCCGCAACAGTGTCCAGGGCCTCATCCCATGATATTTCCTTCCACTTTCCTTCACCGCGCTCTCCTACTCTTTTTAGAGGTTTAAGCAAACGCTTGGGGTTATATACCAATTGTTTTGCTGCCAGCCCCTTAGGGCAAAGCATACCCCTGGTTTGGGGCGAATCAGGATCCCCTTCAACCCTGAGTATTTCTCCGGTATTTTTATCTTTGTATATTAACACTTCACATGTAGAGTGACATGAAAAACACACTGAAGGAATAACCGTCTCATTCTCGGGTATAATTCTCTCAACGCATTTATGTTGTTTATTTTTGCTCTCTGTTAATTTGTGGCTCCCATCCAAAATACTCTCTATAATATTCTGACTTACTGTAGTATCATACTTGGTCCCTATAAGCTTTTTTGCAAATTCAGCTTTTTTGTCAATCATGCCGGGCATCCTCTTTTCCCCTGGAAAAAATGCATCTTCGAATATATACTAATTAATAATGTTTTACTTAAATTAAGCTATGGGAAACTACGTGTTATACGCAGTTTCCATATGCTTATTCAACATAATCTGAACAAAGAAATAATAACTCCGGTTTTATACAGGTTGTTCTTTCAAATTTTTATCCCTGATTATTGTAATTACAGCAAATGCTGCAATGCAAACAATACCAATTATATCAGTAACAAGCGTAGGATTTACCATCAGAATTCCGGCTGCGAATGCCAGTATTCTTTGAATCCAGTTGCAAGGTTTTCTGAAGTAACCTTGTATTCCTATCGCAATTAAATAAACACCCAAAAGGCTTGTTATTATTACCCTCAGAATAACAAAGAATGTTCCCTGCAATAAAAGAGCATTATCATATACGAACATGAAAGGTACAATGAATGCTACAATGCCGAATCTGAAAGCTGTATAACCTACCTTGTTGGGATTTGCTCCCGCCAATGCTGCACCTGCATATGCGGACAATGCGACAGGAGGCGTTATAGTGGATATACATCCGAAATACATAACAAACAGATGTGCTGAAAGCAAGGGCACTCCCAGTTTGATAAGAGCAGGAACAGCCAGTGTGGCAAGAACCATGTATGCCGCAGTAGTAGGAAGTCCGCAGCCAAGTATCAGCGATGCAACCATGGTCATAACCAAAGCAATGAATACATTCTGTCCGGCAACAGAAAGCATCAGGCTGGAGAACTTGGCTCCGATACCTGTAAGGGATATTACACCTACTATTATTCCTGCGCATGCGCAAGCTGCCGCAACACTTATGATCCCTCTCATGCCGCTGGATATTGCACTGAAGAATTTCTTGGGAATCTCTTTACGATTCGGGTTGAATATTAAATCTATCAAGATAATTGCTGCCATAGAATAAGAGGCTGCAAGAATCGCGCTGTATCCTTTAACTATCATGACAATTAAAAGAATTAACGGGACGAGAAGATATCCTCTCTCCTTGAGAATTTGCTTTATAGGTTTTATGTCCTGGTCAGTCATTACCTGAATGTTTTCTTTTTTTGCTTCCAGGTCAACTATTATAAAAATAGAGACGAAATAGAGTATTGCCGGCAGTATCGCCGCAATACAAATCGTACCATATGTAAGACCGGTCATTTCAGCCATCAGAAATGCCGCTGCTCCCATAACAGGCGGCATAATCTGTCCGCCGGTGGATGCCACTGCTTCAACAGCTCCGGCTACTGTGGGTTTATAGCCGTTTTTCTTCATTAAAGGTATGGTAAAGGCTCCGGTTGTTACAACATTTGCAACAGCCGAACCCGACATGGTTCCCATAAGAGCGCTGCTGACAACTGCTGCTTTTGCAGGTCCACCGCGCTTTTTGCCCGTAAGAGAAAAAGCTAAATCAACAAACAGTTCGCCCCCGCCGAATTTTTCCAGCATGGCACCGAATAGAACAAAAAGTGCGACATATTTTGCCGATACATCAAGTGCTGTACCAAAAATTCCTTCGGTTCCTGTATACAGGAAAGAGAAAATTCTTGTCATGGTGTATTGCCTATGCCCTAAAGATCCGGGAATCAGGTGTCCGAACATTGCATACAGCAGAAAGATAGCGGATACGGCTGAAAGCACAGGCCCAACGGCTCTGCGGGCTGCCTCCAGAACAACAATTACTGCTATGATACCAAATATCACATCGGTTTGGGTTGCCATTCCGGCGTTTTGCGCGATTCGAAGCCAGTTGACCAGTATATACACGGATCCCGCTCCTGCTGCTATAAGCCATAACCAATCAAATACCGTAACCTTATTGAGGGTCGCTTTTCTTGAAGGATACAACAGAAAAATTACCATGGAAATTATCAGCCAATGGGTGGCTCTTAGATTCATGGCACTCTTATATCCAAAAAATCCTACATATATATGGTATAAGCCAAGAACAATCAAAGCTATTGTAACTGCCTTGTTTAAATATTTGGGCAGGGTTCTTACGCTTTTGCTTTCTTCTTCAAGAATGTCATTAACATTCTTTTTCTTTTTTGAAAAGATCATTACATTCTGTCCCCCTAATTACAATCAGAAAGCATATCTATTGCCACAAAGGCAATAGATATGCAATCGAAAACACTATTTTATCAAGCCAATTTCCTTGAAGTACAATTCTGCTCCGGGATGTAAAGGAACAGTGCTGGTATCAGTTACTGAATCTAAAGTAACAGGTTTTAATGCATTGTGATATGTTTTCAGTTCATCCAAATTTCCGAATACAGCTTTTGTTATCGCATATACAGTTTCAAGGGATAAATCAGGACTGCAGTACAGAAGGTTTCTTACACATAATGCCAGAACATCATCATCAGTTGAATATACATCTTTAGAGACGTGCTCCAAAGAATAGTAGGGATTCTTTGCACTGATCTTCTTTACATCATCCTCTGTTATAGAAACCATTACAACCTTATCAGTAGCGCTGAGGGACAGGACTGATGAAGCAGGATACCCTGCCGCAGCCAACGCACAGTCAACCTGACCGTCCTTTAACTGGGAAACACCGTCATCGTAACTCAAATATGAAGGTTGGATATCATCCATTGACATACCGTATACTTCCAATATGGCTTCAAACATAGGAATTGAACCGCCTCCGGCAGGTCCTACAGCAACTTTTTTGCCCTTAAGATCGGGGATGCTCTTAATTCCGGTGTTTTCAAGAGTTACAATATGTAGAATTGATGAATGGAGTGAGCCGATGGCAGCCAAATCATATTTTCTGTCATATTGATTTACTCCCAGAACTGCATTCAGAACGTGGTCAGAATTCGAGATGCCAAGATCAGCTTCTCCTGTGCCGACAAGGATAGGATTCTGAACGCTGCCGCCGGTTATTTCAGCTGTAACATTCAGAGGCTCTACGTATTTAGTAACAACTTCCGCAATTCCTGTACCAACTACATAGAAAGCCCCGCCTGCACTGGCAGTACCAATTGTCAGTTGTTGATTCGGGATCTTGGAAAGATCAATTTCTGCGGGCGCTTCTGACGGTTCAGGACCATTATTTGTCTGTGAAGGTTCACTTGAAGGTGTTGGTGTTGTTGATGGGGTAACGTTCTGTGATTGACCACAAGCTGCCAGTGAAAATAAAATACATACAGTAAGCACTAAAGTTAATATTTTTTTCACTTTTTATTCTCTCCTTTTTCATTATTTTAACAACCAGGGCTATTGATTTTAACAACCAAGGCTGTCATTAACCTTTCTTTACCAATGCAACAGCACGGCACCATCCGGCGCTGGCTTTTTCAATTTTAATCGGGAAACATATTACCTTGAATCCATGAGGTGGCAATAAATCAAGATTCGCCAGTTTTTCAATATGGCAGTATTCTCTCTCCTTGCCTGCAAAATGAGCCTGCCAAAGCTTAGAACCGTCACCTGTTCGTTCATATTCTCTTCTCATCGCATCAAAAGAAGTGTCAAAACCCCATGCGTCGATTCCCATAATTTTAACGCCTTGTTCTACAAGCCAGAGTACGCCCTCACGGCCCATTCCAGGTTGCTTAAAGTAATCGGGCGAGTTTATTCTTTTGTCACAACCTGTCATTATCAGAACAATATCGAAGGGTTTAATTTTATAGTCTATTCTTTTTAGTTCGGCTTTTAATTCATCGACTGTTATAACATGCCCATCCGGCAAATGTCTGAAATCCAAAACCACACCATCGCTGAAACACCATTCTAATGGTATTTCTTCAATAGTTTTGGCCGGTTTTCCTTCACTTGTGGGAGCATAATGCCAGGGAGCATCAAGATGTGTTCCTGTGTGAGTTCCTGCTGTCACTATCTCTACAGCATTTCCGTGACCGCCGGAAGGCATTACTTTTGGATCACAACCCAATTTGTTGATAAATAACGCCTTACCCTCATCGGTATCGTGTGTTATCCATTTGATTTTAGAAGGCCGTACTTCGCTTACCGCATCATTTGTCAATGTTACGCTTAAATCAATAAGCTTATAATCTTCTAACAAAATTACCCCCCCTATGAATAGCAGTGCCCAATTTTGTCCATCAAATACAGACTAGTATTGGGTCCACCAACATACTCATAATGTCTGCCAAAGCTGCCAAATAGTTTTCTTTTTTATCTCTGTGTACATAGCTATATACAAATATATGATACATCATATATGATATATCATATATTATTATATATTATTTATAAGAAAAGTAAATAGATTTAATCGTTTTTATGCATTTTAAATATTTTTTATTAATTACAGATATTGTTATAGGATTGTATGGGCTACGGCAACGATGTACTCTCAATAATGTTTTGGAACTCGCCATTCATGGTATTTGGCCATAATAACCAGGAATTTCTCAATTATACCGAAGCCTTGCATCTCAGTACATCAGAAAAAGGGCGAAATTTATCGAAATATGATAATATATTAATATACATGTGTTTTGGAAGGTGTAAACTATGAAAGTACGTTTTTTGGGAGCAAGCACATCCGTTACGGGATCATGCCACCTGATCACAACCGACAATCATAAGTTCTTGCTGGATTGCGGACAGTTTCAGGGCAGCGACGATATGGATGAATTAAATGCCAAAGAATTTGATTTTGATCCCGCTGAAATAGAATTTTTGATATTAAGTCACGCGCATATAGACCATAGCGGAAGAATTCCCTTACTTGTAAAAAGAGGCTTTAAGGGCAAAATATATTGTACCGATGCCACTGCAGATTTACTGACTGTTATGCTTAAAGACAGCGCTTCAATACACGCGAGAGAAACCGAATGGAAAAACCGGAAAAATCAGCGGGCAGGGAAACCTCTTGTTGAACCTCTTTATACCATGAAAGATGCCGAAGCTGCCCTGGATCAGGTAGTACCTGTTCTTTATAATCAGCTTATCGAACTGAACGAGTCTGTTAAGGTTGTGTTCAACGATGCCGGGCATATCCTGGGTTCCTCAATAGTTGAACTTTTCATAACAGAGAACAATGAGGTATCAAAAATCGTATACTCCGGTGACCTGGGCATGACAGGAAGACCCATCCTGCGGGACCCTACAATAATTAAAAAAGCGGATTACGTTATTATGGAAACCACTTATGGAAACCGCGTCCATGAAAAAAACTCGGACAGTATAGAGAGGCTCATTGATATAGTTTTAAAGACAACCCGCAGAGGCGGCAACGTAATTATACCTTCTTTTGCCGTAGGCAGGACCCAGGAATTGATCTACCAGTTCAATCGTTTTTACGAGGAACACTCAGAGTATAAGGATGAGCTTAAAAAAATCATGGTATATGTCGACAGTCCTATGGCCATTTCCGCAACCGAAATATTCAGAAGGAACGCTCAGGTTTTTGATGACGAAACACGGGAATATATCCTGCGGGGCGACCATCCCCTGGATTTTCCCAACCTGGTATTCACAAGAACTTCTGAGGAATCAGTCATGCTTAATACGGATCCCAGTCCCAAGGTGATCATATCTTCCAGCGGTATGTGTGAAGCCGGCAGAATTAAGCATCATTTAAAGCATAACCTGTGGAATCCGAAATCCAGTATCGTATTTGTCGGTTACCAGGCAAGAGGTACCCTGGGGTACTCGATATTAAACGGAGATAAGAAAGTCACTATCTTTGGCGAAAAGATCCATGTGGAAGCCGAGATTCACAATTTGGAAGGCTTTTCAGGGCATGCCGATAAAAACGGTTTATTGGACTGGCTTGCAGGATTTAAACAGCCGCCGAAGCAAGTTTTTCTTGTCCACGGTGAGGAAGACGCAAAGCAGGAATTTGCCAAAGACGTTAAATTGGTTTTGGGGTATGATTGCACCATTGTTGAGGGAGATACCGAATTCACCCTCACCAAACAGGATGTCATCAGTATTGATGAGATGAAAAAAGAGCTTGTGTCCCCGGAGGCCATATTCGAAATCAAGAAGAATATCGCATCAGTACATAACGCATTGGAAAATATTTTATATAACACCCATTTGGCAATGAGTTCAGATCTTACGCCGGAACAAATAACCGAAATCAATAATATTTTAATCAGCCTTGAAAAGAATACTTACAGCCTGGGAGCGGTAATGTCCCTG
>ERZ773359.350-NODE-350-length-64887-cov-108.640255_pt1 | contig 64887 bp, 70 predicted proteins | sample MGYA00374955_ERZ773359 | MGnify/ENA primary metagenome ERZ773359 (study PRJEB29098, sample SAMN04486028) | biogas fermenter metagenome | study: EMG produced TPA metagenomics assembly of the Biogas fermentation microbial communities from Germany - Plant 4 DNA1... | reverse complement strand
TACCACCCCTACATCGGCCTGCCCTGCAGCCAAAACCTCATTGACCATGGGTCCAGAATTTAAGATTTGGGACTGCACCTCCAGTCCTTCAGCGGCAAGGAACCCTCCCTTGTCGGCCACCATCACCACGGCGTTGGCAATAGAGGTCTGATAGGCCAGGCGCATCACTTCCCCTTCCCCCTGACCGCATCCACCCAACAACAATAAGATAAAACTAAGGAAAGCAAGGATTATTTTTTTCACAGCATTACCCCCCTTTCCAAGTATTTTTGGTCCCCGTTATTACAGCCAAGATATGACCGCAGGCGGCTTTCCCAGGTCTCTACTGCTCCTGGGTATTCTCGCCTGGGACGGGGTATGTCAATTTGAAAGTCGCCCACGATTCGCCCCGGCCTGGGGCCGAAGACCAGGATCCGGTCGGCCAGCACGACGGCTTCCTCCACATCGTGGGTGATGAAGAGGACGGTTTTTTCTCCCAGGCAAAGGCTGAGGATTACCTCCTGCAGTACCTGCCGCGTTTGACTGTCCAGGGAGCCGAAGGGTTCGTCCAGGAGGAGAAGCCGGGGTTCCAAGGCCAGGACCCGTGCCAGGGCAACCCGCTGCTTCATCCCCCCCGAGAGTTGATGGGGATAGGCGCTGGCATACTCCTTGAGGCCGACCAGGGAGAGGAAAGAGAGGGCCTTTTCCCTTGCCCTTCGTCCCTTATAGCCCTGGTTGGCCAGGCCAAAGGCAACATTTTGGAGGGCGGTGAACCAGGGAAACAGGGCGGCTTCCTGGAAAACAACCCCCCGGTCCGGTCCCGGCCCCTGGATGGAACGTCCCTGCAGTAAAATGGTGCCCCGTGTCGGCTGGAGGAAGCCGGCGATGAGGTTAATTAAGGTTGTTTTGCCGCTGCCGCTGGGACCGATGAGGCAGGTAAATTCCCCGGCCTTCATGGTGAAGGAGAGCTTGTGGAGGGCCAGCAAGGGGCCATTTCCAGAAATGATCGGAAAACTCTTTTCCACATTTTTGACGGACAGCATTATTCCTTATCCTCCCTGATGGTTATTCCCCAGCTTTTTATGGTCCGGTCTTCAATAAAGGAAAAGATAAACCTTTCTGCCCCAAGGCCGATGAGGGCAATAAGGGAGATACAGACAAAGGCCGAGGTGTAATCGAGGCTCCAGCGGGATTGGTAAATGGCATACCCCAAACCACTGCCTGTACCGGCAACCATTTCTGCAGCAATCAGGGCGCGCCAGCCATTGGCCAGGCCTATCCGGAGGCCGGAGAGGATCTGGGGTAGGGCTGCGGGCAGGGCTACTTGGCAGAGGAGGCGCCGGTTTTTTGCCCCCAGCATACGGGCGGCCCGGATATAGAGGGGGTTGACATTTTTAATGCCGCCGTTGGTATTGACGGCGATGGGAAAGAAGGCAGCCAGGAAGATAATGGAGACGGTGGAGGTATATCCCAGGCCCAAAAGGAGAATGGCGATGGGTATCCAGGCCAGGCTGGGAACGGGCTGCAGCAGGACAAGGAGGGGTGTGAGGAGGGAATCTAGGCCTGGCAGCCAGGCAGTTAAGATGCCAATTCCCATTCCCAAAAGGGCCGCCAGGGTAAAGGCCAGGAGCCAGCGGCCCAGGCTGGCACCAAGGTGCAGGTAGATACTGCTGCCCAAAAGGGGGCTCCCGGCCAGGAGCCGGCCCAGCTGAAGGAGGGTTTCCAGGGGAGTTGGAAAGGAAATTCCGCGTAGTAAAAGTACCAACAGGGCTAGACCCTGCCAGGCGGCCAGCAGTACCAGGCAGGGGATTATTCTTTGCCCCAGGGTCTGGGATGGGCCTTCCTGGGTGTTTGCCCAAGGAGATCCTTCCAGCCAAAAACCGTTGTCCACCGCCATTCCTCCTTTATTAAGGGATACTTCAGAAACACTGGCAGCTAACTGGGTGAGGACTATTAGATAATTTTCGGAATAGCCTCTACTAGAATATGCAGCAGCCATGGAGATTGACAATGGCAAAATAGTTCTTGCTTCCTGTCCTGGATAGGAAACAAAAGACAATTGCTACCAGGAGCCAGTATAGTTTAGCCGGCAAATGTGGTATAATTGGGCATGAATTAAAGGATAGGAGAGGGAAGAATGCTGGAGTTATTATGTCCCCGGGAATATGTAGATTCCATTTTTTCCATCCCCCTGGTTAAGCTAAAGGAAGGGGGAATCGAGGGGCTGATCTTTGATCTGGACAACACCCTGACGGGCTGGAAGACGGAAGAGCTGGACATAAAAACCCGGCAGTGGTTTGCCAAGTTAAAGGAAATGGGCTTTCGGGTGTGTCTCGTTTCCAACAATAAGAAGGACAGGGTGAGCAATTTCGGCCGGATATTGGGTGTTCCTGCCCTATCCAAGGCCAGGAAACCGCGGCGCAGGGCCTTCCGGGAGGCAATGAGAATCATGAATACAAGGCCGGAAACTACTGCCGTCATCGGGGATCAGATCTTCACCGATGTTTTGGGCGGCAACCGGCTGGGGCTATATACGATTCTGGTAGTCCCTCTGAGCAAGCAGGAATTTATCGGTACCAGGTGTATGCGCCACCTGGAGCGGGTGGTGTTAAAGATCCTTGCCCGGCGCAATTTGCTCCGGGACAAGGTTTGAGGAAAGAAATTAGCGGCAGGAAGGAGTTAAGGGATTGCAGATGCCAAGTTATTGCCGGGGGTGTGGTGCCCCTCTCCAAAGCCAAGATCCAAACAGGCCAGGCTATGTTCCCCCCGACGTCATAGGGCGGGAGAATCTCCGCTGTCAGCGCTGTTTTCGGATCCTCCATTACGGGCAAAGGGAAGGAGCAGGAGGAGACAGGGAAGATTATTTGGCTGCTATCCGGCGGGGGATCAGGGAAGCGGAGCTGGCTGTGATGGTCTTTGATCTCGTCGATTTTGAAGGTTCCTGGAGTGAAGAGCTCAATTCCCTGGTCGGGTCAAAGCCTTTACTGGCGGTCCTGAATAAATTTGACCTCCTGCCCCGGCAGGTGAAGGGGGAAGAAGTAGAAAGCTGGGCCAGGAACCGGCTTGAGGCACTGGGGCGGGAGCCGGCGGCGGTGGTCCCTGTCAGCAGTACCCGGGGCTGGGGAATTAAGAAACTCCTGGCGGAAATTTCAGCCCAGCTGGGGGATGGAGATAGGGCTGTCCTCGTCGGCGCCACCAATGTGGGCAAATCAAGCCTCCTCAACGCCCTGGCGGGCCGGGCCGGGGAAGGAATTAGAAAGGGGAGGGGAGGGGGGCAAAAATACAACCCGACCCTCACCACATCACCCTATCCCGGCACCACCCAGAATCTGGTCCGGGTCGATCTCCCCACGGCCGGTTGCCTCCTCATCGACACACCGGGTTTATCCCAACCGGATCGACTAAGCGATCTCCTCTGCCCTGACTGCAGCCGCCGGCTGATACCAGCCGGGGAATTGAGCCGCAAAACCTATAAGCTGAGCCCGGGCCAGAGCCTGCTTTTCGGCGGCCTGGCAAGTTTTACCATTGGCGCCGGTGACCCCAGGCCCATTGTCATTGCCTTTGCCGCCCGGGAGGTGGTCTTCCATGTTACCAGAAGGGAAAGGGTCGAGGAAATACTAACCGCCCACAGTGGGGATTGGCTGCTGCCTCCCTGTGGAGAGTGCCGGGTGAAGGAGTGGGAGAAGAGAACCCTCACAGCCCAGGAGGGCGAGGATGTGGTCGTGCCGGGCCTGGGTTGGCTCACGGTGCGCCGGGGACCCGTTGAGCTGGAGGTAGCTGTGCCCAGGGGGGTAAAGGCCGTGGTGCGGCCGGCCCTGGTCCGGCCGCGGGACTAGAGGGGGTTTGGTCATGCCTGTCACCGGGAAAACCCGCCTCATCGGTATCATCGGAGATCCAATAGAACATACCCTGTCGCCGGTTATGCACAATGCCGCCTTTGCCCACCTGGGATTGGACTACATCTACATACCCTTTAGGGTGGCAAGGGAAGATCTTGCCGTGGCCCTGGCCGGGATTAAGGCCCTGGGTTTTACTGGTGTAAATGTAACCATCCCCCACAAGGAAGCTGTTTTACCCCTCCTCGATGAATTGGTCCCCGAGGCCGAAGTCATCGGGGCGGTGAATACCATCCATAATGTGGGCGGACGCCTCTACGGCTATAATACCGATGGCCCGGGCTTTGTCAGTTCCCTGAAGGAAGAGGGGGGCTGTGACCCGGCGGGGAAAAGGGTAACCATCCTGGGAACGGGCGGAGCTGCCCGGGCCGTCGCCCTCCAGCTGGCCCTGGCTGGTGCTGCCCACATCATCATCCTGGGGCGGCGGTTGGAAAAGGCCGAGGCCATTAAGGACGCCATAAAGTTAGGGGTGCCGGACTGTCAGGTCACCACGGGCTTAATCGGAAAAGGGGAACTGGCTAAGCATGTGCAGCAAGCCCAGGTGCTGATAGATACTACACCAGTGGGGATGTATCCCAGGGTTGAGGATGAGCCCCTGGTGGGGCGGGAGATGCTGCACCGGGATCTGGTGGTCTGTGATCTGGTCTATAATCCGGTCCAAACCCTCCTGTTACAGGAGGCAGAGGCCCTTGGCTGCCGGACCCTGTCGGGCCTTGAGATGCTGGTCCGGCAGGGCGCCCTGGCTTTTAAAATTTGGACTGGCCGGGAACCGCCCCTGGAGATAATGCGAAAGGTAGTCAGGGAAAAGCTTGCAGTTTAACAGGGCTGCAGGCTTTTTCTTTTACTAAAAAGCAGGAGGAAAAATCCCCAATAGGTGGTATTTTAGACATTATACGGCACTTTTCGATATGGAGGGAGGGGCGATGAAAGAGGGGAGGAGTTCTGCCCAGGGGCGTGCTTATAAGACCTACCCCAGGATCAACCTCTACAAGTACAAGCTGGAGTCGGATATTGTGAAGAGCATTCCCTTTTCTGTAGCCCAACGGCACCAGGTGGTTCCCATTGAGAAAAGGGGCGGGAAGATTGTCCTGGCCATGGCCGATCCACTGAACATCGTGGCTATCGATGAAGTTAGTTATTTAACGGGGGCCGAAGTCGAACCGGTACTGGCTTCCCGGGAAGAAATCGCAGAAATCATCAGCTGGTATTATGGGGTCAGGGAACAGGTAGAAAGGGTGACGAGGCTTCTTCCCGAGGAAGAGGAGACAGCCGCTGCAGGTATGGACATGCCCCCGGGAGAACTTGAGGGGATGGCCGGGGAGGCACCGGTGATCCAGGCGGTAAATTCCCTTTTCCAGCAGGCCGTAAGGGAACGGGCCAGTGATATCCATTTGGAGGTACAGGAGAATAATGTTAAGGTCCGCTACCGCATCGATGGCGTCCTCCTGGAGGCCCTCACCCTGCCGAAAAATATCTATGCTCCCCTCCTCACCCGGATCAAGATTATGGCCGGGATGGATATTGCCGAAAAGCGCCTGCCCCAGGATGGACGGATCCAGGTAGAGCTGGATGGCAGGGAAGTAGACATGCGGGTTTCTACCCTTCCCACCATCAGCGGTGAGAAGGTGGTTATCCGGCTTCTGGATAAAGGGAGCCTTCACTGGGGCCTTGATGAACTGGGCTTTTCCCAGGCCAACCTGGCTACCTTTAGAATGATGATCCATCGTTCCCACGGGCTCATTCTGGTTACGGGACCGACGGGTGCCGGCAAGACCACCACCCTCTATGCCGCCCTGCAGGAACTGGATACGGCCAGCCAAAACATTGTTACCATTGAAGATCCCGTCGAATATCACCTGGAAGGAATAAACCAGGTGCAGATCAACAACCGGGCAGGATTGACCTTTGCCAGGGGGCTGCGCTCCATCCTCCGCCAGGATCCCAATATTATTATGGTCGGGGAGATCCGGGATCGGGAAACGGCCGATATTGCCGTACGGGCCGCCCTGACGGGCCACCTGGTCCTCAGCACCCTTCACACCAATGATGGGGCCGGGGCCTTAACCCGGCTCCTGGATATGGGTGTCGAACCCTATCTGGTGGCCTCGGCGGTGATGGGGGTCGTAGCCCAGCGCCTGGTCCGGGTCCTCTGCCCCCACTGCCGGACCGTTGAGGAAATACCTCCCGGCGCCAGGGTGAGGGATACTTTAGGTGTGGGGCCGGAGGATCCCTTGACCCTGTACAGGCCTGCCGGTTGTTCCTACTGCAACTACATCGGCTACCGGGGTCGAATTGCCATAACCGAGGTTTTAGTAATGACCAGGGAGCTGGAAAAGCTGGTCCTGGACAAAGCCCCGCGGGAGGCAATACACAAGGCTGCCCGGCAGGCCGGGCTGGTTTCCCTCTGGGAAGATGGCCTTGCCAGGGTGCGGCAGGGAACAACTACCCTCCAGGAAGTAATGCGGGTAGTATCATAAAAAAGGTTGGCAGCCGGCCCTGCCGGCAGCCAGGGGGAAGAAGGGGCGGCTGCCCTCCCAAAGGAATTTCCTATTTTAGGAAAGGGGTTTGCCTATGGCTCCTACCTTCACCTATAGGGCCCGCAGCAAAAGGGGTGACCAGATCAGGGGCACCATTGTCAGCAGTGACGAATACCAGGCTGTCTCTGCCCTCAGGGCCCAGGGTTACCTGGTGACGGAAATTAAAAGAAAGGGACAGGATTTCCGCCTTCCCACCCCAGGCCTTGGGGCCGGCCTTACCAGCAAGGAGCTGGCCCTCTTCTGCCGCCAGCTGGCAACAATGCTGCTGGCCGGCTTGACCCTGGTCAAGGCCCTGGAAATTTTGGAAAAACAACATCTGAGCAAAAATATGCGGGAAGCGGTGGCAATAATCAAGGAGGAGTTAATTAGCGGCTGGCAGCTGTCAGAGACCATGGAGAAACAGCCCCAGCTGTTCCCTGCCGCCCTGGTCCATATGGTGGCGGCAGGGGAAACGGGGGGAGTCTTGGCTGAAGTATTGGCCAGGATGGCCCAGTACTACGAAAAGGAACATAACCTGCGGGAAAGGGCCAGGGGGGCCCTCAGCTATCCCGCCCTTGTTACCCTCCTGACCCTGGGTGCAGTAGTTTTCCTTGTCAGCTATGTCCTGCCCACCTTTGCCCATCTCTTTGCCAGCTCTGGCCTGGCTCTACCCTGGCCGACCCGGCTCCTTCTATCTGTCAGTGGATTTATCGCCGGCCATTGGCAGTGGCTGGGTGGAGGTTCTTTTTTACTCCTTTTGGGGGCCCTCCTGTATTTGCGAACTGAGGAAGGCAGTTCCCGGCGCGACCGCCTTCTCCTGGCTTTGCCGGTCATTGGCCCCCTTCTGCAGGGAATTGCCCTTTCCCGCTTCAGCCGCACCCTGGGCACCCTGCTTAGCGGTGGCGTTCCCCTCCTGCCGGCCCTGGAGGTGGTCAAGAACACGGCCGACAATCGGGCCCTTAACCGGGCTTTGGGCCAGGTCCAGGCCGGGATTAGGGAAGGGGCAGAGTTGGCCGCCCTGCTGAAGGACTACTCCCTTTTTCCCGAAATGATGATCCAGATGGTCAAGGTAGGGGAAGAGACGGGGGAACTGCCTGCCATGCTGATCCGGATTGCCGACTACTATGAATGGGAGATCGATGCCTCTCTCAAACGTTTTTCGTCCTTGCTGGAACCTGTTTTGACCGTGGCTGTAGCCGGCCTTGTAGGATTTGTAGTCATAAGCATAATGCTCCCCCTGCTCGATCTGGTCTTGATAGTAGGGTAAAACCATAGATGGCAGAAAAGGAGGAGGAGGATGGAGTATAGGATTGCCATTTTACGGGAAGAGGAGGGCTTTACCCTGATAGAGGTGCTGGTGGTCCTGGTCATCATCGGTATCCTGATGGGCATTGCCATCCCCCAGTACACCAGGATTACCACCCAGGCAAAGGTGCAAGCCTGTGCAGCCAACATCAAGGCTATAGAGACGGCAGTTGCCAGCTATGAGGCAGCCAATGAGGGTAAGTACCCGGTAACAGTAAAAGACCTTGTTGGCCCCGATAACTATCTCAAGGAGGAACCCGAGTGTCCCGTGGCTGCGGCTGCCGGGATCGAAAGCAGCGCAAGCTACGTTATCCAAAATGGTGCTGTTACCTGCAATTATTGTTCTAAAAAAGGCGAAGATTGATTTAGGGTAAATATCACCCAGATACATGCTGCCTCACCCATTGCCGGGCATAGATAAAATAAAATCTCCTTGCCATGGAGGAATTGATGCTTATTTAACGAAGTGTATTAGTAGAGCGGGCAGGGGGAAACCTCCCCTTTTCTTTTGGCATGTTGCCTCATCTATTTGTAGGATTGAAAGCGTCTATTCTTCCTTCTATTTTATTATATTTACACTAATTATACCTTCTATGGTTTATGTTCATAGGTTTATACCGGCGTACGCGACATCCTAATTTACGAATACAAAGAACATTTACATGGGGGTGATTCGGTGGGCAAACACAATGGAAAGCTCAGCAAATTGGTAGACTTACTTTATTTTATAACCCTGGACTACAACAATCTGCCCCGGAGAATTGTTGACGGCATTAAGCTATATTTTGGTTATAATGCCGTCTATGTCGTCTATCAAAAAAATGCCGGGAATAAGTACTCTATTTGCGAGCTGTACGGGGATAACACCTATGCCCGTGACCACATGCTGTATAAAGAGATTTGGGTAGAAGAGGATGTCTTCTTCCAGAATTTAGCCAGGATGGTCAACGAGAGCAAGACCTTCGGAAAATGCGCCTGGAGGTGTCAGGACTTTGGCTGCTCCATAGAAGAATTTTGGGAGACTAAGCTGGGAAAGGCCATCCGCAAGGGCGGATTTGGCTATAAGGCGGCAATTACCTGCGGTCAACCCTGGCACAACATGCAGCATGCCATCAGTTTGTATAAGCCAGAGGAAAAGGGCGATTATACCGAGGAAGAAATGGAGCTCTTCAATTGTATTGGGAAGTTGTTTGCGATAATACAACACCATTACCGGGAGAAAATTGAAACTGAACAATTGAAAAACCTTTTGACCACCCATATCACAAGTATGAGCAGCCATTTCTGCATAACTAACAGCCTGTTCCAAATCATCTTCGCGACCAATTCCTTTGAGATGATAGCAGAGGAGGTTTTTGGCGGCAGAGTTCTTCGCAACACCCTCATGCCCCTCGTCGCCCAGATGGATGAGGACAAACACCTGGGGAAAATGACAAGGGAATATGAAAGCATCACTGGCAAGTATCTGATGCAAATTACAAGCTTTAACATGGATAATAACTACATCTACAGGCTGCAGCCCCTGTACATGATCGAGTTTGAGGAGATTGAAAACTCCACTGCTAGAGGACCGGAAAACTCCCTTATCAGTGGAAAGGATGAGATCTGCTTCAAGGCTTCAGATGCTTATTCCCTCACCAGGCGCGAACAGGAAGTGTTGCTCCTCATGCTGGAAGGGCTGTCGACGGCTGAAATCTCGGAAAACCTTTGTATAGCAGAGACCACAGCCAGAACCCACATCAGCAATATCTACAAAAAGCTGGAGGTCAACAACCGGGCCCAGGCCACGGCCAAAATTTTGGCGGAACTAGGCCCTGCAGAGGGTTTCCATCAGCAAATCATATGAGCCCGTCTAGTTTATCGTTATGAATTAGTCAATTTTAATTAGGCCACAGGACTAGAAAAGTCCTGTGGTTTATTTTTTATCATACAAAATGTCGAAATAAAGGGGAGCATCTGCGGATAAGAATGATACTTTTTGTCGATTGATTACAAATAACGGCAGTGTTACGATTAAATTGCTGCAGCATTAAAAAATATAGAGGGGAGGAAGGAAGGAATATGACATACAAAAAGCTTTTCGAACCCGGAAAAATTGGTAATGTAACGATTAAGAACCGGGTAGTCATGCCGCCCATGGGTACGGGACTGGCCTTCTTTTCGGGGGAGGCGAGCCCGGATATTATTCGTTACTATGAAGAACGGGCCAGGGGTGGTTGTGGACTGATCATAACAGAGATAACCCGTATCGACGACGAACGGGGATGGGGCCTTGCCAGGCAGCTGGCGGCATCTAAGGCAGGATATATCCAGGGCCTGCAAAGGCTGGTCGATACAGTCCACAAATACGGCACGAAGATCTTTATCCAGCTGCACCACCCAGGCCGGGAGGGGCACGCCAGAATTAACCCCAACAATAATCAAATCGTTGCCCCCACAGCCATGGTAACCAAAATCTGCACCGAGATGCCCCATGAACTAACCACTGAGGAAGCCGAGGCTCTAGTAAGAAAGTATGTTGTCGGTGCGGTGATAGCCAAAGCCGCAGGGGCTGATGGTGTGGAGCTGCATGCCGCCCATGGCTATCTCATCAACCAGTTTCTCTCGCCCTTTAGCAACAAGCGGACGGATAAATACGGCGGCAGCTTTGAGAAACGGATGCGGTTAATCGAAGAGATTATTTTCGGTATCCGGAAAACGTGCGGCAAAGAATTTCCCATTGGTGTCAGATTGTCCGTGGACGAGTTTATGGGCGACCAGGGCATCACCCTGGAGATGGGAGTAAAGATAGCCCAGCACCTGGAGAAGATAGGGGTCAACCACATCCATGTCAGCTGCGGGATCTACGAGTCGGGATATCAGATAATCCCCATGTACACCTTCCCCCAAGCCTGCAGAAAGGAGCTGGCCAGGGCAGTGAAGGAAGCCGTCAGCATTTCCGTCATCTCAATCAACAACATAAAGGAGCCCAGGGTAGCGGAAGAGCTCCTGGAAGAAGGGGTCTGCGATTTCGTAGCCGTGGGCCGCGGGCAGCTGGCCGATCCAGAATGGACCAACAAGGCCCGCTGGGGTGAAGACATCGCTATTAGGAAATGTATTGGCTGCCTCCGCTGCATCGAATCCATTGCCAGGGGAAGACACTTGGAATGCTCTGTCAACCCCCGCCTGGGCAGGGAACTTGAGTTTGACAGGCCGGAGATGAATGGCAATGGCAGGCAAATGGTGGTCGTCGGCGGTGGTGTGGCCGGCATGCAGGCGGCTGGGGTCCTTGCCCGGCGCGGTTTTAAGGTGACCCTCTTTGAAGCCGACAGCCAACTCGGGGGAGCACTTAATCTGGCCGACAAGAATATTGACAAAGAAAAACTGACATGGCTTGTGGAGACCATGGGATATGAACTGGAAAAACTCGGGGTCGATATACGCCTCAACACGCGGGTCACGGTGGATGATGTCAAGGAACTGAATCCAGACGGGGTCTTTGTGTGCTGTGGCGGCACCCATATAGAACCCCAGATCCCGGGAGTTGATTTACCCAAGGCCATCCGCGTTAAAGATTACCTGGAAGGCAGGGCACAACCGGGTAAAAAAGTCGCTGTCATCGGCTCGGGGGCAACGGGGCTGGAGACTGCCGCGAGCCTGGCAATGCGGGGACACGATGTGACAGTTATAGAAATGTTGCCCAAGGTTGGCAGCGGCATAATTGAGAGGGTCCTGAGGGTTATCCTCGCCCGCCTCAGGAAACTGGGGGTAAAACTCATGCCGGGACACAAGCTGACAGCGATAAATGAGAAGGGTGTCGTCCTGGAAAGGGTTGAAGACGGTTCTGAAGTGGAGATGGAATTTGATTCGGTCATCCTGGCCCTGGGCATAAGACCGCAGCGGGAGTATGCCTGCGAATTTGCCTCTGCCTTTGACAAGGCTGTCGTTGCCGGGGATGCCATTGAAGCTGCCACCGTCCTGGAAGCCATCAGGGATGCCAACGGTGCGGCCTGGGTATACGATGCCTGAGAAAAACTTTAAAGGAGGAGACGGACTGTGAAGGAATTCAAGAATAAGGTTGCCTTGATCACCGGTGGGGCCAACGGTTTTGGAAAGGCCTTTGCGATCGAAGCGGCAAAAAGAGGCATGAAAGTGGTCCTGGCTGATATTGACGAAGCTGACCTGGCCGGAACTACGGCTGTGGTAAGTAATCTCGGAGCGGAAGTGCTCCCCATTTGCGCCGACCTCACCCTCTACGAGAATGTCAAAATGACCGTTGAGAAGACAATGGCGACCTTCGGGCAGATAGATGTTCTCTTCTGCAATGCGGGCGTTGTACCGTGCGGGGATATCATCCATCTCCCTGCTCGCGACTGGGATTGGACGGTGGCAACGAACCTTACCAGTCACGGGTACTTCTATCGCGAAGTTGTGCCCATCATGATCAGGCAGAAAACCCCGGCCCACATCATGGGTGTAGCGTCCATTGCCGGGATCTTGCATGGGATTGGGAACAATGCCACCTATTCCGCCACCAAACACGGTGCAGTAGCATTGATTGAAGACATCCGCAGCTACTTCCGGAGCAACAATATCGATTATATCGGGACGTCGGTATACTGCCCCGGCTATGTGCAGACGGACCTGCATCACTGTGAGAGACACCGCCCGGACAGGTTCAAAGCTCCTGATGATCCCTATTACAAATCTGAGTATTACAGGGAGAGCCTCAAGCGGGTTAATATCAGCATCGCCACAGGTATTCCCATTGACAGCGTGGGGCCCAGACTCTTCAAAGCCATTGAAGACAACCAGATGTATGTCCTCACCCATCCCCAGTACATTCCCTATATTGAGGGCCGTCACCGTGGGATCGAGGCAGATGGGGAGCTGCCTGAAGGGGGAGCCGGAAACAGCGCGAGGGACTTTAAAGGCCAGGTGGCACTGATAACGGGGGCTGCCCATGGCTTTGGCTTCGCCTTTGCTAAAGAAGCGGCCAAGAGGGGAATGAAACTGGCCTTAGTCGACATTATGGGCAAGAAACTCGAAGAAGTCAAAGCATACTTTGCCAAGCAAAATGTGGAATGCATGATTTTCGAGGGCGACACTTCCCTCTACGAGGACGTCAAGGCCAGCGTTGAGGCGACCATGAAGACTTACGGCCGGATCGATGTTCTCTTCAACAATGCCGGCGTCGCCCCTGTGGGCACCATTGTCAACCTGCATCCCAGGGATTTGGAGTGGACCGTCGCGGTAAATCTCCTTGGACAAGCCTATTATTACCGGGAAGTTCTCCCAATCATGATCGAACAGGGAACGCCTGCCAACATAATAACAACGGCTTCCATCGCCGGGCTCATTCCTGGCTTTGGCAGGAACCCTGCCTATTCGGCAACCAAGCATGCTTCGGTAGCTATGTCGGAATCTGTCTGGGCCAAACTGAAGGATCTGAAGGTGGATCATGTCACGGTTTCAATTTATTGCCCGGGCTTTGTGCAGACAAACCTGCATAACTCCGATGACTATCGTCCCGAGCGCTTCGCTAAAGGGGACGACCCCCATTATCAAAGAGAGGCTTATCAGGAGGGCCTTGCTAACCTTGAGAAGTGCATCGTGACAGGAACACCCATCGATTCAGTAGGGCCACGGCTCTTCAAGGCCATGGAAGAAGGTCAAAAGTATATTATCACCCATCCCCAGTATTTGGATGTTATCAAAAAGCGCCATGCCGAGATAGAAGCCGATGCCAAGAGGGAAAAGTCCCTCTAAGCTTTGAAGGGGGGATACAATGGCTGCCTCTGCCAATGCCAATAAGAAACTGATCCAGTTTCTTGTCATCACCTTAATCGCTGTAGTCATAGCCCTCGTTCCAGCCCCTGAGGGGCTGGAACAGGTGGCGATGAGATATACAGGAATATTCGTCTGGCTTATACTCGCCATGTCCTTTCGGGTATTTCCTGAATATCTCAGTGTGTTAATTGCCCTGGCGGCCCTGTTGGTTTTTAGAGTTGGGAAACCGGAAGAGGTCTTTGCCCAGTTCAACAGTGCTACCCTCTGGCAGATCATCACCATACTCGCCCTGGCGTCGGCCATTCAAAAGACCACAGTTCTCACCCGCGTTACAATGAGAATCCAAAGGCTTTTTCCCCTGACCTATAACGGTCAAGTGGCGGCCCTGATGCTCACAACTCTGGTAATGAGCCTGATGATACCAAGTGTCTATGCGAAGATTATGATACTGGCACCTCTGGCCCTGGGTATCTGCGAGAGCGCAAACTTTGAGAAATCCAGCAAGCCTGCGGCGGGGTTGTTCTGTGCCATGTTTGTCACCTCATTCATCTTGAGCAACGGTTTTATCACCGGAAACAGCAATGTTCACGTCATGATGGCCTTTGCCAACACCACCTTTAGCTTTATGGAATGGATCAAGATAACGTGGCTGTGGACCCTTATCATGACAGTCGGTACCTACCTGTTCATTATCACTTTTTACCGCCCGCAGGAGCCGCTGGCCCTGGATGCAGGCTACATCCAGGAACAGATAGACAAACTGCCGCCCATGGACGAAAAGGACAAAAAGGCAGCAGTTATAATTGGACTCAGCCTGCTGTTGTGGATGACGGAATCCTTCCACGGCATAAGCGCCCTGGCGGTAACCCTGATGGCGTACTGCGCCTTTGCCGCCCTGGGAGTGGTGACCCCCGAGGAGTTTTGCACTAAAATTGACTGGAAGCTGGTAGTATTGATCGGGGGGATACTGAGCATAGCCGGCTTTATCAGCCCCCTGGGAATAGCGACTTATGTGGCCAATATCCTTGGTTCCTATGCCGCAAATCTGGTGAATAATGTCTGGGTATTCATACCAGTCCTGGCTACCCTGGTATTTCTGGCCCGCTTTGTCATCGTGTCCCAGATAGGTACCCTGACCATCTTTATAGCTGTTTTCCAGGGGCTGGTTGGTCCCATGGGTTACCATCCCATCATTGTGGTCTTCTGTGCCAATATGATCATCCAGCTCTGGGCTACCGACTACAACAACGTCTTGATTAAACCGGCCTATGCCATTACCAAAAACAGAATGGTAGTGCACCGGGACGTGGCACCAATGGCCTACGCCCTCTTTGTCCTCAGCATCATCGCCTATATGGCAAGCATACCCCTGTGGCAAACCCTGGGCCTGATACCATGACAAAAAGACTGGCGGTTCCTCTGAACCGCCAGTCGGCTTTTTTGAGCAGCTAATGGGGGAGATATAGACAGAAAATCGAGTCCCTGCTAGTTTAGCCTGTAGACCGGGGGGTGTCTACAGGCTTTTTGTTGGTGAGAAAACATGGGACACTGAATTTTTAAGTTCTTCCCCTTCTTTTGACAAAGAATTTTACCATGGTAAAATATTGGGAAAGAAGAACTACAGAAGTGTTACGCGGCGACATTGGGCAGGCCTACAGCCTTTGATCCTGGACAAGCCCTGTGGGAGGTGGTATTCCCATGCCTGTCATACTGATATTTGTCTTTGGTCTTATTGTGGGCAGCTTTTTAAATACCTGTATCCATCGCCTACCCCGGAAGGAATCCCTCCTTGCCCCTCCCTCCTATTGTCCCCGCTGCCGGCACCGGCTGTACCCCCTGGACCTCCTTCCCCTGCTGGGCTATCTTTTTTTGCAGGGTAAGTGCCGCTATTGCCGGGAACCCATTTCCTGGCGCTATCCCACCGTTGAGCTCCTGATGGGCCTTGCAGCTGTGGCCCTCTATTACCACCGGGAACCCGCAACCCTCTTTCCTGCCCTGGTGGTAACTGCCGTTGCCCTGGTGGCTGCCTGCACCGATCTGGAGCACGGCATCGTACCCGATGCCCTGGTGCTGCCAACCCTGGGCGCCGGCTTACTCTATTCCTTCTTTTCTCCCCTTGTATCCCCGGGAAGCAGTATTGCCGGCCTCCTCCTGGGTGGGGGCAGCCTCCTGGCCATTGCCTTTTTGAGCGGCGGGGGAATGGGGGGCGGCGATATTAAATTGATGGCGGCTTTGGGAACGTGGCTGGGCTGGCGCCTGCTGCTAATAGTTCTTTTTCTTTCTTTTCTTGTGGGAGGTATTGGAGGAATATGGTTGCTTTTGTTGAAAATTAAGGGAGGACGGGATCCTATACCCTTTGCCCCAGCTATTGCCCTGGCCCTTTTCCTGGCCCTGGTGGGGGAGGACTTTCTCATGAACTATTACTGGCTTATGCCCTAGGGAAAAGTTCTACAATTGGAGAGGGAATGATGAGAAAGTGGGGAGCAGGGGTTACACCTTCATTGAACTCATTCTCGTACTAATGCTCCTTGCCCTGCTGGCGACCATAACTTGGCCGTCCCTGCAGGCCAGCCTGGACCGCTTTGTCCTGGAGGAAACTGCCTGGCGCATAGCCAGGGAAATACGCCTGGTGCAGCAGATGGCGGTGGTTGAGGGGGAATGGTTTCAGATCCAATTCCTGCACAATTCCGATCGGCTGCGCATAAGTGGACCGAGCATAGATCCGATATTGATCGATCTACCGCCCCAGATCGATTTGCAGCAAACTACCTTTACCAATCAGGAAGTCTTCTTCTATCCTTCGGGAGCACCCTCCATGGGTGGAACGGTGCCCCTGGCCAACGGCAGGGGAGAGAAGAGATTTATAAGGGTAACGGTGGGGGCCGGCAGGGTGCGGGTTACTAAGGAATGGTGACAAGATGGCAATTAGGCTTGATGAACGGGGAATGACCTTTATTGAGGTCCTGGTGGCTTTGGTGCTGCTCACGGTCATTCTCCTGCCCCTGGTTGGGACCCTGACTACCGGCTTTATTGTCACCGGGGAGGGGGGCCGCATTACTACAGCTACTGCCCTGGCCCAGCAGGAAATGGAACGGTTCCTGGCCGGCCTCGATGAACCCTCCCCGCCAACATCCCTGCCCGAAGGCTACAGGGTGGATACCGTTATAACCGACAATGGAGACGGGACGGAGAAGATTAAAGTCATTGTCAGTTGGGGGGAGGAGAACTCCCGCCCGGGGGAGATCACTTTAACCTGCCTGCGGCACAGGTGAGAAGGATGGAAAGATGCTGGGAAAATAGGGGCTTTACCCTGGTGGAAACCATAGTCGTAACTGCCCTGGTGAGCATAATTTTCACCACCGTCGCCCTTTATTACCAAACGGCCTTCGGCATTTGGGATAAGGGCAACAGGCAGGGGGAGCTGCAGCAGCAGGCCCGGATAGCCCTGACGAAGTTGGTGTCCGATTTACAGCAAACCAAAACCTTGCGGTATCAACCCCGGGGTACCGCCAGCTGGCGCGATTTGCCGGCAGGTCATGTTTTGGTATTATTACACGGAGGCTCTCGGGTACAGTTGTCTATTCCTCCGGTGAAGGATGGAGAACCGGATCTTAAGGTAGATTACTATATTTCCACTACCGAAAGTGGTGAAATTACCCTGATCCGCCACACAGGGGGATATAATTCAATCGCTCTGGATATTGTCCAGGTGGAATTGCGATTAAGGGAGGAGAAACCCCTGGTGGAAATAGAACTGGTGGCGGCCAGGGAGGGCGCTGAAGTAAGGCTGGTTACATCTGCCTATTTACGAAATCTCCAGGGGGCAGTCAACTGATATGCGCTACGGGATGGATGAAAGGGGAAGTGCCCTGGTATTTATCTTGCTGACCATGGTGGGCTTGGTACTGTCCGGCCTGGCCCTCCTGTCCCTGGCCAGGCAGGAAAGGCTGATGGCCCAATATCAATACCGGCAAACGCAAGCCTTCTATTTGGCCGAAGCCGGCTTGCAGTGGGCAGAGGCCCGCCTGGTCCAAAGCCCCGCTTACCGGGGCACCATTGTCCTGACCTGGGAGGAAGGGGGGCAGACGGAGGTAAACATTAGTGAAGAGGGAGGCCTTATCTCCGTTACCTCCCGGGCGGAAGGGGATGGCCTGCAGTGCACCCTGGTGGCTGCCTTCCAGGTGCTGGATCATACCCCCCTCTATGGGACCGACGGGAATTTGTTTACCAGGGAGCTTGTCCTTGCAGCCCATCCCGACGATGGCGATGGCGCCCCCTTGCCCCGGGTAGAGGGGAAAGTAGTCACCCCGGGCGGGGAAGATGGTGGCGGAAGCAGCGATTTTTTCTTTCCGGAACTACCCCTGTCGGTCTATCCCAGGGCCCTGCAGTGTCGGCACTTAACCCCTGCCCAGCTGGCCGGCAATAGAAATCTGAACGGTATCATTTATGTTGCCGGTGATGTAATGCTGGAGAGGGAAGAGGACAGTATCGGGGGAAGGGCAGTCCTCCTGGTAGAGGGCCAGTTTACCGTCAGGGGCAATGCTGCCCTGGAAGGGGATTTTGTCCTCCTGGCCGGTGAAGGGATTGATCTCTCAGGCACGACCAAGGTCCAGGGCCTCCTTTATACCCCGGGCTTTTTCCGTTTTGGCGGTACGGGAGATATAACCGGTGTTGTCTGGGTCGGTGGGGAAAGTTATCTGGAAGGAGAGGTGTGGATCAGGGAATATGGCGGTGACAAGGGGTTCCTCCTGGGCGAGCTGCCGCCGGTCCTGGTTGTCCGCAAGCTGTGGTATCGGAAGTAGCCGGGGGGTAACCGGCAAAAAGAGAGGAGGGGGGAGAGATGGCGGAATTAAAGAATCAAATGGAAGAGCTTGTCCTGGAGGCCATCGATGAGTATTTGCGGGACAGGTCGGAAATCTGTGACTGTGAAAAATGCCGCCTAGACATGGCAGCCCTTGCCCTTAATGAACTTCCACCCCGGTATGCAGTAACCGAGCGGGGCAAGGTCTTTGCCAAGATTTCCCAGTTGGAGTGTCAATTCGAGACGGATATCCTGATGGCTGTTATACGGGCCGTGGAAAAGGTGGGGAACAACCCCCGGCACTGAGGGGAAATTGGGAAAGGAAGGAAGGAAAGGATGGGTTTCGGGACAAAAAAATATCTTGGCCTTTATATCGGGGCTGAAGACCTCACAGCTGCAGAATTGTGGGTCAGGGGGACCCGCATCCAGGTCGCTAAGGTAGGCATAAAAGCCGCCGGCTGCAGGTTCAATGATCCCGGAGAGCTGGCAGAGGCCCTCGCCCAGCTTTGGCAGGCCTCCGGCTTTAGCAGCCAGGGAGTCACCCTGGCCATTGGTGGTCCTTCCATATTCTATCGGGTTCTTCCTCTACCTAAAATACCCGTGGCAGAACTGCGCAGGGCCTTAGAGTGGGAATTAGCGGACCACTTTCCCTTTTCCGCCCAGGAAGCAGTCTTCGATTTGAGACCCCTGGAGGTCGGTACTGGCCTGGGATCCAATGAGGGCTATTATCTGGTCGTTGCTGCACCCCGGTCCCTCATTGAGGGCTACTTGACAGCCCTGCAGCTGGCAGGCCTGGAACCCTGGGCCATAGAACCAGAACCCCTGGCCCTGCTCCGCTCCTGGGAAGGGCTGGAGAAGGCATCTTTGCTCCTTATCTTGAGGCCCAGCTATGTCACCATCGGCCTTGTCGCCGGGGGAGAACTATTTTTCGCCCGTTCCCTTTCCTGGGGCCTGGAAGTTGTAAGGGAAGGTAGGGCCGCTGGTGAAAAACTCAGCCGGGAATGCCAGAACACCCTGGGCTATTTTCAGGCCAGGACCGGCCAGGATACCTTTGTGCCGGAGGAAGTAGTGATTTATAATGGCGGGAGGGCTGGGGCTTTAGAGGTTCTTCTGCCAGAACTAAAGGGGAGCTTTACCCTGCCCATTCGCCTTGCCCCGCCGCCGGGCAGCAAACTTAGCTGGATTCCCGAAACAGCGGAGGAAGAGAAGCAGCTCCTTGCCGTCTGCATCGGCTCAGGCTTGCGGGAGGTGAGGAAGGGTGGCAGAGATTAATCTCCTGCCCCAGGAATACAGACTGCAGCAGCAGGCAAAAAAACGACAAAGGTCCTGCCTGGTTGTTTTTTTTATTCTTCTTATCTTTTTCTGCGGCCATCTCCTCGGCCTGGTTGGTAAAGTCCAGTTTTATCGCCGGGAGTTGGCCGACCTCCAGCAGCAGCTTGCCAGCCTGGAGGCGGAACTGGCCGTCTTTGCAGAACTGGAAGAAAGGGAAGAATTAATTGAAGAGGGGCGGGAACTTTACAAGCAGTTGGTGCAAGGAGACTTGCCCTGGTCCCTGATCCTCAGGGAAATGGAGGGGGCGGCCCGGCTGGGAATTCATTTAGATCAGTTACATATTGATAGTGAAGGAAGGGTCATTGTGCTGGGGCAGGCGGCAGAGCTGGCCAGCATCGCTTCCTTGTTCACATACCTTGCCCAATCACCGGGCCTGGATGGGATTGATATCGATTATGTCAGACAGGGCAATGAAGGCCAATGGCTGTTTTCCCTGCAGGGTTGGGTCAGGCAGGTGGGAGGGGAGCTATGATTCTCAGTAAGCTGTCCAAGAGGGAGAGGTTCCTCCTGGCCTTGTTAGCAATTTTAATCCTAGTGGTTTTTGGTCATAGCTATATCTACCAGCCTTTGCGGGCGGAACTAAAAAGCCTGGCGGCAGCAGTGGAAGAAACCAAGGAGCTCCTGGCCCAACAAAGCCAGCTGGTAGCCGGAGACAGGGACCTGGAGGAGGAATATCGCCGGAGGGAGGAGAATTATCGGGAGCTGTTAATGCTCCTGCCAGACAATAAGGATCTACCTGCCCTCTTGCTGGAACTGGAAAGAGCTTTGCAGAGCAGGGATGTCGCCCTCCTTGCCTTCGAACCTCTGGAAGAAGAAAGGGTGGGGACCCTTGCCCTTTCTCCCTTGCGCCTGGGCTTGAGGGGCAGTTTTGGTGATATTGCCGCCTTTCTGGAGGAATTGGCTACCTTTCCCCGGCTGATAAGGGCCGTAGAATTGAACTTGTATGGCGACAAGGACGGCGATGTGGTTCGGGCTGATTTGTACCTGGAGGCCTATTATCTGCCTGCTGACGGGGACAATAATGAAGTAACGTGGGGAAGGTATTGAAAATTTCTCCTGGAAAATACATAAGAAAGTATGATGGGTTATGAATAACCTTGTATTAGTTGGCTTTATGGGAACGGGAAAAAGCAGTGTCGGGCGGGAATTGGCCCGGCTGCTCCAGTGGTCCTTCATTGATACCGATCTGGAAATTGAGAAGGAAACCGGTCTTTCCATACCGGAAATCTTTTGCCGCCATGGGGAAGATTACTTTCGCCGGCAGGAAGGGGAAATTCTCCAGCGGGTAATGGCGGGGGAAAGACAGGTCGTCGCCACAGGCGGCGGAGCAGTAATAAGGAAGGAAAATAGGGAACTTTTCCGGTCCCGGGGCCTGGTCATTGGCCTCCGGGCAGACCCGGAAGTAATCTGGGAGCGGGCCGGGGCCAAGGGTGACCGGCCCCTTTTGCAAAGGCGAAGACAGCTTGCTGTGCTCCTGGCAGAGCGGGAACCCTATTACCGGGATGTGGACCTGACCCTGGATACTTCCCACCGGTCTCCCAAAGAGCTGGCTAAGTTACTTCTTGAACTGCTGGGCTGGCAGGGACGGGACCATTTTTCCCTGCAATTGATACGGGTTAATCTGCCACAAGTAGGTTATAATATTTTTATTCAACCGGGTATTATTTCCAGGGCGGCCTTCTATTTGCCCGCCGGCCTGGGGAGGCGGGTCCTGGTGATAAGCGATACCAGGGTGGGCTCCCTCTATGGACCGGCCCTGCTGGCGGCTTTAGAGGAAGGGAACTACCAGCCCACATTAAAAATGGTTGCGGAAGGGGAAGGGGCCAAGGAGCTTGCCGTAGTCGCCGACCTCTACCAGGCTGCCCTGGCAGCTGGCATGGAGCGCCACTGTCCCATAATAGCCCTGGGAGGCGGCGTTATCGGCGATCTGGCCGGTTTTGTAGCGGCCACCTTTCTGCGGGGCGTCCCCTTCATCCAAATACCGACAACCCTACTTGCCCAGGTGGACAGCAGTGTAGGGGGGAAGGTGGGGATAAACCTGCCCCAGGGCAAGAATCTGGTGGGGTCCTTCTACCAACCGCGGGCAGTCCTTGCCGATCCGGCCCTCCTTGCGACCCTGTCCCCCCGGGACCTGCGGGCAGGTTTGGCGGAAGTTGTCAAGTACGGCCTGGCCTTTTCCCCAGGGTTATTCCAGCTCTTGGAAAGGGAAGTAGCGAGCTGCCCGGCCCTGGACGCTCAAATAATGACAACAATAATAGCAGAATGCTGCCGGCTGAAGGCGGCCATCGTGGCCAGGGATGAGAGGGAAGAGCATGGGCAGCGGATGCTGCTCAACCTGGGCCACACCATCGGCCATGCTGTCGAGCAGGCGGCCGGCTATGGGACCTTTCGCCACGGGGAGGCGGTGGCGGTGGGGCTGGTTGCCGCCTGCCTTCTCTCGGTAAAGTTGGGTTTTTTAAAGCCTGCTATCCTCCAGCGTGTGAAGGGCTTGTTGACAGGGATTGGACTGCCAACCCATCTGTATGGTATAAATGTAAAGGATGTTTTTGTTAATCTGGCCTACGACAAGAAGGTCCGGGGAGGGAAAGTGCCCTTTGTACTGCTGCAGGACCTTGGCCAGCCGGTGATTGTCGAGGACGTGCCCGGAGAAGCGATCCTTGCAGTCCTCAAGGATTTGGAAGCAGGTAAGTAGGTTTCTGAAGGGTATATCCCAAATAAGCTGGAGGTGGATATTTTGCTAGGGAAGAGGGAATTGGAAGAGATCTTGGCCATTGCCCTCCAGGAGGGTGGCGATTACGCTGATATTTTCCTCGAAGAGAAAAGCAACAATGTGGTGTCCTGCGAAGCCGATCGGATCGAAAGGATTAATTCGGGCCGGGAAGCCGGGGCAGGGGTTCGGGTACTGGCCGGTGATTCTACTGCCTATGCCTACACCAATGACCTCTCTTTGCCGGCCTTAAAGGAAGCAGCCTATGTGGCCAGCAAGGCGGCAGCGGGTCGGGAAAAGGGGGTCACAGAGATTGATCTCCGCAAGAGGGAACCCCAGGTTGATTTTGCCATTACCCGCCGGCCAGAGCTTGTCCCCGTGGAAGAAAAGGTAGAAGCTGTTGTCAGGGGAAATAGAGCAGCCCGGGCGGTGGATAAGAGAATAGTCCAGGTCATTGTCGGCTACAGCGACGTCAGGCAGAGGATAAAGCTGGCCAACAGCGAGGGGGATTTGGTCGAAGACGAACGGATCCGGACCCGCTATCTGGTCCACGTGGTCGCCGCCGAGGGGGGCCTAATCCAGACCGGCTATGAGGCCATAGGGGGTCTGGCTGGCTTTGAGCTGGTGGAAGGGGACGAACCGGAACTTTTGGCCGAGAGGGCAGCCAGGCAGGCCGTCCAGATGCTGACAGCCCAACCGGCTCCAGCGGGGCGCATGCCCGTCGTGATGGCGGCAGAGGCAGGCGGCACCATGATTCACGAAGCCTGCGGCCATGGGCTGGAGGCCGATTTAGCCCAGAAGGAACTCTCCGTTTATACGGGCAAGCTGGGGGAAAGGGTGGCCGCCGAAATTGTTACCGTCATTGATGACGGTACACTGCCCAACAAGTACGGTTCCTACCGCTTCGACGATGAAGGGACGCCCTCCCAGCGGAACGTCTTAATCGAGAACGGCATCCTCCGGTCCTATATGTACGACCGCCTTACAGCCGCGAGGGACGGCCACTCCCTGACGGGCAACGGCAGGCGGCAATCCTTCGCCCATCGCCCTATTCCCCGCATGACCAACACCTACATTGCCCCCGGGGAAACGGACCCGGAGGAAATCATTGCCCGGGTCCCAAAGGGACTCCTGGTAAAGAAGATGGGCGGGGGCCAGGTGAACACCACTACCGGGGATTTTGTCTTCGATGTCCTGGAGGCCTATCTCATTGAAAAGGGCAAGATTACAGTTCCCGTCCGCGGTGCCACCCTGACGGGGAATGGCCCGGAGGCCCTCCAGGAAATTGAACTGGTAGGCAATGATCTGGGCTTTGGCATTGGCACCTGTGGTAAGGACGGACAGGGTGTTCCTGTCTCCGATGCCCAACCAACGATCCTGATTAAGCAGCTGATTGTCGGAGGAACGGGATAATACCATAGTTTGCAAATGATGCGAGAAGGAGGCTTTGTAATGAGGGAACGCGAACTTGCCCATTGGGTAGTAGCAAAGGGGCAAGAAAAAGGAGCAAAGTTAATAGAGGCCTTTCTGCTAAAACATAAATCCTTCAGTGTCCAGGTGCACCACGGGAAGATTGAATCAATAAAGCAGGCCCAGGAGGCGGGCCTGGGCATCCGGGTCATAATCGAGGGGCGAATGGGTTATGCCTATACTTCCCAGCTGGATACGGCTCCCGTTGAAGAAGCCCTTTCCCAGGCCATAGCCAATGCCAACAAGACGGCAGCCGATGAGTGTAACATCCTCCCGGAGCCTGCCGACCAGCTGCCGAAAATCGATATTTATGATCCCCTTATCGAAAAAACCCCCGTGGAAGAGAAGATAGAACTGGCCAAGGCCATTGAGGAGGCGGCCTTCAACTATGACCGGCGGGTGGCCAGATCCGAACAGGCAGCCTATGAAGATACCGTCTACCAGGTTGCCATAGTAAACTCCCGGGGGATCGATGTCAGTTACCAGGGCTCCTTCTGTGGCGGTTCCGTGTCGGTGGTTGCCGAGGAAAATGGCGACACCCAGACCGGGTATGGTATGGATTTTGTCCTGAACTTTGCTGCCCTAAAACCCGAGGCCATCGGCAGGGAAGCGGGAGAAGAGGCTGTGGCCATGCTGGGTGCCAGGAAGGTGTCCACCCAGAGGGTTCCCATTGTGATGTCCCCCCGGGTGGCAGCCCAGTTCCTCGGGGTACTGGTGCCGGCCCTGAGTGGGGAGGCGGTCCAAAAGGGACGTTCCCTCCTGGCCGGAAAGCTGGGAGAGGCCGTCGCTGCCAAGGATATAACCCTCATCGATGATGGCACCTTACCCCAGGGGATAAATTCCAGTCCTGTGGACGGTGAAGGGGTGCCGTCGGGTAAAACGGTGCTGATTGAGGATGGGGTCCTCAAAAGTTACCTCCACAACACCTATTCCGCCGCCAAGGACGGGACAAGATCTACCGGCAATGCTTCCCGCCCCTCCTACCGGGGTACCCCGGAAATCGGCCCCAGCAATATCTTCCTGGAAGCAGGCCGGGCCAGCCGGGAGGAACTGCTCCAGGATATCTCCCAGGGCTTTTATATCACTGAAGTCCTGGGCATGCACACAGCCAACCCCATTTCTGGGGATTTTTCCGTCGGTGCCGCCGGCCTGTGGATTGAAAAGGGGGAACTGGCCTATCCTGTCCGGGGAGTTGCCGTCGCCGCCAATATCCTGGAGCTGTTCCAGGGAGTGGAAGCGGTAGGCAACGACCTGCGCTTTTATCTCGGCTACGGCACGCCGACCCTTCGCTTTAGACCCCTGCCCGTCAGTGGCGAGTAATGGCCTCCTCTTCAGGATGTTTATGAAAGGATGAGGGCCAATGAAAATTCTCGTTCTCCACGGGCCAAACCTGAATTTACTGGGACGGCGGGAGCCGGAGATATATGGAGCGATGAGCCTGGAAGCCATCAATCAAAAACTGGCGGAAAGGGCGGCCAAGGCCGGGGTTGAGCTGGAGATAATCCAGTCCAATCACGAAGGAGTCCTGGTCGATGCCCTCCACGGGGCCGCAGACCGGGTCCAGGGGGTAATTATCAACCCGGCTGCCTTAACCCACTACAGCATCGCCCTCCGGGATGCCATCGCTTCCCTGCAGGTTCCGGTGGTTGAAGTCCATTTGAGTAACATTTATGCCCGGGAGGACTTCCGTCACCGTTCCGTCCTTGCCCCGGTAGTGTGGGGGCAGATAACGGGTTTGGGCCCCTTAGGGTATATCCTGGCCCTGGAAGCCCTCCTGGCCAGGGAAGAATATAATCCGTAGGGCACCGGCAGTTTAGTAACAGGTGGGAGAGGTGTAAATATGCTGGCGAGGGTGGAAAAACTGCAGGAGAAGTTGTCGGATCTGGAGCTGGATGGCCTCCTGGTCGGCCATGGGCCAAACCGCAGGTATTTGAGCGGCTTTACCGGCACGGCAGGTTGGCTCCTGATTACCCAAAACAAATCCTTTCTCTGTACCGATTTTCGTTATGTGGAACAGGCCGGCAAGGAGGCAGTCGGGTGGGAAATAGTGCGCTACAAGAGACCCTTTACTGCCACCCTGACCCCCCTGCTTGCGGAAAATGGCCTGGGGCGGGTGGGGTTTGAGGAAGAGTATCTGTCCTATCAGGATTACCGCAAGCTGGCCGGCGAGATCAGCGGGGTGGAATGGGTTCCCTGTTCCGGCCTGGTAGAAGCCCTGCGGCGGCAAAAGGACGAGACGGAGCTTGCAGCTATCAAAAGGGCGGCCCAGTTGGATGACAGGGCCTTTGCCCACATCCTCTCCTATTTGCAGCCAGGCCGTCGGGAGCGGGAAATTGCCCTGGAATTGGAATTCTTTGCCCGCCGCCACGGGGGAGAGGGAGCCAGTTTTGACATCATCGTTGCTTCGGGACCCCGTTCCGCCCTGCCCCACGGCGTTGCCAGTGACAAGTTGCTCCAGGAGGGGGAATTTGTTATTATGGATTATGGGACGGTGGTCGACGGTTATCATTCCGACTTCACCCGAACCGTTGTCCTGGGGGAACCGACGCCGGAACAGCTAAAGGTGTACCAGGTTGTTCAGGAGGCCCAGCAGGCGGCGGCAGCCGCTGTAGCTCCCGGCCGCACCGCCGGCGAGATTGATGCCATCACCCGGAAAATAATTGCCGACCACGGCTATGGTCCCCATTTTGGCCATGGCCTGGGCCATGGCGTGGGCCTGTGCATCCACGAAGGACCCCACCTGGCCCCGGGGGCCGACACGGTCCTGGTGCCGGGCATGGTCGTGACCATTGAGCCGGGCATCTATCTGCCGGGCTGGGGCGGGGTGCGGATCGAGGACCTGGTTGTCGTTACCGAAACAGGGTGCCAAGTCCTCAACGAGACCCCCCGGGAACTCATCCGGGTAGTTTAACTGTGGAGGCAGCCTTTGGTCTCCGTCCCGGAGAAAACAGAGCCATGGAGAAGTTGGCAGTATATCCCTGGTGGCTTACTTTTAGAAGGAGGTGCCCAGATGATTTCGACCAATGATTTTCGCACTGGGTTGACCATTGAATTGGATGGAGAGGTGTACACGGTAGTAGATTTTCTCCACGTGAAGCCTGGCAAAGGGGCGGCCTTTGTCCGCAGTAAGCTTAAAAATGTAAAAACCGGTGCGACCATAGAGAAGACCTTCCGGGCCGGGGAAAAGGTCAGCCGTGCCCATCTCGACAAGCGGGAAATGCAGTATCTGTACAGGTCGGGAGAGCAGTTTACCTTTATGGATACAGAAAACTATGAGCAGTTCACCTTTTCCGAGGAGCAGCTGGGTGAAGCCGTCAAATTCCTCAAGGAAAGCATGCTGATCAGTGTTCTGGTACATAATGGAAACACCATCGGGATTGAACTTCCCAATTTTGTGGAACTGGCCGTGGAAAAAACCGATCCGGGAGTCAGGGGCGATACCGTTTCCGGAGCCACAAAAAGGGCCGTGCTGGAAACAGGGGCGGAGGTCCAGGTTCCCCTCTTTGTTGAGGAAGGCGATGTAATTAAGATAGATACCCGTACAGGTGAATATATTGAAAGAGCCTAGTGTTATTTCTCCTTTTCTGTGATATACTATGACTAAGTTATTGGTAAAGCAAGGAAAGGAGGAGTGTCACATGCGGGAACTGAGGGAAAGGATTGCCTACCTCCAAGGACTGGCCGAGGGACTTGAGTTAAAGCAAGATACGGGAGAAGGCAGAATCCTGGGAGAGATCTTGGCCATTATGAGCGAAATGGTCGATGAACTGGAACAGCTTTCCGAGGACCACCAGGAACTAGAGGAGTATGTGAACGCCGTTGATGAAAGCCTGGGTGAACTGGAGGAGGATTATTACAACGACGAGGAATTCCTGGAAGACGAGGAGGATGAATTTATAGAAGTAGACTGTCCCGAATGTGGCGAAAAGGTCTATTTTGAAGAAGATGTACTCGATGAAGACGGGACCGTCATCGAGATAACCTGTCCCAATTGTGGCACCATAGTGTTTAGTACTGAAGAAGATGATGATCTATATTTAGATTTTGAAGATTTCGATGACGACTACGATGATGAGGAAGAACCTTTAGAAGAAACCGGGGATGGGGAGTAGGGAAAGGCCTTAAGCCCCTGGGAAATGAATACAATTCTTTCCGGCTGCTGCAGCGACCCTGCAGCAGCCTTTTTTTGTTTCATAATTTTGCCAGCAAGACAATATCTATAGAGAAGAAGGGGTGGTTAGAATTGGATCCCTTACCACTGGCAGACAGGAAAACTGGTCCGGCCTCCCCGGGTCCCTGGCAAGTACTTTCCTTTTTGGCCCCGCCGGTGCGGGATATCCTGGCCCGGCTGAGCCCGGAGGCTTGGTCCCAGCTGGAAGAAATCCGGCTGCGCCAGAACAGGCCCTTGATGGTAAATCTGTCCTGGGGAGATACCTTTGTTGATTCCGGGGGCAGGCCCATTCCCTCGGCAGCGGGCGCCTATCTGGTTACGGCCGAGGACATGAAAAGGACCCTGGAGCTGATGAGCAACTGTTCCATATACAGCCTGGAAGAAGAACTGCGGCAGGGTTTTATAACCCTGCCGGGAGGGCATCGGGTGGGGCTGGCAGGTAAGGCTGTCCTGGAAGGGGGCAGGATCCGCACCCTCAAGTATATTACCGGACTTAACTTGCGAATAGCCCGGGAATTGCCCGGTGTTGCCGATAAGGTGATGCCCTATGTAATTAACCAGAGGGAAGGAAATCTGTACCACACCCTCATCGTCTCCCCGCCCCGGGGGGGGAAGACAACCCTGCTGCGGGATATGGTGCGCCAAATCAGCTGGGGCATCCCATCCCTGGGCCTCCCAGGCCGGAGAGTCGGCCTGGTCGACGAACGTTCGGAAATAGCTGGCTCCTATGCCGGTGTTCCCCAGAAGGATCTGGGACCGCGGACAGACATATTAGATGGCTGCCCCAAGGCAGAGGGGATGATGATGCTGATCAGATCCATGTCCCCCCAGGTCATTGCCACCGACGAGCTGGGCCGGGAAGAGGATGTCTTCGCCCTGGAAGAAGCCCTCCATGCCGGGGTGAAATTATTGACAACGGTCCATGGCCACAATTTGGCCGACCTCCGGCAGCGGCCTATCCTGGCCCGGATACTGGGCCGGAAGATTTTTGAACGGATAGTTTTCCTGGGCTTCTCCCTGGGGGTGGGTACCCTGGAAGGGGTGTTCGACGGCCAAACCTATTCGGCCATCCTCGCAAAACCCCTTCGCTAAAGGGGGGAAAAACATGCTGAAGTTAACGGGGGCCCTCCTCATCATTGGGGCCTGCGGGCTCCTGGGAAATGACATTGCCCGGGCCTATGCCCAGCGGCCCCGCCTGCTCCGCTCCCTGCAGACGGCCCTGCAATTGTTAGAAACAGAGATCAACTATGGGGCAACGCCCCTACCCGCTGCCCTCAAGCTGGTTGCCACCGCAGGCGACCCCCAAATAGCCCCCTTTTTCCTTAGTGTGCGAGCTCTTCTCCTTGAGCCTGGCGGAAAGGGACTGGTGGAAGCCTGGAAGAGGGGGCTGGAGGAGCTCAAATATTATACCGTTCTCACCGAGCGGGATCTGGAGCCCCTGGCGGCCCTGGGAGGGATTTTAGGCGGTTCTGACCGGCAGGATCAGGTCAAACATCTCCAGCTTGCCCGGGAGCAGCTCAAAGGGGTAGAAAAAGGGGCAAGGGAGGCCTGCAGTAAAAACGAGCGGATGTGGCGCTACCTGGGGTTTCTCCTCGGGACCATGTTGGTATTGACCCTTTACTAAGACCGAAGGGAGTGGCAGCCATGGACTTTGATCTGATCTTTAAAATTGCCGGGATTGGAATCCTGATCTCCATCTTAAATACGGTCTTACATCAGGCCGGCAAGCAGGAGCAAGCCCAGATGCTCACCCTGGCTGGAGTTGTGATTGTCCTGCTGATGGTGGTCCAGCTCATTAACCAGCTCTTCACCGCCGTGCGCACGGTCTTTCGCATCTATTGAAGGGGTGGTGTTATGGAACTTCTGCCCTTTGTCGGCCTTGGGATGGTAGCCACAGTTCTGGTCCTCCTCCTCAGGGAAGAGCGGCCGGAATTGGCCTCACTTCTCAGTTTAGCCGCCGGCGTTATGATCCTACTCCTTTTGATGGACCGGATAGCCACCGTCTTCAACCTCCTGCAGCAGCTAGCCTTTCGCGCCCAATTAGACCTCCTTTATTTAAATACGGTCCTCAGAATAGTGGCCATTGCCTACATTGCCCAGTTCGGCTCCCAAATTTGCCGCGATGCCGGGGAGAGTGCCATCGGCGGGAAGATAGAATTGGCGGGCAAGATATTGATCATGTTCCTTGCCGTTCCCCTGATGCTGGTTATTTTAGATTCGGTCTTACAGCTTTTGCCCTGAAAAACAGCTGAGGTGGGTTAGCCATGGCGGAAAAGCGTCTTGCTCCCCTTGTCATGATACTCTTCCTCTGCCTTGTCTTGAGCTTCCCTGCTGCTGCCCGGGAAGAAGAACCGGCCTTTGATCGGGAAGAGATAATTAGAGAACAAATGGAAGAGCTGGATCTGGAAAAAATTGAAGCCTTTATAGCCGAAATTAATCGCCAGGGGGCAAAATTTATACCGGAGATAAACCTGCAGGAACTGGTGGGGCGGGTAGCCAGGGGCGAGGAGGCCTTCAGCGTAAGGGCCCTCCTGGCCGGCCTTCTAAAATACCTCTTCCAGGAAGTGGTGGCCAACTCCCACCTCCTGGGTCAGCTCCTCCTTTTAGCCGTTATAGCGGCCATTCTCAATAATATCCAGCAGGCCTTTTATGCCCAGGAAGTGGGCCAGGTGGCCTACGCGGTCTGCTTCCTTGTTTTACTGGCCCTGGCAGTCCAAAGCTTTACCATTGCCATAAGTACCGGAAAGGAAGCAATCGAGAAAATGGTAACCTTTATGCAGGCCCTGCTTCCCCCCTTATTGGCCCTCCTGACGGCTGTGGGTGGGATAACCAGTGCCGCTGTCTTCCATCCCCTCCTGCTTATGATAATTAGTGTTCTGGCAACGGTCATAGAATCGACCATTTTCCCCCTGATCTATGTGGCAGCCATACTGGCCATTGTCAGCCAGTTATCGGCCGGGATCAGCCTTTCCCGCCTGGCCGGCTTAATTCAGGAGGGCAGCGTTGTCCTCCTGGGCCTGGCCATCAGTATCTTTATCGGCGTCCTTGTAGTGCAGGGCGTTGCGGCTTCTGTCTCCGATGGTGTTTCCCTGCGGACGGTAAAATTCCTGGCCGCCACCTTTGTTCCCCTGGTCGGCAAAATGTTGGCCGACACCATAGATGCCGTTGCCAGCTGTTCCCTGCTCTTAAAAAATGCCATCGGCATAGTGGGGGTCTTGGCCGTCATTATTCTCTGTTCCTTTCCCATCCTTAAACTGGCGGCCCTGATCCTCATTTATAAAGTGGCGGCGGCCGCCATCCAACCCATTACCGAAGGGAGGCTGGTACAGTGCCTTAATTCCCTGGCCAACAGCCTGACGGTGGTTTTGGTATCCATTGCCACCGTAGCCGTCATGTTTTTTATAACCATCACCGTTATTATCGGAGTCGGCAATATGACGGTAATGCTTCGTTAAAGGAGGGTGGTGCTGGACATTGCCACTGCTTGCTTATCTTCGGGAATTGGTTAAAGAGCTGATCCTTATTGTCATCCTGGCCGGTTTTATCGATCTCCTTCTTCCCAGCGGCAGTACCCGCAAATTCGCCCGGGTAGTCGTGGGTCTCTTTGTCATCATGGCCCTCTTCAACCCCCTCCTCCTGCTCCTGCGGCAGGAGGTGTCCTGGAGCCCGGCCCGATTGGAGAACAGTGTTTTCAGGGGGGAGGAATTGGGGCGGATAAGCAGTCAGGGGGAAGCCCTGGCGGCAACGGCTAAGGAGCAGGCCTATGCCCACTACCGGCGCCAGCTGGAGGATCAGGCCAGGGCCCTGGTTATATCTTTGGAAGAAGTTTCCCAGGTCCAGGCCCAGGCTATTTTGGAAGAGGAATCAGGACGCCTTCTGGGTCTGGCAATCTGGGTCAAGGGGGAGGAGGAAGCCGGTGCAGGGGTGCCCATGGTAGAGGAGATAGAGATAAGGATAAGTGAAGGGGGAGAAGCTGGCCCCCGGGGAGGGGGAGAGGGAGCCCTTCCAGCGGCCCTTAAGGAAAGGATAATTACTGTCCTGACAACCTTTTTTGGCATTGAACCGGAAGCTATTTCTGTCTTTGCCTGGGATAAAGGTATTTCTGATTAGGCAGGAGGTGCAACCAAAGATGAGTTTACTTAGCCTCCTTAAGGAAAACCTGCCCTTTGCAGGGGACAGGGAGGAGATGGAGGGGAAAAACAGGGCCTGGGGCAGGCCCCAAAGGGGAATATCCTTAAAAGTGGTGGTACTGGGGGTCATGGGCCTTTTACTTTTCCTTACTGCCAGTATCTGGGGCAGGAGGGGGGTGGAAGGGCCGGAAGCCCAGCTGCCCGAAGCAGGGATCAGGGTAAAGGAGCCCGTGGCAGAGGGGAAATTAACGGTGCTCCAGCAATATGAAGAGTTTCTTTCCTCCCGCCTGGCCAGTATTCTAACGGAAGTTCAGGGTGCCGGGGAGGTTGCCGTTTACGTCAGCCTGGCCAGCGGCCCGGAATACGATTATGCCCAGAACAGGAGCGTGGAAGCGCGGACGACGGAGGAGAGGGATACCGGGGGCGGGCAGAGGGTCATTCAGGAAACGAGGGAAGACAACCAGCTGGTCATGGTTGCCGGCAGTCAGGGGAACGGGAACCAGGGGCTGGTGCACAAGGAATTACACCCACCGGTCCAGGGGGTGCTGATAGTAGCCGAAGGGGCGGAAAACTCCCGGGTTAAAGCAGAATTGACCCGGGCAGTCCAGGTAGCCCTCGGGATAGGGAGTCATCAAATCGTTGTCTTAGCAAAGGAAAGGTAGGTGTGACTCCTATGGCCCTTTTATTGCGGCGGGAATGGCTTTGGTTGGTTGTTTGCCTCATATTTGTGTCCCTTATCGTTTTCTATTCAATTAAATTAGCCCAGCAGCCGCCCCCGGAAACAGGGGAAGAACTGGCGGGAGGGGAAGAAGTTGAAGGGGAAGGGGAGGAAGGAGGAGAAGAAGAACCAGTACAGCCCAAGGGGGCCGAGGCGGATTTTTTTATCGAGTATCGCCTGGAACGGGAGCGGGTCCGCGGCCAGCAAATGGATATGCTGCGGGAGATAGTCCATAATCCCAATACCGATCCAGAAAGCCGCCGGGAAGCCCATGACCTATTGCTGCAGGTGTCCCAGAGCCTGGAGCGGGAAATGGAACTGGAGGGGTTGATTAAAGCCAAGGGCTTCCGGGATGCAGTGGTCTTCATCAACCGGGAGCAGGTCCATGTGGTGGTGAAGGCCGAGGATCTGACAAAAAGCCAGGTTGCCCAGCTGGGTGATCTGGTGCAGGGCCTGTGCGGGGTCCCCCTGGAAGCCATTGTGATAGATAGCAGGCCCAGATAAAACGAAGAAGAATTGTATTGCCCTGGGGAGTCTGGTATAATAAAAAACAAGTTTAGGTGTCTTTGGGATTTTGTAGAAATTAAAGACTTTATCCTCAGGGGGTGTATTGTTGTGACCGAAAAGGGGCAGGATCTCACAGGAAGGGAAAATGTGGTTGGTACAATCAAAATTGCCGATGAGGTTGTAGCCATCATTGCCGGTCTGGCTGCCACGGAAATTGAAGGGGTGGCCGGAATGAGCGGCGGCTTTGCCGGCGGGATAGCAGAAATGCTGGGCCGGAAGAATCTGTCCAAGGGAGTCAAGGTTGAGGTCGGCGAACGCCAGGCCGCCGTCGATTTATATGTTATCGTCGAATACGGCGTTCCTATCCCCGATGTCGCTTACATGGTCCAGGAAAATGTAAAAAAGAAAATTGAAACTATGACCGGCCTGGAAGTTGTCGAAGTTAATGTCCATGTTCAGGATGTGCGCATGGCACCGGAAGTAAAGGAAGATGAGACCCGGGTTAAATAAGGGGATTAGATGGTGTAGATATCCCCTTGAGAGAAGTGATAGGTATTAGGGAAAGGGGTTTAGGTTAAAATGGGCTTTCTAGATCGAATTCTCCTTTTGGTGGCCATGCTGTCCCTGGTCTTCCTTTCCCTCTTCGCCCTTCTTTTGGCCTTTGGCCTCCTTTCCCTGGAACAGCTGGGGACAAGCATAGCCTACCTGTACGGCCGTTATGATCTAGGCCTGGTGGCCCTCCTTCTGCTCCTGGCCAGCCTGCGCCTCCTTTACCTGGCCCTGGGCAGGAGGGGGCAGGGAAGGGGCATCAGCTCCCGGACCGAGTTGGGAGAGCTGAAAATATCCTTTGCGGCGGTGGAAAACCTGATCCAAAAGACTGTCCGCCAGGTAAAGGGGGCCCGGGAAACGAAGGTCCGGGTAAAGGGTACACCGGGGGGAGTGGCTGTAAAGCTCCATTTGGTTGTCAATCCCGAGGAGAATGTTCCTGCCCTTTCGAAAATGATCCAGGAGGCCATCTGTGAACAGGTGAGGGAAACCATGGGGATTGAAGTAGATGAAGTAAGCATCTTTATCGCCAACATCGGCCAGGAAGCCCTCGGGAAGAAGGTAGAATAACAGATACCCTGGTGGATGTTCCAGGAAGAGGTGGGTTAAGATGAAGGAAGAAATCCTTGCTCTCTTTATCAGGCACCGGGGCAAGATCCTGGGTTGTGTCGGCGGCTTTGTCCTGGGCTGGCTGATTATTTCCCGGGGTTTAATTCAAACATTGATCCTTTTCATCTGTGCCGGTCTGGGTTATTATATTGGGAAAAGGCTGGACGATGGGGGAGAACTGGAAGAGATCTTGGAGCATTTCTGGCCTCCTGACAGGCGATAATGGATGATTGGGGAAAGGAGAAGGACGTTTTGGGTCGCAGGATCGCGCGGGAGCAAGCCTTAAAGGCCTTTTACCAGATGGATGTAGCCAGGGCAACACCAGAAGAGGCCTTCCACACGGTGACAGAGGGCCTGGCCCTTAAAGAGGAGAATAAAGGCTATTTGCAGGAATTGATCTGGGGAATGTGGGAAAAGCGGGAAAAAATAGATGAGCTAATAGACCGCTTTGCCGTCGACTGGACCGTAGAGCGTCTTTCCCGGGTAGACAGGGCTGTACTTCGGCTGGCCGTCTACGAACTGCTTTACTGCCCGGATATCCCGGCCAGTGTTTCCATCAATGAGGCGGTAGAATTGTGTAAAAAATACAGTGGGCCCCAGTCAGGACCCTTTGTGAACGGTATTTTGGGAGCAATAAATAGGCTCCTCAAGGAACAGACCCCAGAGGATGAATAGAACACCCCAGGGGGCCCTTTTTCTGTTAGGTTGGCAGGAAAAGCCGGAAGAAGATGAGAATAGTATAAAGGCTGGACACTTATCCGGATCCCGAGGGAATCCGGATTTATCTTTACCAAAGGGTGGAGGATTGCCGGGGAAGGTTGTGATGCCATGCAGCCGAGGATATACCAGGTCAGAGAAGTAAACCGGTATCTCAAGGGAAAACTGGAGGGGGACGATTTTCTCCAGAACCTGGGGGTGCAGGGAGAAATATCAAATTTTAAACACCATAGTTCTGGACACATGTACTTTACCCTCAAGGACGAGGAGTCGACCTTACGCTGTGTAATGTTTCGCAGCCAGAACCGCAGATTAAATTTTGCTCCCAGGGACGGCCTGCAGGTAATAGCCCTGGGTTCCATAGGGGTTTACATCCGGGACGGTGTGTATCAGTTTTATGTGGAAGCCATGGAGCCTGCGGGCCTTGGTTCCCTGCACCTGGCCTTCGAAGAGTTGAAAAGAAAGCTGGCCGGTGAGGGCCTCTTTTCCCCAGAGCGGAAAAGGTCTCTGCCCCTGCTGCCTCGCAGGGTGGGCGTCATTACCTCTCCCACCGGTGCTGCCATCAGGGATATTATTACCGTGTCCAGGCGGCGCTTTGCCAATGTGGACCTGATTGTAGCTCCGGTCCTAGTCCAGGGGGACAGGGCTGCTCCCCAGATGGTCGCTGCCTTAGAAGCCCTGGCCCGGGTTCCCGGTATCGATGTCATTATCATCGGGAGGGGTGGGGGCTCCTGGGAGGAACTGTGGCCCTTCAATGATGAAGGATTGGCCCGGGCCATAGCTGCCTGTCCCGTTCCCGTTATTTCCGCTGTGGGCCATGAAACGGATTTTACCATCGTTGATTTTGTGGCCGATGTGCGGGCGGCCACTCCTTCGGCGGCGGCAGAACTGGCCGTTCCCGACAAGGAAGAGCTGCGCCTTCGCCTCCAGAACCTTGCTGCCCGCTCCCAGCAGGGAATCAGGACAATTTTAGAGCAAAGGCGGCAAGCTTTGTCGACTCTGGCCCGGCGCCGCCCCTTTACTGCCCCTGAGGCCTTTTTTAATGATAAGCGGCTCCTCCTGGATGGTTATGCCCGGGATTTAGAGCGGTCCATTACCCAAAATCTTGGGCAGTGGCGGAGCAAATTATCCCTGCAGGCGGGCAGGCTGGATACCCTCAGCCCCCTGGCTGTCCTCCAGCGGGGTTACAGTATCGTCTTTGCAGAAGATGGCCGGATTGTGAAGGGGGCGGGTGAGGTTTCCAGGGGAGAGAGGATAAGGGTCAAACTGGCCCGGGGGCAGTTGGGCTGCCTGATTGAAGATGTAGAGGAGGGGGAAACTGGTGAAGGAAGATAGCTTTGCTGCTGCCTTGACCCGCTTGGAGCAGGTTGTCCAGGTGTTGGAAGGGGGAGAGCTGGGTCTTGAGGAAGCCCTGGCCCTCTTTGAGGAAGGGGTGGGCCTCATACGCCTTTGCAATGAAAAGTTGGAAAAAGCCGAGGGGAAGATAAAACTTCTCCTCCAGGAGAATAATAGCATTAAACTGGAGCCTTGGGGGGAAGGGGAAAAACCGTGAACTTACACAATTACCTGCAGGAAAAGGCTGCATCCATCGAGGATGCTCTAGATAGGATACTGGCAGAGGGGGATACGGAGCCATCCATCCTCAATGAGGCCATGCGCTACAGTGTCTTTGCCGGGGGCAAGCGCCTGCGGCCCATTTTGACCATTGCTGCGGCCGAAGCCGTGGGGGGCCGGGAGGAGGATGTGATGACAGCGGCCTGTGCCATTGAGCTCATCCACACCTACTCCCTCATCCACGACGACCTCCCGGCCATGGACGATGACGATTACCGGCGGGGCAGGCCGACCAATCATAAGGTTTACGGGGAGGCCCTTGCCATCCTGGCCGGCGATGCCCTGCTGACCAAGGCCTTTGAGATCTTGGCCGGCTGTTCGGTCCCCGGTACCGCTGGGAGGCTAATGCTGCGGGTTATAGGGGAAATAGCCGAGGCAGCCGGTGCCCGGGGCATGGTGGGGGGGCAGACCCTTGACATCCTTTCGGAGGGAAAGGCCGTCGATGCCAGGACCCTTTTCTATATCCACAAAAATAAAACGGGCGCCCTCTTGCGGGCTTCGGTGCGGACAGGCGCTATTTTGGCTGGGGCCGGTGAGGAAGAATTGACTGCTCTGACTTCCTTTGCCGAAGAGTTTGGCCTCCTATTTCAAATCACCGACGACATCTTAAATGTGGTGGGTGACAGCAGCAAGATGGGGAAGCCGGTGGGCACTGATGCCCAGCGGGCCAAGGCTACCTATCCGGCACTTTACGGCCTGGATGGGGCTAGAAAAATGGCCCGGGAGGGTAAAGAAAGGGCCCTGGCTGCCCTGGATTCCTTTGATAGCAAGGCAGACCCCCTGCGCCTGCTGGTCAGCTATCTTTTAGAACGGGAAAAATGACAGGGAAAGGGTGGGGGATGGCAGGGTGTTGGAGAACAGGGTGTTGGTTGCTTCCCTCATCGCCGGGATTGCTGCCCAAATATTAAAGGTCATAATCAATTACCTGGTCAAGAGGGAAATCGATTTTAGACTCTTTGTCACTTCCGGCGGGATGCCAAGCTCCCATACTGCTTTGGTCGTTGCCCTGGCCACAGGAGTCTGCAGGCAATTGGGCTGGAACTCAACGGAATTTGCCATAGCAGTGGTTTTTGCCCTCATAGTTATGTATGATGCAGCAGGGGTGCGGCGAGCCGTGGGGAAACAGGCGGAAATCCTGAATATAATTATGGATGAGGTAGTACAAAAGGGTAGATTCCGCGAAGAACGCTTGAAAGAGCTCCTGGGACACACCCCAAAGGAAGTTTTCGCCGGTGGAGTGCTCGGCCTGATTGTGGCTTGTTTTTACGTGCCCTGATCATCTTTGCACCACCGTGCCGGATATGTTATAATTCTTCTTGCTTGAAAAATGAATAACAGTACGGACAGGTGGTGCAGTATTCTAGTCAGTACAATCACCTTTGAAGGCGGGGCTAAAAATCCGTCAAGGGCACATCGATGAAGTTCCTGGTGCTGGCTGCTGACGCCCAGTCGGGGGTTGGTGCTGGGAGTTAAGGAGGCGAGGGCAGTCCGCAAGGGCATGCGGGTCCTGACCCTGCTTCCGTGGAGACCCAAGTGCGTGGCCTTGCCGAAGGCTACGGCTTGGGGAGAACCTGCATGCGGTGAAAGCTGTGTGCAGTGTAGCCTGCCTTGAGTGGTAGGGGCGAATCAGTGACAGCCGGGTTTTCGAGTGGGGCCCAAAGAAAACCAGGCCTATGGCTGTGAAACCTCTACTGCAAAAGAGGCTAGAAGGTGATTGGCTGTCGAGGAAAGCTCCTAGACTGCCCAATTTAGATTGGGGCAGGTCGGGGATTACAGTGTGGACTAAGTGGTAATCTAGTCCCATTCCCGGCGACGGTATGGAGCAATGCAGTGAAGGGAAACCGCCCGGATGGCAACATCCTGGTGCATTGCTGGGAAAACCTACTAGACCTTAAGCCACAATGTTTACTCGACTTGCTACCACCTGTCCTCCTCTTACATAGTGCAGAAAAGGGAGAGACTCTGGGGAGGAGGGCTTTCCCTTTTTCTATTATGCCCCAAAATAAATATTTTGGTGGTGGAAAAGCTTTTGGCTAATAAGGGAAAGAATAAACAAGATGGGAATAAAGAGTTATTGGCCCGCAGTACGCGCGTCTTGCGCGTCGGTGCCCTGACCTTTCTCCTGACTATAATACTGACTCTGGCTTCCGATTCGGTGCTTAATTTCCTTGGCCTTTCCATGGCGGTTCTGATCCTGTTTCTAATTATCGGTACAGGGATTCTCTTTGATATAATTGGTGTGGCCGTTACCGCCACCGGGGAGGCATCCTTCCATGCCATGGCGGCAAAAAGGGTCCATGGTGCCAGTCACGCCATTCGCCTGGTTCGCCATGCCGATCGGGTGAGCAGTTTTTGCAATGACCTGGTGGGAGACATTTGTGGAACGGTCAGTGGTGCTGCTGCGGCCAGTATTGTTTTTAATCTGGCGGTCAGGGGCCTTATAACCGACCAGTCCCTGGCCTCCTTGGTGATAGTTGGTTTGGCCGCCGCCCTTACGGTAGGGGGGAAGGCGGCCGGCAAATACCTGGCCCTGTACCGGTGCCGGGAAATAACCTTTCAGGTGGGCCGTCTCCTGGCCTGGCTGGAGGAAAAATTCGGTATAAGGCTCCTGGCAGAGAAGGGGAAAATGCGACGGAGGTGAGAATTGTTTGGGAAATATACTGGCAGGGATAAAGGGGCCGGAGGATTTACAATCCCTAAATGATGCCGAACTTGGGGAACTGGCGGCAGAGATCCGACAGAGAATTATCGCTGTTGTTTCCCACAATGGCGGGCATTTGGCTCCCAACCTTGGTGTAGTGGAGCTGACCCTGGCCCTCCACAGCGTCCTCCGCAGTCCCCGGGACAAAATTATCTGGGATGTCGGGCACCAATGCTATGTACATAAGATCCTTACCGGGCGGCAGGAGCAGTTTCCGACTCTCCGCACTCAGGGCGGGCTGAGTGGTTTCCCTAAGCCGGAGGAAAGCCCCCACGATGTGGTGGGCACTGGACATACCAGCACCTCCATTTCCTCAGCCCTGGGCCTGGCCCTGGCCCGGGATCTTGCGGGGGAGGATTATACCGTCTGTGCCGTGATCGGTGACGGAGCCCTGACGGGGGGGCTGGCCCTGGAGGGCTTAAATCATGCCGGCCATGTAGGGACAGACCTGCTGGTGGTTTTGAATGACAACGAAATGTCCATATCGCCCAATGTGGGTGCCCTGTCCTCCTATTTGAGCCGCCTGCGCACCGAGCCGGCCTACGGCAAACTGAAGGCCGATGTCGAGTATATTTTGCGCAAACTTCCCGCCATTGGCGGACAGGTGGTAAAATCGGTCGAAAGGTTAAAGGACAGTCTCAAGTATTTGCTGGTGGCGGGGGTGCTCTTTGAAGAACTTGGTTTTACCTATCTAGGCCCCATTGACGGGCACAATTTACCCCTGCTGAAACAGGTCCTCACCAGTGCCAAAAGGGTCAAAGGGCCCGTCCTCCTCCATGTGATTACTATCAAGGGTAAGGGCTACCCCCCGGCGGAAGCAGAACCAGATCGCTTTCACGGTGTCGGTCCCTTTGATCCGGTGACAGGGAAGGCAAAGAAGAAGGGGGGGGCTCCCACCTATACAGAGGTCTTTGCCAAAACATTGGTACAACTTGCCGAGGGGGACCACAGGATAGTGGGCATTACCGCGGCCATGCCCAAGGGAACGGGCCTTGATCTGTTGGCCCAGAGGTTTCCCAACCGCTGTTATGATGTGGGTATAGCAGAACAGCATGCCGTTACCCTTGCCGCCGGACTGGCAAGGGGAGGCTTCAGGCCGGTGGTGGCAGTATACTCGACCTTCCTGCAGCGGGCCTATGACCAGATTGTCCATGACGTCTGCCTGGCCAATTTGCCGGTGGTCTTTGCCATGGATCGGGGTGGGGTAGTCGGTGAAGACGGCCCGACTCACCACGGGGTCTTCGATCTGGCTTATTTGCGCCATATTCCGGGGATGACCCTGATGGCCCCGAAGGATGAAGCTGAACTGCAGCAAATGCTGGTCACGGCCATGGGCCACCCGGGTCCTGTCGCCTTGCGCTATCCCCGGGGCAGCGGGGAAGGGGCTGCATTGTGGGAGAAACCCCATCCTATACCCATTGGCAGGGCGGAAGTAGTCCGCCCGGGTACCGATATTGCCCTTTTGGCCCTGGGACCCATGGTGGCCAGGGCCCAGGCTGCTGCAGAAATCTTAGCCCAGGAAGGCATCGATGCCGCCGTTATAAACGCCCGTTTTGTCAAACCCCTGGATGAAGAAACCATTTTATCCTATGCCCAAAAGACCAGGAAGCTGGTCACCATAGAGGATCATGTCTGCCAGGGGGGATTCGGCAGTGCCGTTCTGGAACTATTGGCACAAAAAGGCGTTACCGGCTGCCGGCTTGCGGCAATGGGCTATGGCGATAGATTTATCGAACACGGGAGCCGGGAATATCTTTTGGAAAAGAACAGGCTTACCGCTGCCGGCATAGTAGAAACCGCAAGAAACCTTTTGGATCTACCTGAAGGACAGGAAAAGGTCTGCCGGGGCCCGGAGCGGGGGGAAGGCCATGGCTGAAAAAAAGGAACGTCTGGATGTCTTGCTGGCGAAGAAGGGTTACTTCCCCAGCCGGCAGAGGGCCCAGGCAGCCATTATGGCCGGCCTTATCCTAGTCAATGGGGAAAAAATAGAAAAGGCCGGCACCCGGGTCGAGCCGGAAGCGACCATTAGAATTCTAGGCCAGGAGCATCCCTATGTGAGCAGGGGAGGTTTGAAGCTGGAGAAGGCCTTGGAGGGCTTTGGCATAGCACTAGACGGCAAGGTTGTCATGGATGTCGGGGCCTCGACGGGCGGTTTTACCGATTGTGCCCTGCAGCATGGTGCCAAAAGGGTCTATGCCGTCGATGTGGGCTGGAACCAGTTGGCCTGGCGCCTGCGGCAGGATCCCCGGGTCATAGTGCTGGAGCGAACCAATATCCGTCATTTAGAGGGGGAGGCCGTCCCCGAATTGGTGGACTTTGCCTGTATCGATGTCTCCTTTATCTCCCTGGAGAAGGTCCTGCCGAAGGTCAGGGAGTTTCTGATCCCAGGGGGCGAAGTGGTGGCCCTGGTAAAACCCCAGTTTGAAGCCGGTCCGGAAAAGGTTGGGAAAAAGGGGGTAGTGCGGGATCCGGCCGTCCACGAGGAGGTTTTGACCAGGATCGGCCAGATGGCCCGGGGCATGGGTTTTGGCATTGGCGGCCTTACCTTTTCCCCCATCAGCGGGGCCCAAGGGAATAAGGAGTATCTTCTATATCTCCTTGAAGGGAGAAGGGAGGAGCTTCCCCTGGAGGAAATTATAATGAAAACGGTTTCTGCTGCCTGGCGGGAGGTTGATTGACACTTTTCCCCCTTGATGCCCCCACTTCCGGAAGGGAATAGGGGCGAAAGGGGGAATATAATTAAATGATTATGGCGATTTATTCCGAAAAATGTGTCTCGCACCGGCGGCAATAGAACAATTAAGGAGGTCGCGTATGCAGTGTATCGGGCTCTACATAAATCGGCAAAAAGAAGCTGCGAAAAAGGTAGCACGGGACCTAATTGCCTGGCTGCAGGAACAGGGTAAGAAGGTTTATTTGCTGCAAGGGCAGGCCAGGGATTTGGAGCTCCCCGGACAGAGCCTGCACAAGGATGCCTTTGCCCGGCAGATAGAACTGGCCATAGTTTTAGGGGGAGATGGCACCCTTTTGGCTGCAGCCCGTTATCTCTCCCCGGCAGGGGTCCCCATCATGGGCATCAATATGGGGCGTCTGGGTTTTCTTACCACGGCAGAACCGGCCAATATAACTTCTGCCCTGACCCAGGTCCTGGTAGGAGAATACTGGCTCGATGATCGGCTCATGCTGGAGGGCAGCGTCTTCAGAGGGGATAAGAAGGTATACAGCTATCTGGCCTTGAATGAAGTAGTGGTGACCAAGGGGGCCTTTGCCCGGTTAATCCACTTACAGATCTTTATCAATGGCGAGTATTATGCAACTTATCCGGGTGATGGTCTAATTGTGGCTACGCCGACGGGCTCTACGGCCTATTCCCTTTCGGCCGGGGGACCGATCCTAAATCCCCAATTACAGAACATAATTATCACCCCTATCTGTCCCCATACTCTATCCGCCCGGTCCCTGGTCATTCCCGAGGAGGAGAGGGTTGAGATAATAGTACAGGCCGATCATAACAAAATAATGATGAACTGCGATGGGCAGCAGGGTTTTCCCCTGGAAGTGGGGGATAAGATAACCGTTAGCCGCGCCCCTTTTAGAGCCAAGCTGCTTCGCCTATCCGGACAGAGTTTCTACCAGATTTTACGAACCCGTTTCCAGGAAGGAAAGTTTTCCGGGGCTGAAGAGGAAAGGGACTGGGGATTAGGTTTTGACAAAGGGGGTGAAGGGATGTGAAAAACAAAAGGCAGAGATTAATCTTGGAATTAATATCTTCCCAGGAAATCGAAACCCAGGAGGAACTGGCAGAATTGCTCAGCCAGCACGGGATTGAGGTTACCCAGGCAACGGTATCCCGGGATATCAAGGAGTTGGGACTGGTCAAGATCCCAACGGGAGACAACAGATACCGCTATGGACAACCCGGGGAAAGGATCAGCGGTGCCCTGGAACAGAGACAGCAGCGCCTCTTCCGGGAGTCGGTGATTAAGATTGCCGCCAGTGAAAACATCGTTGTGATCAAAACCCTGGTTGGTTCGGCCCAGGGGGTAGCAGCGGTCATCGACGTCCTTGATTGGCCGGAAATAATTGGTACCGTAGCCGGTGATGACACCATTATTGCCGTTGCCAGTTCATCGAAGGAAGTTAAGAACATAGTGGCCAAATTGGAGAGCCTTATGGAATAAGGGGGAAGACGGGGTGTTACTGGAACTGGAAATAGAAAATCTAGCTTTAATCGAGAAATTGCATCTCGCTTTAACTCCGGGCCTGAATATTCTCACCGGCGAGACGGGAGCGGGAAAATCCATCCTCATCGATGCCATCGGCCTTGTCCTGGGCGCCAGGGCCAGTACCGATTTCATCCGTGCCGGAGCAGACCAGGCCAGGGTAACAGCCCTTTTTCAACTCCCTGCTTTACCGGCCCTGGATGAAGCTTTGCAAGAGGCGGGGATCGAGTTAGATGAGAACCGCCAGCTCTTGATAAGTCGTGAGCTCAACGCCAGTGGCAAGAGTATCTGCCGTATTAATGGTCGCCTGGCCACTGTTTCCCTCCTCCGTTCCCTGGGCCAACAATTGGTAGACATCCACGGACAGCACGAACACCAATCTCTCCTGCGCCCTGAGAGCCACATTACATATTTGGACAGTTATGGTGACGAGGAATTAAGCAAGCTGCGCCAGTTGGTCCAGGACTGTTATCATACCTACCGCTTCCTGCAAAAAAAACTGGCTAACCTGGAAGAGGAAGCCAGGGAAAAAGCCCAAAAATTAGATTTTTATTCCTTTCAAAGGGCGGAAATAGCCGCGGCCAAATTGGCAGCCGGGGAAGAAGAAAAACTCCTGGCCCAGAGGGATATCCTCAGACATACAGAAAGGCTATTTCAACTGTGCGGGGATTCCTACCGCCTTCTCTATGGAGACGAATTGGGCGGAAGTTCGGTGTTAGATTCCCTGGGACAAGTTGTCGGCTGGCTGCAGCAGGCAGCGGCCATCGACGGCCAGATAGGCCCCCTTTATGAGGGCTTAGAATCCATATCCTTCCAGATAGAAGAAATTGCCAGGGAAATCCGCTCCTACCTGGAGGGGCTGGAATTGAATCCAGGAAGCCTGGAAGAGGTGGAAGAGCGCCTCTATGTTATCAGTGAATTGAAACGCAAATATGGCAACAGCATTGAGGAAATCCTGGCCTATTACGACTGGCTCGAAAAGGAAATCGATGCCTTAGAGCAGCATAGGGTAGATAGAAAGGAATTGGAGGAAAAATATACCGCCATCAAGAAAGAGTTGGCCGCCCATGCCCAAAGGCTTTCCCAGGCAAGAATGGCCCTGGCCAAGGAGTTGGAGGAGGATATAAGGCGGGAATTGGCCTATTTGGGCATGGAAAAAACGATATTCTCTGTCTCTATATCTCAGCAGGAGGATAAAAAGGGGATAGATCTGGGAGAAAAAAGGCTGGCCGTCACCAAGAATGGTATTGATCAAGTAGAATTCCTGCTTGCCCCTAACCCGGGCGAGCCCCCCAAACCCCTGTCTCGCATTGCTTCCGGTGGGGAATTGTCCCGGATCATGCTGGCCCTCAAGACTGTCCTGTCTGCCGTCGACACCGTTCCGACCATGATCTTCGATGAGATAGACGCTGGGATAGGCGGCCGCACTGCCCAGGCCGTGGCCGAGAGGCTGGCTGCCCTGGGCCGGACAAGGCAGGTCCTCTGTGTCACCCATTTGCCACAGATTGCCACTATGGCAGACTCCCATTACCATATTAAAAAGGAGGTCGTGGAGGGACGCACCTATACCAGGGTGAGGAGATTGGCAGAAGGGGAACAGGTGGAAGAATTGGCCCGGATGCAGGGCGGGGCTAAGGTGACGGAAACAACCCGAAAACACGCCCGGGAGATGTTGCGGCTGGCTGCCAAATACAAGGAAGAACAAATTTAAATTTGGTTAAATTGGATGCCCTTGGTTTAAAGGACAAAGACTTTCATTATAAAGGGATGCAGTTCAGGAAATAGTATATAAAGAACAGGGATCCGGGTGGAGGGAGTGAAGGAAGGGATGTGATGGGCTGTTGTCAGGGGAAAACCGCCGCAAAATCGTCGGTGTTTTACTCTCCCTGCTCATTATCAGCATATCCTTGACCCCGCAATTCAAGGCCTTTGTTACCCTTCCCGAGGCCCTGCATTTGTTGGAAGGTGAAACACAAAACTTCTATATCGGTTTTCCCGTCGATGTCTATATAAGATCGGATCGCGAAGGTATTATCAATCTCAACGGCCTGCCCCTATCTCCCCGGGTGGCCAAAGTCAATTTGGGTGCACCCCTGGAAGTGGAACCGGTCCAGCGGGGAGAAGTGGAAGTCGAGTTGCTTTTTTTTGGTGTCCCGGTAAAAAGGATGCTGGTCAATGTCCTACCGCCGGTGAAGGTGATACCCGGGGGACATTCCATCGGCGTCCTCCTCCTCTCCCATGGTGTCATCGTCATCGGCCTGGCCGCCATCGGTGAACCGGGCACTAGAATAAAGAATCCGGCCCAAGAAGCCGGCATCACCGTAGGTGACACCATCCTAAGGGTAAATGGAGAAAAGATAAAAAATGTGCTCCATTTAGCTGAATTGGTCCATGAATGCGGCCGCCAGGGGGAAAAGGTACAAATTGAGTATAAGCGGGGAGATGCAGTTTTAGTATCTGAAATGGAGCCGGTTTTATGCAAGGAAACAGGACGTTACCGGATAGGCCTCTATGTTCGCGATGGCGCCAATGGCGTTGGTACCCTCTCCTTCTATCACCGGGAATCGGGGCGTTATGGAGCCCTCGGCCATGTAATTACCGATGTGGAGACAAATCAACCCCTCAATGTGGAGGAAGGCACCCTGGTACGGGCAGTTGTGTCTGGAATTCATAAGGGAATGAAGGGGCTGCCGGGGGAGAAGATCGGTGTTTTCACCGAGGATGAGGATATCCTCGGTGATATTGAAAAAAATACCGATTTTGGCATCTTCGGCACCCTTTACGCCTCCATAGAAAATCCCTATTACCCGGAAGGGATCCCTGTGGCCCTTGCTTCCCAGGTGACCCCCGGCCCCGCAAAGATTTTGACGGTCCTCGAGGAGGAGAAAATTGAGGCCTATGCCATCGAAATTGAGCGGGTTTTTAATCAAAACAGCCCCACCAACAAGGGTATGGTAGTAAAAATTACGGATCCCGACCTTATAGAGAGAACAGGCGGTATAATCCAGGGCATGAGCGGGAGCCCCATAATCAAGGACAATAAGTTGGTTGGTGTTGTGACCCATGTTTTTGTCAACGATCCTACCCGCGGCTATGGTGTCTTCGCCGAATGGATGCTCTATGAAGCAGGGATATCGCCCCTGGCCCAGGCCAGGGGCGATTTGCGAATTTTTTCCAGTTTTTTATTTTCGAGGCAGGATTATCTTCTAATTGGCAAGAATATACAAGCAAATAGAAAAGGGGGGATTTATCTTGCAAAAACAAATTTCCGTAATGATTGCCGATGACAACAAGGAGTTCTGCGATTTGGTTTGTGAATACCTCGAAGAACAGCCAGATTTAAAGGTGGAGGGGGTCGCCTACAACGGAGAGCGGATCATTGAACTCCTTGGTGAAACGGTTCCCGATGTCCTTGTTTTAGATATTATCATGCCCCATCTCGACGGAATTGGGGTATTGGAGAGGCTGGTAGCTATGGATCTGCCTAAACGGCCCAAAATCATCATGTTAACTGCCTTTGGTCAGGAAAACATAACCCAGCGGGTCGCTGCCCTGGGCGCCGATTATTATGTTTTAAAACCCTTTAGCCTCGATGTCCTGGCCAGCAGAATCCGGCAGCTGGCCGCCAATGAACAGGTGGCAAAACCGGCCGTTACCCAGCGGGTCCGGAGCCTGGATGTGGAAGTGACCAATATCATCCACCAGTTGGGAGTACCGGCCCACATTAAGGGTTACCTTTACCTCAGGGAAGCCATTTTAATGGTTGTCAATGAAATTGAACTCCTCGGTGCCGTGACCAAGGAATTATATCCTTTAATTGCAGAAAAATATAATACCACGGCCAGCCGGGTCGAGCGGGCCATCCGCCATGCCATTGAGGTTGCCTGGAGCAGGGGGAATGTCGAGACTATAACCAACCTTTTTGGCTATACCATTGATTTGGAGCGGGGGAAACCGACCAATTCGGAATTTATCGCCATGATTGCCGACAAGCTGCGGATGGAGAGCAAAGTGGGATGAAATAAGCGGGGCCTGCCCCGTTTTTTCTTTTGTCTTTCTGGGCCCTTTCCCTACATTTTTCTTGCCCCCTGGCTCATACTAGGTGTAGAAACATGCCAAGGGAGGGGGTGAAGGTTTGCCCATAGAGGGTATTGTGCGGCTGGATCGGCTGACCAAAAGGCTCCTTCGCCGCCTTCGTCCCGAGGAAATAGCCATCATAGCCCACCGGGATCTGGATGAATTGGCGGCCAAAGGCCTCCTGCGCGCCCGGGTTAAGGCGGTCATTAATGCCTATCCCTCCATAAGCGGCAGATATCCAAACCGGGGTCCGGAAAGATTGCTGCAGGCCCGCATTCCCATTATCGACAATGTGGGGGAAGATATCTTTAACCGCCTGGCAGAAGGAGACAGGATCTCCATCAGGGGGCCCTGCATTTTCCAGGATAATAGATTAATTGCCAGGGGCGAAGTCCTCGACTACAATACAGTGCGCCTCCGCCTCGAGGAGGGCCGGGCCAACCTGGCCCGGGAATTGGACCGGTTTATCAACAATACCCTGGTCTATGCAGCCCGGGAAAAGGAAGTTTTTTTAAGGAAGATCCAGGTACCGGAATTGCCGGTAAAAATCAAAGGACAGCATGTCCTGGTAGTTGCCCGGGGCCACAATTACCGGGAGGATTTGGCCACCATCCGGTCCTATATTGCGGAGAAAAAACCTGTTCTGATTGGCGTCGATGGGGGCGGGGACGCTTTGCTGGAATTGGGCTATACCCCCCATTTAATCATTGGCGATATGGATAGCGTCTCCGACCGGGTTTTAACCTGTGGTGCCGTCCTAGTTGTCCATGCTTATAAAGACGGCTATGCCCCGGGGCTGGCGAGGATCGAGAAACTCAAACTGCCCGCCATCCTTTTTCCGGCCCCGGGAACCAGTGAGGATGCCGCCCTCCTGCTGGCCTACGAACAGGGGGCGGAGCTTATTGTGGCCGTAGGCCTCCATTCAAATCTCATCGACTTTCTGGAAAAGGGAAGGCAGGGCATGGCCAGCACCCTCCTGGTCAGATTAAAGGTCGGCCCCATCCTGGTCGATGCCAAGGGGGTCAACCAACTGTACCGGGGACCTGTGAAACTGGCGTACCTGGGCGGTGTCTTCCTGGCCGGCCTTTTCCCCTTCCTGGTAACGGTACTGGTCTCTACCCGCATCCAGTACTTTTTGCAGCTCATGCTCTTTAAAATCCGTCTGCTGGTTGGACTGTAAAATGGGGGAAGTAAAGATTGCTTGATCAAAGATACTATATAATAACAATCATGGCCCTTTTTATATCCCTAACCCTGGGCATCTTTATTGGCAATGCCCTGCTCGGCAACGATCTGGTCATTGTCCAGCAGCAGGAAGTTATCGAACAGCTGCGGCAGAACTATTATAAACTCCAGGAGGAAAACCGTTGCCTCCAGGAACAGTTCCGCATTTTTCAGGTGTGGGAGGAAACAAACCGGGACCTCGAAGAACTCATCCTTTCCCTCCTTAAGGAAAGGACTAAGCTTCGGCCGCGGCTGATCATCTTCAATACCAGCGGCAGGGAGTTGGATGCAGACCTAACTGACTTTTTGCGGGAATCTGGATTTGCCGTAAGTGCCATCTGCACCATAGCCGACTGCTTTACACCAGAGGATGAGGCCTTGCAGGCACTGGTTCAGGGCGGCAGGGAGCAGGGGATTTCCGATCGCAAGTGGCAGGAACTGGTCTCTTACCTGGCGGAAGCCCTTGCCGGAGACAGGACAACGGAGTTCCTCCAACAGCTGTCAGATAGGAGATACATTACCCTTACCGGTTCCCCGGCGGCCGGTGCCGATGTGGCCCTCCTCATAGGAGGGGCAGGGGAGGTCGAAAGAATTGACAGGCTCGATAAACTCCTAATCGGGGCCTGCCAAAAGGAGGGGGTGCGGGTTATTGTGGGGGCAAGGGCCGGGTCGGGCTCTATACTAGAAGCTTATAGGGGCCATGGTGTTTCCACCATCGGCCATCTTGATACGTCGGCGGGCCGCCTCAGCCTCTTTTACCTTTTATCCAGTGGACAGGAAGGACATTTTGGCCCGGACCAAAAAACCTCTCTCCTTTTACCCCACCAATGGCTCCGGGAGCAGGTGGAAGGGGGTTGACAGAGGGAATCAGTGTCATCATTCCTGCCTACAATGAAAGCCGGAAGATAGCTGCTACCGTTAAGGCAGCCCGGACTATACCGGGAGTGAGGGAGGTAATTGTCGTCGACGATGGTTCTACCGACGGCACAGGGGAGCAGGCCAGGGCGGCAGGAGCCAGGGTAATAACCCTGGCCTGTAATCAGGGTAAGGGGAAGGCCCTGGCCCGGGGCATAGCCGCGGCCAAGGAGGAGCTTATTCTCCTCCTGGATGCAGACCTGGGCAGTACGGCAGCCCAGGGAAGTTTGCTGGTCAAGCCCCTCCTGGCGGGGACGGCAGATATGACGGTGGCTTCCCTTCCTCCGTCGAGGACAAGGGCCGGCTTCGGCCTGGCCCTGGCCCTGGCCCGCTATGGTACCTGGCTCCTTGCCGGTAGAAAAATGCAGGCTCCCCTTTCCGGACAGCGGGCCTTTAGGAAAAAGGCCTTGCCTTTCCTGCAGCCCCTGCTGCCCGGTTTTGGGGTAGAAGTAGGCTTAAATATCCGGGCCGCCCGCCGGGGCCTGCGGGTCCGGGAAGTACCAGTAAAAATGTCCCATGAGGCGACGGGCCGGAACCTCCAGGGGTTCCGCCACCGGGCCAGGCAATTCTGGCATATACTCCAGGCCCTGGTTCGCCTCTTCTGGGAAGGATGAGGGAGGTCAGGGAAAACTATGTGGCTCTGCCTCTATTCCTTTCTCCTCAGCTATCTCCTCTTCCCTGCCTTTGTCGATCTGTTAGTCCGGGGGGAATTGGTGGGGGAAAACTATCGGGGGGAGAAATTGCCCCTGGGGATGGGGCTTATCATCCTCTTTGTTTCCGCATTGACCCTGATTACCACCCTGCCCCTTTACTGGCGGGACTGGGAAAGGGAGGGGCTGGCCCTGCTCTTTTTCCTGGTCCTCCTTGGCCTTTTGGGCCTGCTGGATGATGTTGCAGGCCGGGAGAAGGTAAAGGGCCTGCGGGGGCACCTATCTTATCTCCTTTCCCAGGGGCGCATCAGTACAGGCCTTCTCAAGGGGGTAGGGGGAGTGGGCGGGTCCTTTTTTGTTTCCCTGCTCCTGGCCGATTCCCCTTCCGGCTTTCTCCAAGGCGGCTTACTCCTGAGCTTATCCATCAATGCCATGAACCTCCTGGATCTGCGCCCGGGCCGGGCCATCAAGGCCTTTTTAGTCCTCATGCTCCTGGCCTTTATTGGCAGCGGCGGAAAGGGACCCTTTTTTCTCTTTTCTTCCGTCATCGGCGCTGCCCTGGCCTACTTTCCCTTCGATCTCAGGGGGCAAGTAATGCTGGGGGATACCGGGGCCAATGTCCTGGGGGGTATCGCCGGCCTGGCCCTCCTTTGGTCCCTCTCTCCCTGGCAAAGGATGCTGGCCATAACATTCTTGGCCCTCCTCCACGGCTTTTGCGAAGCCCATTCCCTCACCAGGACCATAGAGGCCATACCAGTCCTTAATTTTCTCGATCGGCTGGGAAGGCCTAAGGAACCCTAGCCTGAATGGAGCAGGGAAGCCCCTGCCCAAGGAGGATTTGCCCCGGCAACAGAGAATACAACAATTAACAACTAGCTTCTCGAGGGGGTGACTGTCCATTGGTGCGAATCGCGCTCCTGGATGCCGAGGAAACAGGTTTAGAGCTCGTCCAGAGGTGTCTGCCACTGCAGCTGATAAAGATGGTAGGAGTAGTAGTCCCCTCGGGTAAAAAAGCTGGGTACAAGCTGGCCCTGGAGGCCGGCATACCGGTGGTAGAGGATTATCGGGCCTTGCCCATGGATGGGGTCGATATTGTTTTTTACACCGGGAATAATAAGAATTGGGGGAAATTTAGTAATTCACTAAAAAATAAGCCGTTATGGCTGAATAGGGAAGGAGCCCTCACCTTTCTAAGTATTATACAAACACTGGAAGTCACCCAAATAAACAGGATGACCACAGAGATAGCCAATTTAAAAGAAGTCCAGCAGCTATTGGCAGCCATTATAAACTCCACCCAGGACGCCATTTCCGTCGTCAACAAGGAGGGGAAGGGGATTCTCATCAATCCCGCCTATACCCGCCTGACGGGCCTCGTGGAGGAAGATGTCATCGGAAAACCGCCCACCGTCGATATAGCCGAAGGGGAAAGCATGCACCTGAAGGTTTTGGAAACGGGCAAGCCCGTCCAGGGAGCAGTATTGAAGGTGGGGCCCCAAAAAAGAGAGGTCCTGGTCAATGTCGCCCCCGTCATGGTAGACAATGAGCTCAAGGGCAGTGTTGCGGTAATCCATGATATCAGTGAAATCAAGCGGTTAAGTGACGAATTGGAGCGGGCCAAAAGGCGCATCCGGCACCTGGAAGCCAAATATACCTTTGATGATATAATCGGCAACAGCTACCAACTGCGGCTGGCGGTGGAGCAAGCCAAACGGGTAGCCGATACCCCGGCAACGGTCCTCTTGCGGGGGGAGAGCGGGACGGGCAAGGAGCTCTTTGCCCACGCCATCCACAACGCCAGCAGGCGGCGCAAGGGCCAGTTTATCAGGGTCAATTGCTCGGCCATAGCCGAGGCTTTGTTGGAAAGTGAACTTTTCGGCTACGAGGGGGGAGCCTTTACCGGGGCCCGGCCCAGTGGCAAAATAGGTTTGTTTGAAGAGGCCAACGGGGGGACCATCCTCCTGGATGAAATTGTCGAAATCAGCCCGGCCCTGCAGGCAAAGCTGTTGCGGGTATTGCAGGAAAAGGAAATCCTGCGGGTGGGTTCTACCAGGCCCATTCCCGTCGATGTGCGGATCATTGCTGCCACCAATGCCGATCTGGAGAGGGCAGTTAAAAACGGTACCTTCCGCGAAGACCTCTACTACCGCATTAACGTGGTGCCAATTTTTATCCCTCCCCTGCGGCAGCGGAAAGAAGACATTCCCGAGTTGCTCCATCATCTACTGCGAAAGTTTAATCAGGAATACGGCCGCAATGTGGAAGCCATCGAGCCCAGGGTCATAGAAATACTGCAGGAATATGATTGGCCCGGCAATGTCCGGGAATTGGAGAATGTCTTCGGCCGGGCCATGATCAATATGCGTTTTAGCGAAAAGGTCATAAAGGTTCACCACCTGCCGCCCCTCCAGCAGCAGTGGGGAGAACGTTATCTGGTTTCCCATCCCTTCCCTCCAGCCGGAGAGAACCAAAGGGGGAGCATTGAAGCCTTGCGGGACACCCTCCAAAGGGTAGAAAAGGAAGCCTTGCAAAGGGCCTTAGAGAAAACGGGGGGAAATAAAACGGAAGCTGCCCGCCGCCTGGGGATTTCAATCCGGAGTCTCTATTATAAACTGGCTAAGTATGATATTAGAATTTGAGTGCACTTTATTGCCTGCAAAGGAAAACACGTTTCCTGCAAATTTTTGCAAGGAGGAGACGTGTTTTATTTTTTTATCCCCCTCTTTCTTCGGCATTACATTTGCATGGGATATATAGTATCAGATAATGGTGGAAAGATGTTAGAATTGCAACACCCTTTATACTTCTTTCTGGGGGGAAGAGAACAGTGCTCAAATCCTTTGGAGAGATTATGACTGCCGTTCAAGGACTGGAGGGAGACAGGACCATAGCAGTTGCCCTGGCCCAGGAACCGGAAATACTGCGGGCCGTCTCTGCCGCCCGGGAGAGGGGCCTGGCCAATTCCATCCTGATTGGCGGGGAGGCTGAGATCAGGGCTGTGGCCGAGGAAATAGGCCTGGAGCTGGAGGGATTTGCCATCGTCGACGAGCCCGATCCAGCCAGGGCGGCCGCCAGGGCAGTGGAACTGGTGCGGACCGGCCGGGCCGATATCCTCATGAAGGGCCTGGTGGGGACAGCCACCCTGCTGCGGGCGGTCCTCGATAAGGAAAGGGGTCTGCGTTCCGAGAATATCTTAAGCCATGTTGCTGTCTTTGAACCTCCCGGCTATGGGCGTTTATTTCTCCTCACCGATGCGGCCATGAACATTGCTCCCGATCTACAGAGAAAAGCAGAAATAATCAGAAATGCAGCCCTCATTGCCAATTCCCTGGGGATTAAAAGACCAAAGGTTGCCCCAATTTGCGCCGTCGAGCTGGTCAATACAGAGATGCCGGCAACCCTTGACGCCGCCCTTCTGTCCAAAATGGCCCAGCGGGGCCAGCTTCCCGGCGTGGAAGTCGATGGACCCCTGGCCCTGGACAATGCTGTGTCCCATGAAGCCGCCCAGCGGAAGGGTATCTTCAGCCCTGTTGCCGGCCAGGCAGACATCCTGCTGGTACCCGGCATTGAAGTGGGCAATGTCATCTACAAGACCCTGCACTATTTCTGTCCCGGAGTAAAACTGGCCGGCCTCATCGCCGGGGCCAAAGCACCAGTTGTCCTCACTTCCAGGGCAGATTCCCAGGAGACCAAACTGAACTCCATTGCCTTGAGCCTATTGGCGAGCAGTGTGCTGGCAGCCCAGGACAGCTAGTACAGATATTTACCATTAACTCTACTTCTCTTGGAGGGAGAGCTATGGCAAAGGAAAGGATACTGGTAATAAACCCTGGTTCCACATCCACCAAGATTGCCCTTTTTCAGGGGGAAGACCTGCTTTTTGCCGAGACCTTGCACCACAGCAGCCAGGAATTGGGGACCTGCAGGCGGGTGATTGACCAGTTACCCCTCCGCTGGCGGTCCTTAGAAAACTTTTTACAGGAAAAAAGAATCGACCTGGGGTCCCTGGCGGCAGTGGTTGGTCGGGGAGGGGTTTTAGCCCCGGTGGAAGGGGGGACCTATATCGTCAACAGGGAAATGGTAACGGAACTGCGGGAGGCACCGAGGGGAGATCATGCATCCAACCTGGGTGCCCTTTTAGCCAATGAAATTGCCACTAAAGTTGGCATTCCCGCCTATATCGTCGATCCTGTGGTAGTTGATGAGCTGGAACCCATCGCCCGGGTATCGGGTATGGCGGGGATCAACCGGCGGAGCATCTTCCATGCCCTGAATCAGAAGGCCGTTGCCCGCCGGGCCGCCAGGGAACTGGGCCGCAGCTATACAGAAATGAATCTCCTTGTTGCCCATTTGGGGGGCGGGATTTCCGTGGGTGTCCACAGCAACGGCCGGGTTATCGATGTCAACAATGCCCTGGACGGGGATGGGCCCTTTTCCCCGGAGCGTTCCGGAAGTGTTCCCGTGGGCGATCTGGTCAGACTCTGTTTTTCCGGCAAACTGACAGAAAGGGAGATTTACCGCAATATTGTTGGCGGTGGCGGCCTGGTAGGTTATCTGGGCAGCAATGATGCTAGGGAGATAGAGGAAAGGATCAACCAGGGGGAAGAAGAGGCCCGCTTCTACTATGAAGCCATGGCCTACCAGATAGCCAAGGAAATCGGGGCCGCCGCTACCGTCGTGAAGGGCGATGTGGATGCCATTGTCCTGACCGGGGGCCTGGCCCATTCCAGCATGTTAACGGCCTGGATCCGCGACCGGGTTAGTTTCCTGGCGCCAGTTTTGATTTATCCCGGCGAGGGGGAATTGGAAGCCCTGGTCCAAGGAGCCCTGCGGGTTCTGCGGGGGGAAGAGAAGGCGAAGGTCTATTCGCCGGGGATAAAGGAATAAATACCGGAGGAAGCAAGCTATGGTAACCACTGCCAAGGATCTCACCATATTTGTTGGCCACAGTGGAAGTGGCAAGACAGAAATTGCCCTGAACTGGGCCTGGCAGCTGGCCGACAGCTTCCCAGCCGTTGCCCTGGTAGACCTGGATATCCTCAATCCCTACTTTACTTCCCGGCAGCTGGCGGAACCCCTGCAAAAAAAGGGCATTGAAGTAGTGGCGGCACCCCGGGGGTTGGCCAATACAGACCTGCCTGCCATTTCCCCCCGGGTGAGGGGCCTCATCAAGGGGCAGGAGTACAGGGTGGTCTGCGATGTGGGTGGCGACGACCTGGGGGCAATTGCCCTGGGACAGTTTGCGGCAGATATAGAGGATCAGGATTACCAGCTGCTTTTCGTCGTCAACCCCCTGCGGCCCCTGACCAGGAAGCCCCAGGATATAGCGGCCCGGGTGAGGGAAATCGAGGCCGCTGCCGGCTTAAGGGTTACAGCCCTGGTAAGCAATCCCAATCTAGGCGGGGAAACCAGGAGGGCTATAGTGCAAAGGGGGCATAAAATTGTCCAAGGGGCAGCCGCCAGGCTGGAGCTCCCCATAGCCTTTCTTGCTGTCCGGTCCGACCTGGCAGGGGAAGTGAAGGATTTGTTTCCTGTTCCCCTCTTTCCCCTGCGGATTTTTTTAAAAAAACCCTGGGAGCTGGCCCTTGGGCAAGCCAGCCCGGGCGGTGCCCAAGCCTTTATTGTCTGAGGCCCTGGGTGAGCAATCTAGAGAATGGCAAGGGAGGGAAAAAAGTGGCGAGGGTTGAGTTTAATGTAGACCGGTGTAAGGGATGTGAACTTTGTACCGCTTTTTGCCCGCAAAAGATTATCAAATTGGCCGAAGGGATCAACAAAATGGGTTACCATCCGGCTGCGGTGGAAGAAATGGATAAGTGTACCGGCTGCGCCATCTGTGCCCGGGTTTGTCCCGATTGTGTCATTACAGTTTACAAATAGGAGGGGAGTTGATTATGCTGGGCGAAAAGGTTCTCATGAAGGGCAACGAAGCCATTGGCGAAGCTGCCATCAGGGCAGGCTGCCAGCTTTACTTTGCCTATCCCATAACGCCGCAAAGTGAGCTGCCCCAGTATCTGGCCCGGCGGATGCCGGAGGAGGGAAGGGTATTTCTCCAGGCCGAAAGTGAAATAGCCGCCATCAACATGGTCTACGGGGCCGCGGGAACCGGGGCCAGGGTGATGACCTCTTCCTCAAGCCCCGGGATCAGCCTCAAGCAGGAAGGAATCTCCTATATAGCGGGGGCCGAGCTGCCCTGTGTCATAGTCAATATTGTCCGGGGTGGTCCTGGTTTAGGGGGCATACAGCCGGCCCAATCCGATTACTTCCAGGCCACCAAGGGGGGAGGCCACGGCGATTACCGCCTGATTGTCCTGGCCCCGGCCTCGGTCCAGGAAATGGTAGATCTGACCATTCTGGCCTTCGATTTGGCTGATAAATACCGGAATCCCGTCATGATCCTCGGCGACGGTGTTCTGGGGCAGATGATGGAACCCGTTGAATTCAAGGCCGTAGAACCGGCCAATATTCCCAAACCCTGGGCCACCACCGGCAGAAAGGGGCGGGAGAAAAATATAGTTAACTCCCTCTACCTCGATCCAAGCAGGTTGGAAGAGCACAACCGGCACCTGCAGGAGAAATACAAGCAGATTGCGGAAAATGAGGTTCGCTATGACAGCTATCGGAGTGAGGATGCCGAGGTCCTGGTGGTTGCCTACGGCATCACGGCCAGAATTGCTCGGACCGCCGTAGAAATGGCCCGGGCCGACGGCCTTGCTGCCGGCCTCCTGCGGCCCATCACCCTGTTCCCCTTCCCGGCCGATGCTATAGCCCAGGCGGCCGAAGGGGCAGAGGCCCTCTTAACGGTGGAGCTGAGTGCCGGCCAGATGGTTGAAGATGTACGTTTGGCCGTCAATGGCAAAAAGCCCGTCTACTTCTACGGCAGAACCGGGGGTATGATGCCGACTCCCGAGGAGGTATACAGGGAAATATTAAAAGTTGCCGGCAAGGAGGTGGCAGAATGAAGGTCGTATTTGAACGCCCCAGGGCTTTGAGCGATGTCACCAGCCATTATTGTCCCGGCTGTACCCACGGCATTATCCACCGCCTGGTGGCAGAAGTCATCGATGAACTGGGCATCCTGGAGCGCACCATCGGGGTGGCTTCGGTAGGTTGTTCGGTCCTGGCTTATAATTACCTGGAATGTGACTGGCAGCAGGCGGCCCACGGCCGGGCCCCCGCCGTCGCCACAGGCATTAAGCGATCCTTACCTGATCGGGTTGTTTTCACCTACCAGGGGGATGGGGACTTGGCTTCCATCGGCACAGCAGAAATAGTCCATGCTGCCAACAGGGGAGAAAGATTAACGGTTATCTATGTCAACAATGCTATTTATGGTATGACGGGGGGGCAGATGGCGCCGACGACCCTGGAGGGACAGGTAACGGCCACGACGCCCCTGGGCAGGGATGTCAGCCGGGCGGGCCACCCCATGCGCATGGCGGAAATGTTGGCCACCCTTCCCGGTGTCAGCTATCTGGCTCGGGTGGCAGTAAACAAGCCTGCCAACATAATGCGGGCCAAAAAGGCCATTAAGCAGGCCTTCATGGTGCAGATTGACGATCTGGGCTTCGGGATGGTGGAAATCCTCTCCACCTGTCCCACCAACTGGGGCCTCCATCCCGTGAAGGCCCTGGAATGGGTGGATGAAGCCATGGTACCCTATTATCCATTGGGTGAATTTAAAGTTCCCGGGGAGGTGAAGGAGGAGTGAAGCAGGAATTTATCATTGCCGGATTTGGTGGACAGGGCGTGCTCCTTCTGGGACAAATGCTGGCCTCTGCCGGGATGATGGAAGGAAAACAGGTGTCCTGGATGCCTTCCTATGGGCCGGAAATGCGGGGGGGAACGGCCAACTGTACCGTGGTTATCAGTGACGAGGAAATCGGTTCCCCCGTGGTCTCCCAACCCAGTTGTGTCATCGCCCTCAATTTACCCTCCCTGGATAAATTTGAACCAATGGTGAAGCCCGGCGGACTGCTCCTTCTCAACAGCTCCCTGATTGACAGGGAAGTCCGGCGGGATGACATCACGGCCGTGGCCATACCGGCCACGGAAATTGCCAGTGAGTTGGGTAATGTACGGGTGACCAACATGGTTGCCCTGGGGGCCTTGGTCCAGCTGACCGGTATCGTATCCTTTTCCACCCTGGAGGAAGTTTTGAAAAAGGTCCTTCCCGAGCACCGGCACAAGCTGATTCCCCTGAACCTCGAGGCCATTGAACGGGGGGCACAGGAAGTTAAAGCTTGACGGCAAGAATATGGCTATGGGGGCCATTCCCGGCCCCCCAATTATTCCAGGCCTTCCTATCTGACCAAGGAAGGCCCTTCTTTTTTGTCTCACAACTTTTCCCTGCTGGCAGGTTAAAGGACAGAAAGTAAGGAAAGGGGTATGATTTGTTTTCCTTCCAGTGGTATACTAGAAAAAGAATGCCTTTAACTTTCTTTTTCTGGAGGGAAGGACCATATTACTGCGGGACAGCGGCAGGGTAGTTGCCATCACTGGACGCCGGGAAGGAGTAACGGAACTCCTTGTTGCCAGGGACCAGGGCTTGGTCAAGGCCATTAATTATGAGGCTTTGACGGGCACAGTTTCCCTGGGCGACACGGTAGTTGTAAACACAACGGCCCGGGCCTTGAACCTGGGAACCGGGGGCTACGATTTTGTCATCCACATTGTGGGTAAAGAGCAGGAAGGGAGGACCCACCGGGAGCCGGGTCATATAATGAAGCTGCGCTATACCCCCTGCCAGCTTTCCTGCCTGGCCGTGGAGGAGGAGGACAGCCCCCACCATGCCGTGATGGCAGAGGCCGACTCCCTCGACAATATGCCGGTCATCTGCGGCTCCCTCCACAGCATGCTCCCGGCGGCAGCGGCAGCGGTAAAATGGCGTTCCCACCATCGGGCCCGCCTTGCTTATATTATGACCGACGGCGCGGCCCTGCCCCTGGCCTGGAGTCAGATGGTTGCCAGCCTCCGGCGTTCCGGCCTCCTCGATCATACCATTACAGTGGGTCATGCCTTTGGAGGCGAACTGGAGGCGGTCAGCCTTTACAGCGGCCTCCTCGCCGCCCGGCATGTCCTGGGGGCTGATGTGGCCGTGGTCTGCATGGGCCCGGGTATCGTGGGGACGGGGACAAAATTCGGTTTTTCCGGCATAGAATTGGGGGAGATAGTCAATGCCGTCTCCGTCTTACAGGGCATTCCCGTGGCGGTCCCCAGGATCAGCCTGGCCGACAGGAGACGGCGGCATCGGGGCATCAGCCACCATACCGTGACCGCCCTGGGGAGGGTGGCCCTGCGGCCAGCCATATTGGCCCTGCCCTTCCTGCCCCGGAAGGAATACTGGCAGATCCGGGAGCAGTTGCTGGCCGGGGGTGTGTGGCAGAAACACCGGGTGGTAATGGCCGATGGAGAGAAGGGCTTGGAAATCCTGTCCCGGTTGGGGATAAGGGTTACTACCATGGGGCGGGGAATGGAGGAAGAAGGCGCTTTCTTTGCAGCAGCAGCAGCAGCCGGCCTTATTGCCTGGGAGCTGCACCTTGCTCGTGCCAGAGGAGTTCACCCAGGGTCAGGTAACGGCTGCTGAAGAGCTCCAGCTGCTGCAACAGCTCTTTACTGCTTCCCTGGATAAATAAGCCCCTGGCCGTTACTATCACCTGCATGGCAGCACCCTCTTTTCTGGGGGAGTAAGGAAAATTGGCCCTTGCCATGGTTTTCCTATTGTAGCCTATGGCATAGGCTGGTAATTATACTATATTTTAAGGAGCGTGGGGTCATGAGGGAAAAAACCTTAACGCGGGAGTATCTTTTCCGGGGCAGAATAATTAACCTCCGAATCGATAGGGTCGAACTTCCCGATGGGCGGGAAGCAAGCCGGGAGGTGGTGGAGCATCCTGGAGCGGTGGGGATAGTTGCTCTAACGGCCAAAGGGGAAGTTGTCTTAATAAAACAGTACCGGCAGGCAACGGGGGAGGAAATGTGGGAAATACCGGCAGGAAAGTTGGAAGCCCGAGAAGACCCCCGGGAGTGTGCCGTCCGGGAACTGGCGGAGGAAACGGGTTACACGGCGAATCACTGGGAAAAAATGACCAGCTTTTACACCAGCCCCGGTTTTGCCAATGAGATCTTGCACCTGTATCTGGCCCGGGGCCTGGAGGCAGGGGAGCAGTCCCTGGATCCCGATGAAGCCATCTGTACTTACCTGCTTCCCCTACCCAGGGCCCTGGAGATGATTAAAAGGGGCGAGATCCGGGATGCCAAGACCATTGTTGGGCTCCTGCTGGCGGCCAGGAGCGAAGATGGGGGGATGGGAGAAGGTTGAGGGATTTTTATGCCGACCTCCACATTCATTTGGGCGCCAATTTGCAGGGAGGTCCCGTTAAGATAACGGCTTCCCCCAAAATGACCCTGGAGGCCATCCTCACTACGGCCAGGGGAGAAAAGGGCCTTGACATGGTGGGTATTGTCGACACCCTCAGCCCCCTGGTCCAGGAGGAACTGCACCAGCTCTGCCGGACGGGCCTTCTGCGGGAGCTGCCCGGCGGCGGCCTTCGATACAAAAACGGCCTCACCCTTATCCTGGGTGTAGAGCTGGAGGTAGAGGAGGGGGCCCATATTATTTCCTATTTCCCCGACCTGGAGAACCTGGGGGGATTTACCAAAAGGCTTTCTTCGTCCATAACCAACATAAACCTCAGCACCCAGCGGGCCTATATGACCCTGTCGGATCTGGCAGCTGTCACTACCGAGTATGGGGGAGTAACGGTTCCGGCCCATGCCTTTACCCCCCATAAGGGGATATATGGCTTTGCTGTCCGCCGTCTGCGGGACTTGTTTTCCTCCGGCCTACCCCCTTCTCTGGTCGGTTTGGAATTGGGCTTGAGTGCCGATACCTATATGGCCGACCGGATTGCCGAGACAGCTAAGTTGACCTTCCTTTCCAATTCCGATGCCCACTCCCTGGGGAAGATTGGCCGGGAGTACAGTATCCTTTCCTGCCAGGAGGCAAGCTGGGAGGAATTGGTGGCCGTCCTGGAAGGCAGGGCTGGGCGAAGGGTTAAGGCCAATTACGGCCTTGATCCCCGCCTGGGCAAATACCACCGAACCAGCTGTTCGGCCTGTGGCTATATTGCCCGAGAAGAGGGTCCTATTTTAAGCTGCCCTGGCTGCAATTCGACCACAGTGGTCCTCGGGGTCCAGGACCGGGTCGACGCCATTGCCGACTGGTCCCAACCCAGGTCCCCCGCCGGCCGCCCTCCCTACCATTATCAGGTGCCCCTGGAGTTTGTCCCGGGGCTGGGGAAGAAAACCCTGGCCCGCCTTATAGAGGCCTTTGGAAGCGAAATAAAGGTTCTGCACCAGGCAAGTTTAGAGGATTTGACCGGGGTAGTGGGGGACAAATTGGCCCGGAGCATCCTCCAGGCCCGGGAAGGTACCCTGGAGATCCAGCCCGGGGGAGGGGGTAAATATGGCAAGGTACTATAGCCTTTGTAGACCCTTAGCCCAGGTCGCCGGCCCTATCCTGCGGAGCCACCCTTTTTGACAGTTGACAATTGACAAGGGACCGTTGAAAATAGTTATTACTCCCTACCTAGACATATAATTCCTCTTCGAGGCATAAAGTTTAGCAACAGCTTGTCAAGGTAGGAGGGGGTAGGAATGGGCCGCCGGGGGCAGCTGATAGAATTCCTGTACGAATACCTGCGGGAGAATTTCGGCCTCTATTTCTTTATCATCTTGCTTTTTATCCTGGGAATTGTCTTTGGTGCCTTGGCCGTCAAGGCCCTGGATGGGGAACAGAAGGCAGAACTCTTTAATTACCTGGAATTATTTATCCAGGGGTTCGATCTTACCCCGGTAAATGAGGCGGGGACCCTGTTGCAGCAATCCCTCCTGGGGAACATCAAAACCATCGGCCTGATCTGGCTTTTGGGGCTGCTGGTGATCGGCCTACCCCTGGTTCTGGTTATTCTCTTTACAAAGGGTTTCGCCCTGGGTTTTACCGTCGGCTTCCTGGTCTATGAACTGGGCTGGAAGGGACTAATCTTCGGCATGGCCTCGGTGCTGCCACCCAATCTTTTTTTGGTTCCCGCCCTCCTCTTAATCTGTGTGGCGGCAGTATCCTTTTCCCTGGCCGTTATCCGCAGCCGTTTCTTTACCCTGCGCCAGAGCCTCTATCCCCAGGTGCTGGGCTACAGCCTGTGGGCGCTCCTCACGGCAGCCCTGGGAATTGTTGCTTCCCTGCTGGAGGTCTATATCAGTCCCGGCTTTATGAACCTGGTGAGCAGACTTTTCCTCTGATTTTTGCAATTTATTGCAAGCATATTTCTACACATAGTGCAATTTGTTGCGAAAAATGGTGGAAAGGATATCCATTCAAGGCATCCCTTACCTGGCACCGTATTTGCATGAATCTATTGTGATAATTGATAATTATCTTTCATCAAGGAGGAGATAATATGCTGATCGGTGTACCGCGCGAGATCAAGGACAATGAAAACCGGGTAGCAATCGTTCCTGCAGGGGTTGATGCCCTGGTCAGAGCTGGGCACAAGGTACTGGTGGAGACAAATGCCGGTCTGGGTAGCGGGATTACCGACGAGGAGTACAAGGCTGCCGGGGCGGAGATTGTGGCCACCGCTGCCGAGGTCTACGAGCGGGCAGAAATGATTATGAAGGTTAAGGAACCCCTGCCGCCGGAATATCCTTTGATGCGGGAGGGACAAGTTGTCTTTACCTATCTGCACCTGGCAGCAGAACCGGAGCTCACCAAGGCAATGGTGGACAGCAATGTGATCGGTATTGCCTACGAGACGGTGCAGCTTCCCGACAACTCCCTTCCCCTGCTGAGCCCCATGAGTGAGATCGCAGGGAGGATGTCGGTGCAGATTGGTGCCCACTATCTGGAGAAGACCCATGGCGGCGCCGGGGTTCTCCTCGGCGGTGTCGCAGGCGTTCCCCCGGCCAAGGTATTGGTTTTAGGCGGTGGTACAGTGGGGACCAATGCTGCCAGAATAGCCGTGGGCATGGGCGCCCAGGTAACACTGGTGGATATTAATGTCAACCGCCTGCGCTATCTGGATGAAATATTCGGCGGGCGGATTATTACCCTGATGTCCAACAGCTATAACATTGCCCGGGCGGTAAAGGAGGCGGATCTGGTCATTGGCGCCGTCCTGATCCCGGGTGCCCGGACACCGGTGCTGGTCACCGAAGAAATGGTAAAGACCATGTCCCCGGGCTCTGTTTTGGTCGATGTGGCCATTGATCAGGGTGGTTCCATCGAAACCATGGACCGGATCACCAGCCACAGCGATCCCATCTTCATCAAGCACGGTGTTGTCCACTATTGCGTGCCCAATATCCCGGGGGCAGTGGCCCGCACCGCAACCTTTGCCTTGACCAATGCTACCTTGCCCTACGCTTTACAGATTGCCAATAAGGGCTGGAAGCAGGCGGTCAAGGATAACCCGGCCCTGGCCAAGGGGGTAAACATCGCCGCCGGAGCCGTTACCTACGAAGCGGTGGCCAAGGCCCTCGATTATCCCTATCATCCCCTGGAAGAAGTATTATAGGCGAAAAGGGTATCCCCGTAAAAGCCCGGGAAGCACATTCCCGGGCTTTTTTCCGGGGAAGAATAGGGGATGGCTGCCGGAAAAAGGATTTTCCCCCTTCCCGTTGAACTGATGAGAAAACGGGGATAGGGAGGGGTGGAATGGGAAAGGAGAAGATTGGTTTTAGCGAGTTGGCAAGCTTTCTCATTTACCTGCGGGTGGAAAAGGGGGTGGCGGAGAACACCCTGGCAGCTTATGAAGGAGACCTGCGCCAGTTTCTCGCTTACCTCCAGGAGAAAACGGATATGGAAAACCTCCGGGAAGTCCAGCGGCCTTTATTGACCCTCTATCTCCTCCATTTGCAAAAAGAAGGCTTCGCCCCTGCCACCATTGCCAGAAAAGAGGCGGCAATAAGGGCCTTCTTTCGTTATCTGGCCGCGGAGGGAATGATTGGGGAAAACCCGGCGCGGCTGCTCAATTCCCCCCGGCAGAGGCAGGCCCTGCCCGACGTCCTCAGCGAGGACGAGGTAGAACTTCTCCTCCGGCAACCCCGGGGAGTATCACCCCAGGCCCTCCGCGACCGGGCTATCCTGGAGGTCCTGTATGCCACGGGCCTCAGGGTGTCGGAGCTGGTTGCCCTGGATAGGAAAGACATTAATTTGGAGCTGGGCTATGTCCGCTGTCGCGGGAAGGGGGACAAGGAACGGATTGTTCCCCTGGGCCAGATGGCCATCCAGGCGGCAAAAAGTTACCTGCGTTC
>ERZ773359.348-NODE-348-length-65026-cov-25.465238_pt1 | contig 65026 bp, 58 predicted proteins | sample MGYA00374955_ERZ773359 | MGnify/ENA primary metagenome ERZ773359 (study PRJEB29098, sample SAMN04486028) | biogas fermenter metagenome | study: EMG produced TPA metagenomics assembly of the Biogas fermentation microbial communities from Germany - Plant 4 DNA1... | reverse complement strand
AAGGTTTGCATTTCAGTGACTTTGTCTACAGTCTGAAGAGACCTGACGGTCTCTTTGCATTTTCTGGTGACCCCTGCGGGAATCGAACCCGCGCTACCGCCTTGAAAGGGCGGTGTCTTAACCTCTCGACCAAGGGGCCGCATGGTGAGCCATCCGCGACTCGAACGCGGGACACCCTGATTAAAAGTCAGGTGCTCTACCGGCTGAGCTAATGGCTCAAAACACCCTACAGGGCTATATATTACTATACTGCCGCAGCCTTGTCAATGAATTATTGCTTTTTATAACACGAGGGTTAATTGCAAGTTTTATTGCCACCCATATTATGGCAACTCTGATAGTATTTCCATCTCATTAGCAGGTCTATATCCATGAATTTTTCTGCTGTTGAGAAACTCGCTTTCGTTATCAACTGCAACGGTTTTAAACACCGCCAGGAAGCGCGGCAACGGCATCAGGCAATCCCTTCGCTGTGCTTGTGGCTGATATTGACAAATTTGTTGTGGTTCTCCTTGAAATAAAGGCTGATGCTGCCTACGGGGCCGTTGCGCTGTTTGGCAATGATTATCTCCGTTTCGTTTTTATTTTCTATATTCGGGTTGTAGTACCCCTCCCGGTAAATAAAGGCAACCACATCGGCATTGGCTTCTATGCCCCCTGATTCCAGCAAATCACTTAAAACCGGTCTTTTTTTCTCCCGCTGTTCCACGGCGCGTGAAAGCTGGGAAAGGGCAACCACGGGAATGTTCAGTTCCTTTGCCAGGGCTTTCAGGGAACGGGAGATACCGGAAATTTCCTGCTGGCGGTTTTCTGCCCGGGCATCTCCCCGCATCAGCTGGAGATAGTCAACAAAAAGAACAGCCAGACCATGCTCTGCCTTGAGCCTGCGAGCCTTGGCGCGCATTTCCAGTACGGAAATTGCCGGTGTATCATCAATAAAAATGGGTGCCTCGGACAGGGGACCGGCAGCGCGGGTTAATTTTGGGTAGTCATCGTCCAGCAAGTACCCCCGGCGCAGCCGCTGGGCGTCAATATTGGCCTGGGCGCAAAGCATTCGCTGCACAAGCTGCTCTTTTGACATCTCCAGTGAAAATATGGCAACGGGCAGGTTCTCATTGACAGCGATGTGCTGGGCAATATTTAAAGCCAGTGTTGTTTTTCCCATGCTGGGACGGGCGGCAATAATAATCAGGTCTGAATTTTGCAAACCGCAGGTAATATCATCCAGGTCAACAAACCCGGTGGGCACGCCCGTAACACCGCCCTTGCTGTTCCAAAGCTTGTCAACATTGGCAAAAGTCGTTTTTAAAATCTCCCTGATGCTGGTTAAATCTTGGGGCGAAAAACGCTGGGAGATCTTGAAAATAGACCTTTCGGCCTCGTCAAGAAGCTGCTCAACATCATCAGAATCTTCAAAACATTTAGATACAATGCCTGTAGCGGCATGAATCAAATTACGCAGGATAGCCTTTTCCCGAACTATTTTGGCGTAATAAGTTACATTGGCGGCTGTAGGCACAGTATTTGCGAGAGTGGTGAGATAGGGAATTCCGCCGACAGCTTCCAGGATTTTTTTCTGTTTTAACTCCTCCGCCAGGGTAACTAAATCCACCGGTTCACCGCGCTCGGACAGGGCAAGCATGGCTTCAAATATTTTTTGATGCCCCTCTTTATAAAAGTCAGCCGGGCGGATTATTTCCGTCGCCGCAAAAATGGCTTCCTGCTCTATCAGCATTGAACCGAGAACAGACTGTTCCGCTTCCAGGTTCTGGGGAGGAATGCGTTCCGGAACAGAACTCATAACAACACCTCTTTTATCATATCTGCACGCTTTTTTTGTCCCTGTCCGGGAAAATCCAGGGCAGGGCTTCTTCCACCGTTTTTACGGGTATTACCCGCATACCGGGCAAATCAGGCACATCGTCCTTGTTTGCATAAGGGATAATAACTGTTTCTATCCCCGCCTGCCTGGCTCCATACAGTTTTTCGGGAATCCCGCCGACAGCTTTCACGTAGCCCTGCAGGGATATTTCCCCCGTCACCGCAACCTTTTGCGATATCGGCCGGTCCCAAATTGCGCTCAAGAGAGCCGCCGCCACGGCAAGCCCCGCCGAAGGGCCGTCTATCATGGCTCCTCCGATTACATTGACATGCAGGTCATAATTTTTCAAATCTTCTCCGGTCAGGCGGCGGATAACGGCGGCCGCATTGAACACAGAATCCCTGGTCATACTGCCTGCCGTTTCATTAAAACGCATACTGCCCTTGCCCTCCTGCCGGGCCGGGAAAGCTACAGCTTCTATCTCCAAAATACTCCCCAAAAAACCATTGACGGCAAGTCCGAAAATCTTGCCCGTATATTCCTCTTCGCTGTTTCGTGCCGGCGAATTGGGGATATACCGTCCTGCACGCAGCACTTCTAAAACAATTTCGCAAGTAATAACAATTTTCTTTCTCCCCTTGTGCCGGTAAATTGCCATGCCAAAGGCATCGGATAAAAGGTTGACGGCCTGCCGGCCTTCCGTTGTGTAGCGGGAAATTAATTCCGCCGCTCCTTCCTCCAGGGTTGCAGGCAGCTTGCGGGCCGCAGCTTTCACTATTTCCTGTACATCCTGCGGTGTTAAGGGTTCAAAATAAACTGCGGCACAACGGGAGCGCAAGGCCGGATTAATGTCCTGGGGAGAGCGTGTTGTGGCACAGATTAAAATGAAATCGGCCGGCGCTCCTTCCTGAAAAAGCTGGTGAATATATTTTGGAACCTGCCGGTCCGTAGGATCGTAATAAGCAGATTCAAAATAAACTTTCTTATCCTCAAGTACCTTTAAAAGCTTGCTCTGCAGGTGAATGTCCATTTCGCCTATCTCATCGATAAATAAAACCCCGCCATGCGCCTCTGTAACCAGGCCCGGCTTCGGCTCGGGAATACCGCCCTCAATCAGGTCCCGCCTTGCTCCCTGGTAAATGGGGTCGTGGACCGATCCCAAAAGGGGGTTTGTGCTTTCCCGGGGATCCCAGCGCAAAGTGGAGCCGTCCACTTCCACAAAAGGCGCGTCCTTGGCAAAGGCGCTGTGTTTTATTTTTTTTGCTTCCTCCAGCGCCAGCCGCGAAGCTGTGGTTTTGCCTACGCCGGGCGGCCCGTAGATAATAATGTGCTGGGGATAGGGGGAAGAAAGTTTGGCCAAAAGCGAACTTACAGCCGCTTCCTGTCCGATAATTTCACTGATTTTTTGCGGTCGCAGTATTTCCATGGTTGAATGGCTTAATTTTATACGCTTCTTTTTCTCCAGTTCCGCAAATTTTTTCAGGGTCTGCGGATTCTCCGGACCGCTCTGTTCCTTTAACAGCTGTCGTTTTATATCAAGCAGGTATTCTTCCTGCTTTTCCTGCATAATTTCCGCCACCCGCATTTCCAGCGTCTCTTCCACCGAACGGCGTGCTATCCGTTCAGCCAGGGCATCGTAAAGCTCCTCCAAAACCTGCGGGATTTTTTCCCGGGGAGGAATTTCATTCAGGGATGGGTTTTCAAAAATTAGCTTTTGCAGGCCAAGAACCCTTTCTCCCGGCTTTCGGGAGCGCAACAGTGTCAAAGCCTCGAGTTTGCCGGCCTTAAGAATCAATTGATCCGTGCCGAGCATGCCTGAAAGCAGGTTGTAAATTGCATTGATTTCTCTTTTTATTTGTTCCTGCTCATCGGCAAGACCGATCCTTTTTGCCAGTCCCGACGTAGTTTTTTTCATGCTTTACTCCCCGTTTTTTGCAGTCACAACTAATTCTATTTTAGCTTCCGCTTCCGGGTGCAGCTTAATGCGAACGGGAAAAACCCCGGTACTTTTTACCGCTTCGGACAACTCTATTTTGCGCTTGTCAATGGAAAAACCGCGCTTTTTCAGGGCTGCGGCCAGATCGGCACTGGTTACCGAACCAAAAAGGCGGCCGCCTTCTCCCGTCCGTACAGCAATTTCCACTTTCTGCCCGTCGAGGGCTGCAGCCGTTTTCCGGGCTGTTTCCAACTTCTTGGCCTCTTTCTCAGCCCTTTGCTTCTTTTCCTGCTGTTGCTGTCTAAGGCGTCCTTCGGTGGCCTCTACTGCCAGTCCCCGCGGCAGAAGATAATTGCGGGCATAGCCTGTGGCAACCTCCTTTATTTCTCCCTTTTTTCCCAGAGACTTGACATCCTGCTGAAGGATAACCCTCATTGTTTTACCTCCCAATTGCAGCGGTAGCATCAACTCTAGTAGTCTTCTGCAATAAACACGGCTTTTCCTGCCTTAGTGCCGTCCACAGGAACTGCTAATTTTTCGCGGGCAAGGCAGAAACAGAGAAAGCGCCCGCGGCGGGGCGCTATCTACAATCAGCCGTCTGCTATTCTGCCGTATAAGGCAGCAGGGCAATATTGCGGGCACGCTTAATGGCCACTGTTAACTGGCGCTGGTGTTTGGCACAGTTCCCGGAGATGCGCCGGGGAATAATTTTTCCCCTTTCCGTGATATACTTGGCCAGTTTGCTTGTGGCTTTATAATCAATATGATCGATTTTATCGACGCAAAAGCTGCATATTTTACGCTTGCCTCTGCGGCCGCGATCTTTGCGCATATTCTACCTCCTCCCTAAAAGGGCACATCGTCATCGCTGATCATGGTTTCGTCAAAGGTTTCATCAAAGGTTTCGTCAAATGAAGCCGGTTCCTCTTCGACACTGCGCCTTTCCCTGCTGTCCAGGAAATGGACGCTGTCGGCAACCACTTCCGCCACGGTACGGCGCCGGCCTTCACGGTCTTCATAGGAACGAATCTGCAACCGTCCGTCCACTCCCACCAGGCTGCCTTTGCCAAGAAACTTTGCACAGTTTTCCGCCTGGTTGCGCCAGACGACAATTGGGATGAAATCGGCTTCTTTTTGCTTGGAATAAATCCGGTTCACTGCCAGTGTGAAAGTAGCCACCGCCACACCGCTTGCCGGTGTATAACGAAGCTCGGGGTCACGGGTCAGACGGCCAATCAAGACAATGCGGTTAAGCATTACTGTCCACCACCTGTTTTATTCTTCCTCTTTTACAATGAGGTAACGGATAACATCGTCGGATATCCAGAAGTTTCGCTCCAACTCGGCGGTAACATCTGGCTCACCGCTGTAGTTAATAAGCACATAATACCCTTCGCGGTATTTCTTCTTTACCACATAGGCCAGTTTGCGCTTTCCCATACGGTTGACATTTGTTACTTCGCCGCCCTGATCCGTAATTATTCCCTGAAACCTTTCTATTAAAGCATCATAAGTTTCTTCATCGGCATCGGGCCTGAGCACAAACATTGTCTCGTACTTGGTCATGGCCTATTCACCTCCTCCCTCTGGACTTTGGCCCCCGCCACGCGGCGGGAGCAGGGAAGCAACAACGTATATAGTACCATAATCAACCGGTGATGGCAAGAGACCCCCGTTAATTCTCCGGCAGGCGTTCCTTGACGCTTTTTTCAAATTTAGTCCGGGGCAGCAGGATGCTGCGCCCGCAGTTGTCGCACTTAATCCGGAAATCCATCCCTACCCGGATAATTGTCCAAATATTGCCGCCACAGGGATGGTCCTTTTTCAAACGGACCTTTTCCCCTACCATATAATCTGCCATTAAACATCCCCCGCTTAAGCCGTCCAGTTCTCTTAAGAAGAACCTCCCTTTCTCTATTGCAGGAACTCTATTATGTCTGCAAATACCTGCTCTATCTCCTGGGAGCCGTCCACTGTGTAGAGGATATTTTGCTCTTTGTAATAAGCAATCAAAGGTTCCGTCTGCTTCCTGTACACTTCAAGACGCTGCCTGACCGTTTCTGCGGCATCATCTTCCCTTTGATAAAGTTCGCCGCCGCACTTGTCACACACACACCGGACAGTAGGCGGATTGAATTTAATATGATATGTTGCCCCGCAGTCGCGGCAGACACGCCTTCCCGTTAATCTCTCAAGCAAAATCTCCGTATCAACATCCACATTAATTACAGCCGTAAGCTGCATCCCCATCTCCCGCAGGGAAGCGTCCAGGGCCTCGGCTTGAGCCGGCGTCCGGGGAAAACCGTCCAGAAGGAAGCCGGAAGCCGCATCCTCCCGGGCCAGCCTCTCCTTTACAATACCCACCACAAGCCCATCGGGCACCAGTTCTCCTCGTTCCACATATACTTTCGCCTTTTGTCCCAATTCCGTTTCCTCTTTAATTGCCGCCCGGAGGATGTCTCCGGTGGAAACATGGGGTATTTTATATTTTTTCACCAGGAGTTCTCCCTGTGTTCCTTTCCCTGCCCCGGGAGGACCCAGTAGGACAATACGCATAAAAAAACCTCCCTTTACATAACGTTGATTTGAATATTGGCTAGTTATATTCTTCCCTTGCCGGAAGAAATCCTGCAAAACAGGTTAAAGTTCAGCCGCCAAAGATTTTTCCAAGCAGGTAGGCAGCCGTTTTCACCAGATAAGTGCCATAAAAATCATCTTCCCAGAAGCGGGAAGCAAAAAGCAAGGACAAGCTGTCCAGGAAAGCGCTGATGAGCGCAAGCAAAAAAAGACCGTAGGCAGAACCGGCAAACAATCCCCAAAGCCGGTCTTTTTCCGTCAGATTCTTCACAATCTTTCCCTTTCCCCGCAAAGACAAAAGCAGACGAAAAAAGGCGGTAAATAATAAGACAAATAAAAGGTAGGCAAAAAACTGCAGCAAAAGCTTCCCCCACAAAAGCGGCAGCTCTCCGGCCGAAACCGGAAGAACGGTAGCCTCAGGCGATAAAAACCGCATAACACTTCCGGCCAGGGGCGGCAAAAAAGGACCCTTCTGTTGTGCCGCCGCCAAAACATTATGCGCCCGGGGCAAATACCAGCCGACAAACATTTCTTCCGCCTGCCACTCTTGGTTCAAAAAAAGCAGCAGCGGTTTGTAAAAAAGATAGGCCGGCAGCAATGCTCCCATAGTCAGGCCAAGCCGCTGCAGGGAACGCTGCAGGCCTTCCAGATATCCGGCGACCGCCGCCCAAAGCAAAAACACAAGTGCTGCAAGATCCACCCAGGACAAATGATTTTTCCCCCTGCCCTTTGCTATTCCCCGGGAAATAACTGCGCAAGCTTGCTTCCGGTACATAAATATAACTGCCTTTCCATATACTATATTATACGTATGAAAAGCGGAGGACATCTATGTCATATTTGACAGGCGGATTTAAAACGGAAGACAAACATACCCTGCGGGTTGACAGTACCGATATTTTTGCTGTGCAAAAGCTAAAAAACCACTTGCTGTTCCTGCTTGGAAAAAACTACTGCCGGGAGCAGCAATTAATCGTTCTCTGCATCGGCACCGACCGCTCGACAGGAGATGCCTTGGGACCGCTTACGGGCAGCAAATTAAAGCAGCTGTCGCCGCCGGGCATCCGTGTATACGGCACCCTTGACGAACCGGTGCATGCCGTCAACCTGGTCGAGACCATCCTGGACATAAAAAAAACCCATCCGGCTCCCTTTATAATTGCCGTAGATGCCTGCCTCGGCAGAATGGAGAGTGTAGGCTGCATTGATCTTGGCAGCGGTCCTTTGTGCCCCGGAGCAGGTGTAAGCAAGGAACTGCCGCTGGTCGGCGAAATTTTTATCAACGGAATTGTCAATGTCAGCGGTTTCCTGGAATATTTTGTTTTACAGAATACCCGCCTGAGCCTGGTTTTCCGCCTGGCTGAAATTATTACCCGGGGAATATACTGCACCGCGCTTGCCCTGAGGCAAGGCAAAAAACCTTCCGGCAGTAAAAATACGGAAGCCGCCCGCTAGGCGGCTTCTTTTTATTCATCGGCTGTCAGCAGGAATTCCAGGGCTTTTTTTCTCACGGTAGCGTTTAGCGGTGTTTTCCCGGCGAATTCGCCATCAGCCTGAATGCTGACAGGCTTGTCGCAGAAAAGAGAAATGTCCGTCCCGCGCCACGTTTTGATGACAGGGAGAGAGATATGCTTGCCGCTGTACACCAGGGGAAAGAGCCGCAAAAAGGTTACTCTGGAAATATTGCTGACCACAATAACATCCAGCAGTCCGTCCCGGGGGTCCGCCTCCGGGGCAATCCGCATGCCGTTGCCGAAATAACGGCCGTTGGCTACGGCAACAAGCCAGGCATCGGCAACATATTCTTCACCGTCAACCACCAGTTTGATCCGGGGCGGCCTGTAGACAAAAAGCTGCTTTAACAGTGCAAAAACATAGGAAAGGGAACCGCAGTACCTTTTAAAGACATTATTGGCATCGGCCACCACTTCCGCATCCAGGCCGGCTCCCACCACATTACAGAATGCCCGGCCGTTAAACAGGCCGATATCCAGTTTTGTCCGCCTGCCGGCAAGAACCGTCCTACATGCCGCCACCGGGTCGCTGGGCAGGGACAGAGAACGGGCAAAATCATTCCCCGTTCCTGCGGGTATCAGCCCCATGGCTTTGCCTGTGCCTGCCAGAGCGCCTGCTATTCTGGAAACAGTGCCGTCTCCGCCGACGGCAACAATTATATAGTCTTTTCCCGCCCCCTCTTTTGCAAGCTCGGCAAGATGCTCCGCATTTCTGCTAAAGGCATAGAGATAAGCAACTTTATTGCTCTTTAAATAATCCTCAACCCTTTGCCAGGCAGCAAGCACCCGTCCGTTTTTGGCGGCCGGATTAATTATAAAAAAATATTGATGTCTTTTTTTCACGTCTTTCTACCCTCCCCCGGACAACCGGCCTTGTGCCGCAAACAGCAGCATCTCCCGGGCTTTTGTAATCGCTTCCTTTTCCTCGCTGCTCAGTTCATATTTTGATTTGCCGTTTTCCAAAGGCTTGGCGTAAGTTCTTGTCTCCTCCCGCCCGTAAATACTGCTGATTACCACTCCGTTGCTTTGCCCGTCCAGCAGGGCAACTGAAAAACTCAAGTCGCCGCCCGTATCCCAGAAAGCATTATAGCGGACAACTCCCAGCCCCTGGATTACACGGTCGGATTTTTTGCGAAAATATTCCATTTCCCGCCTGTTTTCAGCCAATTCCGCCTTTATTCGCCTCAATTCCGAATGCAATGCGACAAGCATCTCTTCCAGGCTGCTTCCCCTGCTGCCGGCCATGCACTCCCGAAAACGCTTTCCCAGAGAAACCACCTTCGCCAGCAGAATCAAAAACACAAGCAAAAGTAAAAAGATAAGTGCAAAAATACAATACAAGAAATATTCTTCCATATAAACATACCTCCGGTGATAGATCCCAAAGACCCCTTTTATTTTTTCTTTCTTTTTTCGCAAACAGCCGGCTTGCCGGCGGCAAACCGGCGCTCCGGGAACCGGCAAAGCCTAAAACGCCCTCGGTGCGCATGCTGACTGCTTTTTTGGGGCAACACATCCTGCCAAAAGAAAGATGTTTCACGTGAAACATTGCGGCCGCTCTGTTTCACGTGAAACAATTTTACTCCTGCAGGCTTTCGTCGCTCTTTCTTCTCCACATTTAATTTATAATATAATTTCGCAAATTCTCTCCAGCTCTTCCGGGCTGCTGAACTTTATTTCTATTCTTCCCCCGCCCCGGGATTGCAGGCGGATGCTTACGGCGGTGCCGCAGGCCGTCCGCAGTCTTTCTTCCAGATCTTCTATGTAACTGTCTTTATTGTTTTTAGGTTTGCGGGCTTTTCTCTTTTTTGCCGCCTGCCCCGCCATTTTCTCCGTTTCCCTGACCGACAAAGTCAATTCAATCGCCCGGCGGGCGGCATCCGGCTGCTTTTCAAGAGGCAGGGCCAGCAGGGCCCGGGCATGTCCCTCGGTCAGGCGCCCTTTCTCTATTTCCCTCCTTACATCCGGGTGTAAAGAAAGCAGCCTTAAAGTATTGGCAACGGCCGAGCGGCTTTTCCCCACTCTTTTTGCCAGCTGTTCCTGGGTATAATTAAATTCCTCCAACAGCTTCTTGTATGCTTCGGCTTCTTCCAGGGGGTTGAGATCTTCCCGCTGCAGATTTTCAATTAAAGCTATCTCCAAGGTTTCCCTGTCTGTCAGAACCTTAACCACTACCGGCACTTTTTTCAGCCCGGCTTTTTTTGCGGCCCGCAGGCGGCGCTCGCCGGCAACAAGTTCATATTTTTCCCCCCTGGGACGGACAATCAGCGGCTGCAGCACCCCGTGCTGGGCAACGGAACTGGTTAGTTCCGCAAGCTTCTTTTCATCGAAAATTTTGCGGGGCTGCCCTTCGTTAACAATGATGTCTTCCAGTTCAACGTCAACGGCGTCCGAGAGCGGGGTTTCTTCAATCTCCGGAATCAAGGCCTGCAGCCCTTTACCCAGCCTTTTCTTGCTCATTGGCCATCACTTCCTTTGCCAATTCTCTGTATGTTTCCGCGCCCTTTGAACGCTCATCGTAGGTTATGATTGGCTGTCCGTAGCTTGGAGCTTCGCTTAGCCGCACATTGCGGGGGATAACAGCTTTAAAAACTTTACTGCCAAAATGTTTGCGCACCTCTTCCGCCACTTGTGCGGACAAGTTGGTGCGCGAGTCATACATTGTCAGAAGAACCCCTTCCAGTACCAGTTTGCTGTTAAGATGCTTCTTTACCAGGTTGATGGTATTTGTCAGCTGTCCCAGCCCTTCCAGGGCATAGTATTCACATTGAATTGGCACCAAAACAGTATCGGCTGCCGAAAGAGCATTTAATGTCAGTAGGCCAAGGGAAGGAGGACAATCAATAATTATGTAGTCGTAGGCTTCACGAACCTCTTCCAGCACCGAGCGAAGCCGCACCTCGCGGGAAATAGTGGAAACCAACTCTATCTCCGCTCCGGCCAGCTGGATGGTTGCCGGCACTACGTCCAATCCTTCTATCTGGCTTTTGCAGATTATTCTCTGCAAAGGCATCTCGTTGATCAGGGCGTCGTAGATGCAGAATTTCAGTTCGCGTTTTTCCAGTCCTATGCCGCTCGTTGCATTGCCCTGCGGATCCGTGTCCAGCAAAAGGACTTTTTTCCCTTGCACCGCCAGGCAGGCGCTCAAATTAACTGCAGTTGTTGTTTTTCCGACACCGCCTTTTTGGTTTGTCACAGCGATTACCCGAGCCATTTTTCCACCTCGCTCCCTGCAGTAATCTTAGTATTCGCGTCCAAGAAGTCTTCCTCCTGCAGAATAGCGGTATTTTTGTGCTTTTTATTTTTTTCTTGTCTCGCCGTGACGTCTTTTGTCGCCGGCCGTCATATTTGCCGCCCTTTTGCCGGCGGTGCCGCCCGCTTTTAGCTGGTTCCTGCCTGCTTGCGCTTGGAGATGCAAATAATGATTTCCAACTTATCCCCTTTTTCCTTTTCTTTCATTTCCGTTTTTATGTTGCTGTTTTCCAAGAGTGAAACTGCCTGCCTGATAGTATTGAGAAAAATACGTATATCCCTGAGAATAACCTTTTTCTTTTCTTTGGTCGTTTGCTTCGTTTCCTGTAGATAGTCGGCAATTCTTTTTTCTGCCTGCTTAACGGTATAACCGAGGTTGCAAATTTCCGTCAGTATTTTTTGCTGTGCTTCTTCGCTCGGCAGTTTCAGCAGCGCCCTGGCATGTCTTTCCGACAAATCCGCCGCACATAGCTTTTCCTTTATTTTCTCCGGCAATTTAAGCAACCGCAGTTTATTGGCAATGGTTGACTGGCTTTTGCCAAGCCTCTGCGCCAGTACCTCCTGTGTTAAGTTAAACTCCCGCAGCAACCTGTCGTAGCCGGCAGCTTCCTCAAAGTAAGAAAGATCTTCACGCTGCAAATTCTCAATAAGCGCTATCGTTGCCATGGCATTGGCGGATATGTTTTTCACTACCGCAGGGATCATCGTCCATTTCAGTTGACTGCAGGCGCGCAGCCTTCTTTCCCCGGCTACAAGTTCATAGTGTTTCCCTGCTTTTCTCACTATTATGGGGTGGAGGAGTCCGTAGGTTTTTATGGACTGCATTAATTCCGCAATTTTTTCCTCGGGAAAAACTTTGCGGGGCTGAAAAGGATTGGGTCGAATATTTCTTATTGGTATTTGCTGTATTTCTCCCTGGCTATACGCATCTGTCTCAATGTTTATAAGCCTGTTCCATCCTTCGTTCACAGATATCCCTCCGCATTTCCCATATTTTAACTAAAAAATATTCGACAATTGAAAGGGATATCCTGCCAGTGGGAAGCCGTCTTGCCGGTTTTTCTTCATTCTTTTGGGGTTTCCCCGGCTGTTATATTTCTGCAATCACGTAATTATCTGTTTCAATGAAAAAGCCTTTTACTATACCGACAAATGCGGCCGTTAAAAGGCTTTCACCCGAGCGGGCTCCTCTGGGGCTTTCCCGCCCGGCGGGGATATTTTTCCGCTGTATTTTTTTCTTTTTTAATTAAAAGCAGTATTCGCCTGCCTTGTCCCTCGGGCAGGTTATAGAAAAATTTCCCGGTCCGGCCTCCCCCAAGCAGTTCCAGAGCCCCGCCCGCAGCCGCAAGTTCCCTGTCTCCCTCCGGCCCTTTATAAGCCGCGAAGATGCCGCCTACGGCTGCAAACGGCAAGCACAACTCCGCCAGGACAGGAAGCGGCGCAACGGCCCGTGCAACAACCAGCGGGTATTTTTCCCGGTAGCAGGGATCCCTGCCCAGGTCTTCCGCCCGGCCATGCACTATTGTGACCTCCCGCAGTCCAAGGGAGCGAACCGTTTCCTCTAAAAAATCCGTCCTCTTGCGCAGGGAATCCAGTAGGGTAACGGCAAGCCCGGGAAACATTATTTTTAAAGGTATGCCCGGAAAACCTGCGCCGCTGCCCACATCGATCAGGGGGCCCTGCGGGTAGGGCATTGCAAGCAATAGGGCCAGGCTGTCAAGAAAATGTTTGATGAAAACTTCCCGTAACCCGGTAATGCCTGTCAGGTTAAAACTGCGGTTGACTTCCAGCAGCCTTTTTGCATAGTGCAAAAATTGCTCCGCCTGTTTGACAGTCATTTCTATTCCCATTCCTGCCGCAAGAGACATGATTACCTGCTGCATGCGCATTTACTCCTGCTTTTTCTTTTTTTGCAGGTGAACAAGCAAAACTGCTATATCCGCCGGAGACACCCCGGATATGCGGCTGGCCTGGCCGATGGAACGCGGTCTTATTTTGCTTAGTTTTTCCACCGCTTCCCGGGAAAGACCCGACAGCTTCTCGTAGGATATATCTTCCGGAAGCAGCTTTTTTTCCATCTTCTTATATTTCTCAACCTGCTGTTTTTGCTTTTCTATATAACCTTCATATTTGATCTGGATTTCTACCTGCTCCCTTTCTTCCCGGCTCAGCGCGGACTTTTCATCCAGGAGCCGCTCAATATCCTCATAAGATATTTCGTGTCTTTTCAACAGCTGGGCCGCACTGACTGCTGCTGAAAGGGGGGCGCTGCCGAGCTTTTGCAAGTAATCATTAACCCGGTCGCTTGGTTTGATCAGCTTGCCGGCAAGCCTTTGCCGCTCCGCTGCCGTTCTTTGTTTTTTTTCTGTAAAGCGCAAGTAACGTTCCCGCGGTATCAAACCTACCTTATGTCCCAAAGGTGTAAGTCTCAGATCCGCATTGTCCTGGCGCAGGAGCAGGCGGTATTCGGCCCGTGAAGTCAGAATGCGGTAAGGTTCGTTTGTTCCTTTGACCACCAAATCATCAACCAACACACCTATATAGCCCATGGAGCGGTCAATAATAAGCGGCTTCTGCCCGCGCACAAACAAAGCGGCGTTGATGCCGGCCACAATCCCCTGGGCGGCCGCCTCTTCATAACCGGAGGAACCGTTTATCTGCCCTGCGCTGAACAAGCCCTCAACCACCTTTGTTTCCATGGTAGCCTTTAACTGCCTCGGGGCAAGACAGTCATACTCGATGGCATAACCGGGCCTTGTGATTCTGACATTTTCGAGCCCCGGAATGGTGCGCAGCATGGCTATCTGCAGATCTTCAGGCATGCTTGTGTACATTCCCTGCACATAGTATTCGGCGGTATGCAGCCCTTCCGGTTCCAAAAAGACCTGGTGAGACAAACGGTCGGGAAAGCGCAGGACCTTGTCTTCGATGGAAGGGCAGTACCGCGGACCTGCGCCTTCCACCTCTCCGGAAACCAGCGGAGAGCGATGAAGATTATCCATTATCAGGCGGTGAGTCTCGGGAGTTGTATGGGTCAGCCAGCAGGGGACCTGTTCCCTATCCCGCACGGGACTGTCAAAGGAAAAACGCAAACCGCCCTCGTCTCCGGGCTGGATGATTGTTTTCGCAAAGTCTATAGAATCCCGGTGAACCCGGGCCGGTGTCCCCGTTTTAAAGCGCAGCAGTTCCAGGCCTGCCTGCCTAAGCGATGCGGACAGCCTGTTGCTTGCCAACTGGCCGCCCGGCCCTCCCCTGTAGTGCATGTCGCCAATGATAATGCGTCCTCTTAAATAGGTGCCGGACGTTAACACCACGGCTCCCGCATAGTAGACGGCGCCCGTCCGGGTTACCACTCCCCGGATCTTTCCGCCTCTGATCCGGAGCTTTTCCACCATTGCCTGCCGGAGGTGAAGATTTTTTTGTTCTTCCAGCGTACGGCGCATCTCCAACTGGTACAACTGCTTGTCGGCCTGGGCCCGCAAGGCATGTACCGCCGGGCCTTTCCCGGTATTTAACATTCTGATTTGGATACATGTCTTATCAATGTTTTTTGCCATTTCTCCGCCCAAGGCATCGATCTCCCGGACAAGATGTCCCTTGCCCGGCCCTCCTATGGCCGGATTGCACGGCATCATGGCCACCGCATCAAGATTAATGGTTAACAGCAGTGTCCGGCAGCCCATGCGGGCGGCGGCCAGAGCCGCTTCGCAGCCTGCATGCCCTGCACCGATGACAATGACCTCATATTCTCCAGCGTAATAAGTCATTTCCTTCACCCCAGACCCGTTACTTGCCAATGCAGAAAGAACTGAAAATCTCATTAAGCAAATCATCGCCCACAGTTTCTCCGGTAATTTCACCCAATGCAGCCAAAGCATTATGGAGATCAACGGACAAAAGGTCTACCGGCACCTTGTCATCTAAAGCCTTCTTTAAATCATGCAGCGCCTTTTGGGCTTTCTTTAAAGCATCCTTGTGGCGTGCCGTTGTTACATATACTGCCCCGCTTGCCATTGCTTCACCCTGAAATACCAGGTGTTTTATCCTGTCTTCCAGTTCTTCCAGCCCCTGCCCCCGTACTGCGGCAGTTGCCACAACTTCTCTACCGGCCGCCCGGCGCAGGATAGCCGCTTTTCTCTCTTCCACATCATCAACCAGGTCCGCCTTATTGGCAACAATAATACACGGCCGCTTTCCCACAGACTGCAGTAGCTGCATTTCTTCTTCCGCAAAAGGCCGCGTAAGATCAGTGACCAAAAGAACCAGATCTGCCCGGGACAAAGCGGCGCGGGAGCGTTCCACACCTATTTTTTCCACCTTGTTTTCCGTTTTTCTGATGCCCGCGGTATCAATTACAGTCAAGGCAATACCGCCGATATTTACGCTTTCCTCCAATATATCACGGGTTGTCCCCGGAACATCCGTTACTATGGCCCGCTGTTCCCGCAAAAGTGCATTAAGCAATGAACTTTTCCCCACATTCGGCAAGCCGATGATGGCGGTTAGCAGCCCTTCGCGAAGAATCTTGCCTTTGTCGGCCGTTTTTAGCAGTGCCTCTATCTCTGCACCCGCGGCGGCAACTTCTTCTCCTATTTCCCGACGGGTAATCTCTTCCACGTCATGGAGCTCGGGAAAATCAACGGCAGCTTCTATCCGGGCAAGCACCGCCAGCAATTGGGCGCGGATTTTTTTTACCTCGGAAGAAAGGCCGCCTGTCAGCTGGTTCATCCCCACTCGCAGGGCAGTGTCCGTCTTGGCACGGATAATCTGAATCACGGCTTCCGCCTGGGCCAGGTCAAGCCGGCCGTTTAAAAAAGCCCTCTGCGTAAATTCACCCGGTTCCGCCAGCCGGGCACCGCAGGACAAAACCAGCTCCAAAGTCCGGGCAAGCGGTCTGATACCGCCGTGACAGTTAATTTCCACCACATCTTCCCGGGTGTAAGTCCTGGGAGAACGCATAAAGGATACCAATGCCTCATCGATGGAGCTGTTGTCTTTTGGGTCAACAACATACCCGTAATACAGGCGGTGACTTTCCGGTTCCTTTATTTCTCTGGGAAAGAATATTATTTTTCTCGCAATGGCAAAACTTTGCGGGCCGCTTAACCTGACAATGCCGATTCCGCCTTCACCCGGCGGTGTTGAGATGGCGGCTATTGTGTCATCGTTCATTGCACACACCTCTTTGCTGCTGAAAAGATTCCGCTAACAAAAAACCGCCTCTTGGGGCGGCCGTAATTTTTACCTCGGGGCTATGACCACTTTCCGGTAAGGTTCTTCCCCTTCACTGTAAGTTCTTACTGCTTCATGCTCCTGCAAAGCAGTATGGATAATCCTTCTTTCCTGTGGGGTCATGGGCTCCAAAACCACTTCCCTGTGCATGCGGACAACCTTTTTTGCCAGGTTCTCCGCCAGCATGCGCAGGGTTTCTTCCCTTTTCTGCCTGTAATCTTCAACGTCCAGGATTATTCGCCCCTCCTGCTCGGGAAATTTTTTGTGATAAATCACATTAAGAAGATACTGCAGAGCATTTAACGTTTGTCCGCGTTTCCCGATTAGCATGCCCATCTTCTGCCCGCTGACATTCATCAGCAGGTTTTTATCCTCCATGTAGGTTTCTACTTCGGCAACCAGGCCCATCTTACCGATTATTTCCTCCAGAAAATCATGCATGTAGCTTTCCGGGGTGATTTTTTCGGAAACACGGACCCTGGCCTGCTTGGCTCCAATCAAACCGAACAAACCGCTGCTCGGCTCCTCAAGTATTTCTATCTGCACCCGCTCTATCGGCAGATTCAACTGTTCCAGGGCTTTTTCGGTTGCTTCCTCAACCGTCTTGCCACACGCTTCTACTACCCTCATTATTTACCTACGCTCCCTTCACCGGCGGGCTTTTTTGGCTTTTTGTTGACAAGAAGATGCTGCCCGATAGAAAGAAGATTGTTTGTCACCCAATAAATAACAAGCCCTGCCGGGAAACTTATGCTGACATATAGGAAAAATATCGGCATAAAAATAAGCATTGACCTTTGAGATTTGTCGGTTATCATAAAATACTGCTGCAAAAAGGTGGTAGCCCCAGACATAATTACCAACAGCCAATAGCCCGGATTTTTCTGCCAGACTGTGACACCGTCAACAGTTGCCTTCAAGGCAAGCCGCATATCTATGCCGAAAAGAAAAAAGGTATGCTCTGCCAGTTCAGGCGGCGATTGCAAGAGCCTAAACATTGCCCACAGTATGGGCAGCTGTATCAGCAGGGGAAGACATCCCATCAGGGGATTAACCTGATGTTTCCGCATCAACTCCAAAGTTTCCTGATCCGCTTTTTTCGGATCTTTTTTATATTTCTCCTGAATTTTTTTCAGTTCAGGCTGCAATTCCTGCATTGCTTTAGTTGAATCAAGCTGCTTTTTCATAAGCGGCCAGGTTAAAATACGGATCAGTGCTGTCAGGATTATTATGGAGATACCGTAATTGTTTGTCACCTGATTAATAGCCAGCAGTATGGAATTTAAGATATCCCTTATTGCTCCTATCACGAACCGGCCTCCTTTTGATTGGCATCCACAGGATCATATCCGCCTGGATGGAAGGGATGGCAACGGCTCAGACGGCACACTGACATCCACAAACCTTTATACGGTCCATACCGTTTGATGGCCTGCACCGCATATTCGGAACAGGTAGGGGTAAAACGGCAGACCGGCATTTTTAACGGGGAAATGTACTTTTGATAAAAGTGCAGCAGAAAAAGCAGCAACTTTACCATTTTATCACCGCTTCTTTGTTGGCTAACGGGAGTCAGCTTTTAAAAGGCCGCCTTTGAGCAATAATTGTTCCATTTCAGCGCCGGCCTGTCCGGCAGGCAAAGTTACTGCCCTAAACCTGGCAACAAAAACCATATCATAACCGGAACTAATCTTCCCGGCAAGGTGACGGTACCCTTCCCGCAGCACTCTTTTAACACGATTGCGCTTTACGGCATTACCGAGCTTTTTACTGACAATAAAACCGACGCGGCTTTCATTCAACTGGTTTTTACGATAATAGAGGACAATATTGCGCGTCGCCAGAGACTTTCCGGCCTGGAAAACCCGCCGGAAATCCGAACTTCTAGTTATTTTTCCCTTTTTTTTCATTATTTCCTGCATTAGGCGGAAAGTCTTTTTCTGCCTTTGGTACGCCTTCTCTTTATAACCAAACGCCCCGCGCCGGTGGACATCCGGCTGCGAAAACCGTGAATTCTTTTCCTTTTTTTCACTTTTGGCTGATAAGTACGCTTCAAGTCTCTCCACACCTCCTGTTCGCACCCTGCTGCCCTTTACCTTCCCTTATATCAAAGTGATTATATCTTTTTCATTTTTTAATGTCAAGGTTTCAGGCTGCAAGAAGCCTTTACTTTCAATTGTTTCGGACTTTATCCACAAAGACTATTGCGGCTGCCGCCAGTTTTTGTTAAGATGATAGCAGTGGATTTTTTTCTTTAAAACATATCCTTTTTCCGGTTAATTGCCTTTCCCAGGGTGCTTGTACATATTGTGGATAATTTTTCTCTTTGTCAAAAAAAAGCCTTGTCATTAAGGCATTTTATATTTTGTCCACAGGAAATGTGGATAAATCCGCTGATTTGTGGATATCTTTTATCTTTCTTGTATTTTCCCTTACTGTCCTGTGGATAACCATTGCTTAGGAGGTTTTTTACAAAATGAACCCGGATTTGCTGGAAATCTGGCAGGCAACACTGGATGAAATTGAAAAAAGAATAAGCAAGCCAAGCTTTGAAACTTGGTTTAAAACAACAAAACCAGTTTCCTTGCATGATGATACACTAGTAGTCAGCGTGCCAAATGATTTCACCAAAGACTGGCTTCAGGGCCACTATTTTGATCTAATCAATGCCGAACTGCAGTCAGTGCTGAATAATGATGCCGTCCATGTGCATTTTGTGACTCCGGACATAGGAGAAGAAGACTGTGAGAGTTTCAGCGAAGAAAGCATCTTTTTGCCGCGCCGGCAAAGTGCCGGAATAATGCCCCAGTTAACATCCTGGCTGAATCCTAAATACACTTTTGAAACATTTGTCATCGGCAACAGCAACCGCTTTGCTCATGCTGCCGCCCTGGCCGTGGCAGAAGCCCCGGCCCGCGCCTATAATCCACTGTTTATCTATGGCGGCGTGGGTCTCGGAAAAACTCATTTAATGCATGCCATCGGCCATTTCGTTATCGAAAACTCTCCTTCATACAGTGTTTTATATATAACTTCGGAAAAATTCACCAATGAATTTATAAATGCCATCCGGGACAACAAAACTGTGGAATTTCGCAACAAATACCGTACCATTGATGTTTTACTGATAGATGACATTCAGTTTCTGGCAGGCAAGGAACAAACCCAGGAAGAATTTTTTCATACCTTTAACGCTCTCCATGAAAGCAATAAACAAATCATAATTTCCAGTGACCGGCCGCCCAAGGAAATCCCCACTTTGGAGGACCGCCTGCGTTCACGTTTTGAATGGGGGTTGATCACCGATATCCAGCCGCCCGATCTGGAGACAAGAATTGCTATTCTACGAAAAAAAGCCAATTCTGAAAACATAAATATAAGCAATGACGTAATCCTGTACATAGCAAACAATATTCAAACCAACATTCGCGAACTGGAAGGCGCTTTCATCAGGATAATTGCTTATTCCTCCTTAACATCTCGCACCATTGATGTACAACTGGCGGAAGAGGCGCTGAGAGGCTTGCTGGCAAATAACAGTAAACCAAAATTAATCACCATTGACCGTATTCAGAAAGAAACAGCCGAGTATTTTTCCCTGAAAGTAGAAGATTTAAAAGCAAAGAAAAGAACAAAAAATGTTGCCCTGCCGCGTCAAATCGCCATGTACCTTTCCAGGGAATTAACAGATGCTTCCCTGCCCAAAATCGGTGAAGACTTCGGCGGGCGCGACCATACCACAGTTATGCACGCACATAAAAAAATCTCTGCCGATAAAGAAACGAACCCTCAGATAAAAGCTGCCATCGAACATATTATCGAAAAAATCAACAATTGCTGATAACCTGTGGATTACCTGCCAATGAACTGTAGGTAATATCGGGATTTTTATTTCCTGGGTGTTTATATGTGTATACTGGGGATGCAAAAATAAATCTATCCACATTGTTTTCCCAGCCGTCTTGCACCATGCCCAAAGCATTCTGCCCAATTGTACACATCTTCCACAGTGCCTATTACTGTTAAAACTAAATTATATACTTATAATCATAAAACTATTCCTTTGCGCTTTTTAATTTCAGGAAAAGAGGTGTTCAAAGGTGCTTATAAATATTCAGCAGAAAGACCTTGCGGAAAGTCTTCAGCTTGTTTCCCGGGCCATTCCGTCGAAAACCCCGCTAAGCGAGCTGGAGGGCGTACTGCTTACGGGAGACGGGGAAAAATTATCCTTATTTGCAACCAACCTGGAAATGGGTTTAAAAACCGAACTGGATATCGAACACAAAGCCGGCAGTGTTGTTCTACCGGGCAAAATCGTTGAAATTATCCGCCGCCTGCCGGGGGAAACGGTTGTTTTAAAAGTAAATACGGAAAACTTTCTGACTGAAATTACCAGCGGAACGGCGGAATTTCAGGTGTTTGGCTTAAATGCCGCCGATTATCCCTCTTTTCCCGCCTTCAGCTCCGAGTGCTCTATTCGTTTTTCAGTCAAAAGCGAAGATTTGCGGCGTGTCCTGAAACAGACGATTTTTTCTGTTTCTCAGGAAGATCTAAGCCCTGCTTTTACCGGCATTCTTTTCACCTTGTCCGAAAAAGATCTTCAACTGGCTTCCTCCGATACCTTTCGTCTGGCCGTTACTTCCTGTCCGGTAAAAAACCGGGGTGAAAAAGGCAGCTTTTTGGTGCCTGCCAGGACACTGCAGGAAGTTATCCGTGTTTTTCCCGCCAGCGAAGAAGAAATACAAGTTGCCGTACTGCAAAACCAGCTTCTTTTAAACTGTAATAATATCTATTTTTCCTCCCGGCTGCTGACTGAAAAATACCCCGATGTAAAAAGGGTTATCCCGCAGAAATTCGTGGGCAGGGCAGTGGTAGAGACGGCAGCTATGCTGCAGGCAATTGAACGGGCTGCCATACTCTCGGCCGGAGAAAACAATATTGTGAGTTTTACTATCGCTGATAATATTATGCATGTCCGGGCATCCTCAAAATATGGTATAATTCAGGAAAAAATACCTGTTGCGCTGGAGGGAGAAGAAGTAAAAGTATCCCTGAATTCCCGTTTTGTCCTGGACATGCTGAGAATTGTAGAAGGCAATAATTGTGTTTTGGAGCTGACAGGCTCCGACTCGCCTGTTATTATTCGAGACAACCTGCATCAGGACTATTTATACCTGGTGCTGCCGATAAAGCTTTAAGAACATGAAAGCAAGGAGAGAGATTTGCATATTGAAAAATTGCAGCTGCAAAATTTCCGTAATTACAGGCAGCTTGACCTTGCACTTGACCGGTACTTAAATTTTTTTACCGGAGAAAATGCCCAGGGAAAAACAAATCTTTTAGAATCACTGGTATTTGCAGCTTCAGGCCGGTCTTTTCGGACCAGAAATGACAGTGAGCTGATTTTCTGGGAGGAAAATGCCTGCAGTGTTGCCGTAAATCTCTACCGGCAAAGAGGCAGGGAAAAAATTTCAATCGGCTGCCGGAAAGACAGCGCCCGGAAGAATTATTACGTAAACGGAGTGGCAGCGCCGCGGTCAGATTACTTGGGGCGTCTTTTGTATGTGCTCTTTGTTCCCGATGATTTGGCAGTAGTCAAAGGCACTCCCAGGTTGAGAAGAGATTTTTTCGACAGCCTGATTGCCAAGGTTTATCCTGTTTATGAGCATTTAACCGGTCGTTATTTGCGTATTGTCAGGCAGAGAAACAAGCTGCTCCGGGATTACGGCCCCCGGGCTCTTGGAAGCAGTGAACTGGCAAGCTGGAATGAGCAGCTTGTAGTGCAGGGAGCTAAAATTATCAGAAAAAGACTGTATGTTTTGCACAGGCTGAGTCTTTTAGCCCGGCTGGCGCACCGTCGCCTGACCGGCGGGACGGAAAGCCTGAAGCTGTCCTACTGCATAGGCTGTCTGCCTGAAGAGAAGGTCAGGGAAGCGGAAATAGAAGAACAGCTGCAGGCAGTTATAAAAGAATTGGCTGCAGAAGAAGCGCGACTTGGACAAACCCTGGCAGGGCCGCACAGGGATGATTTCATTTTTTCCGTAAACGGCAGAAATGCCCGCCTGTATGCTTCCCAGGGACAGCAAAGAACAATCCTTCTGGCTGTAAAACTGGCAGAAGTGGAATTCATCAAGGGGGAAAGCGGAGAATTGCCCGTTCTCCTGCTTGACGATGTGTTTTCTGAACTGGACGCCAAAAGGCGCAATTTTCTGCTGGAAAATTTCATAGACAGGCAGATACAGACACTTATAACAGGCACTGCCGCCGCGCAAGAGCTCATCCGGCACCGGGGCAGTGTATTTACCGTTAAAAGCGGTGAGGTGCATTCCCATGCAGCCCGTAGCTGAAATCTTGAGTAAGATGCTGTTAAAGCATCCCGCCGGCAAGAAAATCAGATCTCAATTTATAATTGATGCCTGGCCCGACGTGGTTGGTGAGCATATCGCAAAAAAAACATCCGTTGTCTCTCTTCGCAAGGGTGTTATGCTGGTAAAGGTTTCCGACTCCGTCTGGGCGCAGCATCTGCAACTGCAAAAAAAGCAAATAATGGATAAATTAAATAACCATGTAAAAAGCGGCCTTTTGCAGGATATCCGCTTCATAGTCGGCAGCCTGCAGAGTAAAGGGATGAAAAAGTCCTGCCGCACCGCCCGGATAAAAAGGCCGTGGCTGCACGAAGAACTGACAGACAAAGACAGGGAAAAGATAGATGATAGTTTCAAAGGTGTTAAGCTGTTGCCTGAAATCAGGGAAAGCCTGGAAATATTTTTTACCGCGCAGAAAAAAAAGCAAAATTATATTCTGAAAAATAAAAATCCGCAGTGCAAAATCTGCGGGTTGCCGCTGATAAAAACCGCCGGCAAAACATATTGCCTGGGCTGTAAAACTGAAGGCCGTGGGCAAAATAGTACTTAAAAGAAAAGGTGGTGCGGGTGATGTTTTTGCATATAGGAGGATCCCGTGTTGTACCTGTGCGTGATATAGTGGGGATCTTTAATATTGCCATCAAAGAGAAGCAGTGCAATAAAGAATTCCTGCAAACTGCCGCTCGGATGGACGACTATTTTTCCAAGGAAGAAGTAAAATCCTTTATTGTTACCACTGACAAGGTGGGATTTTCCCCCATAGCGCCCGGGACTCTGCAAAAACGCTTGGATTCTCGGCTTTTTAGCAAATAGTGCAGAGGTGAGGGGAGGTTTGGTTGTGACAGAGAAAAACAACGGCAGCCATTATGATGAATCACAGATTCAAGTCCTGGAAGGACTGGAAGCGGTCCGCAAGCGTCCGGGCATGTATATCGGCTCCACCGGCCCCCGTGGCTTGCACCACCTTGTTTATGAGGTGGTGGACAACAGCATAGACGAAGCCATGGCCGGCTACTGCAGCAATATTCATGTCAGGCTTGACAAGGGCAATATTGTATCGGTCCGCGATGACGGCCGTGGAATTCCGGTCGGCGAGCAGGCGGACATGAAGAAGCCTGCCGTAGAAGTCGTTTTAACCGTCCTGCATGCCGGAGGTAAATTCGGGGGTGAGGGATACAAGGTTTCCGGGGGACTGCACGGTGTCGGCGTTTCCGTGGTCAACGCCCTCTCCGAATGGCTGGAGGTAGAAGTAAGGCGGGACGGGCAAATTTACTTTATGCGTTTTGAGCGGGGCAAAACGGTAACTGAATTGAAAGTCATAGGCAAATCACGCAAAACAGGAACGAAAATCACTTTCAAACCTGACGCTGAAATTTTTGAAACCACTGATTTCCAGTATGATACACTGGCCCAGCATTTGCGGGAACTGGCATTCTTAAATAAAGGAATCCGCATAACCCTGGAAGATTACCGCAATGAAGAGGAATACAAAGACAGCTTTAAGTATGAAGGCGGTATCAAGTCCTATATTGAATATCTAAATAAAAACAAAGACCCGCTGCACAAGAGGGTAATTTACCTGGAAAGACACGAGGAGGACAGCAGTCAACTGGAAATTGCCCTGCAGTATCACAGCGGGTACAATGAAATGATACTTTCCTTTGCCAATAATATCCGCACCCACGAGGGCGGAACACATGAAATGGGGTTTAAGATTGCCCTTACCCGCTTGTTTAATGATTATGCCCGGAGGCACAATCTGTTAAAGGAAAACGATGCAAACTTAAGCGGTGAAGATGTCCGCGAAGGAATAACCGCAATTATCAGCATCAAGCTCCTGGAACCGCAGTTTGAAGGGCAGACAAAAACAAAACTGGGCAACACTGATGTGAGAGGTCTGGTTGATTCTTTTGTTTACGAAGAGCTTGGCACATTTTTCGAAGAAAACCCTTCCCTCGCCAAAAGGCTTGTGGAAAAAGCAATTAATGCTTCAAGGGCTCGGGACGCGGCCCGCAAGGCGCGGGAACTGGCCCGCAGGAAAAATGCCCTGGAAATATCAAATCTGCCCGGAAAACTGGCGGATTGCGTCAGCAGGGATCCGGCAATGTGCGAGCTATTCCTGGTAGAGGGCGACTCTGCCGGCGGTTCGGCCAAGCAGGGGAGAGACAGGCGGTTCCAGGCCGTGCTTCCCTTGCGGGGAAAGATTCTTAATGTGGAAAAAGCGCGCCTGGACAGAATCCTGGCCAGCGAAGAAATCAGGACAATCATAACAGCCATAGGTACAGGCATAGCCGGAGACCTGGATATTGAAAAAGCCCGTTATCATAAAATTATTATAATGACTGACGCAGATGTGGACGGATCGCACATCCGCACACTGCTTTTAACATTTTTCTACCGCTATATGCAGCGTTTAATAGAGGCGGGGTATATTTACATTGCCCAGCCGCCCCTTTACCTGTTGAAAAAAGACAAGCAGAACTATTACCTGTACAGCGATGAACAACTGGAAAATATGTATCAGAAATTGGGCAAAGACGGTACCACACTGCAGCGCTACAAGGGCCTTGGGGAAATGAACCCGGAGCAGCTGTGGGAGACAACCATGGACCCGGAAAAAAGGACTCTCCTGCAGGTTACCATGGAGGATGCCGTTGCTGCCGATGAAATGTTTACCGTCTTAATGGGTGACAAGGTGGAACCCCGGCGTGCCTTTATTGAAAGATACGCCCGCCATGTCCGCAATTTGGATATTTAGAGGGTGAGGTAAAGTGGATTTTACACACGGAAAAATCTTGGAGCAGCCTATTCATGAGGAAGTAAAAAGTTCTTTTTTGGATTATGCCATGAGCGTTATCGTCAGCCGCGCGCTGCCCGATGTCCGGGACGGCTTAAAGCCGGTCCAGCGCAGGATTCTTTACTCCATGTATGAACTGGGCATGTCACCTGACAGGCCTCATAAAAAATCCGCCCGCCTTGTGGGTGAAGTGCTGGGCAAGTACCATCCTCACGGTGACAGTGCCGTTTATGATGCCATGGTGCGCATGGCCCAGGATTTTACTTACCGCTATCCCCTTGTTGACGGGCATGGCAATTTTGGTTCCGTGGACGGCGATCCGGCGGCGGCCATGCGGTATACGGAAGCCCGTATGGCCAAAATATCCACGGAAATGCTGGCGGGCATTCAGAAAGATACTATTGACTTCCGGCCGAATTTTGATGAAACGCTGCAGGAACCTGTTGTGCTGCCGTCCCGTTTTCCCAATCTTTTGGTTAACGGCGCAGCCGGTATTGCCGTTGGGATGGCTACCAATATCCCGCCCCATAATTTGACGGAAGTTATAGATGCCCTGATCTATTTGATTGACAACCCCGACTGCGCTGATAAAGAGCTTCTCCGCCTGGTGACGGGGCCGGACTTTCCTACCGGGGGACTGATACTGGGCCGGGAGGGGATTCGCAGCGCTTACCTTACAGGCAGGGGAATTATAAAAACCAGGGCGCTGACACAGATTGAGCGCCTGGAAAACGGGAAATCCCGCATTGTTGTAACCGAACTGCCCTATCAGGTAAACAAGGCAAAAACTCTTGAAAAAATTGCAGAATTGGTTCAGAGCAAAAAAATCGAAGGCATTACTGATTTGCGGGACGAATCGGACCGCAACGGTATGCGTGTAGTTATAGAACTGAAGAGAGATGCCAATCCTCATGTTGTCTTGAACCAGCTTTTTGCGTTCAGTCAGCTGCAGCAGTCTTTTGGCATTATCATGCTGGCTCTGGTTGACAACCGGCCTAAAGTGTTGAATTTGCGGCAATTGCTCTTTTATTATCTTGAACACCAGAAAGAAGTTATTACCAGGAGAACGAGCTATGATTTGCGCAAAGCGGAGGAAAGGGCGCACATACTGGAAGGCCTGCGCATTGCTCTGGACAATATTGATGCAGTCATTAAACTTATCCGCGGCTCGCGCACCGTGGAGAAGGCCCGCACCGGGCTTATGGAAAAATTCTCCCTTACCGCTGCCCAGGCCGGGGCAATTCTTGATATGCGCCTGCAGAAGCTTACCGGGCTGGAGCGCGACAAACTGGAAGAAGAATACCTGGAATTAATAAAAAAGATTGCCTATTACCAGGAAATACTGGCCAACGAGAGACTGGTTTACCAGATTATCAAAGATGAAATTACCGAAATTCGCGACAAATACGGAGATGAACGCCGCACCCGGATAGTTCCTGACGAAGGTGACTTTGAAATAGATGATTTAATTGCGGAAGAAGATATGGTCATTACTTTAACCCACAGGGGCTATATCAAGCGGCAACCGGTTGCCGCTTATAGAACGCAGCGCCGTGGCGGCCGGGGGATCACCGCCGCCCAGGCAAAGGGCGATGACTTTGTTGAACATGTCTTTGTGGCCTCAACCCATGCTTACCTGTGCTGTTTTACCAACCGGGGGAAAATGTACCGGCTTAAGGTTTTTGAAATACCGGAAGCCGGCCGGCAGGCAAGGGGAACGGCAATTGTCAACCTGCTGGCGGTGGAGCCGCGCGAAGCGGTAACTGCCGTCATTCCTGTCCGGGATTTTGAAACGGACCAGTACATGCTTTTTGCCACAAACCGGGGAATAGTTAAGAAGACTCCCCTTGAATACTTCGCCAATGCCCGCAGGGACGGCATAATTGCCATTTCCCTGCAGGAAAACGAAGAGCTGATCGGTGTAAGGCTGACGGACGGCCGGCACCAGGCTGTACTGGTAACGGGAGAAGGCCAGGCCATCCGTTTTGCCGAAGATGATGTCCGCCCCATGGGCCGAAATGCCCGGGGAGTAAAGGGTATCACCCTTAATGAAGGAGACTGTGTCATTGCCCTGGAGGTTATACACCCGCAGCTTGAACAGGAAAGCGATCTGCTTGTGGTAACGGAAAACGGTTTTGGCAAACGCACCCCTATTGATGAATACCGTCTTCAGTCGCGGGCAGGCAAAGGCATCCTTACCATACGGAAAACGGTAAAAAACGGTCCTCTGGTAGGTGCAAAAACAGTCCGCCCCGGAGATGAACTGATGATTATTACTGCGGGAGGCATTATGATCAGGCAGGATATTAATGAAATATCCGTTATGGGCAGGTCTACCCAGGGTGTAACTTTAATCCGCCTCGATGAGGGTGACCGGGTAGTCAGTGTGACCCGGGTAGTTTCTGACGACCATGAATTATAGGCGGTGGGGAAATGCCGAAACGAAGCGGTAGAAAAAAATCTCTTGCCCCGCATATTTTCCCCTTGCTTTTTTTATTGGCCGCCGTTTACCTGATGTGGCAGTATTCTTTTCGCACCCCCTTTGGGGAGGAAACCTGCCCGCCCATACCCGAAACATATGACATAATTATTATCGGCGGCGGTCCGGAAGGGATTCTATCTGCCCTGGCAGCAGCAGGTGAGAATACGGATGTGCTGTATATTGATATAAGCAAACCGGAAGCAGACGGTAAGACCGTCTACCTTCCGGTTTTCTGGGCAGCCGGCACCCCGGCTCAGGAGGAGCGGGAGATTAATTATCCTCCGGAACTTATGGCCCGGGAAGTTTACAATAGGGGCGGGGAAACGGGCAACTACTCCCAGATACTGTCCTTTTGCCTGGCATCGGCCGAGGCATTGAACTGGCTGGAGAAACTGGTAGGTGCAGCTTACCCTGTTCCCGATCCCGCAAAACCCGGCCTGCATTATGACGGGAAATTATCCCCGACGGCCGTTTTTTGCAGTACAGAAGCACTGCTTCCGCAATTTGTCTGCAAACGGAGCAGGAGTCTGCAGCCCCTGCGGCTTCTGGAGGAAAACGGCAAAGTAAAAGGCGTGGCTGTTAAGAACGAACGGGGCAAAGAAGAAGAAATCCTTTCCAGGGCTGTCATTCTTGCCGACGGAGGCTACGGTTCCAACCCGGAAATGCTGCAGAACATAGCCGGGAAAAAAGGTGTACTTGCAAGACCGGAAGGCGGTCATGAAGGAGAGGGCCTGCGCCTGGCCCTTGCGGCAGGCGCGCGGACAGCGGCTTTGGAAAGTGTTTTTTTATCTCCCTTTCTCCTTTCTACCGGGGAAAAAATCACCCTGACAGAAGAGGAAACATCAGACCTGCTTTTTTTCAATAAAAACGGCGAAGTGGTGGAAAAAGAGGCCGGGCTGGAAGAGCTGCTGGCGGCAAATCACGGCATCTTATTTCTTGTTGCAGGCAATAACGGCACATTTCCTTCCGGAATACCCTGCGCCCGGGTAGAGGATTTAAACCTCTTGTCTCTTGTGCTGAAAACAAAAGCAGAAACTCTGGCTCCGGCAGTTGAAGAACTGCAGCCGCCCTACCGGGTGGCGGCAGTCGGTCTGCTTGCCCTGACGCCGGGAGGGCTGGCCGTGGATGAGAAATACTGTGTAAGGGGAGAAAAAGAAGCAATAAAAGGACTTTATGCCGCCGGTGAAATTACGGGCGGCCTGCATGGCAGTACGGCACAGCCCGAACTGTTTTGGGCGGAATGTGTTGTCAGTTCTTACCTGGCAGGAAAAAATGCCGCCGCCTGGGCCCGGCGGTAGATCGTCTGCAAAAAGCCAGATTTGATGAAGGAGAGATGTCCGGATGAAATATATTGTTGTCTTGGGAGACGGAATGGCCGACTATCCTATAGAAGAGCTGGGAGGAAAAACTCCCCTGGAGGCTGCCTTTAAACCAAACATGGATGCCATGGCAGGGGCGGGGACGCTGGGCCTGGTAAAAACCATTCCTGACGGACTGCCGGCAGGCAGCGACACCGCCAATCTTTCGGTGCTGGGCTATGATCCAAGGAAGTATTACAGCGGGCGTTCTCCCCTGGAAGCGGCCAGCATGGGTATAGAACTAAAGGAAAATGATGTGGCCTTCCGCTGTAATTTTGTAACTCTCTCAGAGGACGGCATTTACGAGGAAAAAACAATGCTGGACCACAGTGCCGGGGAAATAACTTCAGAGGAAGCCGAAATTCTGCTACAGGAAGTAAACCGGCATTTCGCAGACGAAAAAATACGGTTTTATCCGGGAGTTGGCTACAGGCATCTTTTGGTTTGGAACGGAGCCCCGGAAAAATGGTCTCTTACACCGCCCCATGATATTCTCGGCCGCCCTGTTGCCGGCTATCTGCCGTCCGGACAGGAAGCGGATACGGTACTTTCCATGATGAGAAAAAGCGCGGAATTCTTATCCGGACACCCGGTAAACAGGGAGCGGATTGCCCGGGGACTTTCACCTGCCAATTCCATCTGGATCTGGGGTGAAGGGAAGAAGCCGCAGCTGCCCTCTTTTTCAAACAAATATGGACTGCGGGGGGGCGTAATATCCGCCGTTGATTTAATCCGGGGAATAGGGATCTGCGCCGGCATGGAAGTACTGGAAGTGCCGGGAGCTACCGGCAACCTGCAGACAAATTATACCGGCAAGGCGGAAAAAGCGGTTGCTGCCCTTAAGGCAGGTTTGGATTTTGTTTATATTCACATTGAAGCTCCCGATGAATGCGGGCATAAACAGGAAAGGGACAATAAAATAAAGGCGATTGAGTTAATAGACGAGCTGGTGGTTGCAACTCTCAGAGAACAATTGGCCCTCCTCCGGGAACCTTACAGGATGATGATACTGCCTGATCATGCCACACCGCTTGCTTTGCGCACCCATACGGCTGATCCCGTTCCTTTTTTAATTTATGACAGTACTTCCAAAGCCGCCCGGAACAGCCGCGGCTATAATGAAGAAGAAGCCCGCCGCACGGGCATTTACATTGACGAAGGTCATACCTTGCTGGGCCGTATTCTGGCCCGGGATACGGGAGGAATATAAAATGCGGGAAATTATTTATAAAAGCACCAGGGGAGAAAGCAAAGAAATTTTGTCGGCGGAAGCCATCGTTGCAGGGATTGCCGGCGACGGCGGGCTCTATGTGCCCCATGCCTTTCCCCGGCTGGAAGTCACAAGAGAACTGGCCGCTTTAACTTATCAGGAACTGGCGGCAAGGATTTTGCGGCTTTACTTTACCGACTTTCAGGCGGAAGAAATCTCTGCTGCCGTTGCGAAAGCATATGACCGGAAGTTTGACCATCAGGACATAGCACCGCTGAAGACTTATAACGGCATTCATTTTCTTGAGCTTTTTCACGGCCCGACCCTGGCCTTTAAAGATATGGCCCTGGCCATACTGCCGCACCTCTTAAAGGCGGCGCTGAAAAAAACCGGGAAAGAAAGAGAAGCGGTCATTCTGACAGCCACCTCGGGGGATACGGGCAAGGCCGCCCTTGAGGGATTTGCCGGGGTGGAAGGGACAAAAATAATTGTGTTTTTCCCGGAACACGGCGTCAGCCGGGTGCAAAAGAGACAGATGGTAACCCAGTGGGGCGACAACACATATGTCATCGGCATAGAAGGCAATTTTGACGATGCCCAAAGAGGCGTTAAGGCCATGTTTACCGATGAGGCGCTCCGCCGCGCCCTGGAAGCAAAGGGGTACGTCTTTTCCTCCGCCAATTCCATCAACATCGGCCGCCTTATCCCGCAAATTGTCTATTATTACTGGGCTTACCTGCAGCTTCTGGGCCGGGGGGAAATTGCCTGCGGAGAGAACGTAAACATTGCAGTGCCCACAGGGAACTTTGGCAATATTTTGGCGGCTTATTATGCGCTGCAGATGGGGCTGCCCGTCAACCGGCTGCTTTGTGCTTCCAACAGCAATAAAGTGCTTTTTGATTTTTTTGCCACCGGCATATATGACAGCAACCGGGAGTTTTATGTTACCATGTCTCCCTCCATGGATATCCTGATTTCCAGCAATCTGGAGCGGCTCTTGTATCATGCCTGCGGTGAAGATACAAGGCAGGTGAAAGAATGGATGGCGGCCCTGCAGAACCGGGGACATTACCGGGTAACAAGGGAAGTCAGGGAAAATATGCGGGTTTTTGCCGGCGGGTATGCGGGAGAGGAAGAAACATCTGCAACCATCAGGAATCTTTTTGCCGAAACGGGCTACCTGATTGATCCCCATACCGCGGTGGCCTATGCGGTCTTGCAAAAATACCGCCGCGAAACAAAAGACGGGACGCCGACGGTGGTCGCAGCCACTGCCAGCCCCTATAAATTTCCGGGCGACGTACTGGGTTCCATTGATCCCGGCTACAGGGAAAAGGATGAATTTACCCTTTTTGCCAAAATGGGAGAGCTTTTGGGAGAAGAAATACCCAAAGCGGTGCAGTCGCTGCAAACCCGGCCCGTCCGGCATAAAACAGTCTGCCGCAAAGATGACATGCGCCGGGTGGTGGAAAATATTCTTCAAATATAGGAAGAAGCTTGTCAATAAAACAACCCCTTGCTCAAAAGGGGTTTTTTTCTGTCTAGATTTCTGCGGAGAAAGTTCTTGGGGCAGGACTTGGGTAAATCTTTGTCGAATAACTTCTTCCAAATCGGAATATAAAGGGGATTTTAACGTGAAGCGTTCTTTGGGCATATTCCTGCTGGCACTGATACTGTTATTATCCGGCCTTGTCTTCTGCATAAACGGCGGCGGACAGAGGCTGGTTTTGGCGGAAGCCGAAGAGGAAGCGGAGATTGAAAAAGAAGCTGCCGCTCCCGGCCTTGAGGAAGGTGAATCCTGGGCTAAAGAATGGGAGGAGGCAGGCCTGTATGGCCCCTCGGAGGGACTTGCGGTTATTGACGGCAAAGCTTCTGTCATGGCAGGCAATGTAGAACTGCAAAATACAGTCATTAAAGGCAACCTCTACATACAGGCGGGGGCAGGCGGCGCTTCCGTGACGCTGAATAATGTTACTGTTACTGGAGAACTGCACGTTTGGGGCGGTGGGAGGATAACAATCCGGGACGGCCAGGTCAATTATCTGGAAATCAACAACCCGGCCAATGCCACTACCGTCATAGCCGAAGGCAGTGCAGCCATTTGGAGCCTGCGGGTAAAGTCTGAAAGTTTGCTTGAAGAAAAAACGGGTACGGAAGCGGAAGGTTTCGGGCATGTCTACAGTACCACCACGGAAACGGTAACCATCTCCGGCAATTTGCCTACTTTAACGGTGGAAAACGAAGGCGGTGCGGTCAACTACCTTTCCGGGCGCATCGGCAAAGTTTACATAGAATCACCGGCGGGCAATTCCGTTTTAACCCTGGGCGAACAGACCGAAATCGATGTGCTGGAGCTGGTTTCCAAAGTACGCATCAAGGGCAGCGGCACTGTTAACCTGGCCATTGTACTGGCGGACGGTTGTGAAATGGATATGGATGCCAAGGCCTATCAGTTTGCGGAAGGCACATCCATCATAGCAGGCGGCGGGTTGGCCGATGAAAGCGGCAAACATGTGGTGACGCTACAGCCCATTGAAGATCTCAGCCTGCAGCCCGGCGGCACCGGCACAAGAAAAGTGGTTGTTGACCCGGCAGACGCCGAACTTTCCGTTGCCTCAAGCAACCCCAATGTTGCCACTGTCACTTTGGCAGACGGCACCATTACCGTTAAAGCGGCTGCCACCGGTACGGCTGCCATAACGGTAACAGCCTCCAAAGAAAACCACTCCCCGGCCGGCACTACCTTTACAGTTTCAGTCAACCTGCCCGGCATCAGCCTTGGCAATCTCAGCAATGTTACTGTTGAAAAAGGTTCTTCTGCCGCCAAAACGGTAACGGTAAAGCCCGGAGACGCAGTGCTGAAGGTTTCATCGAGCAACAGCAGCGTTGCCCAAGTCTCTCTTTCCGGACAGCAAATAACAATCGAAGCAGTGGGGTACGGCACGTCCAAAATCACCGTAACAGCCGAAAAATCCGGTTATGCCACAGCAAAACGCACCTTTACCGTTACGGTTCCCAATCCCCTGAAAGGCATAGAGATTGTTGAGAATTCACCGCTGATAGGTTCTGTCGGTATCCGTATTCACTTAAACAATCCCAGTAATTACAACGTTTATCTGGACGGAATAGCCGTTCACCTGAAGAAAGAGGGGTATTTCGAATACAGCGAGATTATCGGAGAACAAAAGTACACCAAGATGACAGTAGAGCAGCTGCGGTCCCTGATCAAAATAACCAAGAAATAGAACAGTTGTATATCTTGCCGTTCCCTGTGGGAAAGGGGGAAATTTTTTGCGACGCCTGGCAATTACAGTGATCTTTGTCTTCCTGTTTTTGGTGGCGGCACGTCCCGCACAAGCAGTCATTGATTCATATGTTATTGAAGACGAAGACGGCAAGCATTACCAGTACGATTTCGGCACTTTAATTGAATCTTATAATAAAAACGGCATTCTCTGGCGCGATTTTGAAGAGCGCATGAGAATTCTCGGGGTAAAGGCCGTACATGACAATAAATCACAGCTTTACGTCGACTTCCCGGCCCTGATCGACGCCTACAACAAAGGCACGGAAATCTTGCAGTACACGGAAAGCCCGGAAGCAAAAACAGCCGATATTCCTGAACTTATGGTCAGGGTGGAGGTTGACGCGGAAGAACAGCTGATTTTTACCGATTTTCTAAAATCAGGAAATATTCTGGCGGTTATTAACAGTGCCGCAGATGAAGAAGAATTACTCCGTCTGCTGCTTTTCGGGGCGGAAAGCCTGGGCATCAGCCTGGACAGCTATAACGCCCTGAACGACTACGGGAAAAAATATGTCAGCGGCACCGTTTACAGAAACCGCCCGCCGGGAGGCTACGGCAGCAAGGAAGCAGTAAAGAATATATTTGACTCGGCAACGGCCACGGTTGTGGAAATCCAGTTCAACGCCCTGCGGGCCGTCAACCGGGCAACAGACACGGAAATGATGAGACAGGCGATACTTGAATATGCGCCTGTGCTGGAACTGGACATGGCGGGCTTTTACGGCCGGACTGTTGAAGAGCAGCGGCTGGTTTTGGAAGAAATGCTCCGCAGGAGCCCCTTTAACAATGTTGCCCAGGTGGGGGGAGCCTTTGCAAGCGCGCTTAAAAACGTGGAAAGATCAATAATTATAAATTATGTCAATTACGACTACACGCTGAGCTATGCCATCGACCGGCAGATGAACCGCAATCCCCAGACAGACCTTTACGGCGGCGGCTGGCAGACGGCGGACAGAAGACTGGTTAGCTGGTTTATCAACCCCGCCCACTTTACGGAAGAAACTGTGCCGGCAGCCATAGTAAAAAGCGGTCCGGCCAGGCTGCGTTCCGGTCCCGGTCTTTCCTACAGCCAGATAGACCTCTTGTATGTCGGTGAAGGACCTTACCGTTACATTGAAACAGCCGAGGACAGCGAGGGCTATACATGGTACAGGCTGCTGACCAGGTACAGGGTTGGCTGGGTGCGCGGCGATCTTTTGACTCTGACAACTGTAAAGGGAGAAGGGATCTTCCAGTTCCTGCTGCTTTCGGGCACCGCCAACGCGGATCCTGCAGAAGTCAACGCCAAAATCCTGCAGGGCAAGGGCATCCTGGAAGGAAAAGCGGAAGCCTTTATTGCCGCAGCCCGGCAATATAATGTTAACGAGATTTATTTAATTGCCCATGCCCTTCATGAAACGGCAAGCGGGCAGAGTGAATTGGCCAGAGGAGTAGAATACAACGGCAGAACGGTTTACAATATTTATGGCATCGGAGCCGTAGACCACGATCCTGTAAGAAAGGGCGCCGAGTATGCCTACAAACAGGGCTGGTTCACTCCGGAAGACGCCATCATCGGCGGGGCTGCCTTTGTGGCTGAAAACTATATAAACAACCCGCTCTACAGGCAGGATACACTCTATAAGATGCGCTGGAATCCGGTAAGCCCGGGGGATCACCAGTATGCCACCGATGTGGGCTGGGCTGAAAAACAGGTAAAATATATCAAGTCTCTCTATGATCTTCTCTCTACCTATATCCTGCGCTTTGAAATCCCCAGATACAGGTAACATTCCTGTACCATGCTTTCATTTTTCAGGTAGGAAGGGCTGGCCGTGCTGCCAAAGCAAAAAACCGGTCAGTTTGCTGCAAAAAAATAAGCCGTCCGCCGTTTTTGCGGCGGACGGTTTTTTATTTCCTGTAACTATTTCTTGTAAAACGTGGCGCCGTAAGAGGCGACAGCCTCTGCAATCCACCTGTTCTTCCGCTGTGTTTTTTCGTCATCCAAAGGGCCCAGGAACCCGCCGCAAAAAGCGTACCCGCCGCCCGGGGCATATTTGTCAATGGCGGCATAAACGGATTCCTTTACTGTTTCTTCAGAGACATCATCCGCAGTAAGTTCGCCGACAACATCCCAACCCCCGTTGATAACAAGACTGTTGCCGTATTTTTTCTTTATGGCAAGAAGATCGTTGGACGTCTGTGCGGGATTCCAGGAAACAACGCCAAAGTCCCTCCAGTCGTCGATAAAGTCTTCGCAGCGCCCGCAGTTGTGCATTTCAATGGGGATGCCGCGGTCATTTGCGACTTTTGCCAGCTCTACATAATACGGCTTGAATAATTCGCGGTACATTTCCGGGGAAAAGAAGGGATTGTGCCAGGTGGCGGTATCATCGGTAATGTTAAAAATATCCGGTTTATAGCAGTCTATACTTTTTTCGGCAATTTCAACATAAAAATCATTTAAATAGGCAACCAGGGCCTTTACTTCCTCCGGTTCTTCATGCATGGCGCAGAGGGCTTCCGTAAAGCCCATAAAAGAGGCCAGCAGCTGAAAATAGCCGACATGCAGGCCGTAGGCAAGTGCCGTTTCCTCGCGGCTTACAGACAGGCTTTCCAGGTCCTTTTTGGCAATTGCTTCCCAGTCATAACCTGAAATATCCGGGGCTTTGATAACATCGCACCATTTTCTGATATCCTTCAGGATAAAATTGTTTGGCTCCGGAATCTTTGAGTCGTTTGCCTCGGGGACCGGGACATATGTAACCCCCCAAATGTCCTTCCGGACACCCGGTTCAAAAAGATGGCGGTGGAGAAATGAAGGTCCTACCATGCTTACCGGCGTCGCCTTGCCAAGCGGATTGGGGCCAAAAACATAGTGCGGCACCCATTCGGGCTGTTCTCCCCGCAAAAGCATCATGTAGTTTTCTTTTTCTGTCAGTTTTTTTGCCACATTATCACCTCAAACATTTTTTTAAAAGTTTTTGCAGTCAACAGCATTGTTAACTCAATAATACATGTCTTTTCCTCCTTTGAAAACAAGGAAATACTTATAGCGGCTGCAATTCTTTCAGTTAAGCCCTGCTTGCAAGATACTAATAAACTGCCTGAACGAGCAGCAGGGAAAACATTATAAACGGCGAAGTTAGCAATAAAACAATGAATTTTCAGAAATGCCCAAGCTTTGCTGCCGCAGCCGTCATCATCGTTTTAATGCCCGGCAGTGAATGGAGACCGGGGCGCCCGCAGCAGGTAAAACCCTGCTTTCGGCAGGTGCTTTAAAAACGTCGGTATTTATAAAAAAAATAATATAAAAAGGAGATGAAAAATATGGATTTAAAACATTATCCCCGGCGTCATTATGAAATTGACCAGTTTACGCAACCCCACTGTACCGAGCTGAAAGGTTCCAAGTTTTATTTTGTTATGGATGACGGACGCGACTTTGAACTGAATTTTACAGGCGAGGACACTCTGGAATGGAACTGGGCCGGTGAAAAACCAAAGAAAGCCAGGTACCAGTGCCTCAAGGGCGACGATACCACCTATATGGTGGACTATGAACTTGAAGAATTCATTAACACCTTCAACAGGGTTAACCACTTTTTCATCATTGACCTGGAGCAAAGGCTTGTGACAAGAGCCATCTGTACAATCGGAGACAATCCAAAATTCCCTTACCTTGTCAGGAACGAGTATACCTTCGGTGCCATAGATATGGAAGGCATGGAACTGCCTTTCAAGCGACACTCCTTTACAACGGATCTTTTGGGTACCAGGGTGGAGTGGCATTGGAACACCTCGATGATTACACGCCATATGTATTATACATCACACTTCTACCGCATAACTTTTCCCGGAGCTGAAACCCTCATCAACAGGGACGACAGCAATATGTTCATGAGACTGCCCAGCACGGATGAAGTTGCGCAGTATATTAAAATTAAAGATAAAATGTATCTTTTCAGCCTGACGGAAGAGCTCATGGAACGTGCTTTCCATAAAGACAACCCGCCTTACCGTTCCAACGATATGAAATTCCTGCAGAATTATGACCGGATGTACCATGTCGGGCGGACTTTCGGCAACATTCTTGATCCCAAGACAAACAAAGTAGTCCCCTGCCATATTTTGTTCGGCGCGTTCGGCAACCCCGTTGTGCTGCCGGAGAGCTTTGAGAACGCACCCAACCCTTACACGACCTAAACTGAGTCATAAATAAGGTGAAAGGAGCAGAAGAGAATGTTTAATCATTATTTTGATCAAGACGGCGTCTATATAAAGAACCTGAGCAATACGGGGGACCATTACGGCATTGGCCAGTATCGCTTTCCCCATAACTATGAACTTGTCGGTAAACAATTTACAATTTACGACGGAGACGAAAAACACCATTTGAATTTTCTCAGAAAGGATTATATGGAACTTGACGGCAAAGGCCGCGAGTTTGAGTCTTTAAAGCTGGAAGCAACCACATATTTTGTCCGCCTTGGGTTTGATGTTGCCGTTGTGGACCTTGACCAGGGCCTTATAACTTTGATCCAGAAGGATAAATATTTCTACGGCAAAATTGAAGGCCAATATGTGGACGGGGCGGAGCATAAAGACGCAGGCGATGAAATGGTAGGTACGGGTGTTGCCTGGGTTCTCGGCTGCGGCCGCTACGTTAAGCACGAGTATTTCGAGGAGGGCAAGTGCCGCGTAAGCTGGGCTCCCATAGATGAGGCCAAGAACGAGCACCTCTGCAAGGCCACAAAGATCAAAGGCCCGCTCTTTCTTGTTGACATCAAAGGCTGGGTTCCCTATAACACCTGCGCTCCCATATTGACCGAGCGTGTCATCATGCTTCAGGATTACGACCATATGATGACCGTTGGCTGTGTCATGGGAGGCGGCATGACTCCCATCATGATTTCGGGCTACGCGAGATTCTTGGACGAAGAAAATCTCGTGCGGATTCCGGGCGGGGCCGTTATCAGTCTCGATTCTGAAGAATAAGATTATTTTACACAGCCCCGTTTTTTGCCGGGTTCTGCCGGGCAAGTGCAAAGAAGATGTCAAGCATGGGACTGCAACATTTTCTAAGCAGGGGAAGATAAAATGAAATATCCGAATTTATTTAAGCCAATAAAAATCGGCAATACACTTTTTAGAAACAGAATATTTTCGGCACCCATAGGCCATCCTGACGTGACGCTTGACGGGAACTTTTCCGACGATGCCATAGCATTTTATGAACGCAAGGCGCAGGGCGGCGCGGCGGCCGTCACCCTTGGTGAAGCAATTGTGGACAGTGTTTACGGCAAGCGGCATGCTTTTCAAATCAGCCTGGACAATCAAAATGTCTTTCACAGCCTCTCGCGTTTGGCCGATTCGGTAACCCGCCACGGTGCCGCTGTTTCAATTGAGCTGCAGCATTCCGGAATGCAGGCTACTCCCGGCATTGTAACACCCGGATTTTGCACGGCGTCCGATATAGTTTACGGCCCGTCCGACTATGAGCTGGACGGGAAAAAAATAAGAGAGATGCCGGAGGAAATCATCCTGGAGATTATTGAAAAATTTGCCCGGGCCGCACTTTTTGTGAAAAACTGCGGCTTTACCATGGTAACCGTGCATGCCGGGCACGGCTGGCTGCTCAACCAGTTCCTTGCTCCAAGACTGAACAGGCGCAAGGATAAATGGGGCGGAAACACGGAAAACCGGGCCCGTTTCGTAGTAGAGGTGTGCAATGCAATTCACAGGCTCTGCGGCGACGACTTCCCCGTTGAAGTGCGCATCAGCGGCTCGGAAGTGCTGGAGGGCGGCTACGGTATTGAAGAGGGCATCCGCATTGCCAAAGCACTTGACGGGTACGCCGATATTATTCATGTCTCCGTCGGCGGCGGCATCGGCCTGCCAAACGCCCAGCTGGGCTTCAGCATCACGCATCCCTGCATGTTCAAAGAAGATGGCGTGAATGTAAAATACGCGGCCGAAATTAAGAAGCATGTTAAAAAATCTGCAGTAGCCACTGTCGGCGCCCTCTCCGACCCCGCCATGATGGAGGAAATTATTGCTTCCGGAAAGGCCGATATTGTGGAAATGGCGCGGGGGCTTGTCTGCGATCCCGATCTGCCAAGCAAGGCGCGTGACGGGCGCGACGACGAGATTGTCCGCTGCATCCGCTGCTTTGCGTGTTTTTCAGACCTTGTAAAACACGGCGGCTGTTTCTGCGCGCTCAACCCCGTGACAAACCGGGAGCGTACTTTCGGGCGGCTGCTTCCGGAGGCCAAAAAACAAAAAGTACTTGTTGTCGGCGGCGGGATTGGCGGCATGCAGGCGGCTCTCACCGCTGCAGAGAACGGCCACGAAGTAATACTGTGCGAAAAGAGCGGCAGGCTGGGCGGGAGGATCCGCTGCGAAGAAAATGTGCCCTTTAAGAAACACCTGAAAAGGTACATCGAGCAACGCGAGCGCCTCCTTGCAAAAGCGGGCGTTGAGGTGCGCTTGAACACTGAAGTGACGCCGGAATATGCAAAATCGACAGAAGCCGATGTAATAATTGCCGCCATTGGTGCCGTCCCTCTTATACCGGATATTCCCGGCATAGACGGGGCAAACGTCATTGGCGCCGAGGAAGCCTTTCTAAATCCCGCCAAGGTCAAGCATTCAGCCCTTATTCTGGGTGCCGGACTGGTAGGCACGGAACTGGCCATATATCTCCACGGACTTGGCAAGAAAGTCCAAATTATTGAAAAGATCGCGCAGTTTAACCACGGTTCAAATGAACTGCATGGCATGGCAGTGAAAAGCAAGCTTGCCGAGGAAGGTATAGAGGTCAGTTTTTCCACTGCAGCCGTAAAAATAGACGCCGGGGGCGTATGGTGTAAAACGCCCGCAGGGGAACGGTATTATGAAGCCGATACTGTAATTTATGCAGTGGGGCAAAAGCCCCTGACGGAAGAAGCCATGGCTTTATACGACTGTGCCGCCCACTTTTACCCGCTGGGCGATTGCGTGACGCCGGGGAATATCGGTGATGCTACGGCACAGGCCATGACCATTGCTCGCAATGTTGGCAGATTTTAGCATTGCCGCCGGGCTGCAGAGCGTAAGAACCGGACCTCTACGCAGCAGTCAGTGCTTTTAAGCAACAGCCCAAAAAGACGGCGCCCGAGGGGCGCCGTCTTTTTATTTCCTCATTATGTATGCAAGTATAAATTCTGCCGTCAGGATGTTGCAAGCTGTTGATACCGGCTAAAGATTCACCAGGGAATTATTGATTGATCGGAATGGCAGGGATATAATAGATGAATCAATAATTTACACCTCTATGTTTGATTTGGTCGACCGGTTGTTAATGGCAACTGAAATCTGCTTGGCGAAGATTGAATAAAAGTCAATAAGAGTGGTAGATTTGAATTATAAAGGGTCTTAAGAAGAAAATATGATAAAATACATAGTAGCAATAAAAACCGGAGGAGATTATGCGTCAGATATACCTTGACAACAGCGCGACTACACCGGTGCGGCCGGAAGCGGCAGATGCCATGCGGGAGGTTTTGCTTTCCGACTACGGCAATCCCTCATCTTTCCACTCCCTGGGGATAAAGGCGGAGCGCATTATTAAAGAAGCCCGCAGGCAGCTGGCCGCGGCCTGCGGGGTAAATGAAGCGGAAGTTATTTTTACCTCCGGAGGCACGGAAGCAAACAACCTGGCTGTAAAAGGCGTTGCCCGGCGCCACCGGAAGCGGGGCAAGCATTTGATAACCACCCGGGTGGAACATCCGTCGGTTTTGAATGCCTTCCGGGCGCTGGAGACGGAAGGATTTGAGGTTGACTACCTGCCGGTGGACAGAGAGGGCCTCGTCAGTCCCGCAGAAGTAATCGCCGCGCTGCGGGAAGACACCCTGCTGGTCAGTGTCATGCACATTAACAATGAAGTTGGCTCGGTGATGCCGGTTGCGGAAATAGGACGGCTTCTAAAGGAGAAAAACCCGCAGACGGTTTTTCATGTGGATGCCGTGCAGTCCTTTGGCAAGCTGCCCGTTGATCCCCGCAAGTGGCAGGCCGATTTGGTTTCAATCTCCGCCCATAAAATTCACGGTCCCAAAGGCAGCGGCGCCCTGCTCTGCCGGGAAGGTCTGCTTTTGGAGCCTTTATTCCATGGCGGCGACCAGGAGCAGGGGATCCGCCCCGGCACGGAAAATACGGCGGGAATTGCCGGCTTTGCCGTTGCCTGCCGCCTGGCTTTGCGGGACAGGGAAGAAAACTACCGCAAAATGACCGGTCTAAAAAAATACCTGGCGGCGGAGATAAAGCGGCAGATTAAGGACACATCCGTTAACGGTCCTGAAGAGGGGGCCGCTCACATCTTAAACGTAACCTTTGCCGGCATCAAGGGAGAGCTGCTGGTTCGCTTCCTGGCCGAAGAGGGAATTTATGTTTCCACAGGTTCGGCCTGCCATTCGCGGCGGCCCGAACCAAGCCACGTGCTGTTGGCCATGGGACTTTCGGCCGAAGAAGTGGGGGCTTCCGTCCGCTTCAGTTTTTCCGCTTTGACCGGCCGGGAGGACATTGAATATACCCTGGAGAAACTAGAACCGGCAGTGGCCGCGCTGCGCCGGATGACAGGGAGGAAAAAATAACCATGATCTACCTTGTTCGCTATGGAGAAATAGGTCTGAAAGGGAAAAACCGCCGTTTTTTTGAAAACAGGCTTACGGAAAATATTAAAAAAGCGCTGCAGGGCATCCCCGGCTGCAGCATCCGGCAGCTCCATACCCGCAACTATGTAGAAGTGCCGGAGGAGAGGGCGGCAGAAGCGCTGCAACGGCTGCAGCAGGTATTTGGCATCGTCTCGCTCAGTCCGGTAACCGTAGCCGGACCGGACATGGCTGCCATTAAAGATGCGGCGCTGGCAGAGTTTTCTGTTCTTGCCCGCCCCGGACTGCGGTTTAAAGTTAACACCCGGCGGGCAAATAAGCGCTTTCCCCTTGCTTCACAGCAGGTTAGCGCCGAGGTTGGCGCGCACATTTTGCGCAGTATCCCCGGCCTGAAGGTGGACGTTCATAATCCTGAGACCGTGCTGGATGTGGAAATCCGTGATGAAGCCGTCTATATTTATACTCAAAGGATTCCGGGGCCCGGCGGCCTGCCGGTGGGTGTTTCCGGCAAAGGGCTGCTCCTGCTTTCCGGCGGCATTGACAGCCCGGTGGCCGGCTGGCTGGCCATGAAGCGCGGAGTTACCCTGGAAGCGGTGCATTTTTACAGTCCTCCCTTTACCAGCGAGCGGGCCAGGGATAAAGTTATAGATTTATGCCGGCGGTTGGCTGTCTTTGGCGGTCCAATCCGCCTTCACCTGGTCCGTTTTACGGAAGTGCAAAAGGAATTGCAGGAAAAAACGCCGGAGAAACTGTCTGTCACGCTGATGCGGCGCATGATGTTCCGCATAGCGGAACAGCTCTCGGCCAAAAGAAGCGCCCTTGCCTTGATAACGGGGGAAAGCCTCGGTCAGGTAGCCAGCCAGACCATGGAAAGCATAGCCGTAATTGAACAGGTGGTGTCAATACCTGTTTACCGCCCCCTGATAACTTATGATAAACAGGAAATAACGGAACTTTCCCGCAGCATAGGAACGTACCCCATTTCAATCCGTCCCTATGAAGACTGCTGTACTGTTTTCCTGCCGCCCCATCCGGCGATAAAGCCGCGCCCGGAGGCAGTAGAAGAGGCGGAGAAAGCCTTGGACATTCCGGCGCTGGTCAGGGATTGTCTGGAAAAAACAGAAGAGCTGGTAATCGACCCGGAAAATGGCAGCTGAACAGTAAACGGCGGTATTTGCCGCCGTTTATTTTAATATGAGGAAATTAATTGCCGCCCTTTTCCCGCGGGCTTGCTCATTAGTCCGGGCAGCGCAGGAAAGGGATTTGTTGCCAGACAAGTGAAGAAATTAACTATTTCCGTGGTGTTTACCGATTTATGTAGACATGTTATACTTGCAATATATAAACTAATTAGCCTGTCAATATAGATGTATATTCTCCCAAATCTGGAAAGGAGAGAGGCTTATGGTCTTGCGCGCTTATCTACTGGTTAGTGTGCGCGATGAATGCAAAAAAGAATCTTTTCCCCAGGCCGTAAAGGAAATAGAAGCTTTGGATGAAGTGGATTTTGCCGATCCTGTCGTTGGAGATGCCGACCTGGTTGTTATGGTGGAAACGGATAACATTGAGCAAACGGCGGAAAAAGTAGCAGCCATGCCTTGTACGGAAAATGTCTCCGTCTTAAGGATCTGCAGTGCCCTGGAGCGTCACCGCACACTGCGGCAGGAACTGCTGCAGAAACTGGCGGATTAAAACCGGCAAAGGAGCCAAGCCCATGATAAAAGTGAAAAATAACAGTCCGGCAACCGGAGACAATATCAAAATCATTGACGAGATAGTCCGCCGTCATAATATTCACAGAGGGGCGGCCATTCCCATCCTGCAGGAAATTCAGACAACTTTTGGCTTTGTGCCGCCGGAAGCCATCACCCGTATTTCAGACCTTACCGGCATTGCAGAAAGCGAACTGTACAGCATTGCCACCTTTTATGCCCAGTTTCGCCTGGAACCGGTAGGAAAAAATATTATTTGCGTCTGTCATGGTACCGCCTGTCACCTGGCCGGAGCGGAAAAAGTAACCGAAGCGCTGCAGCATGCTACCGGTGCCAGACCGGGCGGAACAAGTCCCGACGGGCTGTTTACCTTGGAAAAGGTGGCCTGCCTGGGCTGCTGCAGCCTGGCACCGGTGATGACAGTCAACGGAGAAACGGTTGCCAAGGTAACACCCGAAAAAGCAAGGGCTGTCGTTAAGTCGCTGCGCGAAGCCGCCCAAAAGAATAAAACCGCCAAAGGGGGGAGGCCGTAATGGGAACCGGTCAATATAAAGTTAAGGTCGGGCTTGCAACCTGCGGTGTTGCCGCCGGCGGGCAAAAAACCTATGAAAAACTGCGGCAGCTTTTGTCCGGGCTGGGAATCGACCCGGAAAAAACGGGCTGCATGGGTATGTGCTATTGTGAACCGCTGGTGGAAGTGATAACTCCCGAGGGCAAAAGCTATGTCTACGGCAGTGTTGATGAAAAAGAAGCGGAAAAAATCGTCAGGGAGCATATCCAAGGCCATCGGCCTGTCAAGGAACTTTTGGTTTTGTCACCGGAAGAGGAAACCGAACATTCCCCCTACATGGAAAAGCAGCACCGCGTGCTGCTGGGTTTTCTGGGAAAAGTTAATCCTGAAAGCATTGACAGCTACCTTTCCGCCGGCGGTTATGAGGCGGTGAAAAAAGCTGTCGGGACCATGACACCCGAGGAAGTAATAGCGGAAATAGAAATTGCCGGCCTGCGCGGCCGCGGGGGAGCGGGCTTCCCCACTCACCTGAAATGGAAATTTACGCGGGAAGCACCGGGAGAACAAAAATATCTTGTCTGTAATGCCGACGAGGGCGACCCCGGCGCCTTCATGGACCGCAGCATCCTGGAAAGCAATCCCCACGGTGTTGTGGAAGGGATGATTATTGCCGGTTATGCCATCGGGGCAACACAGGGTTATGTGTACTGCCGGGCGGAATACCCCCTGGCTATTAAAAATTTGCGGAAGGCCATTGCCGAAGCTAGGGAACACGGATACCTGGGTGAAAAAATTTGCGGTTCCGGCTTTAATTTCAACATTCAAATCCGGGAAGGGGCAGGGGCCTTTGTCTGCGGTGAAGAAACGGCCCTGCTGATGTCTATGGAAGGGAAACGGGGAATGCCCCGCTTCCGGCCGCCTTACCCGGCGCAAAAAGGTTTGTTTGGCCTGCCCACCTGTATTAACAACGTGGAAACCCTGGCCAATGTTCCCTGCATTATCAGCCGCGGGGGCAAGTCATACAGCTCCCTGGGCACGGAAAACAGCAAGGGGACGAAGGTATTCGCCCTGGCCGGAAAAATCAAGCGGGGCGGCCTGGTGGAAATACCCATGGGCATGACCATCAACGAAATTGTTTTTGATATAGGCGGCGGGATTTCCACAGGCAAAAAATTCAAGGCCGTGCAAACCGGAGGCCCCTCCGGCGGCTGCATTCCGGCAGAGCTCGGGGACACCCCCGTGGACTACGATTCCCTGCAGGCCATCGGAGCCATTATGGGGTCCGGCGGCATGCTGATCATGGATGAGGAAACATGCATGGTGGATGTAGCCCGTTTCTTTTTAAGTTTTACCTGCGATGAATCCTGCGGCAAATGCACTTTTTGCCGTGCCGGAACGAAAAAAATGCTGGAGATTCTGGATAAAATCACGGAAGGCAGGGGAGAGGAAAGCGACATCGACCTGCTGGTAGAACTGGGAGAACAGATTAAGGCCGGCTCCCTGTGCGGCCTGGGGCAGACAGCCCCCAATCCCGTTTTGACAACCATTAAGTATTTCCGTGACGAATACCTGGCTCATGTCCGTGACAAGCGCTGCCCTGCTAAAATATGCAAAGCACTAATCAGATATGTAATCCTGCCGGATGCCTGTGTAGGCTGCGGTGTCTGCCGCCGCAACTGCCCCGTTAACGCCATCTCGGGCGCGCCAAAAGAACCCCACGTTATTGACCAGGAGATTTGCATCCGCTGCGGGCTTTGCCAGGCCGGCTGCAGGTTTGATGCCATCGTGGTAGAAACCGGTCTCCCGGAAGCCGACACGGACAAAAAGCGGTAATCCATATGGGAAACAGAGGTGTAAAAATGCCAAAAGTTCAAATTTGGATTAATGGAAAAGAGGTCTGGGCCGAGGAAGGGAGCAACCTCCTGGAAGCTGCCCTTGCCGCCGGGATCCATATTCCCCATCTTTGCCATGACCCGCGGCTGCAACCTTTTGGCTCCTGCCGCCTGTGTTTTGTAGAAATTGAGGGAGGGCGGGCCCCCGTACCTGCCTGTGGCAATGTTGTTGCGGAGGGCATGAAGGTAGCCACCGAGAGCGAAGCGCTTCGCCGGCTGCGTAAAACAGCCCTTTCTCTGCTGATAACGGAACATTGCGGAGATTGTGTGGCTCCCTGCCAGCTGGCCTGCCCCGCGCATATTGATATTCAGGGCTTTATAGCCCATATTGCCAACGGCAGGCGCGCTGCCGCCTCCGCTTTGATCAAAGAACAATTACCCTTTCCTTCTGTTTGCGGCCGCGTCTGTCCCCGCTTCTGCGAGGATGCCTGCCGGCGCAATATCGTGGATGAACCGGTAAATATCTGTTCTCTAAAGCGCTATGCCGGGGATTATGATCTCTTTAACCATAATGAATACCTGCCCACCCCCCTGCCGGACACCGGCAAGCGGGTTGCCGTTGTTGGCGGGGGGCCTGCGGGGTTGACTGCCGCTTACTATCTCGCCCTTGCCGGGCACAGGGTAACCGTCTATGACAGGGGTCCGGAGCTGGGCGGGATGATGCGGTACGGCATTCCCGAATACCGCCAGCCCAAAGAAATCCTGGACCGGGAAATAAAACTGATTACCGACCTGTGTGCCGAAGTGAAATTGGGAGTGTCTCTGGGCAAGGATTTTACCCTGGAAGAATTGCGGGCCGCTTATGACGCCGTCTTTTTGGGCCTGGGCAGCCAGGCAGCCCAGATGCTGGGCCTGTCGGGGGAAACTGCCTCCGGCATTTTAAGCGGCATTGGATTTTTGCGGGCTGTGGTGGAAGGACGCCCGCCGGAAGTGGGCAAGAATGTGGTGGTAGTGGGCGGCGGCAATACAGCCATGGACGCGGCCCGCACAGCCGTCCGCCTCGGGGCGGAAAATGTGACGGTTGTTTACCGCCGCAGCCGGGATGAAATGCCGGCCAACAGCATTGAAATTGAAGAAGCGGAAGAAGAGGGAGTTAAATTCCAGCTTCTGACCAATCCGAAAGGCTATATCTGTTCAGGAGACCGCATTCAGGAACTTGAATGCCTGCGCATGAAGCTGGGGGAGCCCGATGCTTCCGGAAGACGCCGTCCGGTAGCCGTAGAGGGCAGTGAGTTTACCGTTCCTGTAGACACCGTTATCCTGGCCATCGGCCAGGCTACGGAAAAGGACGAGATAGAAAAATGCGGCCTGCAAGTCTCTTCCCGCGGCAATGTGGAAGCCGATCCGGAAACGGGTGCAACCAGCCTGCCGGGTGTATTTTCAGCCGGTGATTGTGTAACGGGACCCAGGACAGTGGTGGAAGCCATCGGAGCGGCCAAAAAGGCGGCCCTTGCCATGGACCGTTATCTGGCGGGAGAGGACATCGCCCCGGCCAGGGAAGAATTCAACTGCACCATGGGAGAAAACTGGGAGGATATTGACCCCTCCGTCCTGGCCGACAAGGAAAAATTGCCGCGCCGGGAAGAAGATATTATCGCTCCCGAAAAGCGAAAAACCGGCTTTGAGGAATTTAACCTGGGACTTGCTGCGGAGGCTGCCCTGGAAGAGACAAAACGCTGTCTTTCCTGCGGCTGCCAGGATGCTTTTGCCTGCGAATTGCGCCGCCTCTGCACCGAGTACGAAGTGGACATCAAGGAACTGGGGACACATGAGAAACGCTATGAAATAACACAAAACGAGCATCTGGTGCAGGATGAAAACAAATGCATCCTCTGCGGCAACTGTGTCCGCATCTGCCAGGAAGTGCAGGACAATGCCGTTTTAGGCTTTGTCAACCGCGGTTTTGACACCACTGTGAGACCAAGCCTGGAACTGCCCCTGTCCCAGGTAGACTGCGAGTCCTGCGGCCAGTGCATTTCCGCCTGTCCCACAGGCGCCCTGACGGCTGTCCAGCCCTTTAACAAACCGGGGCCCTTTAGGGCGGATAAAGTGGTAAGTACCACCTGTACCCGCTGCAGCATCGGCTGTGAACTGGAGCTGCACGTGTCAAAAGGACAAATAGTGGAAGTCTCCACACCGCTGCGCGCGGGCAGAAACGGCGGCAACCTCTGCAAGCTTGGCCATTATGCCGCCCACTATGTCCACAGCAGGGAACGCCTGACAGTTCCTTTGTTGAGAAACGGCAGCGAGTTTAAAGCTGCTTCTTGGGAGAAAGCCCTGGCCGCTGCCGCCGGTATAATGGAGGCAGTTAAAAAACAGCTTGGCAGCGAAAGCCTTGCCGTAATTGCCGCGCCGGGCCTGACCAATGAAGAATATTATCTTTTGCAAAAACTGGCCAGGGATGTTCTTGGCACAAATAACATTGCCGGAGCGGACACCGCTTCCTCTCATGCCCTGCAAGATGCCATCGCTTACGGCGATTTGGCGGCAAGCGACCTGATAATGCTTGTAGGAGAAGACCTGACCGTTGATTTTCCTGTCCTGGCCGCCATGGTCCGCAAAGCGGTGGAAAAGGGCAGCAGGCTTGCCATAATAAGCGAACATCCAACCCGCCTGGATAAATATGCGGACCATTCCCTGCTGGTTAATCCGGGCTGCACCCTTGAAATCCTGGCCGCACTCCACGGATACGCCGCGGAAAAGGGGCTGCTTGCGGATACTGCCGGTATAATGTTCAGTACGGAAGATATCAGGCGCCTGTTTGCCGAACTGCCGCGGCTGGCCCGTGTCCGGGCTTCCCGGCTGACGGCCTTGGCGGAAGAGCTTACCCTGGCTAAAGCACCTGCGGTTATTGTTACCGGCGACAGTGTGGCTGAGGAGGAGCTGGAAATCGCAGGAGAATTGCTGCGGGGCTTCAAGAAAACCGCAGCCGGCGGCATGCTGGTTTTGTACCGCGGCGGCAATGCCCACGGTCTGCTGGAGACGGGCGTACACCCTGACCTTTTGCCGGGGCGGAAGCGCATCTCCGGGGCGGGAGCCGGCACGGCCCCGCAGACAGCCGGCTTTGAATTGCCCGACCTGCTTCAGAAAATCAGCCGGGGTGATTTGGCCGCCGCCCTTGTGGCGGGAGATGGCTTTGAGCTGTCTCCGGCAGTTTTTGACAGTGATACCATGGTAATTGCCCTTGCCACCAGCTGGCGGGATGACCTGGAACGGGCGGATGTGATTCTTCCGCTGGCTGCCTTTGCCGAAACGGACGGAACGGTAGTTAACAGCGAAGGCTGCCTGCTGCCCGTCAGGGCTGCCCTGCCTCCCCCTGCCGGCCGCACCGGTCTGGAAGTGATTGCCGGTCTTGCGGCAGCCATGGGCAGGCCCTTTGCCGCCCGGACGGCGGCGGAGGTGCTGGCGGAAATAATAGCCGGGGGCGGCATGGCCTTTGCTTCCGGACAAAAGGAAACACAGGCCGCCGGTTAAATGGAACAGAAAAAAGGCCGCTGCAATTCTCTGCAGCGGCCTTTGCCTTTAATTTCAGGCCAGGGCACGGACAAAAGCGGCTATCCTCTCCAGTCCTTTTAGCATCTGCTCCGTGGCAAGGGCATAAGAGAGGCGGATATAGTCCGGGGCGCCGAAGCCGGTGCCGGGAACAACGGCCACCTGCTTTTCTTCCAGCAGGGCGGCGGCAAAATCGTCACTGGAGTTGACAGTCCTGCCGTTATATGCCCGCCCGAATGTATTGCTTACATCGACGAAAAGATAAAAGGCTCCCTGCGGTTCAATGCAGGAAAGACCGGGAATGCTCCTGATTTTTCCCACCATCGTTTTGCGGCGGGCGTCAAAGGCTTCTTTCATTTCCTGCACGCAATCCTGCGGACCGGTCAGGGCGGCTACAGCCGCTTTTTGGGCAATGGAGTTGGCATGGCTTGTGGCATGGCTCTGAATGCTGGACATTATTTTGGCTATTTCTGCAGTGGAAGCGGAATAGCCGATCCGCCAGCCCGTCATGGCATATGTTTTGGAAACACCGTTAACAAGAACGGTGCGTTTCTTGATTTCCTCCCCCAGGGAGGCGATGCTTACATGTTCGGAGTCGCCGTAAATAAGTTTTTCATAAATTTCATCGGCAATGACAAACAAGTTATGCTGAACGGCAAAATCAGCTATGGCCTGTAGCTGCTCTTTGCTGTAAACCTGCCCGGTGGGGTTGCCCGGGCTGTTGATGATAATGGCCTTGGTTTTCGGTGTCAAAGCCTGCTTGAGGTCTTCTGGGGAGGGGCAGAAGTTGTTTTCCTTTTTGGTTTGGATGACAACGGGAACACCGTCATTAATTTTTACCATTTCGGGATAGCTGACCCAGTAGGGAGCGGGAATAACAACTTCATCACCCGGGTTAAGCAGGGCGGCAAGAGCATTGCACAGTGCATGCTTGGCGCCGTTGGCAACCACAATGTTCCGCGGCTCATAGGCAAGGCCGTTGTCCTTTTGCAATTTTTGACTGACTGCTTCCAGCAGTTCAGGTATGCCGGCAACAGGCGTATAACGGGTAAAGCCGGCTTCAATTGCCCTGACGGCCGCTTCTTTTATATGCGCCGGCGTTTCAAAATCTGGTTCGCCCGCTCCGAATCCGATAACATCCACACCTTCTTTTTTGAGCTGTTTTGCCTTGGCATCTATAGTTAAGGTGGGTGAAGGGGAAATGGACTGTGCTTTACGGGAAAACATTTTTCACTCTCCTCTGCAAGCGGATCAATGCTTGGGATTAGCCGTGTTTTTTGGCAAAATCATTCATAAATTCAGCCAGCAGTTCACAGCCTTTTTTCGTCATGGCATTATAAATGGAAGCGCGAATACCGCCCAGGGTCCGGTAACCCTTAATTCCCACCAGGCCTTTTTCGGCAGCTTCGGCAATAAACTGCTTATCCAGTTCTTCCGAGGGAAGGCGGAAGGTGACGTTCATCAGGCTGCGGCTTTCTTTTTGCGCAAATCCCGTGTAAAGATCATGGGCATCAATTGCCTCATAAAGCAAACCGGCTTTTTCTTTGTTGGTTTTGCCGATTGCCGCAAGGCCGCCTGAATCCCTGATCCACTCCAGAACAAGCTTCAGTACATAAATGGCAAAGTTTGGCGGGGTATTATAAAGGGAGTCCTTTTCCGCGAGAAGCCTGTAGTTGAAAATACTGGGCAGGTGATCCGGCACTTTTTCCAGCAAGCTTTTTCTGACCGCGACCACAACCACGCCGGCGGGGCCTATATTTTTCTGGGCGCCGGCATAAAAAAGATCGAACTTGTTGTAATCCCAGGGGCGGCTTAATATGTCACTGGACATATCGGCCACCAGGGGCACGCCTTTGATGTCGGGTATATAGTGCCACTCTGTCCCGTATACAGTATTGTTTGTTGTCAGATGCAAATAAGCATCCTCGGGAGACAAGTTTATTTCATCCAGTCCGGGAATGCGGGAAAAGTTGTCATCGGCAGTGGAAACGGCAACTCTGGGCTTGCCGATCCTGGCAGCTTCCTGATAGGCTTTCTTGGCAAAATTGCCTGTAACGGCGTAAGCGGCGCTTTTTTCCGGCGGCAGAAAATTCATGGGGACCAGCGCAAACTGCTGGCTGGCGCCGCCCTGTAAAAACAGCACACGATAGTCGTCGCCGATGCCGCTGATTTCCTTAAACAAAGCTTCCGTCTCGTGGACAATGGCTTCAAAGTCCTTAGAACGGTGCGACATTTCCATTATTGACATGCCGCTGTTCCGGTAGTTTAACAGTTCCTGCTGTACCTGCTGCAGTACGGGCAGGGGCAGGGTGGCAGGTCCCGGATTGAAATTATAGACACGTTCTTTCATGTGTATGCGTATTCCTCCCTTACAATTAACTTCTTTATATTATATATTATTTGCAGGGCAAAGCTCAAGATTTTACGAACAGAACTTGCCGGCAGCCGGTAAAAAAGTAAAAGGGATTTTTATCCCCTTTGTGGAAAATATAACGTCTATAGCTGAAAAAGGAGGGTTTGCTGTTGCAAATACGTTGCCTGGAGACCGGTGCTTTTGCTGCCAACTGTTATCTTGTATCCTGTGAGCGGACCGGGGAAGGAATATTAATCGACCCCGGTGCCCAGGCGTCCGAGATATTGCAAATGGTGAGAGACGCCAAAGTAAAGGTGAAGTTTATTGTCAATACCCACGGGCACATTGACCATATCGGCGCCAATGCCGAAGTAATGCAGGCCCTTGGTGTCCCTCTCTATATTCACGAAGCGGACAGCGACATGGTCCGCAACCCGCGGGATGAACTGGGAGCCTATAAAGGCATAGCAAAACCGGTGGAACCCGATCATTTCCTTAAAGACGGGGACAAGCTGACTTTTGGCACAGTAACTTTGCAAGTCCTGGCTACTCCCGGACACAGCAGGGGGTCTGTCTGCCTCTATGACGGCAGCGGGGCGCTTTTCACCGGGGACACCCTGTTTGCAGGCTCCATCGGCAGGACCGATTTCCCGGGCGGCTCTTTTGAAGAAATTATGCGCTCCATTAAGGGAAAACTGCTTGTCTTGCCGGATGATACGGTAGTTTACCCGGGACACGGCCCGGCCACCACCGTCGGGGAGGAAAAAAAATATAATCCCTTTTTGCAATAACAAAGGCACGTCAAAAAGACGCGCCTTTCCTGTTATTCAAGGGATTCTCCGATGCTTTTCCCGAACTTTGTCCACAGGTCGCAGGGATCGCCTGCGGAAAATGCAGATTTATCAGCGGGCGCAAATCAGGCACTGCTGGCTGGTTGAACCGGAAGAAAAAACACTGGAATGTTTTTCTCTCCACGATCATCTGTATGCCCTTGTAGCATTCGGCATGGACGGGGAAAGTTCATCCGGAGTTTGCCGGCTTGTCCATTGCCCTGAAAAGACTATGGAGAAAGAATGTTCCGGAAGCTTAAATCGCTTGGCAGGGAGAGCCGGGGCCTTGCGAAGCACTGCGCAGACCAATAATTGACAAAAAAACAAGTTATAACTATAATTGCTCTGGTGAAATTATTCAAGTTCAGAACGATGTCCGGTGATATATGGGACGTGATGTGCTTATACATCAATAGTGGAGAGCCCCGAATCCCTGCTTAACCGGTAAACTGAAAGACAAAGGAGGTTAGTCACGTGAAAAAACTGTCTGTGCCGGCAATTTTGCTCCTGGTGATAGCGGTGGTGCTTGCCGTAGTTTCTTTCATTAATCTACCGGAAATTGCCACCACACAAATTTCTCTCGGCGGTTCCACACCGGCAAGGTTGCCGAAACCGGTGGCAATTGCCATTCCTTTTTTACTTGGAGCCGGAGGAGCAGCGTACGCCCTTGCTGCGGGAGATGACGACGGAGCAAGATCCAAGGGCTTCGTTATATCCGTCATCGGGAATTTGGTTTTAGCGGGCATACTGTTTATAAATTGTTTTAAATAGGTCTCCCGGAGGATGCGTCTGAAAAGGCGTATCTTTCTTTTTTATTCAACGTTTTCCCTGATATTTTCCTCAAAGTTGTTATTCCGGAAAAAGGGAAAGTTTTGCCACCAGTCGTCATTCCAGTTCCACTCGGGCTCCGCCGGGCTGTACGGGCAGTCAGGCCAACTGCAGTGTGCTTTTGGTTCCGTTCCCGGGATAAAAAACTCCCTGATTGGTTCCAATGTGCAGCGGCGGTTTTGCACAAGGCCCGTTTCCGGGCAGATTGGAATTTCTCTCAAGCCGGGCGGCCGGGAAAAATCGGCAGGGGGAACTCCCTGGAGGGCCTGGGTGAGAAAACTTGCCCAGACCCGGCCGGCGCGGACAGAACCGGTCTGTCCCCAGCCCAGGGAAAGATTGTCGTCGTTGCCTACCCAGACGGAAACTACAAGTTCCGGGGTAAAGCCCACGATATAGGAATCACGGTGTCCCTGAGAGGTTCCCGTTTTGGCTGCAGCGGGGCGGTCAAGCTGGGGTCCCAGTGAGGAAGCGGTACCCCCCGGAGCGATAACACCTTTCATTATATCGGTCAGGATATAGGCAATCCGGGGGTCCAGCACCTGTTTGCGGACGGCGGGGCCCGCCTCATATAGAATCCGGCCGTCGCTGGCGGTGATTTTTGTGATAAAGCGCGGTTCAACCCGTGTCCCCTGATTGGCAAAGACGGCATAAGCGGCCGCCATTTCCAGGGGAGTGACGACGGAGGTGCCAAGGGGTGCGGAAAGAACCGGCGCAATGGGGCTCTTTATCCCCAGTCTTTCTGCCATTTCCTTTGTTTTTTCCGGGCCTATTTCATCATTTATTTTCACCGCTATAACATTGCTGGAACGGACAATGGCCCGGCGCAATGTTAATTTGCCGAAAAACCTTTCTCCGTACTCGCTTGGCTCATAGGGCTCTCTTTCCCCGGGAATGCGGAACGATACCGGCGCGCTTTCCCGGATGGTGGCGGCGGTATACCCCCTTTCCAAGGCGGCGGCATAAGTTATCGGCTTAAAGGAAGAGCCGGGAGAGCGCCTGTTTACAGCCCTGTTATACTGGCTTTTTTTAAAGTCGCGTCCCCCCATCATAGCCAAAACGGAGCCGTCATGCGGGTCCAAAGCCACCAGGGCGCACTGCAGCGGAACAAGTTGTCCCGCATCATTAACTATTGCTTCCGGCAGGATATCGGGGTTGGCAAAGACATTTTCCGCAGCTTCTTGTATTTTTTTATCCAGGGTTGTATAGATGTGCAGGCCGCCCCGGTAGATAATGTGCGGGTCGGCGGTATATATCTTCAGCTTGGCCATTATTTCGTAATTTATTAAATAATCAATGAAATAAGCGGCAAAATATTGTTCGGAGCGCAGGGCCTCCCGGCCTGAAAAAACAAGTTCCTGCTGCAGGGCGGCAGTTTTTTCTTCCCCGGTAATGAATCCTTCTTCTTCCATCCGGCTAAGCACCTGCTTCTGGCGTCTAAAGGCCGCTTCCCTGGTATCTTCGTTAATATAAGGGGAGTAGTAGGCAGGCCCCCTGGGGATGCCGGCCAGCAGCGCCGCTTCCGCGAGAGACAGTTCTTTGGCCGGCTTGTTGAAATAGGTGCGGGCGGCCGCCTCAATGCCATAGGCTGCGTGGCCGAAATAAATGGTATTCAAATATTTCTCCAAAATCTCTTCCTTTGAGTACTTGCGTTCCAGCTGCAGTGTTAAAAGAATTTCCTGCAATTTACGCGACAGTGTTCTTTCATGGGTTAAAAAAAGGTTGCGGGCCAGCTGCTGGCTGATGGTACTGCCCCCTTCCACGATCCGCCCCTCCCGCAGGTTCCGGAAGAGAGCCCGCACGAGCCCCCGGATATCAATGCCGAAGTGCTGAAAAAAACGCTGGTCTTCTATGGCTATAAAGGCATTGGGAACATAGTCGGGCAGGTCGGAGAGGGAAATTGCAAAGCGGTTTTGTTCAAAGCGCGTGGCAATAACCTCACCGTTGCGGTCATAAAAAGTACTGGTCAGCGGCGTCTGGATATCGGGCATTCTTTCCCAGCCTGCTATACTTGCCGCCAGGTACAAAAGCACACCGGCGGCAACAAGCAACAGGATGAAAGTAACAGCGACTGCAAACCGGGCAGCTTTTCGCATATATTCACCAGCTTTGCAAATAAATACTTAAGACCGGCCGGAAAAATATTTTTACAGTCTTTCCGGCTTATTTGCACCCCGGTAAAAATGTGATATAATGCTTTCGGTAATCAGGCAAATACCGTTGCCATAGCAAAAACAAGCAGGAACAGTGCTTCTAAAAAAGGGGGCTTTCTTATGTTACCCACTCCGAAGAAATTTAAAATAACCGCCGGCGCCGCAGAGGGCAAAACTAAACTGACGGCTTTTGACAACGCCCTGCTGAATGCGGGAATCGGCAATGTTAATCTGGTGCGCATCTCCAGCATTCTGCCTCCCGGAGCGCTGCAGGACCAGGATCTTGTCCTGCCCTTTGGCTCTCTTGTCCCGACAGCATACGGCTCCATTGCCTGTGACGAACCCGGCACGCAAATTGCCGCTGCCGTGGGCGTAGGGTTGTCCCGGGACACTTTCGGGGTTATTATGGAGTATTCAGGCAAATGCAGCAAAAAAGATGCGGAAGAAAAGATTCTTATGATGCTTGAGGAATCATTTGCCGGCCGCGGGCTTGAACTGGTAAGAACAGAAGTATGCTCCGTGGAACATACAGTGAAAAAAATAGGTTGTGCCCTGGCTGCGGTGGTGCTTTGGTATTAATACATGGTTTAGGAAGGGATAAAGGATGGAACTGTGGTTTACCGAAAAACAAACACCGGCTCTGGGCATAACCTGCCTTGTCCGGGAAACGGTCTGCCGTCAAAAGACCCGCTATCAGGATCTGGCCATCATCGATACGGTAGAATTTGGCAGAATGCTTGTTTTGGACGGCATGGTCATGACTACGGAAAAGGATGAATTTGTCTACCATGAAATGCTTGTCCATGTTGTCATGCAAGCCCACCCTGCTCCCCGGCATGTCCTGGTTGTCGGCGGCGGGGACGGCGGCGCCATCAGGGAAGTTCTTAAATATGAAAGTGTTGAGACGGCTACGCTGGTGGAAATAGACGGGGAAGTGGTAGAAGCCTGCCGGAAGTATCTGCCGCAGATTTCCTGCGGCCTGCAGGACCCCCGTGTCACGGTGCTGATCGAAGACGGCCTGGAACATGTCAAACGGTCGGTAGGTAAATATGATGTTATTCTGGTTGATTCAACGGAACCCGTGGGTCCGGCCAGGGGACTTTTTACCGTGGAGTTTTTCCGTGATGTTTACCGGGCCCTGAAAAAAGACGGCATCATGGCGGCGCAAACGGAATCTCCATTTGTTAACCGGGAATTGATAAAGGAGGTATTTGCCGGTCTCGGCGGTGTATTTCCCCTTGCCAGGCTGTACCTGGCTTCCGTGCCCACATATCCCAGCGGACTTTGGAGCTTTACCGCCGCATCCAAGTGTTATGACCCCAAAAACTGCAGGCAAAAGCCGGTAGAAACAAAATATTATAATTTTGCAGTACACGGCGCAGCATTTTGCCTGCCCGGTTTTGTCCGGGAACTTGTAGGAGGCAAAGAGCAGTGAGCCGCCTGGAAAAGCTCTGTAAAGGCGGCGTTTTTCTGGCGGCAGGAGACGATTACCGTAAGAGCCGCCGGGTGCTTTTGGGTGTACCGCTGGATCATACCACATCCTTCCGCGCCGGAACACGGGAAGGCCCCGGGGCTATTCGCACTGCTTCCTACTGCCTTGAGGAATACAGCATTTTTTCCGGCAAAGATCTCCGGGATGTGTGCTTTTTTGATGCCGGAGACCTGCCGCTGCCGCCCGGCGGCACGGAAGAGAGTCTCCGGATGATTGAAGAAGCGGTCACTGAAATTTTGCAGGACGAAAAGATTCCCCTGCTGCTCGGAGGGGAACACCTGTTGACCCTGGGTGCGCTGCGGGCCGTTTCCCGCTTTTACGACGGTCTGGCCGTGGTTCAGCTTGACGCCCATGCCGACCTGCGCCCCGAATATCTCGGAGTTGCCCATACACATGCTTCTGTGATGAACCATATAAAGCGGGAGCTGGCTCCGGAAATTTTTCAGTTCGGGATACGTTCCGCAACGGCTGAAGAAGTTGCTTTTGCCCGCGAGAATACCCGCTTTTATCCCTTTCAGGTGCTGCAGCCGCTGCAGGAAGCCCTCCCCCTTCTGAAGGGGCGGCCGGTTTATCTTTCACTGGATATTGATGTGGCCGACCCGGCTTACGCTCCCGGGACGGGCGCGCCTGAGCCGGGAGGGATTACCTCTTCGGAGCTTCTGGAAGCCGCAGTGCTGCTTGGCGGCCTGCAGCTTGTGGGCATGGATATAGTGGAGGTATGCCCGCCCTATGATCCGTCCGGCATAACGGCAATGCTTGCCGCCAAAGTTATCAGGGAGCTTATACTGGCCCGGCTGTAATTACCGGTAAAAAATTTTTTGAAACAGGAATTTTCCTGTTCAGGGCGTAAATGTTATCATTGTGTGATTCTTCCGTGCAGAAAAAAGGATGTTTTTGTTAATGCCTGATTCAGAGGGGAAAGGTGGATGCAAGTGGCTACAAAGTACATCTTCATTACCGGCGGTGTGGTTTCTTCTCTTGGCAAAGGCATCACCGCAGCTTCGCTGGGCTGCCTGCTGAAGTGCCGCGGGCTGAAGGTAACAATACAGAAATTTGATCCCTATATTAATTTTGATCCGGGGACAATGAGCCCTTTCCAGCACGGGGAGGTGTTCGTTACCGATGACGGGGCGGAAACGGATCTGGACCTGGGTCATTATGAGCGTTTCATAGACATTAATTTAAACAGAAATTCCAATGTAACAACCGGAAAAATTTACTGGTCGGTAATCAGCAAGGAGAGAAGAGGGGATTTCCTGGGCAGGACGGTACAGGTAATTCCCCATATTACAAATGAAATTAAAGCGCGGCTGATGAAGGCCGAAGAGGAAAACAACCTGGATGTGGTAATAACGGAAATCGGCGGCACCGTCGGGGATATTGAAAGCCTGCCCTTCCTTGAGGCAATTCGCCAAATGAAAAGCGATATCGGCCGGGAAAATGTAATCTATATCCATGTTACCCTGATACCGCACCTGTCATTTTCCGGCGAGCTGAAAACGAAACCGACGCAGCATTCCGTCAAGGAACTGAGATCCATCGGTATTCAGCCGGATATAATAGTCTGCCGCACGGAAAAGCCCCTTTCCCTGGAGGTTAAAAAGAAAATAGCCCTGTTCTGTGATACGCCGCTGGAGGCGGTTATTGAAAACCGCGACTCTGAGTCTATCTACGAAGTGCCGCTGCAGATGCATGAAGAGGGGCTGGATGAAATAGTAGTCAGGCAGCTGGGCCTGAGAACGGAAGAATGCGACTTAAGCGAATGGAAAGCTTTAATCAACCGGATAAAAACAAGAAGCCACGAAGTTACAATCGGACTTGTTGGAAAATACGTATCCTTAAAGGATGCTTATATGAGCGTAGCCGAAGCCCTTAACCACGGCGGTTTTGAAAATGACTGCGAAGTGGAGATTCTTTGGATACAGGCCGAGGATGTGGAAAAAGAAGGGGCGGAAAAACTGCTGAATGCGGTGGACGGCATTATTGTTCCCGGCGGATTCGGCGACCGCGGCATTAACGGGAAGATTGCAGCCATACGCTATGCCAGGGAAAACAAAATACCGTTTTTGGGAATCTGCCTGGGGATGCACTGTGCAGCCATTGAATTCGCCCGCCATGTCTGCGGCTGGGAAGATGCCAATTCAACGGAATTCAATCCGGAGACTAAATATCCCGTTATTGATGTTCTTCCGGAACAGCGGGAGATTAAGGATCTGGGGGGCACCATGCGCCTTGGCCTTTATCCCTGCCATATTGTTCCGGGCACTCTGGCTGCAAAAGTTTACAAGCAGGAAGTCATTCATGAACGCCACCGCCACCGTTATGAACTTAACAGCAACTTCCGGGAGGCTCTGGCAGAACGTGGTTTGCTGATGAGCGGCCTGTCTCCCGACAAACGGCTGGTGGAAATAATAGAACTTCCTGATCACCCGTGGTTTATTGCCACCCAGTTTCATCCCGAATTCAAGTCACGACCCAACCGTCCCCATCCTTTATTTGGCCATTTTGTTGCCGCTGCTCTGGGATACAGGCGGGGCGGCTGCCGGTAAGGAAATTAAGGAAGTAAATATTTATTGTATTTTTCCAAGCAATATGTTACAAAAGTAATGTATACTGTAAGGAAGAAAGGAAGGTGTCCGGTTTGCCTCGCGTAATCAATGACGAGTGTATCTCCTGCGGCTCCTGCCAGGCGGAATGTCCGGTAGACGCCATTTCCGAGGGCGATACCAAGTATGAAATTGATCCTGAAACCTGTATCGACTGCGGTGCTTGCGAAGAAGTCTGCCCAGTTGAGGCAATACATCCCATGGACGAATAAAACGACCGCGCAAAAAAACCGTGCAGGAAAGAGCACTAAAACAGCTCCCTGTCCGGTTTTTTGTTTTTGGCAGGCAGTTTTCCCCTGCATAATGAAACTTGTCCGGCGGGAAAATACAGGCAAAGGGAAAAGGGGGGAACAAGATGTTCTTTCGTGTGCGCAAACGCAAATCACGCACCCGCCGGATGATGGACTGGCTTGCATCAGTCTTTGCCGCTGTCCGCCGCTGGCTTTTTAGTTAAGAAAAAGGAATTTTCACTCCCGTCAAGAATACTATCAAAAAGACTGAGCGGGAGGGTATAGTCATGGCATCAGTAATATTGGTTGTTGACGACCGGCCCGGTATTCGCAGGCTGCTGCAGGAGGTGCTGCAGGATGCCGAGTACCGGGTTATAACTGCTGCCGGCGGCAGGGAAGCACTGGATATAGTAGAACAGACACATGTGGATCTGGTCTTGCTGGACATGAAGATGTCCGGGATGGACGGACTGGAAACACTGACAAGGATGAAAGAATGCGCTTCCGGAACCGTTATACTGATTATGACAGCTTATGAAGAACTGGAAGTGCTCACGGAGGCGCGCCGCCGCGGAGCCGCCGGTTATATTTCCAAACCTTTTGACATTGAAGAACTGAAGGATATAATAGCACGGAGTTTACGCAAGGTAAGTGCATAAACGGAGTGCAGGGACATACATATAATCAAGAATCGGCTGTTTATATTCGCAGGCAGAAGCGGTACTAAACAGCCTGTATTTTGAAAGGAGAGAAGCAAAATGCCCTTTGTAACACTTCGGGAAGTGCTGCAGAATGCACAGCAGGAAGGCTATGCGGTAGGTGCTTTTAATGCCAACAATATGGAGATAGTAAAAGCCATAATGGAAGCGGCTGTAGAGGAAAGGTCTCCCGTCATCCTGCAGGCCAGCCAGGGGGCGCTCCGTTATGCGGGCCTAAACTATATTACAGCCATGGTCAGGGCAGCGGCAGAAGAAGCGGACGTTCCGGTTGTCCTGCATTTGGATCACGGGACAAGTTTTGAACAGACAATGCTCTGCCTGCGATACGGGTTTTCTTCCGTAATGTTTGACGGTTCCCGCTATCCTCTGGAAGAAAACATAGCTCGGACGGCCAAAGTTGCTGAAGTAGCCCATGCCATGGGTGCCACGGTGGAGGGAGAACTGGGTAAAATCGGCGGTACGGAAGACGATATTTCCGTGGATGAAAGGGAAGCCTTCTTTACGGATCCGGCAGAAGCGGAGCAATTCGTCCGGGAAACGGGCATAGACGCTCTGGCAGTGGCTATCGGTACGGCCCACGGCCCTTACAAAGGGGAGCCCGTCCTTGATTTTGAGCGTCTTGCAGCCATAAAGAAAGTGGTACCCGTTCCCCTTGTTTTGCACGGAGCTTCCGGTGTGCCCGCTGAAAGCATCCGCAAAGCAATTGAGCTGGGAGTCTGCAAAATCAATATTGATACTGAGTTGAGACAGGCCTTTGTCCGCGGGGTGCAGCGGGTTATTCGCGAGCATCCCGATGAAATTGACCCGCGAAAGATACTGGGGCCGGCCAAAGAAGCAATGAAGGCTGTTGTTAAAGAAAAAATGTGCCTTTTTGGCTGTGCCGGGAGGGTAGGGAAAAGCCGATAATGAAACTGTTTCTTGATACTGCCAATTTGCAGGAAATTAAGGAAGCCATGCAGTGGGGTGTTATCGACGGAGTGACAACCAATCCGACCCTGGCAGCCAGGGAAGGAGGCGACTTCAGAGAACTCCTGGCGGAAATCTGCCGGATTGTTCCCGGCTCCGTATCGGCGGAAGTAATTGCCACGGAAACGGAGGGCATGGTGAGAGAAGCGCGGGAACTGGCGTCAGTCGCTCCGCAGGTGGCGGTTAAGATACCTGTAACACCCGACGGCATACGGGCGGTTAAAATTCTGGCGGCGGAAGGGATTAAATGCAATGTTACCCTGATTTTTTCTTTTAATCAGGCACTTCTGGCTGCCAAGGCCGGTGCCTGCTACGTCAGTCCCTTTGTCGGCCGGCTGGATGACATTGGTCATGACGGAATGGCTCTGGTTGCCGATATCAGCCGGGCCTTCAGCCATTATGGCTTTTCCTGCGAGGTGATCGCCGCCAGTATTCGTCATCCCAGGCATGTTATTGAGGCTGCAATGGCGGGCTCGCATATTGCCACCGTTCCTTTTTCCGTCTTAAAGCAGATGTTTAACCATCCCCTGACCGACCTGGGGATAGAGCGTTTTCTTTCTGATTGGCAAAAAGCAAAAGGCAATACGAAATAAACTGGGGGAGGAAGAGCATGGAAAGGGAGCTGGCTCTGGAATTTGTGCGCGTTACCGAAGCGGCTGCCCTGGCAGCCGGCCGCCTGATGGGGCGGGGTGACAAAGAAGCGGCCGACCAGGCGGCAGTCGATGCCATGCGCAGTGTTTTTGACACCGTACATATCAATGGTACCGTTGTAATTGGCGAGGGGGAGATGGATGAAGCCCCCATGCTTTATATCGGTGAAAAAGTGGGGACGGGCAGCGAACCTGAAGTTGATGTGGCTGTTGATCCTTTGGAGGGGACAAACCTTGTTGCCAAAGGTCTTCCCAATGCTCTCTCCGTAGTGGCTGTGGCTCCTCGGGGCTGCCTTCTGCACGCGCCCGATATTTACATGGATAAAATAGCCGTGGGACCCCGGGCCAAAGGATGCATCGATCTGGATGCCCCGGTGGAGGAAAATCTTCGCAAAGTGGCCTCCGCCCTGGATAAGAATGTCGAAGATGTAACTGCCATCATCCTGGACAGACCGCGCCATGAGCGGATAATAGCGGAAATACGCCGGGCAGGAGCCAGGGTCAAGCTGATTTCTGACGGAGACGTTTCTGCCGCCATAGCCACGGCAATAGAAGGCAGCGGGGTTGATATTCTTTTTGGTATTGGCGGGGCTCCGGAGGGTGTTATTGCCGCCGTTGCCCTTAAGTGCCTGGGCGGGGAATTACAGGGCCGACTCAAGCCTGACGGGGAGGAAGAGCTGGAACGGGTCTACGGGATGGGTTTGGATGACCCGGATAAGCTCCTGCTTTTAGACGATTTGGTTAAAAGCGAGGACATCTTTTTTGCGGCTACAGGCATAACGGACGGCGACATGCTGCGCGGCGTCCGCTACGAGGGAGAGACGGCTCAAACACATTCCCTGGTAATGCGCGGCCTCACAAGGACAATCCGCAACATTAATGCCACTCATTTCCTGGAGCGCAAGCCGCATTTTGTAGCGCGGGGAACAGAACAAAACGCCGGTTAGGCAGGGAAATGCAATAGTATAAAAATTTGTCAAAAGGGGAAGACTTTCTTTAAGTGTCTTCCGGAAAAAACGCTGCTGACACAGCGTTTTTCCTTTCTTAGCTTCAAATCAAGAGGTGAATACATGAATAATAAAAGAAAACTGTTCCTTGCCTGCCTGCTTGCAGTGCTGCTTTTGCCACAGGGCGTCCTTGCCGTCCGGGAGGACATAATTATAGCGGACGGGCCTGCCGTATCCGGAACCGGACATTCTTACCGGCCGGCCTATTTCAGACAGCTGGAAGAGCTGCAAAAGGCCCTGGCGGGAAGGGAAAGTTATGCTGTCCGGCGGCACATTGTTGCCCGCGGGGAAACATTAAGCATGATAGCAAACAAATACGGCCTGAGTGTGGAAGAACTCATCGAATATAACAGGCTAAACAACCCGAACCTTATTCTGCCCGGCCAGGAGCTGCTCCTTGCTCCTGCCGGAAATGAGACTGTGGGTACCACCGCTTCCTTTATGCATACAGTGCAGCGGGGTGAAACTGTCTGGGGACTGGCCAGGCTTTACAATGTCAGCATGGAAGAGATCATTGCGGCAAATAACATCACCGACCCCAGAACACTGGAGACGGGGAGACGGTTGATAATTCCCGGCGGTTCCCAAGCTGCGGGAAACTCTGCCCGGACTGTTGCTTCCCGTGCCGCCGTCCGCAGCCGGCCTGCAGAAACGACGGAAGATCCCGGTTTCATTTGGCCTGTCAGCGGTCAGATTTCTTCAAAGTACGGGCCGCGCTGGGGGAAATTTCACTACGGGCTGGACATTGCCGCTAGTATAGGGACTCCCATTGTCGCCGCCGCCGCGGGCAAAGTTGTCACCGCCGGCTGGCAGCCCAGGTACGGATATGTGATAAGCATTGACCATCTCAACGGCTGGGTATCCGTTTATGCCCACTGTTCCAAACTTTTCGTCGGAACAGGGCAGTCCGTGCAGCAAGGCCAGAAAATTGCCGCTGTCGGGCAAACGGGAAATACTACCGGCCCCCATCTCCACCTGGAGACAATCTACAACGGAGAACACCTTGATCCCCTGCAGAAGCTGCCGTCACGCTAACGGCAGCTGTTTTTTTGCCGCGTTAGTGTAAAATTACTTTAGGTTTTTGGAAGGATAATCTTTTAATAAAGCGA
>ERZ773359.347-NODE-347-length-65075-cov-7.259166_pt1 | contig 65075 bp, 56 predicted proteins | sample MGYA00374955_ERZ773359 | MGnify/ENA primary metagenome ERZ773359 (study PRJEB29098, sample SAMN04486028) | biogas fermenter metagenome | study: EMG produced TPA metagenomics assembly of the Biogas fermentation microbial communities from Germany - Plant 4 DNA1... | reverse complement strand
ATGATGAGTTTAAATTCGGGTGAATCGTATGGATGATAATAACAATCCCTTAAACAGGGGTAAAAAGTATAATGAAGAGCTTAATAACCTCCTTGATCAAATGGATAATATTTTAAAGAGAAATCCGCTGAGGGGAGTTTACGATGACCTTTTTTCCAACAGGCTCCCCATAATGGATGATTTTACTCCTCCTTATGCCCAAAACGAACAAAATGCGCAGTTTGATCCGGGAGAGAATCCGTTTGTTTCTGAAGAAGTCGAGAATACTGCTCCCCAAAAGACTCTTGATGAGCTTATGGAGGAGCTTAACAGTCTTGTTGGCCTTAAAAGGGTTAAAGAGGACGTCAAGTCCCTGGCTAATGTTGTAAAGATTATGAAGATGCGCAAAGAAAGGGGATTGCCTGAGGTTGATATGTCCCTGCATCTTGTCTTTACAGGGAATCCCGGAACGGGCAAAACGACCGTAGCAAGACTGTTGGCCGGCATTTACAGGGAATTAGGCGTATTATCCAAAGGACATTTGGTAGAAGTGGACAGATCCAAGTTGGTGGCCAAATATGTGGGACAGACGGCTCCCCAGGTTATGGAAGTGGTAAACCAGGCTCTGGGAGGCGTTCTTTTCATCGACGAAGCCTATTCCCTTGTTTCCCGAAGAGGAGAAAACGACTTTGGATATGAAGCGGTGGATACGCTTATAAAAGCCATGGAGGACCACCGTGATGATCTAATCGTTATAGTTGCCGGATATCCCGACAAAATGGAAGAATTCTTAAACTCCAATCCCGGGCTTCAATCACGATTCAACAAATATATAAATTTTGATGACTATACTCCTGAAGAGCTTTTGGATATATTCAGAGGAATGTGTAAAAAGAATGGATATAACCTAACCGAAAATGCCGAAGAAAAGGTTAAACAAATGCTTGAATTCCTTCATGAAACAAGATCCGACAGTTTTGCAAACGCCCGCACAGTCAGGAACCTGTTTGAGAGGCTCCTTACCATCCAGGCTGACAGGCTGGCCGAATTGGAATCGGTCAGTGATGAGGATCTGTCTACAATAACAGAAGCGGATTTAGACAAGATAGACCTCAATGACCTTATGCGATGAATTCAGTCATAGCGTCTGTTTTTTCTGATAACCATTGATAAAGCAAAGAAGGCTATACCAAAGCAAAATACTATTGCCATATCCGATAAAACAGGCTTAATATAAGCATAATCAAAATGTGTTTCCCATGCCTGAGCCGCAGAAGGCGAATATAAAAGAACTTATGATGAAATAAACAGTATTGAAAGTAAAAATATTTTCAGCGTCAATAATAAGGCAGAATATAACCATTATCAGCCATGATACTGTAGAAAAGGTCAGATTAGCTAAAATAAACTGAAAGCCTGACGTGCTTCTTATGGACATCAGAATGGATGGCATGACAGGCATAGAAGCGGCAAGAACTATAATCCAGAAATATAGTTCTGCCAAAATACTTTTTTTAACTACCTTTTCAGATGATGAGTATATTGCAAAAGCATTTCTGTCAGGTGCTAAGGGGTATATATTGAAGCAGGATTTTGAAAGCATTATTTCCTCTGTTAAGGCTGTCTATATGGGGCAGAGTGTGTTTGGAGATGAAATTATCGCCAGGATACCTGCCCTGTTAAATGATAAAAGTGCCATGACTGAAAGAAGAATTCATAACCTTACCGAAAAGGAAATCCAAATCGTGGCCCATGTAGCCAATGGCTTATCCAACAAGGAAATTTCAGAAATGATGTATTTAAGTGAAGGAACAGTCCGCAATTATATCAGCGCTATCCTGGAAAAGCTGGATCTACGGGACAGGACCCAGCTTGCGATCTATTATTACAAACAGATTAAATGAAGGCATCCCTATTTCCCGCAAAACAGGAAGTAAATACTATTTCAGAGGTTCACTTCATATAATTTAGTAATGTTTTTACTGAAGACAAATCGATGGAGGAACCGAATATGGAAAACGTAACAATACTAAAGAGCGGGAAGAGTGTATCAAAATATCTTTTGAGCCAGCTATCCGGCATTAAAATCTACCATATTATTGGCTTCATAATATGTTTCCTCTTTTCAAGGGCAAATCTTTTCGGTGTAATCAGGCCTTTTGCTTCAGCATTTTATGTTGTGGCCGGGTTCAGCGGGATTTCAAAGACAATCGCAATAATATCAATCACCCTTGGTAATGCAATATTTACAAATTTTTTCGAAACCATGAGGCAGCTTCTGGCCTTGATACTGTTTGAAGTTCTTTTGCATTTAGTGTTGAATGAAAGCGCCAGAAACGATTCAATGCTTGCCCGGTCGGTATTGATGGCATTTATTATTGGAATTACGGGGCTTATAAGAGGCGCGGTCCAGGGTTTCCATCTTTATGATTTGGTGGTATCACTTTTAAGCGCTGTCCTGGTTTTTCTATTTTCATTGATCATGGCGCCCGGAACCGAGGGACTCAGGGATAGTCACAGCAATGTTTTTGACAGTAAAACACTGTTTTCCAGGACTATTTTATTGGGGATCGTCATAATAAGCATGGAAAACATCATGATTTGGGATTGTGAGCTAAGCGCTGTTCTGGCGGGCTTAGCCGTATTAATCATGGCAAGGCGCAAGGGCAGCAGCGTTGGAGCATTGATTGGTGTTATCATGGGAATGGTGGTAGCCGTATATGATATACCGGGAGCTCTTTCCGTCCCGGGTATGTTCGCACTGGCCGGAGCTGCGGCAGGTATCCCCGTAAAGGCACGCACTTTGGCAGCTTCATTATGGACATTGGTGGTAATATTTTTTTCCGGGCTTTCAGTCCTGGAAGGAGGGCTTATAGTAAGATACTATGAGGCTCTGGCCGCCGGAATCCTGTTCTTGCTTATTCCGAAAACAATAGTTGATTTTGTATGTTATGAATTAGGCGGAATGGATGATTTGACGGTAAATATTTCGGTATGCAATTCCAGCCGGGCACATGAAGTTGCCGATAAGATTTTCGTTTTAGGCAGAGGGCTTTCCAGGGTAGCCATGAACATTGAGGAAACAATTCAGGATGATGAAGACGATAAGGGTACCGCCATACAATGGATTATTGAATCAGTGGCCGAAAAGGTATGCAACCGCTGCAGCATGTGCGACAGGTGCTGGAATATGAATTTTTACAAAACGTATAAATTGATAGAAGATTCGCTGTCTAATTTAAAGATTGATGAAAACGGACGTCCTGAAATACCTGCATGGTTTAAATCGATGTGTACAAAACCCGAAAAATTTATTGAAGCGCTGGAAACGGCATATTCACTTTACAAAACCGATAATATTTGGAGGCAGAAGCTAAGGGAAAGCAGGGCGCTGCTGAGCAAACAGGCCGACATAATATCCGGGAGCGTCATAGCCTTTGCCCGCAGCCTGGTTGATGATGAGGACAGGGACTTTAAAATCGAAAACAGGCTGCTTTCGGCGGCGTCAGGAAGAGGAATCCCGGTAAAAGATTTCCGTTATCATAATAAGAAGGAATCCAGGCCGTATGTGGATGTTCTGCTGGACGGAAAAAATAAAGTCGATACAAATATTCTCGATGAGATAATCCAGGAAAATGTTCAGAACAGTTTTGTAAGGACAGGTGATTTAAGGAGGGATTTTCTTGGTTTTACAGTCTTAAGATATATGAAAAAGCCAAAATACAGAACGGTTACCGGGGTTGCCCGTACAGCCAGGGAAACGTCGCTAGTATCCGGAGATAATTTTACCTTTTTTGTTACCTGCAGGGGATATCATATAAGCGCTATAAGCGATGGCATGGGCAGCGGCAGGCAGGCCGATAAATTCAGTCGTACGGCAATTCAGCTTTTGGAGAGTTTACTGGATGACGGAATTGAAACAAGTTTGGCAATAAGACTGTCAAACCTGTACCTGAACATGCGGGGAGAAAACGAAAGATTGGCTACCATTGATTTATGCTCTATCGATCTTTTTTCCGGAGGGGCTTCCTTTTATAAATACGGCGCTTCTCCGTCCTTTGTAAAGAACAGGTATTGTACTGAAGAAGTAATTACCGGCATCAGCGATTCGGATACCGCCAAACCTCTGCATTACAAGCCTGTTTCTCTTTCAGGGGGAGATTTTGTTATCATGATAACTGACGGTATTCTTGAAGCATTTTCGTTATCAGGGGAATCCCACCAATTGCTTAAATTTATAGAAAGCCTGGAGACCGTCAATGCGCAGGTTATGGCAGAAAGTATCCTGAATGAAGCAAAAAAACGCAGCCAGGGGAAACATGACGATATGACGGTTATGGTGACAAGACTCTGGTAAAGGTTAATTTTCGGAACCGGCAAGAAACATTTCCCCAACGCGGTAAACATCACCTGCTCCCATGGTAATGACAAGATCGCCGGCAGCCGCATTTTCCTGTAAGAATTTTACGATGTCATCAAACCTGGACAAATAAACCGAGTTACTGGTGTTCAGATTTATCCGGTCGTTTAAAATCCGGGAATTGATGATACCGGTATCTTTTTCTCTTGCCGCATAGATGTCGGTTACGATTACCGTATCAGCCTGGGCAAAAGACCTGGAAAAATCATCAATAAGCTCATAGGTCCTGGAGTAGGTGTGGGGCTGAAACACACAGAAAAGACGGTTAGTTGCCAATGCCCTGGCAGCGCTCAGGCTGGCCTGTATTTCAGTAGGATGGTGCGCATAATCATCCATTACCCTGATACCGTATATTATTCCCTTGTCTTCAAGCCGCCTGTGGGCGCCTTTATACTTTTCCAGACCGTTTATTATGACGCTTTTGTCTATGCCCAGACTATGGCAAGCAGCAACGGCGGCAAGCACGTTTGATACATTGTGAAGCCCCGGTACGGCGAGACTTAAATCTGCCCACCGTGATTTTTTGTGCAGTATCGTAACTTTTGCATAACCCTGTTTGAATATTATATTCTCGCAGCTCCAGTCCGCATCTGAAGAATTAATTCCATAAGTGATTACCGGACGAGTAATTACCTTTGAAAGGGTTTTGGTTTGAGGATCATCAATATTTAGTACTATTGTTCCGGGCTCCCTTACATTGCCGAGAAATTTCTCAAAAGAATTGCGTATACTGTCAATATCCTTGAAGAAATCCAGATGATCCGCGTCAATATTAAGAACTATGGCCAAAGACGGTCTGAATTTCAGGAAACTGTTTTTATACTCGCAAGCTTCGGCAACAAAATATTCGCTGCCGCCGATACGGGTATTTCCGCCTATAAGATCAAGCATTCCGCCTACGTGGATAGTCGGATCCAAACCGGCTTCCATCAGTACCGTCGAAATCATGGATGTAGTTGTTGTCTTTCCGTGTGTGCCAGATACAGCAATACAGTTTTTGAACTGATCCATTACGGCGCCTAAGAGTTCGGCTCTTTCTATTACGGGTATATTGTGTTTTTTTGCCTCAATAATCTCAGGGTTGTCTTTGGAAACGGCTGCCGTGTAAACGACAAGATCCTGGTCGGTAATATTGGAAGCCTGATGTGAGTAAAAAATATTTGCTCCCATATCCGCTAATCTTTTTGTTATTTCAGTTTCCTTCAAATCGGAGCCTGAGATTTTAACTCCTTTATGCATAAGAATCTCAGCAAGCCCGCTCATGCTTATGCCGCCGATTCCAACCATGTGCACTTTAGTGTCGTTCTTATTAAAAATAAAATCTTGGTTTCCCATAATACACTCCGATTCTCAACATTTCAATCAGATAGAATTATATATCAAATACAAGCATTTATTCAAGAAAAGAACGTTAGCACAGAATCCTTGTTTTTTCCATTGTATAAAAAAAGTGAATTACCAGAAATTTTATTGGCAAATAATCGTTGAAATTGAGTATTAATGCGGATTTCGAACAATATTGCTTAACAACGTGATGGAAAATATTAAAAATTACTTTTAAAAAAGGAGGAATTTTGGAATATTTGGCGAAATTATAATATCAAACATAAAAACTACATTGGATATCGGAAGGTGGGCTGCTAAAGTGGAGATTACAGATATTAGAATTCGTAAAGTTGATGCTGAGGGTAAAATGAAGGCAGTGGTATCAATTACTTTTGACAATGAATTTGTTGTCCATGACATCAAAATAATTGAAAGTCAAAATGGACTATTTATTGCTATGCCTAGCCGTAAAACCCCCACTGGTGAATTCAGAGACATTGCGCACCCAATTAATGCAGAAGCAAGGAATAAGGTACAGAATGCAATACTTGAAAAGTACCAGTCTATGCTGGCGGAAGAAGAAGCCGCCGGTGCGCTCCTTAAGGAATAATTTCCGAAAGGCAATTTAACTTGGGCACTTCTTGAATATGAAGTGCCTATTTTGTTGCATTAAATATGTAAAATGTCAATTGCATTACTTCAATAAAAATGAGAGAATAATTATAGATAAGGAAACTTGATTAAACATTCAGGAGGTAAAAGCTCTTGCAGGAACTGGTGTCATTCATTGTTACATCGGATAAAGAAACCGGTATGAAATCGTTGTTGCCCAAATATATCCATAATATTTGCGGACAAGCAATGTTATCGTATACAATTGACGCAAGCATTAAAGCAGGTTCAAATAAACTGGTTGTTCTTTTGGGGCAGGACTCGGAGCCTGTAAAAAAGATATTGCCGGAAGGAACCATTGTAATCCATAATGATGAGGATTCAGAGCTGGAGACTGTTTTAGATGAGAACAGGAAGGGAACAGTACTTATCTTGCCTGGCGAATATCCTGCCATATGTGCCGATACTCTTAAATCTGCCTATGAGTATCACCTGGAAAAGAAAAATGATGTAACCGTTCTTACTAATTCAGAAGGAAGCCTGTCCGATATTTGTTTCATCAATACAGAATTATTATTGACCGAAGTCTTAGATTTCAAAGAAGGAAACCATTTCGAAAGTCTTTCAATAAAGAATATAATTAAAAAGTTTTATGCCAAAGGTCAAAAGGTTGGAGGCTACAGAGCTTCAAGTTCAGAAGAACTGATTAAGGTTAATGACAGAAGCCAGTTATCCAGGGCTGAACGCATAATCTTGGACCGTATTATAAAAAGACACATGGATAACGGTGTAACCTTCCATTTACCGGAAACCTGCATGATACACAATAATGTGGTAATAGGAAAAGATACCATCATCCACCCCGGAACACAACTGGAGGGGAATACGGTAATCGGCGAAAATTGCCAGATAGGACCTTATTCCCGCATCGAAAACAGTGTTGTTAAAGACGGGGTTTATTTTATGAATTCTGTGATGATTGATTCTCAGATTGGCAGTAACACAAAAGTCGGGCCTTACGCATATATCAGACCCGGTTCAAACATCGGTGAAAATGTTAAAATCGGTGACTTTGTTGAAATAAAGAATTCCAACATTGGCAATAATTCAAAAGTACCTCATCTGTCTTATGTAGGAGATGCGGATATCGGGGAATATGTCAATATGGGATGTGGTTCAATAATAGTGAATTATGACGGCAGGAAGAAAACCAGATCCACAGTGGGAGACCATGCGTTTGTGGGATGCAATGTTAACCTTGTATCCCCCGTCGTAGTTAATAATTATGCATATATTGCAGCCGGTTCAACCATAACCGATGAAGTGCCTGAATACTCATTGGCTATTGCCAGAAACCGACAGACAATAATTGCTGACTGGGTAAGAAGAAAAGGATTAGATAAAAAGTAATTATCTTGGTTGGAGGTAGTTTTTTCAAATGAATCTTCATGGCAAAGACATTAAGATTTTTGCAGGGAATTCAAACAGGCAGCTGGCGGAGGAAATTGCGCTAAAGGTGGGGCTGCCTCTGGGCGAATCGGTTGTAACAAAGTTTTCCGATGGAGAGACAGCAATCAGCATCAACGAGGTTGTGCGAGGATCGGATGTATTCATTATCCAATCCACCTGTGCGCCTGTAAATGATAATGTAATAGAACTGCTTATTTTGATTGACGCTTTAAGGCGCGCTTCAGCAGGAAGAATAACGGCTGTCATTCCATATTTCGGATATGCGCGTCAGGATCGTAAGGCTAAAGCCCGAGACCCTATTTCCGCAAAACTTATGGCAAACCTTATTACAGTAGCAGGAGCCGACAGGGTCCTTACAATGGATCTTCATGCTCCGCAGCTTCAGGGATTCTTTGATATCCCGGTGGATCATCTGCTTGGGACGCCAATACTTGCTCAGTATTTTTATAAGAAATTCGTCGGAAAGACGGACGATGTGGTTGTTGTATCCCCGGATGTAGGAAGCGTGGGACGAGCAAGAAAATTTGCGGAAAAGATTGACGTGCCTTTGGCAATAATAGACAAGAGAAGGCCAAAGGCCAATGTTTGTGAGATAATGAACATAATAGGCGATATTAAAGGCAAACGTGCCATATTGGTGGATGATTTGATCGATACCGCCGGCACCGTGGTTAATGGTGCCAATGCCATGATAGATTTAGGAGCAACGGAAGTGTACGCCTGCTGCACCCATGGCGTTCTTTCAGGTCCTGCAATTGACAGGATTCGTACCTCGGCCATTAAAGAACTGGTAACGCTCAACACCATTCCTCTGCCCCCGGAAAAGCGGATAAGTAAAATCACAACGCTTTCGGTCGCAGATGTTTTTGCTGAGGCCATAGAAAGGATCTATGGAGATATATCCATCTCAACACTATTTACACAACAATAGGCTATAACGAGGGATATTATGTTTGTATTTGCCGGATTGGGAAATATGGGACCAAAATATGAGAGAACCCGACACAATGTCGGGTTTGATACTATTGATTATCTTGCAGCAGTATATAGGATCAGTAATTTCAAATCAAAGCACAAGTCTTTAATCGCAGAGGGTATCATCCAGGGGAAGAAGACTCTTCTTGTAAAACCGCAGACTTTTATGAACAACAGCGGAGAGGCTGTTCGTGAGATTATTGATTATTATAAAGTGCCATATGAGAATCTTGTCATTATATATGATGATATAGATTTGGATGTAGGTCATATAAGAATAAGGGCAAAAGGTGGACCCGGAACTCACAACGGTATGCGTTCCGTAATAAGCCATATAAAAACAGAAAACTTTCCCCGCATACGCATAGGCATAGGTAAAGCTCCCGGGGAAATGGATTTGGTCGATTATGTGTTGGGCCGTTTTTCAGAAGATGAGAGAAAACTGGTCAACAATGCCATCGAGAATGCTGCAAAGGCAGCTGTTACAATAATTTGCGCCTCGGTTGAGATAGCCATGAGCAAGTATAATTAACAATGGGGACGGTTCCCCCCGATTATGGATGAATCCCAGGAGCATGATAATCGGAGAAACTTTTCCGGGCAGAATCAAATTACATGACTTGAAAACCAATAAATTGCACAGAATCTTTATATAAAACTAAAATTGATTTTTGAAAAGGTATCAAGTATAATAGGTATAATATTTTTTGGGAATTTGGCAATTGTGCATAATGTATACAAAAACATTGTGAAATTACTTGTTTTCACGGAGGACTTAAAATGGATGATAAGTTTGAAAAACTTGGCTTGACATTTGATGACGTACTGTTGGTGCCGCAATATTCGGAGGTTTTGCCGAAGGATACAGATGTCTCGACATATTTGACCAATAAAATCAAACTTAATATACCTTTAATCAGTTCGGCAATGGACACCATTACGGAATCAAGACTGGCCATAGCCATTGCCCGCGAAGGCGGTATAGGTATTATTCATAAAAATATGTCAATTGAGGAGCAGGCTACGGAGGTTGACAGAGTAAAGAGATCCGAACACGGTGTAATTGTGGATCCTTTTTATCTTTCTCCTGATCATTTGATCGCTGATGCCAATGAGTTAATGGCGAAGTACAGGATATCCGGAGTTCCCATTACCGAAAACGGAATATTGGTAGGAATTATCACAAATCGTGATTTACGGTTCTTGACCGACTACAGCCAGAAAATAGGCCAGGTCATGACCAGAGAGAATCTTGTGACAGCTCCTGTGGGAACTACATTGGCAGAGGCAAAAGAAATATTGCGCAAACATAAAATAGAAAAACTTCCCCTGGTGGATGACAAAGGATATCTCAAAGGTCTTATAACAATAAAGGATATTGAAAAAGCAATTCAATACCCCAATTCGGCAAAGGATAAAAACGGAAGGCTTCTGGTGGGAGCCGCGGTGGGTGTTACCTCTGACATGATGGACAGGGTGGATGCCCTTGTAAAAGCGAAAGTCGACGTAATTACAGTGGATTCGGCCCACGGGCATTCCAAGAATATAATAGAAGCCGTTAAAAGAATAAAGAGAAAATACCCTGAAGTCCAGGTCATTGCAGGCAACGTGGCAACCGGAGAGGCCGTAAGAGCATTGGCGGAAGCGGGAGCAGATGCCGTCAAAGTGGGGATCGGCCCCGGTTCGATATGCACGACGAGAGTGGTTGCCGGGATCGGCGTGCCCCAGATCACTGCAATCTATGACTGCAGTATTGAAGCCAGAAAACTGAATATACCCATTATAGGAGACGGCGGGATAAAATACAGCGGCGATATCCCCAAAGCTATTGCTGCAGGCGCCCATTCTGTCATGATCGGAAATCTTTTTGCAGGTACCGAAGAAAGTCCCGGAGAATCGGAGATTTACCAGGGAAGACGGTTCAAGGTTTACAGGGGTATGGGATCTCTTGGCGCAATGAATAAAGGAAGCAAAGACCGGTATTTCCAGGAAGGAACTACAAAACTGGTACCCGAAGGTGTGGAAGGACGGGTACCGTATAAAGGGCCTATTGCGGATACGATTTTCCAGCTGGTGGAAGGGCTTAAGCACGCCATGGGATATTGCGGGACAAGAACTATTGAAGAACTCAGGAATAATGGAAAGTTTATCCGGATAACCAGTGCAGGGCTCAAAGAAAGCCATCCTCATGATATCTATATAACAAAAGAAGCTCCAAACTATAGTGTGCAGCATTACTGAAGCTGGATCCAAAATAATTGTTATTATTGGTGCGGTTCTCAAGTATGATGTAGCAGGAATAAAATACCCTGGAGCAATGAAATAATGAACATAGGATTACTTCTGCCTGTAAGGAAAAAGTGGTGGAAGCCTGTAACGTTTAAGACATACCCCATAGAGATAGCGGATGATCTGAATCTGGTGGTATGTCTTTTGACTGTTAATGACAATGAGGTATCGCGCCTTCCAGGCGTCAGTAAAAGATTAAAGTTCAGACTGGATAGAATACTGGAAAATCAGAAGATCTGGCCGATTCTTGAACATCCTTTTTTTAACGGTCTGTATCAGGTTGACACGTCTGTATTTGGCAAAGCGGTTAAGGCTTTGGCGCTGCAATTGTTCCATGAAGTTATAAGTGCGATTAAAGGTTTGGGAACCTTAATTAATAAGGAAATACTTGTCACGGGTTCATCTGAATATCTTGAGCATGCTATTGAAATACTTATCACAAAAGTAAAAACGATTAATATACTTATACCTAAGGGAGTAAATGAGCCTGTTGAAGCAGAAAGAGCTTTTTTGGAAACAGGTATACCTGTTCATATAACAACAGATTACGATGTGGTGAAACGTACGGGAATATGGATAAAATTTCCCGATGAGAATGAATGGTTTGATGCGTTGTCCCGAAACATCAAAGGTATAATAGTAGACCTGGATTCATTGAAAATAATCGACACAAAAACGCGAAAAATTTTCAACATATGCGCAGAGTTTCCAGACAAGGTAAGAAGGAGGTTAGGACAACAGATATTAAATACATGGGAAAAAAATGTACTTGAAGGATTTATCCTGACGGTATGCGCAAAAGCGTGGAATATGAAGGAATCTGAGGTGTTTAAACGGCTTGGGATGAGGTTTTCTTTTATTTCTTGACATCGCAAAAACCGTAAACTATAATGTATCGTAATGTTAAATAATGTATTAACGGTTACCTGGGGCAACAGATTAATATAAAGGGGAGAAAAAAATGAGCAAAAAAGAAGTCCTTCTTACTTATGAAGGTCTTAAAAAATTAGAAGAAGAATTAGAGTATTTAAAAGGCGAAAAAAGAAAAGAAATAGCCGATAGAATAAAACAAGCACTGGCTTTCGGAGACATCTCAGAGAACTCGGAATACGATGAAGCAAAAAATGAACAGGCACAGAATGAAGTTCGGATCGCCCAATTGGAGAGTATGCTGAAAAACGCATCCATCATCGATGAAGAAGAAGTAGATACGAAGGTTGTAAGTTTAGGCGCCAGAGTGAAAATTATCGACGTTAAATCCAAAGATGAGTACGATTACCAAATCGTAGGCTCTGCAGAGGCTGATCCCACATCCAACAGGATATCCAACGAATCTCCGGTAGGCAGTGCGCTTCTGGGGCATAAAGCCGGAGATACCGTTGAAGTTGAAGTCCCCGGAGGCAAAATTAAGTACATGATAGCTGAAATTTACAAGTAATCAGGAGTATTAGTATTGTAAAGTATTAAAGCAATAAAGTAAAAAGGCAATAGTTCTTGTTTGTCTTATTAATTTGGGGTATAATTATGTTTCGATACCAAAACAGTTTACATAAAATAGTGTGAACTGTTTTCTTTTTAGTGTTTGGAGGTAAAAATGTCGGAAATTATTGAAAATATCAACGAACAACAGGATTTAAACGAAATCTTGCAGGTAAGACGCAATAAGCTTTATGAGCTGCAGAAGGCCGGAAAGGATCCGTTCCATATCGTTAAATATGATGTAACCCACAGAACCAGTCAAATTCTATCCGATTTTGAAGGATATGAGAATAAAAATGTGTCTCTTGCCGGCAGACTGATGAGCAAACGAGGCATGGGCAAATCCAGTTTCTGCGACCTTCAGGACAGGGACGGAAAGATACAGCTGTATGTAAGGATAAACGATATTGGCGAGGAAGCGTACGAGGAATTTAAGAAGCTTGATATCGGAGATATCGTAGGCGTTACCGGAAGGGTATTTAAAACCCGTATGGGTGAGATATCCATTCATGTTGAATCCTATACCCTCCTGGCAAAATCACTGAGGCCTCTCCCCGAGAAATTCCATGGTCTTAAGGATCCCGATGCCCGTTATCGCCAAAGATATCTTGATTTGATTGTAAATCCCGATGTTAAAGCCACTTTTATCCTGAGGAGCAAGATAATCGCAGCCATCAGAAGGTTCCTGGACAGCAGAGACTTTCTTGAGGTGGATACGCCGATTTTAAATACAATTCCCGGCGGCGCGGCTGCCCGTCCGTTCATTACCCATCATAACACTTTGGACATAGACATGTATTTAAGGATAGCTCCGGAGCTGTATTTGAAACGTCTTATCGTAGGAGGCCTGGAGCGGGTTTATGAATTGGGCCGCATGTTCCGCAACGAAGGAATGTCAATCAAACATAATCCTGAGTTTTCAATGATGGAGGTCTACCAGGCCTATACCGATTACCATGGTATGATGGAGCTGGCTGAGAGTTTGATTTCAACTGTCGCTCAGGAAGTTATGGGGACAACGAAAATACAATATCAAGGCCAGGAAATCGATTTGACGCCTCCGTGGACGAGGATTACAATGACTGAGGCGGTATTGAAATATACCGGCGTGAATTTTGATGAGATAAAAACCGACGAAGAGGCCAGGAGCGCAGCTAAGGCAAAAGGTATGGAAATAGAGGGTAACCCTGTAAAAGGCGAAGTTTTGAGTATGATGTTTGAAGAATTTGTCGAGCCGAATTTGATCCAGCCGACATTTGTGCTTGACTATCCCGTTGAGGTCTCGCCTCTGACTAAGCGCAAGCCGGACAAACCGGAATTAACAGAACGTTTTGAATTATTCATTACCGGACGCGAGTTCGGGAATGCTTATTCGGAGCTTAATGATCCGATAGATCAAAGGGAACGGTTTTTAGAACAGGTTAAAAAAAGGGAAGCCGGCGATGAGGAAGCCAACATGCTGGATGAAGATTTCCTGATAGCGCTGGAACACGGTCTTCCGCCTACCGGAGGTTTGGGGATTGGTATCGATCGCCTTATCATGCTTTTGACAGATTCCTTCTCCATCAAAGACGTTTTACTGTTCCCTACAATGAAGCCGAAGGATAAATAAGGTTAGTATAAACGGTCAGGATAACTGAAATTAACTATGTGATACATTCCCTGCCGCCGGGGATGACCATGGGCATATGTTCAGGGTTAACCGTTAAAGAGCGGCGACAGGGAGGAATAATATTTTAACGTTGTAATTCAGGAGTAAAAATGAACAACACTATAATTTTTGTTAATAAATTGTTAGAATGATACTGACCAGATCTTTCGGAGGTGTATTAAATGTTTGAGTTAAGCACTGAAATTAATGACGGTAAAAATGTTGTTATTTCAGTAAAAGGTGAAATCGATATCTACTCAGCGCCGGATTTCAAAGAAAGTCTTTATCAGTCAATCAACGATGTTCAACAAAATATAATCCTGGATTTCAGCGATTTGTCCTATATAGACAGTATGGGGTTGGGAATTTTAGTGGGGGCGTTAAAGCGTGTCCGGGAAAAAGACCGAAATATAACCATTAAGAACCCCAAAAGTACGGTCCGTAAATTATTTAGGATTACCGGTCTGGACAAGGCGTTCATCATTGAGGAGGGCTAAATAATGAGTACTATGGACACGATTTCCATGCTTATTCCACTGAAAGCGGAATATGTAAGCATTGCCCGTTTAACGGTTTCAGGAATTGCCAGCAGAATGGGGTTTGACATAGACACCATTGAAGATATAAAAGTTGCGCTGTCTGAGATATTGGGAAAGTTTATTGAAAAGAAGTCAGGTGCAGGGAGAGTAAATGTAGATTTTGAGTGTCTTGAAGATGGGATTTCAATAAAATTCAAAATTTCGGATCAGAGTATTCCCGAATTGTTCGACAACGATACCGATAAATTTGCCTTGGCTATTATAAGCTCTCTTATGGACGAGATAGAGATTGAAAAACAGGGAGATAACTCTATTACAATGGTAAAAAAGCTCGGAAAGGCAGTTTAAAATGAGCAAGAAGGCAGAGACAATAAGGACTGAAGAAATGTCCGAAAGAGAATTGTTTGAATTGTACTACGAAAACAGGGATGTTGAGATTCGTAATCAAATAGTATCAAAATTTATGTATCTTGCCGATATCATTTCAAAGAAATTTGCAAACCGCGGAGTAGATTGTGACGACATCTATCAGGTGGCATGTCTCGCTCTGATAAATGCTGTTGAAAGGTTCAACATTCACGAAGATGTTAAATTTGTCAGCTTTGCCACACCGACAATTATCGGAGAGATAAAGCGATACTTCAGAGATAAAGCTTCTGTTATTCGCATCCCAAGACGTATATATGAGGTATACCAAAAGGTCAATCAGGCAAAAGAATATCTGATGCAGCAATATAAAAGATCTCCCAGGATAGATGAAATAGCCGATTATCTCAAAATGAAGGAAGAAACCATACTTGAAATAATAGAATCATGGAATGTTTATAATATACAGTCCTTTGACCAGTCGGTCTTCGATGAAGACAATCTTGAACTGCACGAAACAGTAGGGGAAGAAGACGATACCTTTGAAAAGATAAATAACCGTGATTTTCTTAAAAAAGCCATGAATAATTTTAATGATACCGAAAAAGAATTCATAAAGCTTCGATTCTTTGACAATAAAACGCAAAAAGAAATCGCAAATCATTTCCACGTTTCACAGATGTACATATCCCGTTTGGAAAAAAAGACACTGGAAAAATTCAGAATGATTTTAAAGAAGTAAAACAGGGTATATATTTTATACAGAGATTAAATATGCTATGAGTTATATTTATTTTGCATGTGCATTTGGAGGTATTAATTATTATGCACATAGATCAAAGCCGGTACACGAAGATATATAGCAAAGATATTGCGACTGACGCTTACCTGGTATGCAATGAAATAAGAAAAATCCTGGATTTGCTTAAGGTGAAATTTTCGCTGGATTCAGATAAATGTTTTGATATTAAGGTTATTCTGGGCGAATTGATGCAAAACTCTATCAAGCACGGGAATGAATGTGATAAAAGCAAAACTATCAGCGTGGAAATATGGTTTAGGGATGACAGCAGGGTTCTCGGTATAACTGTAAAGGATCAGGGTTGCGGTTTTAAAGTACCCAAACCGAAGCAGCTCTCTATGAACAAAGTATTAAAATGTGATCCGCTCAATATGGACGAATCGGGCAGAGGATTGCTCATAGTTAATGAATTGTGTGACAGCATGAAATTCAACAGCGTGGGAAATGCCATTACCGTTATGAAACGGATTTAGCAAAATATGAGAAATATTGCCCGGTCTTTGACGGTTTTTGATACTTATGGCACATCAGGATGAATTTTGTCGCAGACCTCGGATGTAAAATCACTGCTTCGCTGAAAAGCAGACTGTGTGCTGATTTCAGCGTATCTTTACGAATTCGGAAGTGTAACAAAATCATATAATTTTAATACAAGATACTAAAGGTAAGGGAAGGACAAACTATCTTATTGTTCAAGAATCCTTTACTGTGGTATAATATATAGTATAATCAAACCTAAGTTTGATTAAAATGTCAATATATACCACATGATCAAGGATTATAAACAGGCACCCCCGTTAGTAATACCTTGCACGCTACCGAAAAAGGAGTTGATGCATACATGATGAAATGTTCAATATGTAAAGAAAATGTCGCAGTCGTGTTTATTACACGTGTAATAGATGGAAAAGCCGAGCCTATGGGTCTTTGCTTAAGCTGCGCCCAAAAACAGGGTCTGGCTCCCCTGCAGCAAATAATCGCCCAGTCAGGTATGACCCAGGAGGATCTTGAGAATTTGAACAACCAGATGTCAGATATTCTTGGGTCCATGAACATGGATGATTTCATACAGAATCTTCCGCAGGCAAATAATCCAAATTCGCCTGCAGATGATGATAACGACGGGAATTCCATGATTCGTTTTATTAATAATGCTTTTTCAAAATTCGGCCCGGCGGCTGATGGAGATAAGGAAAAGAATGCCCCTAAACAGACAAAGAACGTCGATCCAAGACCACAGGGCAGATCTCCCAGGAAAAATCTTAATACTTTTGGAACAAACCTTAATGAGAAAGCTATTTCAGGGCAAATTGACCGTATTATAGGCAGAGAAAAGGAAATCGAACGGGTAGTCCAGATCCTGAACCGCAGGACAAAGAATAACCCTGTTCTTGTGGGTGAGCCGGGCGTTGGTAAAACAGCCATAGCAGAGGGGCTGGCTCTGCGCATAGTGGAGAATAATGTACCGCCGAAGCTTTTGGATAAGGAGATTTACCTTCTTGACCTTGCCGCTATTGTAGCCGGAACACAGTTCAGAGGCCAATTTGAGGCCAGGATGAAAGCTATAATTGACGAAGCGAAAGCACAGAAAAATGTTATTTTAGTGATCGACGAGGTCCATAATATCGTGGGTGCCGGTGAAGCTGAAGGCGGAGCAATGAATGCGGCAAATATTCTCAAACCTGCGCTGGCAAGAGGCGATGTGCAGATTATTGGCGCTACTACCCTTGAGGACTACAGAAAGTATATTGAAAAGGATGCGGCTTTGGAAAGACGATTCCAGCCGGTAATGGTCAATGAGCCTACCATTGAAGAGAGTATAGAGATTCTTATGGGCTTAAGGCCATATTATGAAGACTTCCACCAGGTCCGTTATTCTGATGAAGTGATCGAAAATGCCGTAAAATTGTCTTCGCGGTATATCAGTGACAGGTTCCTGCCTGACAAAGCAATTGACGTTATAGATGAAGCGGGTTCCAGAGTGAATTTGAAAAACGTCAATTCCATTGAGTTGGAAAAGTGTAAAAATCAGCTCAAGAAAGTACAGGAGCTGAAGGAAAAGGCTGCAATAATGGACGACTATAAGAAAGCCGCCGACTATAAAGTAGAAGAATGCAGGCTTATGGAAAAGATCAAGGAACTTGAGAAAGATCTTGGAAATCTGGATGTTACGGTAGACGATATTGCTCATGTAGTAGAAAGCTGGACCGGGATACCTGTGCAGAGAATATCCGAAACCGAGGCATCCAAGCTGCTGAAGCTTGAGGAACGTCTGCATAAGAGAGTGGTAGGCCAGGATAAGGCTGTTTCCGCTTTAGCAAGAGCCATCAGGAGGACACGTTCTGGTTTTGCCAATAAGAAGAGACCTCCCAGCTTTATATTTGTGGGACCGACCGGAGTAGGCAAGACAGAGCTGGCCAAGGTCCTCACCTACGAACTTTTCGGCAGTGAAGATGCCATGATAAGGCTTGATATGTCAGAATACATGGAGAAACATACCGTTTCAAAGCTGATAGGCGCACCTCCCGGATATATAGGATATGATCAGGGTGGTCAGCTGACCGATAAAGTCCGGAGAAAGCCGTATTCGGTACTGCTTCTTGATGAAATAGAAAAGGCTCATCCCGATGTTTTCAATATGCTCCTTCAGATTATGGAGGACGGCCGACTGACGGACAGCACAGGAAGAACGGTCAGTTTTGAGAATACTATACTGATTATGACCTCAAATGCGGGAACCAGCCTTAAGGCAAACGGCATCGGTTTTAATAATGACGGGTACGAGGCTCTTGAGAAGAAGGTCAATAATGCGATACGGGAAATATTCAGACCAGAGTTTTTAAACAGGGTGGATGAGATAATAGTATTTGAACCTCTTACCCGTGAACAATTGGCCCAGATTCTTGACATTATGCTGGATCAAATCACGCAGGATGTCAAAGAAAAGGGAATGAGCATCTCGTTTGATGATAAGGCGAAAGAATTCCTGATTGAAAAAGGCTATGATGAGAAGTACGGTGCAAGGCCTTTAAGGAAAACAATACAGAGACATATTGAAGATGAGTTGTCAGAACTTTATTTGACCGGAAAAATTCATGAGGGAAGCAGCATTCAGGTCTCGGTTGAGGACGGAAAAATAACAATGATTGTTGTGGACCTGCCGATGTTGAAGCATGCCAATAAATTGCCAAAACTTCAATAATTCCTTATGTCATCATGGACGAAGCGCAGCATAGTCGCAGGATCTTCAACATCAACAAAAAAGATTCTTCACTGACGCTCAGAATAACAAGTGGAGTGTCAACCTGAGGGTCGCTTGGCGGAGCCGAAGGATCTGGTGTGTTAAGCTAATAAGTCTCTTTGATTCGTTCCTGTACTTATGAGAATAAAAACCCCGCAGTGATGAGAAAATAGACAATATATCATCATTGCGGGGTGTTTTTTATGGAAAAAACCGATTATGCAAGAAAAAGCAAATTTCCTTTTTTCGCAGTCATCATTGCTGCAGTGGTTGTTGCGGCGCTGGCGGCAGGAATTTACTTCCTTATTTCAGGCGAACGCAGAAAAGAGCCAAATAGAGGTACTTATGTAATCAGACAGACAGAGAGGTGCAGAAGCTTTGAAAAAACAACTCAGTAAGCACGAATATCAAAAACTGGTGGATGAAAAGGCTCCCGGATCTCGTTATATAAGGAATTTGTTTACGGCATTTATCACAGGCGGGGCAATTTGTGCTGTCGGACAAGCTATAATGATGATTTTTAAAAATTTTGGTGCGGATAAGGAGACAACCGCATCGGCCACCAGTATAATAATGATTTTTATCGGTGCATTTTTGACCGGTATTAATATCTATGACGAGATAGGAAAGTTCGGAGGCGCAGGTGCATCGGTGCCCATTACAGGCTTTTCGAATTCTATTGTTTCTCCGGCCATGGAGTTTAAAAAGGAAGGGCATGTTATGGGTGTCGGAGCAAAAATGTTTCTTATCGCAGGTCCGGTGCTGGTATACGGAATTTTTGCGTCAGTTGTCGCAGGGCTGCTCTATTTTATCTGGAAGCAGGTGATGTAGATGGCAAAAAGATTAGGTTCTCAAACAATAGTTTTGGACAAACAACCTGTTATCCTGAGCGGTGCCGGGATAGTAGGGAAGAAGGAAGGCGATGGACCTCTGGCAAGGTATTTTGATGATGTGGTGGATGATGAGTACGCGGGGGAAAAGACATTTGAGGCTGCGGAATCCCGCATATTGAGAGATACTTACATTAAAGCACTTGAAAAGAGCGGAAAGTCAGCGAAGGATATAAATATAATTCTGTCGGGAGATCTTTTGAACCAGTGTACCGCAGCCAGCTATGCCTTCAGAGACGTGGATATACCATACCTTGGGCTGTTCGGCGCATGTTCAACCATGAGTGAGTCTCTTGTCATAGCTGCCATGATGATAGACAGCGGCTCTGTTGATTATGTGGTATGCGCTGCCTCCAGCCATTTCTGCTCTGCCGAAAGGCAGTTCAGATATCCTCTGGAATACGGATCTCAAAGAACTCCTACCGCGCAATGGACAGTCACCGGCGCGGGAGCTGTGATATTGGGCAAAGAAGGCCAGGGACCCAGAATAACATGCATCACTCCCGGCAAGATAATAGACGAAGGTATCAAAGATTCTAATAATATGGGCGCGGCCATGGCTCCTGCAGCCTGTGATACAATAAGGAACCATCTTATTGATACCGGACGAAGCGTTGATGATTTTGATATGATCCTGACCGGGGATTTAGGCAAGTTTGGCAGCACCATGCTGAGGGATCTGTTAAAAAGAAGCAATATTGATTTAAAAGATAAACATAAGGATTGCGGTCTGCTTATTTTTGACATTGAAAAGCAGGGGGTGGATTGCGGAGGAAGCGGCTGCGGCTGCAGCGCAGTGGTTTTGTCAACATATATTTTGAATCTGTTTATGCAGGGAACAATAAAACGGTTGCTTTTCGTTGCAACAGGAGCATTGTTAAGCCCCACGAGGATCCAGCAGGGTGAAACCATACCCGGTATTGCCCATGCTGTATTAATTGAAGCGTAAGATATGGAGGAAATCATATGAGTGATATTCTGAGAGCCTTTCTGTTGGGTGGGTGCATATGCATAATAGGACAGATACTGATAGATTTTACAAAAATAACACCTGCCAGGATTATGGTGATTTTTGTGGTTACGGGAGTCGTTTTAGGAATCTTCGGCCTTTATCAGCCATTGATTGACTGGGGAGGAGCAGGGGCTACGGTTCCTCTTTTGGGGTTCGGAAATGTTTTGGCAAAAGGTGTAATGAAAGAAGTAGATGAGACAGGCCTGTTGGGGGTATTTACCGGAGGAGTAAAGGCAGGTGCTGCAGGTATCACGGCAGCTATAACTTTCGGCTATATTATGGCCATTATTTCTAAACCAAAGATTAAGAGATAACGTCTAATATAATACAAATTCTTCATCCGTTGAAAGAAGAAATATATGCTATCCCTGAATTTATGGTATAATATCTAAGATATATTTTGAATTGAACTCAAGGCCGGCGCCTTGAGGTTTTGTCTGTCATAAAACAATATTGTACCCGAAGGAGAAAAAAGATGGCAAGAACATCAAAAAAGCACAGAAGAAATAACATGCTGATTGTAACGGCTGCAATACTGTCTTTAATGATAATGGCAGTGGTATTCGCTATTCTTTCGATGAAAAATCCAAATACTCCACCTGCAAATACAGGAAGTCCGTCTCCGATTGCTTCGGCTACAGGAACTCCTGCTGATACGCAGACTCCTATGCCGGGCCAGGACAGTACTCCTGCTCCAACGCCGACTCCTACACCAACTCCTACACCTACTCCGATACCTGAGCCCACTCCCATAAACGGGATAACGCCTTATCCGGAGATCAAGGAGGACAGGCGCAGCACCAGCACAAAGACGTTGCCGCCTATCAAAGCGTTGTATCTCAATTCAACATCAGTCAGAAATAATCTGGACCACTACATTGATTTGGCCAACAGGACTGAGATCAATGCTTATGTAATCGATATAAAAAATGATGCAGGAATGCTAATGTATGATTCCAATATTGATGTTGTAAATAAGGCAAAGGCTGACACCCCGGGTTTCGATATCAGGACGGTAACCAAAAAGCTCCATGACAACGGTATTTATGTAATAGCGCGCATGGTTACATTCAAGGATTCCACCATGACCACATATAATCCTGATCTCGCGATAAAAAAAGAAAACGGAGAGGTCTGGGAATCAGGCACCAAGTGGCTGGACCCGACCAAGAAGGCAAGTTGGGATTATATTTTGAGTATTGCCCAGGAGGCCGTTAATTTCGGGTTCGATGAAATTCAGTTCGACTATATCCGTTTTCCTGAAACCAGCCTGTATACTTATAAAATGGACTTTGCTCCGGGACAGAGCCGTTCGGGAGCTATTGAGAATTTCATACGGTATATGAGACTGAATCTGCCGCCGGAGACAGTTCTTTCGGCAGATATTTTCGGCATGCCGATGATCGCGACGAAGGATTACGGAGAAATCGGACAAACCCTTGAAACTATCGGGAAAAGCCTTGACTACATTTGCCCGATGATATACCCTTCGCATTATGCCAATGCCGCTCCAAAGGGATCCATGGCCAATGGCGTCGGGCAAACGATAAACGGAATAAAATTCACTCATCCTGACCTAAAACCATACGAAGTTGTATATAATACTCTTATAGTAGGAAAAAATCGTATCGAGAAAGTTCCGGGATATAATTTGAATGTCCGGGCTTATATTCAGGGCTTTACGCTTGATACGCTGCCTTCTGGCTATTGGCAGAATTACGGCGTCGAGGAATACCAGGCCCAGATGAAGGCTGTTTATGATGCCGGCTATGATGAGTGGATATTCTGGAATGCCCGCAATACATATGTCGAAGAAGCATTTAAACCTGAATAGGCAAGGGGATTTTCTCATGACCGGAGGTAAAAAATGAATCTGTTTCAAGCTGTAATCTTGGGTATAGTGCAGGGTCTGACAGAGTTTCTGCCCATTAGCAGTTCTGGACACCTGGTTTTGTTTCAGAATCTGTTGGGGGTTGATATTACAACCCCCCAGTCTCAGTCGATGATAGTATCATTTTATGTTGCCCTTCATGTGGGCACTTTATTTGCGGTAATTTTCTTCTTCAGGAAGAAAATTGCCGGGATCATTCGTCACCCTTTTTCCAAACTGCCCGTGCAAACCGTAGTTGCGACCATACCGGCGATTATCGTTAATTTTCTGCTCGGGGACTTTATCGAAAGTACATATTTAAGCACTGTCCTGTTGGGACCCGGTTTTCTGTTTACCGGTGCGGCACTTCTGATTTCACAAAAAATGGCCGATGGTAATAAAGGTTTGGAGGAACTTAAAACCAGCGATTCTCTTTTAATCGGTCTGGCTCAGAGTATTGCGTTATTGCCTGCCGTTTCCCGTTCCGGAATGACTATTACTTCCTCTTTGATTTTAGGCTTACAAAGAAGCTTTGCCGCTGATTTTTCTTTCCTGATGTCCATACCTCCCATTCTTGGAGGTGCGCTTCTGGATGCGATTGATATCATGAAAGATCCTTCGGTATCTTTTGAATCCATAAGCCTGGTTAATTTTCTTGCAGGCATGGTGGCGGCAGGGATTACCGGATTTATTGCAATAAAGCTTATGATGAACGTTATAAAGAACATGAAACTGAAATATTTTGCCTATTATGTATTCACCTTGGGAACTTTGATAATAATAGGACAGTTATTTTTCAAAGAGAGCATACAAAGGCTTTTTTGATATGACGAAAGGATTCTGACAACGTGAACAGTGAGATGAAAAACATTATTATATTAGGGATAGAAACAAGCTGTGATGAAACGTCTGCCGCCGTAGTGGCTAACGGTCGTGAAGTATTGTCAAATATCATAGCGTCCCAGGTAAATTTACATGCCGAATACGGGGGAGTAGTTCCCGAAATAGCTTCCAGAAAACATGTGGAGCTTATTCTGCCTGTTATAGATTCGGCACTGAAGGAAGCTAAGCTTGATTTAGAGGATGTTGACGCAGTTGCAGTTACCTATGGGCCGGGGCTGGTAGGCGCACTGCTGGTAGGCGTAACCGCGGCAAAAGCAATCGCAGCTGCGCTTGATAAGCCTCTTATCAAGGTTCACCATATCGAAGGGCATATAGCCGCAAATTATATAAGTCATCCCGGTTTGGAACCGCCCTATATCAGCCTGGTGGCTTCGGGCGGGCACAGTCATATAGTTCATGTTAAGGACTATCTTGATTTTGAAGTTCTTGGAATGACCAGGGATGACGCGGCAGGTGAGGTCTTTGATAAAATCGCCCGAGTACTGGGCTTAGGATATCCGGGGGGACCTGTCATTGACAAACAGGCAAAGCTGGGAAATCCGAAAGCGATTCATTTCCCAAGAGTCAATTTTCATGATGGCTCATATGATTTTTCTTTCTCAGGTTTGAAAACCGCCGTTATCAATTATGTAAACACCGCCCGTCAAAAGGGGGAGGAGCTCAATATCCCCGATATATGCGCATCATTTCAGCAGGCTGTGGTGGATGTTCTGGTGGATCATACATTAAAAGCAGCCGAAAACCTGGGTGTAAAAAGAATAGTCCTTGCAGGCGGCGTTGCATCAAATTCTCTTCTTAGAGAAACACTTCAAAGAAGGGCAAAGAAGGCAGGCATGGAGGCGCTTTTTCCAGCTCCGATATTGTGTACCGATAATGCCGCGATGATTGCCGCAGCCGGGTATTATTCCTTCTTAAAAAGCGAGTTTGCGGATCTGACTTTAAATGCCGTACCATATCTTGCAATAGGAGATGGGCATAAATAACCATTTTTCACATAATGTTACCTATATTTGTAAAATCAGGAGCCACGAAGGATCTTTTATGTCAACATAAGGATCCTTCTTTGTATTTTGAATACAAAATACATAAACCCGGGGATTTTTCTTCACTTTCACGAGACAGTATAGAATGCCTGAAAGCCGCTGAATAAGCGCTATTTCAAGTATTACAAAAAGTTACATCACTTGAAATTTGTAATTAAAAAATAAATTATTACCTGTGAATTAGTTAGCTTTTTTGTCTGTGGAGACTGTGGAAATATTCATAAAAACAGCTTATATTGCCCACTTTATCTGTGGATAACCTTGTGGATATTGTGGATAAGGCTGTTAAATGTCCCCAATGGCTTTATACATTTCATAAGTATTGAGAACTTTTTTCACATAATTCTGCGTTTGTGCATATGGAGGGATGCCTCCATATTCTCTTACAGCATTAGGACCTGCGTTATAAGCCGCCAGGGCAAGTTTCAAATCGTCGTCAAAGGCTTTTAATTGATAATAAAGGTATTGGGTACCCCCAAGTATATTCTGTTCAATATTATAGGCATCGCTAATGCCAAGACCTGCAGCGGTTTCCGGCATTAACTGCATAAGCCCCATGGCGCCGGATGTTGAGAGCGCGAATGGCTGAAATCCCGATTCTTCTTTTATGACAGCGCGAATCAGTTTAGGATCAAGACCGAATTGTTTTGCATATGTATTGATAGCCGCATCTATCCTGGGCATAAGTTCATTAATCTGAGTTTGTGAAAGACGTGGATAAACCGATTCATAGGAACCGGAAACCAAAGGAAACCTGGTTTTGGTAATGCCGACCGTTGAAGGCTCAATATAGGCAACCGGCGCTGCCGGTTCCGCCGATGCGGCGGCCGAATCATAAGCAGCCGAAGCATTGCTGAGTTCCTGGGCAAAGTCCGTGGAACTGCCTGAAGGGATATTCATTTTTACAGGCAATCGGCTCTGGATCTCCGCTATTTTTTGCTTCAATAAAGAAGTGATATTGGGCAAATCAGGTATATTCATTTGATTCCACCTTTCCTGATAATTATATCGGAACCATTGATCATTTTATAGAGTCTTTTTTATCATTCTGTCCACCCATTGGTCATCCTGCGCTCCACATGTAATATTTTGAGTTACTCCCATTTGTCATCCTGCGTACCTAATTACATTCCAAGTCTTCCATTCTGACATCCTGTTTCCCCATTTATCTTTTTTATTTTCATCTTTTGTCATTCTACCCCTCTTTTTTAATTCTTAGTTCCCCTTCTGTAAATTCTGAGCATCTGCGAAGAATCTTTGTATTGACGTTTAAGATCCTTCGACTCTGCTTCGCGACCCTCAGGATGACATCCCTCTGTCAATTCTGAGAGTAAGCGAGGGATCTTGTTTTTATGTGTAAAATCCTCGATGTGCGCGCAAAATAACATAATAATGATTCAATAATTCGTTCCATGGGAAATTCGTCCGTTTGAATTTAATTTGCAGTTTCAGAGAATAATTGAAATGTATAAGATGAAAAAACGTCTTATACATAGCATAAGTTGGATGGTGATCGAATGAAGATTAAAAATAGCAATATTTTTTCTGTTATAAGAAAAACAGGATCAGTAATAAATTTTTTAACTGCAGCCACACGTTTTCTTTTTGTGGTCCTGATCATATGCATAATATACGGAGGCGCGACTCAGAAGCAAATATCTAACAATATTGTTAGACTTCATATCGTAGCCAACAGCGACTCAGCCATGGACCAGGAATTGAAACTTAAGGTCAGGGACGCCATTTTGGAGCATATGCATGAAAAATATCCCGACGGAGCTACCCGGGAGGAGGCCGCAGCTTACCTGAAAGCCAGCCTGCCGTTAATCAAAGAGATCGCTGCAGGTGTATTAAAAGAAAACGGTTCAGATATCGAGGTAAATGCGCGGTATGGTGTCTATTCATTTCCGACAAAGGAGTATGAAGGACTGGTTCTTCCTGCCGGAATGTATGAAGCTGTCAGGGTTGAACTAGGTTCTGCCAAAGGACAGAATTGGTGGTGTATAATGTTCCCGCCTCTTTGCGTTGCTGACGCCAACAGCCTTAAAATGGATGAAAAGGCCATGAATCAGCTCAGAGAGGGCCTGGGTGACAATAATTACCGGCTTATAACCGACATGGCCGAAAAAAGTAATACGCCTGTAAAAATCAAATTCCGTATCGTTGAGATTGTGGAAAACTCAAAAATCCGGATTGCGGAGATTATAAACAATCTTTTTTAAGATATAAATGGTATAATTAATAGAGCTTCATAAAACGCACCCAGTGATTGGAGGATTCTGTTTTTGGGCATTGAAATACTCTATGAGGATAATCATTTGCTTGTTGCGGTAAAGCCGCCGAATATACCTGTCCAGGGCGATATAACCGGAGCGCCGGACCTTTTGACCCTGTTGAAGGAAGATATTAAAAACCGATACAATAAGCCCGGAAACGTTTTTCTCGGGCTGGTACATAGACTGGACAGACCGGTAGGGGGTGTGATGGTCTTCGCCAGGACTTCCAAGGCCGCCTCAAGGCTTTCCGAACAAATTAGAAACCACCGGATGGAGAAAATATACCTTTGTGTGGTACAAGGCTGTCCGGAGCCTTTGAAGGGGCGTCTCACCGATACCCTCCTGAAAGATAAGGAAAATAATGTTGTCAGTGTGGTAGAGGAAGGGACCCCCGGAGCAAAAAAGGCAATATTGGATTATGAAGTGTTAAAGACCTTTCAGGGATTAAGTTTGGTAAGAGTCAGTTTAGTAACCGGGAGAAGCCACCAGATCAGAGTCCAAATGTCCAATAACAAAACACCGCTGGCAGGCGACAATAAATACGGATATCAGGGGGATACGAGGCATGATTTGGCGCTGTGGTCCCACCAAGTTGGAATAAACCATCCTACGACAAAAGAGAGGATGCTGTTTACATCCTCTCCGCCGGGTAAATATCCATGGAATCTTTTTATTTAACCGGAAATACTATTTTAGTCAGAAGCTCGCTGTCAGGAACTTCGCCGGGTGTATTGAAATAGTATTCATATGCCGCACCCGTCGGAGTTAACCCTTTTTCGTCCATCCATGCACTGATGGCATCATATGCCGATGATATTTCCGAATATGGGCCTTTGTACATGCCTTCCGCGTATTTGCCCTCAGGTATAATGCCGGCTTTGATTTCGCCCCGTCCTTCCATTGGTTTGGACACGGGAAATCCCATTTCAACGTCAAGATTCTCCATATCCATGTTGTAATAAGCCGTAAACGGAGCTCCCGCCGGTTGTTCTCCCAATTCCTGAAGGTACATGGCAATCATCCCGTATGCCTTGCCGATTTCTTCAGGGAGCCTGGAAATTGAAGTTATTTTACGGATTGATAAAACAGGTTGCGATGCCTGTTGCTTTAATGTAATCTGATAAACCATTTTTATGGCCTCCTTAAGTTTTTTCTTAAGTATATCAGCCAATATTTGACACCTGCATGTCATGGTTCTTCGGATGAGTATTTTTTATATATCATTTTTGATAAGTCAGCTATTACTTGACGTAAATAGGGAGGACTGACGACTTCAACTCCGGTCCCGAAACTTAGAATGAAGCCGTAAAGCCAGTATCCGTCAGGCATTTCCGTTTTTAAAAGGAGTCTTCCGTCACTCTGCTTTTCCAGGTTATCGCCGAATAACTCAAAGGCAACATTTTCAACTTCTTTTTCAAACAGAAGCTGTAAACTGACTGTCCTGCCTGATTGTTTCCAATCAGTGTCGAAGTTTGGAAGGCTGTCCTTCGTTTCCCTTGCTTCGAATTTCTGTTCAAGAACCGTAAGCTCTCTCATCCTTGATAGCTTAAAAAGTCTGAAATCCTGCCTCATTTGGCACCAGGCATGCAAATACCAGTTTTGGCCCTTAAGGATTAGAGAGTATGGCTCAACGATACGAAAAGTTTTATTGGCATTAAAGTCTATATAATTGAATTGTATAAGGTTATGATGTTCGATGGCTTTCTTAATGACCGAAACGCTTTCTCTGAGCGATTTGGTCGATCCCCATGGGAAGAAATCTATTATAAGCTGTTTAATCTTTGAATCAATACTATCCAATTGCTTTTCGGGGATCAAGTTCCTGATTTTTTCCATAATAATATCATACCTTGTATCAGGTATTGTGGCGGATATTCCCTTTAAAGCAGAAACAACAGCGGACATTTCATCTTCGGTAAGGACGCTTTTATCAAGACGGTAACCTTCCGCTATGGAGATCCCTCCGTTTGAACCCTGGTATGTTACTATGGGTATGCCGGCAAGATTTATAGCTTCTATGTCCCTGTAAATCGTTCTTACCGAAACCTCAAACAATTGGGCCAGTTCTTTAGCCTGTACTTTTCCTTTTCTTAACAGCAGCACGATAATTGATACAAGCCTGTCCAACTTCATAAAAGAGCACCCCGCCAATAGAATTGCACATATTTTACCATATGGGAATGTATAAACAAAGAGGAGGAAAGATTGTTAGCTTTAATTTTTCATGACAACACTATTATTCTCAAAAATGAACTCCTATAATTTTTAATGCAAAACCCTAAAAGCATTCAGCCTCTAGGGTTTTGTTGGTTGAGGAAGGATTAACTATAATACTGTCATTATTGCAACCTTAAATGTGATGTCGCCCTGCTATGTATTGTTTTCTGCTCAGACCGGCAAAGTTTACGGTTTTATAACTATCTTTGTCTCTTTTATGGTCACGATGCTGGACTTAACTAATGAGCCCTGGGCAATCGTACCTTCCGCTGTATACTCTCCGGGGCTTGAAACTCTTGCGTAGTAAACCAAAGGCATTGGCGGATGCTTTTCATCGTACCTGCCGACTACAAAGGTAACCTTCTGGCCGTCAAACTGTCGGTACCAGCAGCCCAATGTATCTCTTACACCATAGTTCCATGGATTATCCAGGGGCTTTAATCCTGCCGGTGCGTAATCGCTGATCTCGTAGGTATTGTCTATTGCAGTCTTGTCAATGGCATAGGTGATTTCCACCTTTACCAGGTCATTGGCTTTGAAGGTCGTTTTTTCCTCACCGGTTGCAGCGTCATAGTATTTGCGGGTCAGGGTAATGCCTGAATCATACTGGACGTTTTCTGTGAAAGAGTCGGTAAAGAGCGACAGTACAGATACATCACCGGTAACCTTTGTAATTTGCATGGTGTTAATGTTGACCGAAGGAATCTTGACGATTTCGCAGTAACCGTCAGAAAGCTCAACATTATACGTTTTTCCGCCCATGGTATATGAGAAGGATGCCTTTGTATCAGAAAGAGAATTGATCATTTCAGCCAGGCACAAAACTTTTTCAACTCCGACATACTGGGTCTTTGAATAGTTGTTCTGAACGTATGCAAATAGCCTGGAAGCGTCGGGGCTGCCTATCCTTGCGGCGTAAGCGGCTGCCAGTGCGGTTTGCCTGTATGATGTATCGGTGTTGTTTTTCTTTATCTTTACCCGGATATACGGATCCTTTCGCTCAAGTTCGGAAGCGACCCGCTTCATATAGATCTCGTTTGCCTTTTCAAGATCGCCGAGCGCTTCATATGCCATACCCAAATAGATGTATTCGTCAAGGCTTAAGTTTTCCACCTGTGCCGCCCTGTTAAGATCCAGCAGTACCGGCTCTCCCAGTTCGGCCAGCGCGAACAGAGCGGCTGCCTGAACGGCTTTTTCGGTCATTACTGCATTATAGAAGTACATCTTTAATGGCTCGGTATCGGTTACTTCCTTCAATAACGGGGTTATAAGAGCCGTAAAGTTCATGTCGCTTCCGGCGTAAGGAAGTATTCCGTAGCCGCCGTCATCATTTCTGTATTCGGCGGGATTCACCTCGATTTGCTCTATATAGTATGCGTCGTTCTTTATCAATTCCTTCAGAAGCGACCTTGCATAATTTGATACAAGCTTTTGATCGAGCCTCTTTCCATATTCCCATGCAAGACTGTGGAGAGCGTTGATAAGGCTTCCTCTTCCGGAGTCGGTAAAAATCAATGTGGTAATTCCGCTCTTGCCGCCCGTCAGCTTCATACCTGCTGTCGCTTTAGTCTGCTTTACAGTCTCAATGGTCCTGTAAGAATTATGGACGGTGATTGTGCGGCTCAATGCGTCAGCCTTGCCTGATTCGGACCTGGCGGCCATTACTATGGTATAGGTTCCTTCCGTAAGAGCCGGCAGAGGAAGATTGACCCTTTCAAATGCCTTTGCCTGGGCAGTCTGCTTATAATTGGGCAGTTCCTTTATGGTAAGCTCAAAAGTTACCTTTTCATTATCGTCAAGTCCGTCCCCGTAGGCTGTCAAACCTACATATGGCTTATCTCCTGCGAGATAATCCAGGCTTAATGCGTCGTTTATGAAGAAGGGCATTGTAACCTTGGCAGACTGTATCTCTGAGCCTGCGTATAGATCAGAAGACACGGCGGCTGCTGCCAGACTGAAGGATGTAATATTATCAGGCAGTTTGAAGGTATAGGAGCCAAGTCCGTTAGGACTTAACGTTATTGTCTTGAATAATGCAGTATCCTTAAACTCTGAGCGTACTGAAACACTGCTTCCGCTATCCATGTCGGCAGGTGACTGGGGTGCTGCTGAAGGTGCCGGTACAGGCATATCAGCTGTTTTTGCCATCTCTGTAGCTGTGTAATTGGCACCATTGGCCAGTCTTATCGGATCCCCCTCATCCCTGTTGCTTGTCGATCGGACTATTCCGTCGCCGATCCAACTGTAAAGCTGTGCCAGAGGATCTATATACTGACCGGAAAGCTTTAATAATGCTTCATCAACCAATGAAATATTGACTTTTGCAGGCACGGGCTTTCCGTTAATATCGGTAGCCTCTATGATGATTGTCATATTGTCTCCGGGTCTGTAAGCATCCTTGTCGGTCTGGATCTTGAGATTGATTTTCTTCTCGGTACTGTCATATATTATGGATGTGCTGGTTCTTATATATGATTTTCCGTTAAAGGCTATCCCGTACAGGTAGAAGTTGGGGGCATAGTCTTCAGGGAAGGACATGCTTAAAGCGGTCTTATCGGTTACCTGATAATTCTGAATGCCGTTCCTTGCTTCTACAAAAAGTGTCGGCATATCCTTCAAAGGCTCTTCTTTATTGTTTTTTATTTGGGCATTGATTGTATCGCCGGCTTTATATGCCTTTTTATCAACCTCAAGCATAAAGTATTCATAATCGGAAGGATATCCTCTGTAACCGGTACTGTTGTATATCCAAATATTATTTTGTACAGTCCGGTTATTGCCGTCCCGGGTCGTGATTTCGGCAATGTAATAACCTTCATCGCCTGATTTGACTGAAAATTCATAGCGGGCTGTTCCGTTGCCGTTAGTCATCAAAGTTGCCGAGCCTGCCGGGGTTTTCTTCTCACGGTATTCATAAGTTTTTCTGACAACTTTGTTGATTGCATCGTACTCCTCGCCGGTCTCGATCTTTTCCCATGTTAAATGAACCAGGTTCAGTGTGAGTCTCTGTCCCGCAACTGCCTTGCCTATAAAATTGTCGTTGGTATAGTCATCATCGTTTAAGGTATCCAGGACAACCTTGTTGACAGTAAGTTCTATAGACCCTTTATTGTTTTTGATCTCGCCTTTTGACTGAACATATATATCGTTGGCAAATACTCTGAAACTATAGTATTCGGAAATATCTCCGGTTTCAGGGAAATGAGCGCTGACATTTATGTCGGCATAAGTTTCCCCCTGCATATTTTCATAATACTTTGGCGTGTATTTAATCTCCAGTATACCGTTTTTATCGGTAACACCGTTTCCGTCATCATAGCCGTTATAGTGGTTGATGTAATAATTTAAAGGAACGTTTGAAACGGGAGTACCGTCAAAGAAGGAGGCTTTTATGGTAAAGGTGATGTCCTCGCCTACGAATAAGGCTTTTTTATCAGAGGTTATTTCAAGCTTGTAATGCGGCTTTATATAGTTTTCAACCCTGAAATAGCTGCTTGAAAGTATCTTGTCGCCGTCCTTGACGGTAATGGTATATGAGCCGGGATCCAACTGCGGGAGTTTTAAGCTTCCCTCGAAAAATCCGCCGTCAGTTTTCAGTTTCAGTGTTTCCAGGGGATTGGACAGGAATGGGAAGAACCACGACATAATTCCCGATCTCATAGGATAGTAGTAACCGCCGCTGGCAAGTTCAACGGTGATTTCTTCAGGGTATGTATTATCAATACGGCTCTTTACAAAGCCCCAGAACTCCACCGTGTCACTGGGTTTGTAAAGGGTACGGTCGGTCTGGATATAACGCCAGTTAAGGCTTGCGGTATCAGTATAGGTATCATAATAAGGATAACCGGCATTGATGATGCCTACTTTTCCATCGGTGGTAGTTACCCTGTATAATTTCAGGGTTGTACCTTTATCATCTTTATTGTCTTTATAGTTTGGAACCTTTACCAGTCCTGATGAATCAGACAAAAACCCTTTGCCCAGCTCAAAATCAAAAATTTCGGCGCCTTTAACCGGGGCCTTTGTCACTAAATCATTCAGCCAGAAGAGAGTATGGTCTTTATCGGAAATAGAGTATGCGGCTATGTCCGATATTTGCAAAAATGCCTGTGCAGAGAGGTCTTCGGTTGATAACTCCACCAGATAATATCCACGCTCCAGTGTCTTGGGGAACATCATATATTTCTGCTGCCATCTCTGAAGATTAAAGCTCTGCTTGAATTGCAGCACATGCTCAAGCCCGGATGTATCGATCCTGCTTTTGCTTGAAGCATAATAAGCCCAATAAGGCGTTTCCTCCTTCTTCCTTATCGCCTTGATAAAATCGTCAAGGGTATCAAAACGGTAAAGATCAAGGGTGACATCAGCATAATCGATTCTTTCTCTGAGATATAAATCAAAACCGACGGCAGGAGTTTCTGTCGTACCGAATTCCATCCAACTTGAGTTTATATAAAGAGTTCCCTTGTATGGATCGGCGGTTACTTTTTCGTCGGGAGCAGTCTCAAACGAGAAGGTATAGTCTTCAGCCAGGGAAACCGTTTTATCGGCTGCGGTCAGGCCTTTTTTCACAGTAACAGTGTAAATGGTTCCCGGTTTAAGTTCCTTCGGGATAAAGACGGTTGTATATCCATTGGTCTCAAAGCGTCCGTCAGCCTTGGGGGTAATTTCAAAATAGTCAGAGATGTTCTCAACATCGGGATAGGAGAAATAAAGTTCAATGCCCGTATCTGCCGGGACATTGGAAGACATGTCGGCAGGAAGACTGCCGAGAACCATAAAGTCCCGCTTTGTCTGGAACGCAAAGCTGACTGTATCGCCGTCTTTAGTTTTAACATCAATAAAATATACCTTGTTCTGTTCCAACGGTTCGGTCGGCTTCAAAATAAATTTACCGTCAGCGGCAGGTTCGATGGTAAACATCTCACCGCTTCGAATAGACACGTTTTCTTGTATATAGTCTATACTTAGCTCAGATTGGGAGCTTATTATAAAGCCGCTGTCAGGCAAGACTCCTGAAGCATCCTCTTTTTCAGGAACAATTGAAAAACCGCTTTTGTAAGTATCGGCGGAAACCTTTGTTATGGGCGAAAGCGGGTTAGCGAACCACATTACCGAAACGCAAAGGACAAAAATCAGGATAATAGCCGTAATTCTCTTCCACATAATATATACCTCCTCTTATTATCAGAAAAAGAGTATTCACATTATTAGACGCGACAGGACGTGAATGGTTTGTTATTCCACATAATTTATTATATAAGATTTATATAGAATACCGGTATGATTTATATAAAATACTGGACAAATTTTTCACAGAGTATTACATTTAAAAAAAAACATAATTGCGAGGTTAGCTTATGATTATCGGTGTACCAAAGGAGATAAAAAACAATGAATTCAGGGTGGGGCTTACCCCTGCCGGAGTTTTAGCTTTGAAAAAAGCGAACCATGAGGTTCTTATTGAAAAGGACGCAGGTGTCGGAAGCGGTATCAGCGATGAATCGTACATAAATGCCGGTGCAAGAATAATTGAATCTTCCGCGGATATTTATCAGGAAGCAGATTTGATAGTAAAGGTAAAAGAGCCGGTGGAAGAAGAATATGATCTATTAAAGCCTGGCTTGGCTATTTTTACTTATTTGCATCTTGCTCCGAATGTGAAACTGACTAAAATACTTCTGGAAAAAGAAATCACAGGAATCGCCTATGAGACCGTACAGCTGCAGAACGGTTATCTTCCGTTGCTTGCCCCCATGAGCGAAGTCGCAGGACGCATGTCTGTTCAAATCGGGGCGAATCTGCTGCAAAAAAATAACGGTGGCCTTGGGACCTTGCTTGGAGGTGTGCCGGGAGTTCCGGGAGCCAATGTGGTAATTGTAGGAGGCGGCATTGTTGGAGCTAATGCAGCCAGAATGGCGGCAGGTTTGGGAGCCCATGTGGTAGTTCTGGATGTTCGGAAAGACAGGCTGAATTACATTGATGAAACCTTTGCAGGCCGGGTTTCCACCATGTACAGCAACGAATATAATCTGAGTAAGGTTCTGAAAAGGGCAGACCTCGTAATAAGCACGGTATTGATACCAGGAGGCCGTGCGCCGAAAGTTATCACCGAAGAAATGGTTAAATCCATGAAGCCGGGATCTGTGATTGTAGATGTGGCTATCGATCAGGGCGGCTCGGTAGAAACGATCCCACATGCCACTACACATGAGGATCCGGTTATTATAAGGCACGGAGTGATACATTATGCCGTTGCAAATATCCCCGGCGCCGTACCTAAAACATCTACCTATGCTCTTACCGGCATGACGTTGCCATATATCCTGGAGATGGCCAATTTGGGTATAAGAGAGGCTATGATGAAGGATTACGCGCTGCTAATGGGCCTTAACACATATAAAGGGCATATTACATGCCACGGTGTTGCCGAAGCCCAGGGACTTACCTATACACTCCCTCAGGAGATTTTATAAGCAAAGATAAGTACTGTGGAATAATTAATACTGATATATCGATTTAAAGAGGTACAGAGGGGCTGTCCAAAACCGGATAGCCTCTTGTTGATCTATTGCTGTGTCAGTTATGTTGCTCATGATAATATTTGGGTATGATATTATGCAGCCGAAGACTATCATCAAAAATACCTGGATAAAAACCCAAACGGATATTGCCATATAGACAGAAACAAATTCGAGCAGGCTATGCAGGCGAAGGAGGATTAGTATGAAATATAAAGTGGTTCACTTGTCTATGCCCTGTGTCCTGACTTACGGTTATTGATTTATAACTCCTTGATAAAGAATAAAAAAATGCCCTATAAATACGTAAAATTAATAATAATATTATTACATCCTTACCTAGACTTTTCAAAAACCAAGTGTTAAAATAATAACAAATTCTGTTAAGTTTATTAGATAAGGAATGGAGTGAACCCTTATGGCAAGAGTGTATAATTTTTCAGCGGGCCCAGGTATGCTACCCGAAGAAGTATTAAAACAGGCCGCAGCAGAGTTACTGGATTATAAAGGCTCCGGTATGTCGGTTATGGAGATGAGCCACAGATCTTCCTTGTATGATGAAATACAAAAGCAAGCAGAAAGCAGCCTCCGGGATATAATGCACATTCCGGATAACTACAAGGTACTGTTTTTACAGGGGGGCGCACATTTGCAGTTCTCCATGATCCCGTTAAATTTGAAGAACAACGGAAAAGCCGACTATTTGGTAACCGGTAATTGGGCAAAAAAAGCCAGCCAGGAAGCGAAAAAGTATGTTGACGTCAATATCGTTGCATCTTCGGACGACAAAACATTCAGTTATGTCCCCAAGTATGATAAATCGAGCCTGTCAAGTGATGCTGATTATTTTCATATAACCACCAATAACACTGTTTATGGCACCAGGATAAGACAAAAGGATATAGTCTGTCTCGATAATGTTCCTTTGGTGGCCGATATGTCATCCAATATCTTATCCGAGGTTTATGACGTATCAAAATTCGGCGTTATATACGCAGGAGCACAAAAAAATATGGGTCCTGCAGGGGTAACGATTGTTATTATCCGCGATGATCTTGTTAAAGAAGTCGATCCCCAGATTCCGACTATGCTTAAGTACAAAACTCATGCCGACAGTGGTTCCCTGTATAATACACCTCCTTGCTACATCATCTATATCTGCGGTTTAGTGTTTGAATGGGTCAAGAAAAACGGCGGTGTGGAAGCATTGCAGAAAATCAATGAGGAAAAGGCACAGCTTCTCTATGATTGTATTGACAATTCAAAACTTTTCAAGGGAACTGTTGAGAAGTATGATCGCTCCATTATGAATGTAAACTTCGTAACCGGCAGTGAAGAATTGGATAAGAAATTCATTAAAGAAGCCGCCGAGAGAGGAATCGTAAATATTAAGGGTTACAGAACAGTAGGCGGCATGAGAGCAAGTATCTACAATGCAATGCCTATTGAGGGTGTAAAGGCTTTGGTCGAGTTTATGAAAGAGTTTGAATTAAAGAACTCCTAAATTGATATAAACCCGTAATGCAAAAAAGCAACTATCGGAATGATGGTTGCCTTTTTGCATTATCAGTGTTTCAAATAATATCTGATAGTTCTACTTTTATGTTTTCTCCTGGATAAGGGATAAATTCTCTTCCGATGAAGGTCTGAGCTTTATTTTCTTTAACCAGTCTGACAGGCAGCTCTATGGTAAATGCAGAACCTTTTCCTACACGGCTTTTAACGCTTATATGTCCATTATGCAAATCAACTATGGATTTGGCAATTGAAAGACCCAGGCCGCTTCCTTCATATTTTCGTGACAATGAACTGTCTACCTGTATAAAAGGATCAAAAATGCTGTTGATTTTATCCTCCGGTATTCCGATTCCTGTATCCTTTATGGATATGTAAATTCTGTTTCCTTTTTTACTGAGTTCTACGCATATAAGACCTTTTTGAGTAAATTTGATGGCATTGGATATGAGATTTAAAATAGCACGGGATAATTTCTCCATATCAAAAGCGGTTACTATCTCTTTATATTTTGATTTCAGGGTTATTTTCAAACCCTTGTCCTCAGCATAGGGTTTTGCGTTATTAACAATGCCTTCAAGGGTTTCCACGATATTATGGTTTGCCAGATATAAATTAAGATTTCCTGAATCAAGCTTTGAAGAATCAAGCAGATTGTTAATGGCTCTTAACAGACGAAAACAATTCTTCTTCATCAGACTATTGTATGCTCTGAACTTATTGCGGTTGTTTTCCTGGAAAAGATCGTCATCCATCATTTCGAAAAGCTGAATGGAACCCAGCACCACATTTAAAGGAGTCCGAAGCTCATGATAAATATTATTGTAGAGTACCTCTATAGAAGGACCGGAATTATTTGATAATTTAAATATTGATTCTCTCAATAATATATTTTGATAACAACCATGAGAATTATTCTCATCTTCGTATATATACTTTATATCCCCCATAATTATCATACTCCAATCCACAAAACGGATAATTTCCGGTTATTAACATCAGACACTTTATTTTACCAACTAATTATATTTAGTACTGGATTTTTTTTCAACATGTATTGTTTAACATCGTGTTTTTTTAATGGTTTTTGGAATGGGAAATGCGGGGAAATAGGATTATTACTTGATTACAAAAGGAATATTATGTTATTTTTTGATGTAATATCCATACCTTGCCTTTTTATATTTCTTAGGATATGATGGAATATGATTAAATGGTTAATATAAAGGTAAATACATTATTCCGGGAGGTTAGGATGCATTTTTGCATCCTTTAACAATGATGCAGTTAAAAATAGATGACAGGATATTGTTAAAAGTTGAAAAACCCGCAAAATATACCGGGAACGAATGGAACATGGTTAAAAAGCCTCTTGATAACATCAAGATGCGTTTTGCTTTCTGCTTTCCGGATGATTACGAGATAGGCATGTCTCATTTGGGAATGAAGATCCTCTATCATATCCTGAACAAAAGAGAAGAAGTTTATTGTGAGAGAGCTTTCGCGCCATGGGTCGATATGGAGCGGTTAATGCGGGAGAATGATTTACCCCTGTATACTCTTGAAACCTATACTCCGTTATCGGAGTTTGATATGTTGGGTTTTACCCTCCAGTATGAAATGAGCTTTACCAATATTCTCAATATGCTGGATTTGGGGCGAATACCGATATACGCCAGGGATCGCACCGAAGGGATGCCTTTTGTCATCGCAGGAGGGCCCTGTGCCTGCAATCCTGAGCCCCTGGCCGACTTTTTTGACTTTTTTGTCATCGGTGAAGGTGAAGAAGTAATCCACGAAATCGTTGATGAATATTTAAGCTGGAAAGAAGCGGGAGAAAACCGGGCTGGTTTTTTAAAGAGAGTTTCAGGTATCGAAGGGGTTTATGTTCCGTCATTTTATGATGTTATTTATAATGACGACGGAACTGTAAAAAGCGTAGCTCCTAATACACCGGATGTCCCGGGCAGCGTAAAAAGACGTATTATAAAAGACCTGGATTCGGTCGATTTTCCGGAAGATATTATTGTCCCTTATATAGGAACCGTTCACGACAGGATCATGCTGGAAGTTTTCAGGGGCTGTATCCGCGGCTGCCGTTTCTGTCAGGCGGGATTTATTTATCGTCCGGTCAGGGAAAGAAATTACGAAAAACTCTGTGAAATTGCCAAAAATTCTGCCCAAAGCACAGGGTACGATGAAATATCACTGGTATCACTAAGTACCAGCGACTATTCGGCACTTCCTGACCTGTGCAATAACCTTATAGAGTTTACAGAAAAGGAAAACATCAGCCTGTCTTTGCCGTCTCTGAGAGTGGACAATTTCACCCTCGGTTTAATGGATAAGGTATCCAAGGTACGAAAAAGCGGCCTGACTTTTGCGCCGGAAGCCGGAACGCAAAGGCTCAGGGATGTTATTAACAAGGGAATAACCAATGATGATCTTGTTTCCTCGGTCAGGCTTGCCGTAAGCGGCGGCTGGAACCAGGTCAAGCTGTATTTCATGATTGGCCTGCCCACCGAAACTATGGAAGATGTTGAGGGTATCTCAGAACTTTCAATAAACCTTATTGAATCATGCAGAGATATTGCCGAGCGGGGTAAAGCCATTAATATTACCTTAAGTACTGCCTGTTTCGTTCCAAAGCCGTTTACTCCTTTCCAATGGGAGCCTATGGACGAAATGGACGATTTAATGAAAAAGCAGTACCATTTAAAAGACCTTATAAAAAAGCGGACAAGAAATATCAAGTATAATTATCATGACGCCAGGATAAGTTTTATCGAAGCCGTGCTTGCCAGAGGGGACAGAAGACTGGGAAAGGTTATTTATACCGCATGGTCAAAAGGCTGCAAGTTTGACGGCTGGGATGAGTTCTTCTCCTTTGACAAATGGATGGAAGCCTTTTCTGAATGCAATCTGGATCCTAAGTTTTATGCCAACAGGAAAAGGGAATATTATGAAGTTCTGCCCTGGGATCATATTGATATGGGAATTTCAAAGGAATTTCTGATAAAAGAGAATCAAAAGGCCTATGAAGGCGATTTGACAAGAAACTGCGCAGTAGGCTGTTCAGCCTGCGGAGCCCAGATTTACAAAACAGGCATCTGTGCCAAAACAAAGCGGGGTTTGGCTTATGGCGAAAACACTGAGGTTTAGGTTTTCCAGGGGACAAAAGTTAAAATATATCGCGCATTTAGATATTTTGAGAGTCTTTGAGCGCTCCATCAAACGCGCAGGGATCCCGGTGGCTTATACTCAGGGTTTTAATCCCCGGCAAAAGCTGGTTTTCGGGCTGCCAATGTCAATAGGTCTTACCAGTGAATCGGAGTATGCCGATATAGAGCTTTCGGAGGATATGGACCCTTGTGAGTTTATTGCCAGGATAAATGAAGGATTGCCGGAAGGCTTAAAGGTGGAGGAAGCAGTACCTCTGAATACGCGGGATAATATTATGAACCAAATTACCGCCGCCAGGTACGAAATCGTGTTTGAGGTTAAAGAGCCCAAAAGCCTCTTTGAAATTGATTCAATGATATATGATTTTCTTTCAAAGGAAGATATAACAATTGAAAAAAAGACCAAAAAAGGTTACAGGCCAGTTAATATAAGACCGTTGATCTACTCTGTGTCTGCCGAAAAAACAGCTGAAGACAGATTCATGATTAAAGCGTTTTTAAGTGCCGGAGCAGAAAATAATTTAAGAGCCGACCTTTTCATGCAGGCCTTCAGCCAGGAAACAAAGCTTGAGACAGATATTGTTTCAATGCATCGCGAGGCTCTTTATACATCAGCCTGCAATGAATGGAAAAACCCTTTTGAGGTAGCGAATGATTAAGGACGTTCTTGTTGATATAGGTGCGAATGAAACTCGCCTGGCCATTCTTGAGGATGGTGCGGTATCTGAAATACAGGTAGAAAAGAATCAGGAAAAAAGTCTTGTGGGGAATATCTACAAGGGTAAAGTCGTGCGCGTTATTCCGGGGATGCAGTCAGCTTTTGTTGATATCGGCCTCAAAAAAAATGCTTATCTTTATGTAAAAGACGTTCTTCATGAACAATTTGACGAAGATGATACAGAGACAATCCATTCCGGAAATCTTCCGGATATTTCAGAGGTTCTGAAGCAGGGGCAGGAAATCATTGTGCAGGTCATAAAGGATGCCATGGGCGAAAAAGGCCCGAGAATTACCGCCGTTATATCTATTCCCGGAAGCTATACGGTTTTTTTCCCATATGGCAGCACGATAGGGATCTCCAAAAAGATTGAAGATCAGGAAGAACGCCGGAGATTAAGACAGCTGGTTGAGTCGGTTAAGCCCGAACATTGCGGGATAATTGTAAGGACCGCTTCGGAGAATGTTCATGAGAGTTTATTGATTGAAGAGATCAATACCCTTTCATCGCTCTGGGAAAGCATTCGGGAACAGGGGAAAAAGGTTAATTCACCAAACCTTCTTTACGGACAGCAAAGTCTTACTGAACTGGCCGTCAGGGAACATCTTGCCTCAAGCAACCGTTTTATTGTAAATGACAGGGAAACCTACAAAAAAATACTCTCTTCACTGGGAGATGCATCATCCGGCCTGAAAGAGAAAGTTGAATATTATAATAAAGATTATGACATGTTCGAATACTATAATGTTCAAAGTGCTCTTAAGGAAGCCCTTTCCAGAAAAGTATGGCTTAAGAACGGCGCCTATTTGGTTTTTGACTATACCGAAGCCATGACGGTTGTGGATGTAAACAGCGGAAAATTTGTAGGGAATACCAATATGGAGGAAACGGTCTTTAAAATAAATATAGAAGCTGCAAATGCCCTGGTGCGCCAAATCAGGTTAAGAAACCTAAGCGGTATCATAATAGTCGATTTTATCGATATGCAAAAAAAGGAACATCGCCAACAGCTTCTGCATCACCTGCGGGAAGCCGTTAAAGCCGACAGAGTACCAACTGTGGTTGTCGGCATGACTAATTTGGGACTTGTAGAAATAACAAGAAAAAAGGTCAATTTGCCCTTGTCTGATCATTATAGCCATTAGGGTTGTTTTTCTGCCATCTCCATGCATCCTCGCACATTTCATCGATATCCCTTGTCGCTTCCCATCCCAGCTCCTGTTTGGCTTTTGACGGGTCGGCAAAACAAATGGCTATATCTCCAGGCCTTCTGGGAAGTATCTTATATTTAATGGTCCTGCCGCTTACTTTCTCGAAGTTTTTGACCATTTCCAGCACGCTGTAGCCTTTTCCCGTGCCCAAATTATAAATTAATACCCCGGGCTTTTCTTTAAGCTTTTCAAGAGCTTTTAAATGTCCAATCGCAAGATCTGTTACATGGATATAATCACGGACCCCGGTTCCGTCGGGGGTATCGTAATCGTTGCCGAATACGCCCAAATACTCAAGTTTGCCTATAGCTACCTGAGTTATATATGGCACGAGATTGTTGGGGATATTTTTAGGGTCTTCGCCTATTTTTCCGCTTTTATGAGCCCCTATGGGATTGAAATAGCGCAGCATAACGATATTCCAGCTATTATCTGACACATAGAGGTCTTTCAGCAGATTTTCAATGATTAGCTTTGTTCTGCCATAGGGATTGGTGGCCGACAGAGGAAAATCTTCCCTGATGGGAACGGTCTCGGGATTTCCGTACACTGTTGCCGATGAACTGAAGACTATGTCCTTAACGCCGTACTTTTGCATAACCTCACACAGCGTAATAGTTCCGGTGATATTGTTATGATAATATTTCAGGGGCATTGAAACCGATTCGCCCACGGCTTTCAGGCCGGCAAAATGAATGACCGAATCAATGTTTTCCTTCTTAAAAATATTGTCGAGGGCTTCTTTATCCAATAAGTCAGCCTTATAAAAAGTCAGTTTCTTTCCGGTTATCTCCCGGACTCTTTCAAGAGCCTTTTCGGATGAGTTGATAAGATTATCTACCACGATTATTTCATAGCCGGCATTCAAGAGTTCCACGCATGTATGGCTGCCGATGTATCCGGCTCCGCCTGTAACCAAAATAGCCATAAAACCTCTCCCGTATAAATTGATATAAAGTGACATAACTTATTATTTTTTAATTATATCAAATTTATGGTTATTTGCGGAAATAATTAAAAATTTGGTTTAGTGCCTGCAGCATCTGGATAAATGTTAATTACAGGTATGACATTTATGGGAAAAAGATAGTATTATCTAATTGTCAGAATTGTAAAACTTGAATTATAAAGCTATATCAAAGGATGTGACTTAATGGCCGAAAGTTCAAAGAATATAAATACCAGTACAAATAAGCAGGATTGGTACCGTTTGGACAATGCGGCCTTAATTTACCCTTCCATACAATCCGACCGCATAACCACAATGTTCCGGCTTTCCATGACTCTTAAGGAAAAAGTGGACCCGAAGATATTGCAGGCATCCCTGGAAGAGGTAATCAAGTGGTTCCCTTTTTATCGCGTGCGTTTAAAAAAAGGCTTCTTTTGGTATTACCTTGAACACAATCCTGCACTGCCACGGGTGGAAAGAGACGTGCGTTACCCTATGGGCAGGCTGCATCCGAATCTGGGCACGCGTTTTTTGTTCAGGGTCCGTTATTGGCAGTCCCGTATAGCGGTTGAATTCTGTCATGTGCTTACCGACGGAACAGGCGGTATGACATTTTTAAAAGCATTGGTTTATGATTATTTAAAGAGAAAAGGGAAAGATCCCGGTGACCCCGGCGATATCCCGGTAGGTGTGCTTCCTGAGGAAGCGGCGGAAGACGCATATAATCGTTTTTACAAAAACCCCCTGCCTCTTCCGGACAAAGGGAATAAGGCTTTTCACGTAAAAGGGAAATTGCTTCTTCCGGGTGCAATTATGATCACCACGGGAATCATACCGTTAGAAGCTATAATAAAAGCGGCAAAAAGTTATAATGTTTCATTGACGGCTTTCCTGGTGGCTGTTTATATCGATGCTCTGCAGGAAATCCAGGACAGCCTGGTTGAGCAAAACCCTAAAAAAAGGCCTATAGCTTTGCAGGTACCTGTTAACATGAGAAGTATTTATCCCAGCAAAACCTTAAGGAACTTTTCCTTGTTTGTAATGCCGGAGATCGATCCGCGGCTCGGCAAATACAGCTTTGAAGAAATCCTGCAAATAGTTAAGGAAACGCTTGTTACAGAGACCAATGAAAAAGCCATAAGCAAATCGCTCGCCAGGAATGTCGGAGGGCAGCGAAACTGGATTGTCAGAGTACTACCGCTGGTTTTTAAGAAGCTTTTGATGCCGTTTTTGTATACCCGCATGGGAGAGAATCTCTGTTCGGGTACCCTGTCTAATTTAGGCCTGGTAAAGCTTCCGGAAGGAATGGCCGAAGAGGTGGAACGGATCGACTTTATCCTGGGGACAAACCCGATCAATAAAACAGGGTGCGGCGTTTGCGGGTACCATGACAAGCTGGTAATCAATTTCGCCGGCAACACAGGGGAAAAAAGCGTGGAACGTCTGTTTTTCACAAGGCTTATCAAAATGGGTATTCCCGTTAAAATAGAAGTTAATGAAGAAATAAAGAATGAACATTTAAGTTTAAAGTATAGGAGGGATAACTGATGGCATATTGTGTCCGCTGCGGTGTGGAATTGCAGAAAGGCCTGAAATATTGTCCGCTTTGCAATACTGAAGTTATTTTGCCTGATGAAGAAGGTATCGATGAAGGTATGCGGCCATTTTCAGATCGCATACCGCGTAATGTGCGTCCAAGAGTGAATCTTGCTCCCAGCCGGGCTTTTGTTTTTCTCGCCACCTTTATTATCCTGATACCCCTTCTTATAACGCTGATCATAGATTTCACGGCTAACCGTACCATAACCTGGTCATTTTATCCCATTACATCCCTTGTACTTTTGTGGATCCTTATAGCATACCCGTCTTTGCTTAAAGGACACACCCCCTTCCAGGTCATTACCATGGATATACTGTCCATAGCCGTATTTCTCTTGTCCCTGGATCTTTATTCGGGCTCTTTTCCCCAGTGGTCCCAATATCCTGCGCTGGCCCTGCTCCTGCTATGGATATATATTGCGGCCCCGTTTATTTTTACCTGGAAGAGGATCTGCCTTGTAATAATCTCATGGTTTTCAGGGACTGCCGCGTTCCTGTATGCCCTGGATAAATTTACAGGCGGAAGAGAATGGTTTTTTCCTCTCGGGTTGCCGATATTGTTTCTTTCCGGCTTTGCCGTAATGATTGTTTTGTTGCAGGCAAAAGCATCAAAAAATAAGCCGCTCCTGACAGGAGGAACGGCAACGTTTGCTTTCTCTGTCTTAATACTTGGTATTGACATAGTGTGTAATTTGTACGTTAAAGGATCATTTGCCGTGACCTGGTCGCCCATACTGGCTGCCGTATTCATTCCCGCCTCCATATTCATGTTTATAACAGAATACCGTCCGGAACTTAAAGCTTATTTGATAAAGAAGTTTCATTTATGAATTTTTGTTCCTGTACCGGCGGGTACACGGGTGGTGCTTGTATTAATATGCAGTGTACATGTATAATATTTAATATAAATAGTTTATCGGGTGAAAATATATTTGAAAAAAGTTGGAATAGTTGTCGGAAAAAATAAGGATACTGACTACAGAGATACAAATTTGATAGCGGAAAAGCTATTGAAAAAGGGATTGGAGGTAATAGTCGAACCGGATGTCAAAGCCGGTCTTAATATTGATGTAACTGAAACAGGCTCAGTTTATAAAGACTCTGACCTTATTATTTGTGTCGGCGGCGACGGTACTTTCTTAACGGTGGCCCGGGGAGCGTTCCCTTATAAAAAGCCCGTACTGGGAGTAAATAAAGGAACGGTAGGTTTTCTGGCCGAGGTGGAAACCGGTGAAATAGAGATGGCCATAGACAGGATCGTTGCAGGAGAGTATCATGTTCAGCCGCGGATGGTTCTGGATGTGGAAGTTGTCCGAAACGGCAAATGTATTTATAAAAATTTTGCAATAAATGATGCGGTTGTCTCAAGGATGGCTCTTTCCCGCATTATCAGGCTCAAGGTAATGATGGACGGTGAATTTGTAGATTCATATGCCAGCGACGGCGTTATTATATCAACACCTACAGGTTCAACAGGATATTCCCTGTCGGCCGGCGGGCCAATTGTAGCACCTGATATGAGGCTGATGCTCGTTTCGCCCATTTGTCCTCATATCCTGTATTCCCGGTCTTTTATAATAGCGGATACAAAGACCGTCACTATCAGTATTGCCGGTAGTAAAGAGGTAGACGCAATACTCACCCTGGACGGTCAGGAGGGGTTTCCTATTGAACCCGATGACGTTGTTTCGGTTAAAGCATCGAAGGACAATGCCCTTTTTGCGACGGTCAAGAATGTGAATTTTTATGACGTATTAAGAGCAAAGATTCGCAACACATAACTAAAATCAGAAAAAGATTTTATGGAGGGAAATCATGAAGTATAGCCGTCACGCCAAGATACTGGAAATAATCGAGAATCACGAGATCGAGACACAGGACGAACTGGCAGAAAAGTTAAGGGAAGCTGGGATGGATGTAACCCAGGCAACAATATCCAGGGATATTAAAGAACTCAGACTTGTAAAAGTTCTTACGCCAAACGGAAGGTACCGCTACTCAGCCATGAATTCTGATTCAGCCAACATGAATGACGGGTTGCTGGTAATTATCAAGGAAGCATTCGTATCCTGCGACTATGCAAACAATATTCTTGTCATCAAAACCCTTCCCGGAATGGCACAGGCTGTAGCCGCAACAATAGATTCACTGGGGTGGAACGATATTGTGGGTACCATAGCGGGTGACGATACCATGTTGGTGATATGCCGGGCTGAAAAGATAGCAGAAGACCTTATGGACAAATTTACCCGCATGGTGAGGGGAGTGTCTTAGAACAAGATGCTGGTCCAACTTGAAGTTGAAAACGTTGCTATAATTGAAAAGATAAAGATACCCATGCAGGAAGGATTTACCGTACTTACGGGAGAAACCGGAGCGGGTAAATCCATTATTATTGATTCGTTAAATGCTCTGCTGGGATCAAGGGTTTCGCGGGAACTTATCCGTTCCGGAGCCGAAAAGGCATTTGTCCAGGGGCTTTTTTCCTATGCTTCGGATAAATATGATAAACTTGATGAGCTTTTGGATTCCATGGGAATAGAGCCCCAGGAAGACAAAAGCATATTGATTTCGCGTACATTTACCGAATCGGGGAAAAATATTTGCCGTGTTAACGGTACAATGGTTACCGTCGGTATGCTGAAGGAAATCGGCCAAAGACTGGTGGATATTCACGGCCAGCATGACAACCAGTCTTTATTGAGAGCCGAAACGCATATTGAACTGTTGGATTCGTTTGCCGGCGAAAAGCTTGCGGCGGAGAAGGCAGAATACCGCGTCCTGCTGCAGGAACTGAACTCCTTAAAGGGAAGGCTTAAGACCCTGGCAGGATCGGATAAGGAGCGGGAACGCACGCTGGATATGTTGAGATACCAGATTGGCGAGATCGAAGCCGCGAGATTATATATAGGCGAAGATACCGAACTTGAGAACAAGAGTAAGATACTTGCCCATGCGGAAGACATAGTTTTAGCATTTTCAAATGCCTATCAGTGGCTTTATGGCGATGACGGAGAAAATGACAGCGCTCTCGACAAGATAGGATTTTCTTTGGATGCGATCAGAAAAATAGAGGATCTTGATCCCGACTATATGAATATCAGCAATGCCCTTGAAGATATCAATGAAAAGCTGAGTGATATAACGCGGGAGATACGGATAATAAGAGACGGAACCGAATACGATCCGCAGCTCCATAAGTATATAGAGGAACGGATAAGCCTTATCCAGGGGCTGAAGCGTAAATACGGAGAGACGATTGAGGATATTTTAAAGTATCTGGATGATGCAAAAAAACGGCTTGATGAGATCGAACGAAGTGAGGAACTGATAATTCAGCTTAAGAAAGAGATCGAAGAGGTCGAAAGAAAACTACATAAACACTGTGAGATAATGAATAAATTAAGAAAGGATGCCGCTAAAAAGCTGGAAGACGGTATTCTGAACGAGCTTAAGGATCTTGAAATGCCAAAGACACAATTCGAAGTATCGATTGTATCCTGCCCTGAGGAAGGTTTTACTGAAAACGGAACCGATAAAGTCGAGTTCCTGTTCTCCCCTAATATGGGCGAGCCGTTAAAACCTTTGTCCAAAATTGCATCAGGCGGAGAAATGTCCAGGGTAATGCTGGCAATCAAGACCATTTTGGCTGATATTGACGCCATACCGACATTGGTGTTTGATGAGATAGATACGGGCGTAAGCGGGAAAGCCGCTTCAAAGCTTGGAGAAAAACTTAAGACAGTGGCAAAAAGTCATCAGGTGATATGTATTACTCACCATGCCCAAATAGCCAGCCAGGCAAATACCCATTACCTTATTGAAAAAGAAGAAAAGAACGGACGCACGCTTACCCTGGTAAGGAAGCTTGAAGGAGCCGACAGGGAGAATGAGATCATAAGGCTGCTGAGCGGCGAACATGCTACCGAAGCGGCGAAAAAGCTTGCGCGTGAACTGTTAGTACAGGGATAGATTGGAGTGGAACATGGTAATAAAAAAAGCGGAGATCATTACATCAGCGGTGAGTCCTGCCCAATACCCCGATACGGGCCGGCCTGAGATCGCATTGGCGGGGCGTTCCAACGTGGGTAAATCATCGCTTATCAATTCTCTTGTTAACAGGAAAGCACTTGCAAGAACGGGGAATACCCCCGGAATGACAAGGATCATAAACTTTTACAATATCAACGACAGCTTAACCCTGGTGGATCTGCCGGGATACGGCTATGCAAAGGTTTCCAGAGGGGAAAGAGAATCCTGGGGTCAGCTGGCAGAAACATATTTGAATTCAAGAGAAAACCTGAAGATGATATTGCTTCTGGTGGATATACGGCATGAACCGACACCGGATGATGTTATCATGCTGAATTATATAAGAGCATCCGGAAGAGATTATGCCATTATTGCCACAAAAGCCGATAAAATCGGGAGGTCGGAATATAGGAAACATATGGACAGGATAAAAGCCGTACTGGGTTTGGACAATGAACACGAAATAATCGCTTTTTCTTCGGTCAAGCGAATCGGAATAGACGAAATATGGTCAAAAATCGAGACAGTATTGGGGTGAGACATGTATGGTAGCAGAAATATTGGCCGTTGGTACCGAATTGTTAATGGGGCAAATAGTGAATACCAATGCCCAATATCTTACAAAAAGGCTTAACGACCTGGGGGTAAATGTATATTATCACAGTGTGGTGGGAGATAATCCCGTCCGTCTCAAAGAATGCCTGAGATTGGCGTTAAACCGTTGCGACGTTGTTATTACAACCGGAGGGCTTGGCCCTACCAGGGATGACATAACCAAGGAAACAATAGCGGAAATCATGGGCGTAAAGCTTGTGAGACACGAAGAAACCTTCCGCAATATCAAATGCTTCTTTGAAAGAGTCGACCGCAGGATGATGGTTAACAATATAAAGCAGGCAGATATACCCGAAGGCTGTACCATAATTCCGAATCATAACGGAACAGCTCCGGGCTGCATAATCGAAAAAGACGGAAAGACAGTCATAATGCTGCCCGGCCCGCCAAAAGAGATGATCCCGATGTTCGAAGAAACCGTAAGCCCGTTTTTTGAGAGGAAAACAGGCCAGGTTATCGGCTCCAGGATGCTGAAGGTATTCGGAATCGGGGAATCCGAGATGGAAATGAAAATACTGGACCTGATTGAGGCCCAGTCAAATCCCACCATTGCGCCGTATGTAAATATGGGGGAGGTTGTAATAAGGGTTACCGCAAGAAGCAAAGATTACGACGAAGCAATGAAAATGATTGATCCTGTAATAGAAAAGATTAAGGAGCGTCTGGGCTCCAATCTTTATGCTTTTGACGGAGAATCTCTCGAAGAAATAGTTGTACAGCTGTTGATCGAGAGAAATATCAGTATTTCCACCGCTGAGTCCTGTACGGGAGGAATGCTGGCATCAAAACTGGTGAACGTACCCGGGGTATCGAAGGTATTCACGAATGGCTTTATAACCTATTCAAATCAATCCAAAACAGATATCCTGGGGGTTTCTCCTGATACTATCAGCACATTCGGAGCTGTCAGCAAAGAGACGGCCGTGGAAATGGTCAAGGGACTGGTAAAAAAGACGGCAACCCGTGCAGGTATAGCCATTACGGGCATAGCGGGACCTGACGGCGGCACACCTGAAAAGCCTGTGGGAACGGTATGGATTGCCGTTATGCTGGATGGCGAGATTGAAGCAGCCCTGTTTAGACAGAATGGAGACAGGGAAAGAGTAAGACATATGGCGTGCCTGAATGCGCTGAACATGCTCAGGAAAAAGATCCTTGGCCTTCAGTGAGCAGTAGGAAGTATAATGTAGGATGAAGCAAAACTACATAAAAGTTCATTCTGAAGGATACGAAATGTAGTGGAGAAACTTGTGTATAAACATATTAAGGTTTAATATGGAACTTATGACTGATATAATGTCCGGTAAGACAGATTCCGGATACTAAAACAGCTGAATTTATACAAGTTAATGTAATATACGTACTTACGGGAGATTAAAATGGAAAACATCCAAGAGCAGTCTCAAAAGCTGACCGGTGCGGCGACCCTGGTAATGTTCGGAACATTGTTAAGCCGTGTAACCGGTTTTTTAAGAAATGTTCTTATAACTACACAAATGAAACCCATGGGGTATTCCGATGAATTTATTCTTGCATTTACCCTGCCGGATCTGATTTATGATCTTCTGGCCGGTGGAGCGATAGCCGCGGCATTTATCCCAATCCTTTCCACGTATCTGACAAAGGGTAAGGAAAGAATCGGATGGAAAGCCGTCAGTACCTTCATGAATCTGTCGGTTATTTTAATGATCGTTTTGGAAATAGTGTTTTTCATTTTTACCGATAGTTTTTTGAGTATACTGGCCTCCGGATACAGGGAAGGAACAACGGGAAATAAGGAATTACTTATCAAACTTACCAGGATCCTTCTTCTTAACGCTCCCTTTATGATGATGGCAGGCCAGATGAACGGCATTCTTAACTCGTATAAGCGGTTTGCCATAGCCGCATTCGGACCTGTGATATATAATATTTGCACGATCATCAGCATTGCATTTTTTGGCGCCAGGAGCGCCGAATCAACAGCCTGGGGAGTTGTGGCAGGAGGCGGGGTGTTCTTTGTTATCCAATTCTCCGGTGCATTCAGACATTTTGTATACTACCGGCCAAAACTCTTTATCAAAAGCAAAGCCTTCAATGAGCTTTTCCGTCAGGCTATTCCATCCCTTATCTCTTCGACCATTATTGAGGTAAATCTAATTATATCGAGAAGCTATGCAACTTTTTATGAATCCGGCATGGTTACTATTTTAAACAATGCCAACCGAACATGGCAGCTGCCCCTTGGGATATTTGCCCAGAGCATAGGGATAGCGCTTCTTCCTACTTTGTCGGAGCAATATGCAAAAGAGAAACCCGATGACTTTAAGAGGGTACTTTATAACGGACTCAGGACGGTCTATCTTCTGTCTTTGATAACTTCCGTAATAATGATGATTTTGAGTGATGACATTATGAGAGCCTTATTTAAATGGGGGGACTCGGGCACTGAGTATGATGTTTTCTATGGCGGCCTCTGCCTTTTGGCATATTCGGCAACTCTTGTGTTTTCTTCCACAATCGCCATGATGACCCGTGCTTTCTATTCGGTTCATGACAGTAAAACTCCTCTGTTTGGCGGCATAATAGGGATAGTGATTTTATATATCCTGAATGCCGGTTTTAACAGGTTCACAGACATAGGCATCGCAGGTACTGCTCTTGCATATTCCATCAGCGCCTTTTTTAATATGATGATCTATCTCCTGGCATTCAGAAGAAAGACCGGTATCGATGTAATCACCGATAACTTTGGCTATATTGTAAAAGCAGTGTTGGCAGCCATACCGGCGGGACTGATAACATTTGGGCTTAAACTTCTGGTTCGGCCCGATATTAATTCCAAGTTGAGTCAAATATTGGCGCTTTGTGTCCCAGCAGCCGGAGGATTGGGTATGTTCTGGTTTATATTATTGAAACTGAAGACTCCTGAGGTAACATTTATAAATAATTTGGTATTATCGCGGCTGAAACTTGTCAAAAAATAATTGCAGCTATATAAAAATGTAAATATTTGAATAATATAACAAAAATAATACTTGACATAATTAATACTTTATCATATAATTAGAACAAATGTTCGGCAAAGGAGGGTCAGCCGCAAGGCGTATTATGGAAGAAAAGAAAAAAGCATTGGAGCTGGTCATGAGCCAGATAGAAAAACAGTTTGGCAAGGGTGCGGTAATGAAACTTGGAGAAGTGCCCCATGTCAGTGTTGATGCCATTCCCACCGGAGCTCTTACGCTTGATATTGCATTGGGAGTAGGTGGCATGCCCAGGGGAAGAATTATAGAAATTTTCGGTCCTGAATCATCAGGGAAAACCACAGTTGCCCTTCACATTGTTGCCGAAGCTCAGAAAGCCGGCGGCGAAGCAGCATTTATTGACGCCGAGCACGCGCTTGATCCTGTATATGCGAAGAATCTGGGCGTGGATATCGATAATTTGATAGTATCTCAGCCGGATACTGGGGAGCAGGCCCTTGAAATAGCAGAAGCTCTTGTCAGAAGCGGCGCCATTGATGTTATTGTTGTGGACTCTGTGGCCGCTCTTGTTCCGAAAGCCGAGATAGACGGCGAAATGGGAGATTCCCATATGGCGCTTCAGGCCAGGCTGATGTCTCAGGCAATGAGAAAGTTGTCAGGCGTTATTAGCAAGTCTAAAACAGTTGCCATTTTTATAAATCAGTTACGTGAAAAAGTCGGAGTTATGTTCGGAAATCCTGAAGTAACTCCCGGAGGCCGAGCTTTGAAATTCTATGCTTCGGTACGCCTGGATGTAAGACGGACTGAAACTCTTAAAGAAGGCAGCGATGTAATAGGCAGCAGGACCAAGGTGAAGGTTGTTAAGAATAAAGTGGCTCCGCCGTTTAAGGAAGCCGAATTCGATATTATATACGGTCAGGGGATATCAAAGGAAGGCTGTATTCTTGACATGGCCGTTACCCTCGATATTATAAAAAAGAGCGGTGCATGGTACTCATACAGGGATCAGAGAATCGGCCAGGGACGTGAAAATGTCAAGAAGTACCTGAAGGATAACCCGGAAATTGCAAAAGAAATTGAAGAAAAAGTTAAAGCCGAATATGAAAAAGCTTTTTTAAGCAGTATTGAATCACATACCATTGAAGACGATTAATAATTACTTATGGTTCCTGAATAATTTCCTGAACAAAATCGTTGCCCGTCGATGCTTTAAGCTTAAGGTTCTTAAGTTAATTAAAGCAGAACGAAGTAAAATGAAGTAGCTTTATGTTCCTGGCAGACAATCTGAATGGTTGTCTGCCAGTTTTTAGTGCGCCCAGCATGGGCGCAATCTAACGGGTGAAAGTCCAGCCTCCTGCCCGATCAGCAATAATTGTCTGCCGATTTTTATTAAAAACCGTTATCCTCATATCCCCTATTTTTTGACAACTATTTTTCAACATTCTTCAAGTATCACTGACCTTTTTTACCAGCAGAATAATGCTTCACAGCGATAAAATGCTATGATTTAACTTATGATATAATTATTACGATATAAAGATATATTAAATCAATATGAAAGGTGAACGAGTATGACCATAACGGCTGTGGAGAAAAACAGGGAAAAAGGCATGGTAAGAGTTTTTATAGATGATAATTATTGTTTTTCTATTCCGGAACAGGATTATATCAGCAATAAATTGTATAAAGATATGACAATGAGCGAAGAGCAGTTAGCTTTTATTCGCGATAAAATATTAGTCAGCGCGGCCAGGGAAAGAGCGGTCAGGTACCTGACTTTCAAAGACAGAAGTGAATACGAAATTCTCAATAAGCTGATAGATGCGGGCTTCGATAAGAACATAGCACAAAATGCGGTAAATGAGCTTAAGGTTATAGGATATTTGGATGATACTCGTTTTGCTATGAAATATTTATCCGAGCGTATAAGGACAAAAGCATTATCAAAAAAGACTCTTGGATACGAGCTGAAAAATAAGGGTATTGACAATGAGATAATAGAAAAGGCTTTGTCGGAATTTGAAATAGATGATTATGAGGTGGCATTGAGGGAAGGAAAAAGAAAATTCGGGAAATATGACTTAAATGATAAAAAAATAGAACAAAAACTCTGTCGTTTTCTGCTGCACAGGGGATTCTCATATGAAATAGTTGACAAAGTGATTCGGGAAATGAAAAAGGAATGAATAGAAAATAATAGAAGTAATAATAGTTGACACCTTCGGAACAAAATAATAAAATAAATGTATAAATTTGTAATATGTTATAATTTTCCGGAGGTTTGCCATGTGGAATAGATTTAAAAGTTTTTTAAAAAGCAAGAGGGGTATTAATACGGTCGAAATTGTTATACTTCTTGCTATTATGGTAGGGCTGGCATTAATATTCAGGGAACAAATAGGGAAATTTGCAAACGGCATTATGAAGTCGTTGTTCGAGGATACAAAGGTGGACTGGTCGCCGGAAGGGATGAAAAATGTGAAATAGGCACAATATGATATTGAGTATATATACATAAAACAGCGCTGATTATTAAAACAGCGTTGTTTTTTAATATTGGTAATATAAGAAATCGGAAAAGATTTTGATATACAAATTCTCAGTATTGCATACACTAGAAAAATATAATATACTATTAACTGAACATATTACTAGGTACTAATTAAATGGAGAGATCGTTTTGAGCAGAGATTCCAACGCAAAGAAAGTAAGGCAGCAAAAACTTACCGAAATGCTTAGGAATGACCCATTCCTCACCGATGAGGAGCTGGCAGAACTTTTGGAGGTCAGTGTTCCAACTGTCAGGCTGGACAGACTGGAGTTGGGTGTTCCGGAGTTAAGACAACGAATTCGTGAAATGGCTTCCAAAAACTATGATAAACTTCGAACTCTTAATGCAGAGGAAGTTATAGGCGAAATTGTCGAGCTCAATTTAGGCGAAAGCGCAATATCTATTTTAGATACCACTGATCAAATGGTATTTTCACAATCAAAAATAGTCCGCGGACACTATATATATTCCATGGCTGAATCGATTGCAATAGCTGTAATCGATGCTGATGTGGCATTGGTGGGGATTGCGAATATCAAGTATAAACGGCCTGTCTATGCAGGCAGCAGACTGGTCGCAAGGGTGACCATCAAGCAGAAACGCCCCCAGGGCAGATATATAGTGTGGGTAATGATATATAATAAGCAGGTAGAGGTATTCAGAGGGAAGTTTTTATTAGTGGAAATGCCGAAGAATTGACATATAGCTAAAACAAATGATTCCTATTTTATCATTAAGGAGCTGAGCTATTGAGGATTGTAGTTGATGCAATGGGAGGAGACAACGCTCCTCATGAAATAGTTAAAGGTTGCCTTGAGGCATTGAAAACTGAAGGCTTTGAAATCGAACTTTTGGGAGACCGGGCAAAAATAGAAAAATGTCTGGGGCCTGAAAACTTAAATAATAAAAGAATAATTATAACCGAAACTTATGACGAGATCACAAATTCCGATAAGCCTACCGAAGCAGTCAGGAAAAAGAGGAATTCCGCCATTGTTGTCGGTATGAAGAAAATCAAGGATCAGTCGGCTCAGGCTTTTATTTCAGCCGGAAGTACAGGAGCTCTTTTGGCGGGCTCGCTTCTGATCGCCGGCAGGATGAAAGGAGTTTCGAGGCCGGCTTTAGCGCCCATTGTTCCGTCAATAAAAGGCCAGACCATGATTATTGACGCAGGAATGAACACCCAGATTAAAACCATAAATTATGTCCAGTTTGCCATTATGGGGACCGAGTACATGAGGAATATGTTCGGTATCCAGGAACCAAGGGTAGGTCTGGTCAACGTAGGAACTGAAGAGGGAAAGGGTAATGAAGCTCTTAAGCAGGCTTTTGAGGAACTTCAGAAAGCCAACATCAATTTTATTGGAAATGTCGAAGGCCGTGACATTACCGAAGGAAAAGTTGACATAGCAGTATGTGATGGATTTACCGGGAATGCCATGCTTAAAATCATGGAGGGAACGGGCAAATACTTCATGAATTACTTAAAAAAGATGTATTCAGGAAGCATATACGGAAGAATAAGTTATCTTCTTATCAAGCATGAACTTAAGAAGCTGAAAAAGGAAATCGATCCTGAAGAATTCGGCGGTACGCCTATTCTGGGTGTTAACGGCATGATATATAAATGTCACGGAAATTCCAATGCTAAAGCCATTAAGAATACTATATTAAAAGCATGCAGCTCTGCCTGTACATCGGTATTGAACAAGATGAAAGATATTTTTTCAAGCATGGAAGTTGGTGGCTTGTATGATGAAGCCTTATAAAGCCGGGATAACTGGAACAGGCAGTATGCTGCCTGGGAAAAAGCTTACTAACAGTCAACTGGAAAGTATTGTGGAAACCAGTGACGAATGGATCGTCAAAAGGACCGGTATCCGGGAAAGACGTATACTGGAAGGCTTCGTTCCTCTTGCCGATATTGCCGCTGAAGCATCAGTTAAGGCAATAAACGATGCCGGCTTAAGCCCGTCAGATATAGAATTGATCATTGCATCAACATGTACCCCTGACTACTTAAGCCCTTCTCTTGCCTGCATGGTGCAGGGAAAAACTGGGGCAAAAAATGCGGCGGCATTTGATGTCAATGCTGCCTGCACAGGTTTTATATATGCGTTGCAGATAGGAAGGCAGTTTATTGAAAACGGCACATGTAAAAATATCCTCATAGTTTCTGCCGAGGCTTTGAGCAGAGTAACCGATTTTACCGACAGAAAGACCTGTGTGCTTTTTGGAGACGGCGCAGGCGCAGTTGTGTTAAGCAGAGTTGACGATGAAACCGGAGTTACGGCAGCATGTCTCGGGGCTGCGGGAGAAAACGGGAATGTACTTACCATTCCGCTTTTGTATGCTTCGGATACCGATATCCAAAATCGGAACGAAGGTAAAAAACAGGTCATATGGATGGATGGCAGCGAGGTCTTTACTTTTGCATCCCGGATAATGGCTGAGGCCACAAAAAATGTGCTGGATAATTCCGGAGTTGGAATGGAAGAAATAAAGTACATTTTCCCGCATCAGGCCAATATGAGAATACTGCAGAACGCGGCAAAGAGATTGGATATTTCGATGGACAAGATATACAGCAACCTGGAACACACGGGAAATATATCCAGCGCCAGTATTCCTGTTTGCCTGGATGAGGCATCCAGTAAAGGTTTGCTTAAAAAAGGCGACAAAATCGTTATGGTGGCTTTTGGCGGCGGCCTTACATATGGTTCGGCTCTATTGGCATGGTCGCGGTAAGCCTAACTTCAACGCCGGTTTTGCAAATACATCTAAAGCATCATTCAGCGCTTTACTTGTCATTCTTGTTGCAATTCTGAGCGTAGCGAAGGATCTTCCAGGCTGACAAAAAATCTTATCGCCCCGCAATTGTCCGCACCAGGTTGACTATTTGGAAATGAGAAATCGGACCCGGGATGTGGACCAGGAGGAATAAATTAACCGAAAGAACCGTCTTTATGGTTATATACGGAGGTAGTATTCATGAGTAAAATCGCTTTTGTGTTTCCCGGCCAGGGTGCACAATACGTTGGAATGGCTAAGGAAATTTCCGAGATTTCAAAAGCCGCTGGTCAAGTTTTGGATGACGCAGCAGAAGCTTTAGGCTTTGATATAAGAAAATTGCTTTTCGAAAGCGATGAAGAAACTCTCAGGATCACTGAAAATACCCAGCCGGCAATATTGGCAGCCAGCATTGCCTGCGCGCAGCCCCTTATCGAAGCCGGCATAAGAGCCGACTTCACCGGAGGCTTAAGTCTGGGCGAATATGCGGCTCATGTAATATCCGGTTCCATTGCTTTCAAGGATGCCGTAAGACTTGTCAGAAAACGCGGCAAATATATGCAGGAGGCCGTGCCGTTGGGAGAGGGGGCCATGGCTGCCATACTTGGCCTTTCCCGCGAGGATGTGGTTGAAACATGCAGAACAGCTTCAGAAAAGGGAATTGTTGAACCGGCAAACTTTAATTGTCCCGGCCAGACAGTAATTGCCGGACAAGTCGCGGCTGTAAATGAAGCGATAAGAATCGCATCGGAGAAAGGCGCAAAAAGGGCTATGCTGCTGAATGTCAGTGCTCCTTTCCATTGCAGTTTATTAAAGCCTGCCAGAGAAAAGCTGTCCAGGGAACTTGAAAATGTGGTTATAAATAAAATGAATATCCCGGTCGTTACCAATGTGACTGGTAAAATAATTGGGTCAGAAGCTGAAATAAAAGACCTTCTTGTCAAACAGGTCAGTACATCGGTTTTATGGGAAGATTGCGTCAGGACCCTTATAGAAAGCGGCGCTGACACATTTATAGAAATAGGGCCGGGCAAAGTTCTGAGCGGTTTCATTAAAAAGATCGACAAAAGAGTCCGCGTTTTGAATGTTGAAGACAAAGCTTCTTTGGACAATGTCCTTATCGCATTGAGAGGGCAGTAAGTACAAACACGAAAATTAATTCAAAAGAAGGGAATGACCGGGTAATGGATTTTAAAGGGAAGACAGTGATTGTAACCGGATCGACACGCGGGATTGGAAATGCCATTGCCATGCGGTTTGCATCGCTGGGGGCAAATGTGATGCTTTCAGGGACAAGTGACAGCGTATACGCCGTTGTTGACGCTCTGAAGGAAAAAGGTCTTTCGGTGGCCGGATATTCCGGGGATTTAAGCTCACCGGCGGTGGCGCAGGGTCTTATAGAGAAAACTGTCGAAATATTCGGAAGTTTAGATATATTGGTGAATAACGCTGGGACCACATGTGACAAACTTTTAATACGTATGGAAGAAGAAGATTGGGACAGAGTAATCGATGTCAATTTAAAGAGCGCTTATCTCTGTACTAAAGCGGCCGTTCGGATAATGATGAAAAAACGAAGCGGCAGCATAATAAACATTACTTCTGTTGTCGGCCTCATGGGGAATGCAGGACAGGCTAACTACGCTGCATCAAAAGCAGGATTGATAGGTTTCACCAAGTCTGTGGCCAGAGAATTTGCAGCGCGCGGTATAACCTGCAATGCTGTCGCGCCTGGCTTTATAGAGACCCGGATGACGGACTCACTTTCTGCGGAAATCAAGGAAAGTTACCTTAAAAGCATACCTCTCGGCAGATATGGGACACCTTCCGAAGTTGCGGATTTGGTAGTTTTTCTTGGTTCCGACAGTGCTCGATATATTACGGGACAGGTAATAAATATTGACGGTGGGTTATATATGTAATATTATTTCATTTGAACGCAATAATATTGATAAGTTGGTATTGATAATCCTGTCTGGAAGGGGGTGAATGGTATGGTATTTGAGAAAGTTAGGGATATCATCGTAGAGCAATTAGGTGTTGATGAAGAAGATGTTAAAATGGAGTCTTCTTTTATCGATGATCTTGGTGCCGATTCTCTCGATATAGTTGAGCTTATTATGGCTATTGAGGAAGAGTTCGATTTGGAAATACCAGACAAGGAAGCAGAAAAGATAACGACTGTTGGTGATGCTGTTGAATATATTAAGGCTCATCAATAAAATTAATTTATTATAGAAAGTCCCAACAATTTATTGTGGGGGCTTTTTATATTATTACGGTTAATCGGGGCGGATGATTGTTTTTATTTATATATAGTTATCTTTTTCTTATCAGGAGGTCAAAATGATGAAAAGAAGAGTCGTAATAACAGGTTTTGGCGTTGTTCATTCCCTCGGGATCGGCGTGAAGACCTTCTGGGATAAAATCAAAGAAGGAAAAAGCGGTATAAAAACCATAACAAAATTTGATACCAGCGATTTTTCAACAAAAGTGGCGGCACAAATAGATGATTTTGACGCATCTCTTTATATCGATAAAAAAGAAGCCAAACGCATGGATCTTTTCACACAATATGCCATAGTCGCGACGCAGGAAGCTATTGAAATGGCGGGATTGGACTTTTCCGGAATGGATCCGTACCGCGCAGGCGTGATCATAGGTTCCGGCGTAGGCGGAATGGATACTTTGGAAGTCAATTGCAGGACCTTGTTTGAAAAAGGTCCGAAAAGGGTCAGCCCGTTTTTTGTGCCTATGATGATCGCAAACATGGCTTCCGGCCAGGTGGCAATAAAGTATGGGATAAAGGGTTACAATGCCTGCGTGGTCACGGCATGCGCCAGTGCCAATCACTCGATTGGAGATGCCATGAGGGTAATCCAGGGCGGTTATGCGGACGTAATGATCACAGGCGGATCTGAGGCTTCCATAACTCCTCTGGCGTTTTCCGGTTTTTGCGCTATGAAAGCAATGTCAGAAAACCCGGATCCTGCTACTGCATGCAGACCTTTCGATAAAAACCGTGATGGATTTGTTATGGGTGAGGGCGCCGGTATTCTCATCCTTGAAGAATATGAACACGCTGTTAAGAGGGGTGCCGATATTATTGCTGAAATTGTGGGTTTTGGTGCCACCAGTGATGCTTACCATATTACGGCTCCTGATCCTGAAGGAGACGCCGGTGTAAAATGTCTGCAGCTGGCAATTGAAGACGCAGGTATTACGCCTGATTTGATCGGCTATGTAAATGCCCATGGAACAAGTACCCCACTGAACGATCCATTGGAAACCAAGAGTATCAGGAAAGTATTTGGCGATAATGCCCAAAATATACCTGTCAGCTCGACAAAATCAATGACTGGCCACCTTTTGGGAGCGGCAGGGGGCATTGAGGCAATTATAACTATTATGGCAATCAGGGATGGTTTCCTGCCTCCTACCATCAATCTGAAGGAACCTGATCCTGAATGCGATTTGGACTATGTACCCAATGTAGGCCGTCCGAAAGATATTGATTATGCCATTTCCAACTCTTTAGGATTTGGCGGCCATAACAGCGCATTAGTATTTAAGAAGTTTAAGTAATATAAAAAAGCAAAAAACAGCGGCCCGGCAGTACCCCGCGCCGCTGTTTTGATCTTAAAATACCTTAAATTATACAAAGCAATAATAATGATAAAAGAGAAAATATTGAAATAACTGCGGATGTTACATGGTACAGAGGTTTTCCATATTTTTTATCCTTATTCAAATCAAAAAATCTTCCAAGGAGGAGCGAATTAATAATAAATACGGGTGCGATATACCTGAAATCCATAGTACAGCCGTAAGGGTACCTTATATTAAATGCTATATAAGCAAACATAAGCTCTATACCGGAAAGCTCAAGATAATTTATACTTATATTATCCGTTCTTAAAGACCAGATAACAGATATGACCATAAACAGGCTTATTATTGAATATAAAATAAGCAAGCTTACAGGTATGGCTCTCGGAATATCAAACGAGAATTCTCCGAACAATCCGCCCTTCAGAAGGTACATCCAAATGTTGTAATCATTGAACACATCGTTATAAACAGGGTTAAACATCCTGGTTATGGGAAAAGTCAGGAACCTTTGTATAAAGGAATAGTTTTCTGATGCGAATATCCCGCTGCCAACATCCAAGACATAAGTAAACGGTTGATCAAACAGAATCAAGTTTCGTATGGGGTAAGCAAGACCAAGGGGTATACATATGAATCCAAAAAGGAACAAGCTTTTAATGGTTTTGGACGAAGTACGGGTCTTGATGCTTTCTGCCAGGACATACAGCATCAAAAGACCTGTGGGTATTGCCAATACGGCGACCGACATTTTTGACATCATCCCAAGCCCGAAGGACAGGGCGAGGATGACTGTATTTTTACGATTTTGCTCTTTATACCACCTGATGCTGTAAAGTAGGATCATAGTCATAAAAAATACCACAATCGCATCGTTGTTCACCCTTGTGCCCATGAAAAAGAAGTTTGGCAAAAACGCGGTCAGAGCAAGAGGAATGGGCTTCTTTATTTTTAACTCGGTACAAAGCGATTTTACACAGTAAAGGGTCATACAGGAGAAGAAGCAGGAAACGAGCCTCGCACAGTTTATGATGTCGATTTCATTGGTTAAACCCAAAATGGGTTTTAGTATAAAAATAACAACTGCGCTTAAAAAATAAAAAAGCGGCGGATGATAAAACTGGTCTTCATTGCTCTCAGGCAAATGCCCGTCAAGCATATTCTGTATATATGCGGCATGACCTTCAAAATCGTGCCCCATAGTGGTACAGGGCGTGTAGAGCATATAACCTATCCTCACCACGAAACCTATAAATAAAATGTATGCGACCAGCTTTTCACTGTCATATTGTCTATGCAGGCTGCATCCCACTGTTAGTGCTGATAAAACTATGAATAAAAACAATGAGAACTGTATGCAGTCCTGAAGGTTAAACAGATAAACCAAAATATAGACCACAAGAAGGATCAGGCAAAAACCGAAAATTTTTATTAAATTGCTTGTCTTTTCAGATAATAAGCTGAACATTAATTATATTCCCTTTCAGTATTAACCTTCCAAATATTATCCTTGCACTTATTGTCATTCATAATGTTTTTCACACATTCAAAAGCCGTAAGCATGGAGTGATCCATATTGTTATAACGATGCTGTCCGTTTCTTCCTATACAGTACAGATTCTCGAAACTGTCCAGGAATTCTCTTATTTCCTGCATATGGTTATATGTTCCGAAGTAAGCAGGATAAGCCTTTTCCACTCTTTCAACGTGAGTGTCCGATACAACGCTTTTATCTGAAATGATCCCGGTTTTTATCAGCTCATTTACAGCGAAATCTGCCATTTCCCTGTCCGATTTGTTCCATAATTCATCGCCCTTATCGCAAAAATACTCAAGACCGAGCCATACCGTTTTGTCAGGATCTTTCACCAGGCTCTCAGACCAGTTGTTAAAAATCTGGATCCTGCCCATTGTGACACTTTTGTCCTGCATATATATCCAGCAGTCATCAGTTTTTATATTAATATCTTTAAGCAGTACCCCAACTGTTATAAAATTACGGTACACTAAACCATCGGATATTTTTCTGATATTATCCGGTACGTTTTCCATACCAGAAATCAAATCTCTTATAGGCATTGAAGAGATAAGGATATCGGTATGCTCAGGAACTTCTGTGTCGTCAAATAAATATGAGACCCCTGAAATTGTGTTTCTTTCCGTCAGTAGTTTACTGACACGACAGTTTTTTTTGATTTTGCCGCCCATTTTCTCGATTTCATGTGCAATGGATGTCCAGAGTTCGCCCGGGCCATAAAGGGGATAATAGAACCACTCAATCAACGATGTTTGCGCGCCCCGGTCGTCTTTTATGTGCAAAGCAGATTTTATGCTGTCTTTTATGATTTCAAGAATATTTAAACCTTTTACTCTCTGACTTCCCCAGTCTGGCGATATTTTATCCGGAGATACTCCCCAGACCTTCTTTGTGTAATTTTTGAAAAAAAGCTCATATAGCCTTTTTCCAAAACGGTTTATGTAAAAATCCTCGAGAGATTTCTCTTCCCTTTTTATAATCCGCGCTTTTATGTAATCGACAACTATAAGAACAGGTTCTTTTAGTCCAAGAGCGGAAAGATTTTTGAAATCTGCTTTTATGGGGTAATCAAAAAATTTCTTATTATAATATATCTCGGACTTGCGTTTTTTCTTTTGCAGCGTGATCCCGGGAACCTGGTGCCACCATCTCGTTATGTCGTCGCATTTGGAATAAAACCTGTGGCCGCCCAGATCCATATAGTTCCCGTTATGGCAGACTGTACAGGAAATACCTCCTATCCTGTCGGTTTGTTCAAGTATCGTAACCTCATATTTATTTGTATTCTTTAGTATTTCATATGCAGCAGTAAGCCCTGCGGGACCTGCACCGATAATTGTGACCTTTTTCATAACAAGTTTTCTGCCTTTCTATAAAAATGCTACAATGTTAAGACTTCTGTTCAGCTTGTTTCGATATGTAGTGTTTATTTACGTATAATACGATAAAGTCCCATATTTAATGTAAAGATACCTGGGACGGAGATATATCATATACTATTATCGGTATAAATCAATAAAAGATTATTCTTTTTACTGAAATATGATACAGCTGGCATGTTAATAATTGTTTAATTCTATATATATAATTAAAGAAAAGATTGGGGACACGGACATAGGCTCTGTTAACTTAGTATGAAAGAAATGAGACCTGAAAGGCCTTTGGTAGGTTAAAAAGGGAAAAACCTACAAATGGAAACGACTAAGTGTAAAATAACACGAAAAAAGAGACGTGCAAGCCTTAGGAAAATAATTAAGGCAACACAAATAGTCCTTATGTAGTAAGGACGAAATGAACCTTGAAATCTGAATATTACTCAAGCTATCAAAAGCCAGAAGTACCGTTCTTTTTCCGAAACATTTTTTCTTAACAGGAGCATTCCTGTAAAGAAAATAAATGAACTTTGAAAAACAAGACACCTCG
>ERZ773359.346-NODE-346-length-65090-cov-12.871254_pt1 | contig 65090 bp, 66 predicted proteins | sample MGYA00374955_ERZ773359 | MGnify/ENA primary metagenome ERZ773359 (study PRJEB29098, sample SAMN04486028) | biogas fermenter metagenome | study: EMG produced TPA metagenomics assembly of the Biogas fermentation microbial communities from Germany - Plant 4 DNA1... | reverse complement strand
TAATATCTATAAATAATGACAATAATATTAGTAAATGATAAAATAACTTTATTCAATTAAAATAATTTTAATAAGAATTTGTTACTTATTAAAAGGAGGAAAAATGATTAATATAGGAAAAAATAATCTTTTAGAAGTTAAAAGAGAAAAAGAATTTGGATTTTATTTAAGTGATGGAGGAAGAGAAGAAGTGCTTCTTCCAAAAACAATGACAGAAAACAAAAATATTGCTATAGGAGATAAAATAGAGGTCTTTGTCTATAGAGATTCTAAGGATAGGCCAATAGCAACCTTTAACAAACCATTAGCAATGGTAGGAGATGTTGCATACTTAAAAGTTGTTTATATTACAGACTTTGGTGCCTTTGTTGATATTGGCTTAGATAGAGATGTCTTTGTACCTCTTAAAGAACAAAGATTTAAATTACATAAGGGCAGCAGTTATTTATTTTACATATATCTTGATAAAACAGGAAGAATTGCTGCCACTACTGATGTGGAAAAATATATAATTTTAGCTTCAGATGATGATAAAGAATATAAGGTGGGAGAGGAAGTTATAGCTCAAGTCTATGGAAGAGGAGAAAATGGAATCTTACTTGTTGCTATTGAAAGCAAATATAAGGGGATAATATTACCTAATGAATATTATACCGATGTTTATCCTGGAACAGAAATGAAGTTAAGAGTAAAGAGAATTTATGAAGACGGCATAATAGGGTTAACCCCAAGAAAAACAAGATTATCTGAAAGAGAAAAACTTGAAGAAAAAATATTAAAGTATCTAAAGGAAAATGGAGGCTTTATGAAATTTAATGATAAGTCAAAGCCAGAAGATATAAAAGCTACATTTAATACTAGCAAAAATTATTTTAAAATGGCCCTTGGAGGATTGATGAAAAAAGGAATAGTAAAACAAGATGAAGAAGGAACAAGGGTAATAAAAGCGAAAAGTAATAAGTAAGAGATGAGAAGTAATAGGTAAGAGGTAAAAGTAATATGTAGTATGTAAAAGCATTAATATTAATAGGCATAGGGTAGAGCAGCAAGTAAAATATAAAAATAATTAGATAAATTTGTAGTGCACGGTTTTGGATGAAAATATCTTTAACTGTGCATTTAACTTTATAATGATTTAGAATCTTTAGTTAATAACTAAAATTTTCAATAAAAAAGATTATTAATTAAAAAAATATAAAATACTTCTTGACTTCAATAATTTAGTGTGGTAAAGTAATAAACAGATAAAGCGATAAGCAATAAGAAAAATTTTAGGGGGGCTATTAATGAAAAAGATAAAGAATATAATTTTAGGAGTTACATTGGGGATTTTTGCATTTGGGTTAGTGTCTTGCGGGAATACTAATGCTAAAGAAGAAAATACATTGGACAAGGATCAGCTTGTTTTAGGTTTTGACGATACTTTTGTACCAATGGGATTTAAAGATGAAAATGGAGAATATACTGGTTTTGATATAGAATTAGCAAAGGCAGTTGGGGAGAAACTAGGAAAGGAAATAGCTTTCCAACCAATAGATTGGTCAATGAAAGAAACTGAATTAAACAATGGAAATATAGATTTTATATGGAATGGATATAGTGTAACTGAAGAAAGAAAAGAAAAGGTTGCATTTTCAGATGCATATTTAGATAACAGGCAAGTTATTATTACATTAGCAGAGTCAGATATTAATAACAAAAAAGATTTAGCTGATAAAGTTGTTGGGGCTCAAAATCAATCAAGTGCTGTTGATGCAATAGAAAAAGAACCTGAGGTTCTTAATACCTTTAAGGATGGAACTGTTGTAACTTTTGATACTAATAATGATGCTTTTATGGATCTTGAAGCAGGAAGATTAGATGCTATAGTAGCAGATGAAATTTTAGCAAAATACTACATTAATCAAAGAGGAGAAGAAAAGTTCAAAGTTCTAAGTGAAGATTTCGGAAAAGAAAGCTATGCAATTGGTATGAGAAAAACAGATGAAGATCTAGTAGAAGCTATTAATGGGGCAATTGATGAATTAATTGAAGAGGGTGTAGCAGCTGAAATATCAGAAAAGTGGTTTGGTGAAGATATTGTTGTAAAATAAAGTTTTGGAAAGATAAGAGGTGTATAAAGTGGAATTATCTAATGAAATAATTGAAATATTACCACAGGTATTTGAAGGTTTTAAAGTAACAATTGAAATATTTTTAATAACATTAGTACTATCACTTCCTTTAGGGGTAGTAGTAGCACTGATTAGAATATCAAAATTTAAACCTTTAAAAGAAATATCTAAAATTTATATTTTGATTTTTAGGGGTACACCTCTTTTATTACAAATTTTATTTATATTTTTCGGATTGCCACTATTTAATATTACCTTAGATAGATTTCCTGCAGCAATATTAGCAATGGTTTTAAACTATGCTGCCTATTTTGGGGAAATATTTAGAGCAGGAATTTTATCAATAGATAAGGGACAGTTTGAAGGTGCAGAAGTTTTAGGCTTAAGTAAGAAAGATACTTTTTTTAGAGTAATTTTACCTCAAGCATTAAAGAGAATATTTCCACCAGTTTCAAACGAAATTGTTACTTTGGTTAAGGATACTTCCTTAGTTTATGTTGTTGGACTTGATGAGTTGTTAAAGATTGCTAAAATAGCATCAAATAGAATATCTTCAATAATGCCCTTTGTAGTAGTAGGAATAGTATATTTAATTTTTAATGGAATTATAAGCAAGATATTAGATTACTTTGAAGGAAAGTTTAATTATTATAGCTAGGGAGTGAGTATTAATGCTTAAGGTTACGGAATTGAAAAAGAAATTTGGAGATAAAGAAGTATTAAAAAATGTAACATTAGAAATAAAGCAAGGTGAGATTGTTATTATTGTTGGACCTTCAGGAAGTGGAAAAACAACTTTATTAAGATGCATTAATGCTCTAGATTATTGTGATGAAGGATCAATAGAAATAAATTCAAAGTTTTTATGTGAAAAGGGAATTTACAAGAAAAAACAAGAATTAAAAGAAATAAGAAAAGATATAGGATTAGTATTTCAAAATTTTAATTTATTTCCACATATGAGCGTAATAGAAAACTTAATTGAAGCACCTAAAAGAGTTTTAAATTTACCTGATAAAGAAGCAAGGGAAAATTCTAAGGAAATTCTAAGATTTTTGGATATAGAAGATAAGATAAATAGTTATCCATGTGAGTTGTCAGGAGGGCAAAAGCAAAGGGTGGCCATAGGAAGGGCCTTGGCCTTAAATCCAAAACTTATGTGTTTTGATGAGCCTACATCTGCTTTAGATCCAGCCTTAACTGGAGAAGTTGCTAAATTAATAAAAAGCTTATCTCAAAAGGGAATGACTATGCTTATAATAACACATGATATGAGTTTTGCTGAGGAAGTTGCAGATAAAATATATTCAATGGAAAATGGTAAGTTAACAGAAGGGAATGCCTTTTTATAACAATTCATAATGAATAATTTAGGGGGATTTTCAGGAAAGTGAAAATCTTTAAAAATAAGAATGAAAAAAGCTTTGCGTATTTCGCAAAGCTTTTTTTGAACTTAATTTAAATATTATTTGTAGTTTTCCTATCAAAAGTTCTAAAGAATATTTTTAGGATTTCATTAATTACAAGAGGTATTAATGAAATTAAAATTACCATTAGCCAATCATTTACTGTCAATGGATATACCTTAAATACTTTTGCTGTAAAAGGAATAGTTATTATAGCATATTGTAGTGCTATTCCAAATACTATAGCTCCTATAAGCCAAGTATTTCTTAATATTCCAACTTGGAAAATTGATTTTGTTTCATTTCTCATACTTAAGGAATAGAAGAGTTGTGAAACACTAAGTACTACAAAGGCCATAGTTTGAGCGTGCCTTAATGATTCTGGATAAAGATATTCACTAAATAAGAATGCAAATAAGGTGGTGGCTCCAATAAGGATACCGTTTATTATAACCATCCATCCCATTCTACCAGCAAAAAGGCTTTCTTTAGGATTTCTAGGAGGATTATTCATAACGCCCTTATCACCAGGATCTACACCTAATGATAAGGCAGGGAAACTATCAGTGATTAAGTTAACCCATAATAGGTGGATAGGCAGTAAGGGGGTATCTAAATTAAATAATATAGCAACAAATAAAGCAACTATTTCACCAAGGTTACAGCTTAAAAGGAATAGTATTGATTTTTTTATATTTGTAAAAATATTTCTTCCTTCTTCCACTGCTTCAACTATAGTTGTAAAATTATCATCAGTAAGGATCATATCTGCAGCGCCCTTAGCAACATCAGTACCTGTAATTCCCATTGCTACACCAATATCAGCAGCCTGAAGAGATGGGGCGTCATTTACACCATCACCAGTCATAGAAACAATATTGCCGTAGGACTTAAAAGCTTTTACTATTTTTACCTTGTGTTCAGGAGAGACCCTAGCAAATACACGATAATTATTTACTATCTTTGTGAACTCTTCATCACTGTAGCTATCTATTTCAGCGCCAGACATTGCCTGGGAAATGTTATCAGCTATGCCAAGTTCTTTAGCAATTGCAATAGCAGTGTTTTTATGGTCACCAGTTATCATTATAGTTCTAATGCCTGCTTTTTTACTTATTTCTATGGAACCTTTGACTTCTTCCCTTGGTGGGTCAATCATTCCCATAAAACCAACAAATATTAAATCTTTTTCTAAAGAATCTATAGTTACATTTTCATTATCAATTACTTTATATCCTAAGGCGAGAACCCTAAGAGCTTCATCAGATAAAGAATCAGAAGCTTTTAATAAATTATTTTTTTCTTCTTGTGATAGATCTTTAATCTCACCATTAATTAAAATTTTATTAGAAATTTTTAAAATATTATCTATGGCACCTTTAGTAAAAACATTATATTTATCATCATACTTATTTACAGTGGTCATTAATTTTCTATCGGAGTCAAAGGGAATTTCATTTACTCTTCTGTGCTCCTTTAACAAATCATCCTTGAACATTCCTACCTTATTACCCACATCTACTAAGGCAACTTCCGTAGGATCACCAGTTTGAACACCATCCTTTGAAGTGGCATCACTACATAAAACCATACCTTCTATTAATAGCTTACTTTCAGGATTTTCCTTATCTATTTCATCTAAGCTTTTAATTTCATTATTAACAAAATACTTTTTTACTGTCATTTTATTAATTGTTAATGTTCCAGTTTTATCAGAGCAAATAATATTTACTGAACCTAAAGTTTCAACAGAAGGTAACTTTCTAATAATAGCATTTTGTTTAGCCATTCTTTGAACACCTAGAGCCAGTACAATTGCAACTATTGCAGGTAAGCCTTCAGGTATTGCTGCAACAGCAAGGCTAATAGAGGTCATAAACATGGTAAGGAAGTCTCTTCCTTGAAACATTGAAACAATAAACATAAGTACTGAAATTCCTATTGCTAAGAAGCCTAGGGTTTTTCCTAGCTTGGCTAGTTTTTTCTGAAGAGGGGTTGTGTTGTCTTCTTCGGAATCTAGCATCTTTGCAATTTTACCGATTTGCGTTTCCATTCCAGTAGCAACAACTATTCCAGTTCCTCTACCATAAGTAGATAAGGTGGACATAAATGCCATATTACTTTGTTCTGCAACTTGAAGATTATCTCCTTCATTAATAATATCAGCATGTTTTTCTGCAGGTACTGATTCACCTGTAAAGGCTGATTCTTCAATTTTTAAATTTGCAGCTTCAACTAACCTTATATCTGCTGGAATGTAACGACCTGCATCTATTATTACAATATCACCAACAACTATATCTGAAGACTCTATTTCAAATATTTCTCCATCCCTTTTTACAACTGCTTTTGGAGTTGACATATTTTTTAAAGCTTCTAGGGCCTTTTCAGCCTTTGATTCTTGGAAGACTCCAATGATAGCATTAATAGCTATAACTAAAAGAATAATTAGTGCATCACTAACCTCACCTACAATAGCAGATATAATTGCTGCAACTAATAAAATATAAATCATAGGATCATTTATTTGTTCAAATAATAGCATAAGTACTGATTTTTTCTTTTTTCCCTTTAGTTTATTGGGACCATTTTCTATTAATCTTTTTTCTGCTTCTTCTTTTGTGAGACCATTTAGAATATTTGTAGATAACTTTTTTTCTATTTCCTTTGCTTCTTCGTTAAACCACATTTAAATACCTCCATAATAATAATAAAAGAGTTTTAAAAAAACCTTTATATATAATATATGATAGATAATTTAATAATGAATAATACATGGAAAAAAAGGGGAATAAAAATTTATTAAATGAATTAGAATTTAATGATATAATAGGTTCTATAGTAGTTTTTATAGAAAGGGTGATATGGTGGAAGTTGGAAGAATAAATAGAAAGGAACCTATAAAGGCAGAAAGAAAAGTTATTTCTGAAAGAAAAGATTTTTCCCAAAGTTTTAATCAGGCAAGGCAAAGGAAGTCAGAAGCAGAATTAAAGCAGATGATTGAAGATATTCATAAGAAGGGAAATAGATTAGTAATAACCAAAACCTATGGAGATGTTGTTGCATATAAAAAACTAATAAAAGAATATCTGGAATCAATTTTAAAATATATGTATGATACAAAAAAGGATGTGAGTTTTTGGCAAACTCAATATTTTGTAACTGTAGAAACTATAGATCAAAAACTAGACGAATTAACAAAAACATTATTAAATGGTGAAGTAGAAAATTTAAATATTGCAGCTTCTATTGATGAAATTCAAGGGCTAATAGTAGATATGTATAGATAATCATAAAGTAACAATTGTTTTGCAGTTGTTATTTTATTTTCTTGAGGATATAATGTAATAATAAATGAAATTGATAGTTGTTATTAATTAAAAGTTATTTCTTACCTAGTATAACTAATATAATAAAATTATTAGTTATAATTGTAATCGTTAATTGCTATAAGGAGGTTAAAATGTTAAAAAAATTTATAAGTTATTATAAGCCCTATAAAAAATTATTTTTCTTTGATATGGCTGTAGCTTTAATAGCTTCAGTTTGTGATCTTGTTTATCCAATGATGACAAGAACTTTAGTAAATGATAGTATTCCCAACAAGAATATTAGAATGGTAGTAGTATTTGCTATTACCTTAATGGCTATATATATAATAAAAGCTGCATGTAATTACTTTATGCAGTATTACGGGCATGTTATGGGAGTTAAAATGCAAGGGGATATGAGGAATGATATGTTTCATCACCTACAAAAGCTTCCTAACTCATATTTCGATAATAATAAAACCGGAGATTTAATGAGTAGAATGATAAATGACTTAATGGATGTATCGGAGCTTGCCCATCATGGGCCAGAGGACTTATTCATTTCCTTAGTAATGATTATAGGATCTTTTATCATTCTCTGTACCATAAATATACCATTGACAGTATTAATTTTCGCCTTTATACCTTTTATTGTATATTTTAGTATGAAGCAAAAAAATAGAATGCATAATGCTTTTATGGAAACAAGAGTGGAAACTTCAGAAGTTAATTCTAATTTAGAAAATTCCCTTTCAGGTATAAGAGTTACAAAAGCCTTTACAGCTCAGAAGCATGAATTAATAAAGTTTAAAGAAGGAAATGAGAAATTTAAGAGTGCGAGGGCAAGGGCTTATAAGGTTATGGCACAATATGGTTCAGGTGTAGGCTTTGGTATTAATGTCCTAGATTATATTGTTCTTATTGCTGGTGGAATATTTACATATTTGGATATAATAAATTTAGGAGACTTCTTTGCTTATTTACTTTACATTAAATTATTTACTGAACCAATTAAAAAACTTGTTAGCTTTATGGAGCAATATCAAAATGGTATGACAGGATTTAAAAGATTCTTGTCAATAATCAGTGAGGAAACTGAAAAGGAAAAAGAAAATAGCCTTGAATTAAAAAACGTAGAAGGAAAAATAGAATTTAAAAATGTAAGTTTTAGTTATGAAGATAATTTAGTTTTAGATGGGCTAAACTTAAAAGTAGAAAAGGGTAAAATGCTTGCTTTAGTTGGACCATCAGGTGGTGGTAAGTCCACATTTTGTAATTTGATTCCAAGATTTTATGATGTTGCAGAAGGAGATATTTTAATAGACGATACAAGCATCTATCATGTTACATTAGAGTCTTTAAGAAAAAATATAGGAATAGTTCAACAGGATGTATTTTTATTTACTGGCACAATAAAGGAGAATATTTTATATGGAAATCATAATGCCAGTGATGAGGAAGTAATTGAGGCTGCTAAAAAGGCCAATATTCATGACTTTATAATGAGCCTTCAAAATGGGTATGATACATTTATTGGAGAAAGAGGAGTTAAATTATCAGGTGGGCAAAAGCAAAGAATTTCAATTGCAAGAGTATTTTTAAAAAATCCGCCAATACTAATATTAGATGAAGCTACTTCTGCCTTAGATAATGCAACAGAGTATATGATTCAAAAAGCATTAGAAGAACTTTGCTTTGGAAGGACAACAATTGTTGTTGCTCATAGATTGTCCACTATTAAGAATGCAGATGAAATAATTGTTTTAACTGGTGAAGGAATACAAGAAAAAGGAGATCACGATTCCTTGATAGCTAAGAATGGATTATATAAGGAATTGTATCAATCACAATTTAAAAATTTATCAAAAGAAGATAAAAAAGATATATTGACTGCATAATAAAAAATTTATAAAATATAAGAAAATACCCTATAGAGGTATAGAAACGGGGGACAATTATGGTTAAAGAAATAAATGAAAAAAATTTTGAAAGTGAAGTATTAAACAATAATGGAGTAGTTGTAGTTGATTTTTGGGCAAATTGGTGTGGACCATGCAAAATGATGGCTCCAGTATTAGAAAGCGTATCTGAGGAGTTAAAAGAAGTAAGCTTTACTAAAGTAGATGTAGATGAAAATGGAGTTTTAGCTGATAAATATGAAATATTAAGTATTCCAACATTATTAATATTTAAAGGTGGAAATTTAGTTGATAAATTAGTTGGATTTACTCCAAAAGATGTTTTAGTACAAGTAATTAATAAAAATTTATAAGGGAAAGTAAAATGTACGATATTATAATAATAGGCAGTGGGCCAGCTGGCTTATCAGCTGCCCTAAATGCTAAAATAAGAAACAAAAGTTTTAAGCTTTTTGGAAATAAAAATTTAACTAATAAATTAGATAAAGCTCCTATGATAAATAATTATTTAGGCTTCTATGGAATGACAGGCAGGGAAATTAGAGCTAAGTTTGAAGAACATATTAAAGAAATGGATATTCAAATTACAGAAGAAAGAGTTAATAATATTTATTCTATGGGCGATTACTTTGCAGTTATGGTGAATGAAAAAGTTTATGAAACTAAAACTGTTATCTTAGCAACTGGAGTAGAATATGGTAAGCAAATTGGCGGTGAAAAAGAGTATCTAGGAAAAGGTGTTGGTTATTGCGCTACCTGTGATGCACCTCTTTATAAAGGAAAGACAGTAACTATTATTGGTTACAATAAAGAGGCGGAGGAGGAAGCAAATTTTGTTTCAGAATTAGCACAAAAAGTTAATTATCTTCCTATGTATAAAGGAGATTACTCTTTAAATAATAAGATAGATATTATTAAGGACGAGCCAGTGAAAATAATAGGAGAATTAAAGGTTAAGAAGTTAATTCTTAAAAATTCTGAAATAGAGACTGATGGAGTTTTTATTATAAGGGATTCCCTTTCACCTTCAGAATTAGTACCAGGATTAAAAATCGAAGATAATCATGTGGCGGTTAATAGAGAAATGGAAACTAACATACCAGGCTGTTTTGCTGCAGGAGACTGTATAGGAAAGCCATACCAATATATTAAAGCGGCAGGAGAAGGAAATATTGCAGCACTAAGTGCAGTAAAATACCTTAATTCAATTAAAAAGTGATAATAACAATAAAAGAAAATTTTTTAAAAAATAAAAAAGTAAATCACAAAGCATATTTGTTTGTGATTTACTTTTGTTTTTATAAAACTTTTATTAAATTTGTATTAAATTTTTGTTAATTTTTAACTATGGATTACTGGCCTATAAGTTCATCTATAACTTCTTTAACAGTAGATATTTTGTTTATTTTATATGCATTATTGCCGCAAAAAATTAATCCATTATCTAAATCTCCTTTAACAGCATTAATTAGTGCTGATGTAATGCAATATGGCGTATTGGCAGGATTACATGGAATTAAGCAGTCATAGCATTTGCTTATTTTCATTCTTCCTTCCTCCAGCTTATCTAAAAATTTGTTTTTAATAGCCCTTCCTGGCATTCCAACAGGGCTTATAGTAATTTTAATATCTTCCTTTTTACAATTTACATAAGCTTCCTTAAATTTAGGGTGAGCATCGCATTCTTCTGTTGCAACAAATCTTGTAGCAACTTGTACTCCATTAGCTCCAAGGTTTAAGTATTTCATTACATCTTCATGACTAAATACACCTCCTGCAACTATTACAGGTATTTTAGTATTAAATTCTTTTTCAAATAGCTTAACTTCTTCTATAATATCTAAAATATTTTCATCGAAATTTTTTATTTCCTTTTCAAGATTATTAACCTTAAACCCAAGGTGTCCTCCTGCTTCAGGGCCTTCTACAATTACTGCATCAGCAGTTCTATTTGAATGTTTCTTCCAGTAGTTTAAAATCACCTTTGCAGCCTTTCTAGAGGAAACAATTGGAGCTATTTTTATTGAGCTTCCTTTTGTAATTTCAGGCAATTTTAATGGAAGACCTGCTCCAGATATTATTAAGTCTGCACCAGCTGCAATAGCTGCTTTAACATGTTCAGCATAGTTATTGATTGCAACCATAATATTTACACCAATTATTCCATTTAAGCTGATTTCCTTGGCCTTTTTTATATGTTTATGTAAACCACGAAGGTTTGCTTCAAGGGTATTTTTTTCAAAATCATCTTCCATATATCCAGGATGAGCTGCAGAAATCACACCAATGCCACCATGCTTAGCCACGTTTCCTGCAAGATTAGATAGGGATACACCAACTCCCATGCCACCTTGAATTATTGGAATTTTAGCTATTAAATCCCCAATTATTAATGGTTTTATATTCATAATTAAACTCCTTTATACAGTAAAATTTAGTTTGATAATCAAAGTATTCAGTTGTAAAAAAAGTACTTTGATTATCAAAATATTATCAATAGTATAATCTAGTTTTTAAAAAAACACAATAACAAAAAAAGGATAGGGAATGTTGACAAAATAAAAAAATAATATTATTATGGTGTTACTTTATTATGCCTTTACTTTGACAATCAAAGTATTTATTCAATTTAATTATATTATTATAGACTTATAGGAATTCAAGTTTACAAGAGGGGAAGCTCAATATATTTTAACCTACATATTGTTGTTTAATTGGACTTATATTTTCATTATATATATTGGGAGTATCCAGAAATAAAAAAGGATATAAAAATGTTTTTTGGCTAACATAGTAGGTGTGATAGTAATTTATTTTAATGAAGTTTCATATTTTTAGTGTATGAATAAATTTTATTTAAAAACTAATATGCCTATGGGTCTAGCTATTAATCCAAAATAGCTTAAGGTGTTTTCATATTAAATACATACTAAGTTTTAAAATAAAGCTTTGATAACATAAATATTTGATTTTAAAAGTAATAATGTTTTAATATAAAACACGATAAGTAAGTAAAAAGTTTGAAAAGAGGAGTTAGATGAAGGGAGTAAAAATAGTTGGTTTTGGCCATTATTGTCCTGAAAATATTGTTACCAATAAAGATTTAGAAAATTTGGTAGATACTACTGACGAATGGATAATAAAAAGAACCGGAATAAAGGAAAGAAGAATTTCTAATGGAGAAGGAACTGTTGAACTAGCATATAAAGCTGCCTTAGCAGCATTAAAAAACAGCAACTTAAGCAGTGAAGATATAGACTTAATAATAGTATCAACAATTTCACCAGATAGAATGATGCCATCTACAGCTTGCAGTGTTCAGGGACTTTTAGGGTGTAATAATGCAGCAGCTTTTGATTTATCAGCAGCTTGCTCTGGATTTGTATATTCCCTAATTACAGCATCTAGTTTGCTGAGAGCAACTGATAAAAAAAGAGCTTTAGTAATTGGAGCAGAAACTTTATCTAAAATGATAGATTGGAGTGATAGAAGCACCTGTGTATTATTTGGAGATGGAGCAGGAGTTGCAATAATTGAAGCTTCTGATGATGAAGATGGTATTATAAGCACATGTTTTGCAGCTGATGGTAAACAGGGAGAAACAAGTTTGGTATCTGGAGAATTAGAACTAAATACACCTTTTGCAAAAGAGGCCATGTCAGAAAATAGGAATATGACTATGAACGGCCGTGAAGTATTTAGATTTGCAGTAACTGTACTACCAAGTATAGTTAATGAATTGCTAGAAAAAGCTAATGAAAGCATTGAAAACATAAAATATATTGTTCCGCATCAGGCAAATTCTAGAATAATAAGTGAGGCTTCAAGAAGGCTAAAAATAGAAGAAAATAAATTTTATGTCAATGTAGATAAATATGGCAATACTTCAGGAGCAAGTGTTCCCATAGCTTTAAGTGAACTTTTTGAAAAAGGTCTTATAAAAAGAGGAGATAAAATAATTTTAGCAGCCTTTGGTGGAGGATTAACCTGGGCCGGGGCATTAATTAAATTTTAGGAGGATTTTAAAATGGTATTAGATAAAATTAAGGAAATTGTAGTTGATCAATTAGGAGTTAATGAGGAAGATATAACTTTAGAAACAAGTTTTGAAGATTTAGGAGCAGACTCATTAGATTTATTCCAAGTTGTAATGGAATTTGAAGATGCATTTGATATTAGTGTAGAAAATCCAGAAAACATTAAGACAGTAGGAGATGCAGTTAAATATATAGAAAGTGCAAAAGCGGAATAAGGTGGGGGAATTCTTATGAGTAACAGAATTTGCAATTTGTTAAATATTAAACATCCAATACTTCAAGGGGGAATGGCATGGGTTGCTGATAGCTCCCTTGCTGCTGCTGTTTCAAATGCAGGCGGTCTTGGAATTATAGCGGGAGCAAGTGCCCCGGCAGAAATTATAAGAGAAGAAATAAGAAGGGCAAAAGCATTAACGGATAAGCCTTTTGGAGTAAACATAATGCTACTTTCAGATAATGCAGAAGCTTTATCTGATATTGTTATTGAAGAAGGAGTTAAGGTTGTAACAACAGGTGCTGGAAATCCAGGAAAGTATATTCCAAAGTGGAAAGAAGCAGGAATAAAGGTTATACCAGTTGTTGCATCAGTTGCCTTAGCAAAAAGAATGGAACGTGCTGGAGCAGATGCGATAGTTGCTGAAGGCTGCGAAGCTGGAGGTCATATAGGGAAATTAACAACAATGGTTTTAGTTCCTCAAGTTGTTGATGCAGTTAATATTCCTGTAATAGCAGCAGGTGGAATTGCTGATGGAAGAGGAGTAGCTGCTGCTTTTGCTTTAGGAGCTAGTGGTGTTCAGGTAGGAACGAAATTTTTAGTTGCCCATGAATGTACAATTCATGATAACTATAAAGAAGCAGTAATAAAAGCTAAAGATATAGACACTATTGTAACAGGAAGAAGTACAGGTCATCCAGTTCAAGTAATAAAAAATCAACTTGCAAGAGAATATTTAAAGCTTGAAAGTAATAATGCTAAAATGGAAGAATTAGAAGAACTAGCAAGAGGAGCTCTTAGAAAAGCAGTAAAAGACGGTGATGTTGAAAAGGGCTCATTAATGTCAGGTCAAATTGCAGGTATGATTAAGGAAAGACAAAGCTGCAAGGAAATTATTGAAGAAATGTTTGAAGAATATGAAAATTTAAGAAAGAACCTTTAATTAGGAGGAAATATGAAAACAGCGTTTATTTTTGCAGGTCAAGGATCCCAATATATAGGAATGGGAAAAGAATTATACGATAATATTCCAAAAGCTAAAGAAACATTTGATAAGGCAAATGATATTTTGGGATTTGACATAAAAGAATTAATATTTAAGGGTGAAAAAGAACAATTAGATATTACAGAAAATACACAACCAGCTGTATTGATTACTTCAATAGCAGCTAAAGAAGCTCTTGAAGAAAAAGGAATTAAGGCTGATGTTGTTGCAGGTTTAAGTCTTGGGGAATATTCAGCATTAGTGGCTTCAAATGCTTTATCCTTTGAAGAAGCAGTAGCTTTAGTTAAAAAAAGAGGAAGATATATGCAGGAGGCAGTTCCAATTGGGGTTGGCTCAATGGTTGCTGTAATAGGCTTGTCTTTAGAAAAAATAAAGCTGGCTTTAGAAAAGGCAAGAGAAAAAGGTGTAGTAGAAATTTCAAATTATAATACAAATAATCAAATTGTAATTGGTGGAGAAAAAGAAGCAGTAGAATTAGCAAGAGAATTATGTTTAGAGGCAGGTGCCAGAAGAGCTATTGAATTAAAAGTATCTGGTCCTTTCCATACATCATTATTAGAGGAAGCTTCCCTTAAACTTAAGGAAGAATTAGAAAATGTTGAATTTAATAAACCTAATATTCAAATTATTTCTAATGTAACAGCTGACTTTATAGATGATGTTGAGGAAATAAAACCTCTGCTGTTCAAGCAAGTAAAATCATCTGTTAGATGGAGTGAAAGTGTTGAAAAAATGCTTGAAATGGGTGTTGACACCTTTATAGAGCTTGGACCAGGAAGAGTGTTAAGTAGTTTTATAAAAGAAATTAGTAGAGAAAAGGGAATTAAAGTAAAAGTTTATAATGTTGAAGATATGAAATCTTTAAACAAAACTTTAGAAGGGATAGGTTTATAATGGTTGAAAATAAAAATGCCATAATTACTGGTGGAACTAGAGGAATAGGAAGAGAAATAGCAAGAACATTAGCAGAAAATGGTGCAAATATTGCAATAAACTATAGAAATTACAATGAGGAAGTTGAAAAGTTATTTGAAGAATTAAAAAGCTATGGAGTTAAAGTCTTTGCAGCTAAATGTGATGTAAGTAATTCAGAAGAAGTTAATAACTTTGTAAAGGAAGTTAAAGAAAACTTTGGAACTATAGATATATTAGTAAATAATGCAGGAATAACTAAGGATGGACTGCTTATTCGTATGAGTGAAAAAGACTTTGAAGATGTTATTGATGTAAACTTAAAGGGAACATTTAATACAACTAAGGCAGTTTCATCAGTAATGATTAAACAAAGATATGGAAAAATAATAAACCTTGCATCTGTAGTAGGGATAGCTGGAAATGCAGGGCAATGCAACTATGCTGCTTCAAAAGCAGGAATAATTGGCTTTTCAAAATCAGCAGCTAGGGAATTAGCTTCCAGAAATATTAATGTTAACTGCATAGCACCTGGTTATATTAATACTGATATGACAAAGGTTTTATCAGATAAAATAAAAGACGAGGTAGTAAAGAACATTCCTATGAGAAAAATAGGAGAGGCAAGAGAAGTAGCTAATTTAGCTTTATTCTTAGCATCTAATTTATCTGACTATATAACAGGTCAAGTTATAAATGTAGATGGCGGAATGGTTATGCTTTAATAAGGAGAGAAGTTTATGAAAAGAAGAGTAGTTATAACAGGATTAGGGGCTGTAACTCCAATTGGTAATACAATTGAAAGCTTTTGGAATGCAGCTAAAGAAGGTAAAAATGGTATAGATAAAATTAGTTTTTTTGATACAGAGAATTTTAAAGTAAAGGTGGCAGCTGAAGTTAAAGACTTTGCTCCAGAGGACTTTTTAGGAAAAAAAGAAGCAAAAAGAATTGATAGATATACTCAATTAGCATTAGTAGCTGCTAAAGAATGTATGGAAGATAGTGGGATTGATTTAGAAAAGACAGATAAAGAAAGATTTGGAGTGATTTTTGGTTCTGGTATAGGTGGACTAATGACTATGGAAAAACAAATTAGAACTTTAGAAGTCAAAGGACCTAATAGAATTGGACCATTAACTATTCCACAATCAATATCTAATATGGCAGCAGGAAGTATTGCAATAGAGTTCGGGCTTTTAGGTACTTGCTTAAGCGTTACTACAGCTTGTGCAACTTCTACTCACTGCATAGGGGAAGCCTATAGAAGCATAAAGGATGGATATTTAGATCGCGCAATTGTAGGTGGATCTGAAGCATCTATATGTGAATTTGGTATAGGAGCTTTCCAATCATTAACAGCTTTAAGTAAAAGTGAAGATCCTAACAGAGCATCTATACCTTTTGATAAGGATAGAAATGGATTTGTTATGGGAGAAGGGGCTGGAGCTTTAATTTTAGAAGACTTAGAAAGTGCTTTAGCAAGAGGCGCTAAGATATATGGAGAAGTTGTAGGTTATGGAACAACTTGTGATGCCTATCATATGACTGCACCTGCATCTGATGGAGATGGTGCATATAGAGCAATGAGAGATGCAATGAAGGATGCTGATGTAGAGCCAAGTGAAATTGGATATGTAAATGCTCATGGAACATCAACAAAAATAAATGATAAGGTTGAAACAATAGCAATTAAAAAAGCTCTAGGAGAACATGCAAAAGAGGTATATGTAAGCTCTACAAAGTCAATGACAGGGCATTTACTTGGAGCAGCAGGAGCAATAGAAGCAATAATTTGTATAAAAGTTCTAGAAGAAAACTTTATACCTGCAAATATTAATTATGTAAATCCAGATGAAGAATGTGATTTAAATATTGTTGCAAATACAGGTAAAGAAGTAGAGATAGATTATGCTATGTCAAATTCCTTAGGCTTTGGCGGACATAATGGTACAGTTATAGTTAAGAAGTGGAGGGGAAGATAATATGTTGAATTATGAGCAAATACAAGAGCTTATAAAATCCGTAGATTCTTCTTCCCTAAGGGTTTTTGAACTAGAGGTTCAAGGAACTAAATTAAGACTTAGTAAGAATAATGAAGGATTCAGAGAAAATTCCAAGGAAAACTTAAAAGAAGTCAAAGAAGAATTAGAACCTTTAGAAAATATTCCTGTAGTGACAAATGATAAAACTAAAACAAAAGAAGAAGTAAAAATAGAAGATAAAAAAGATGAAAATTTAAAAGCTGTTAAGTCTCCTTTAGTAGGAACATACTATTCTGCATCAGCTCCAGGGGAAAAACCTTATGTGGAAGTTGGAAGCAAGGTAAAAAAAGGTGATGTTCTTTGTATAGTGGAAGCTATGAAAATAATGAATGAAATAACTTCAGAGTATGATGGTGAAATAGTAGAAATACTAAGAAGAGATGAAGATATAGTTGAATATGGAATGGAATTATTTAAAATAAGGTAGGTAAAAATGATGGATATAAAAGAAATTATGGAGATTATACCTCATAGATATCCTTTTCTTTTAATTGATAAAGTTGAAAGTATTGAGGAGAAAAAGATAGTAGCAATTAAAAATGTAACTATGAATGAATACTTTTTCCAAGGACATTTTCCTGGTGAACCAGTTATGCCAGGAGTATTAATTGTTGAAGCTCTTGCCCAGGCTGGGGCGGTAGTGCTATTAAAAAGAGATGAATTTAAAGGGAAGATTGCATATTTTGGTGGAATAAACAATGCTAAATTCAGGAAAGTTGTTAAGCCAGGAGACACTTTAAGGTTAGAAGTAGAGCTTACTAAAATAAAAGGCCGTGCTGGAGTTGGAAAAGGAATAGCATATGTAGATGGTAAAAAGGCTTGCGAGGCAGAATTAACCTTTATGATAGGATAGTAAAGAGGTGTTTTTATGATTAGAAAGGTTTTAATAGCTAATAGAGGGGAAATAGCTGTAAGAATTATTAGAGCTTGTAAAGAATTAGGAATAAAAACTGTTGCTATTTACTCAGAAGCTGATAAGGATGCTTTGCATACTCAGCTTGCAGATGAAGCTATTTGTGTTGGTAAGCCTAGATCAAAGGATTCATATTTAAATATAAGTAATATTATAAGCGCAGCAGTAATAACAAAATGTAATGCAATTCATCCTGGATTTGGATTTTTATCTGAAAATGATGAATTTGCATCTATTTGTGAGGAATGTAACATAAAGTTCATAGGCCCAAGAAGTGAAACTCTAAGCCTTATGGGAGATAAGGCAAGAGCTAGGGAAATAATGAAAGGGGCAGATGTTCCTGTAATCCCAGGTAGCGACGGTCTTGTTAATTCTATTGAAGATGCATATAAAGAAGCTAAGAGAATAGGTTATCCAGTAATGATAAAAGCAGCTTTAGGCGGGGGCGGTAAAGGCATAAGAATAGTTTATAATGAAGAAGAATTAGAAAATGCATATTTTACTGCAAAATCAGAAGCAAAAACAAACTTTGGTGATGATTCAATGTATGTTGAAAAGTTTATAGAAAATCCTCGCCATATAGAGTTTCAGATTTTAGGAGATGAATTTGGAAACATTATTCATCTTGGAGAGAGAGATTGTACTATACAAAGGAAAAATCAAAAAGTTCTTGAAGAAGCTCCTTCACCTATCTTAAATGAAGATTTAAGAAGAGAGATGGGAAGAGTTGCTGTTAATGCAGCTAAAGCTGTTAATTATGTTAATGCAGGAACTATTGAATTTCTAGTAGATAAATATAATAATTTTTATTTTATGGAGATGAATACAAGAATTCAAGTAGAGCATCCAATTACAGAAATGGTTAGCTCTATTGATATTGTAAAAGAGCAGATAAATATTGCAAATGGAGATAGATTAAGTATTTCTCAAGAGGATGTTGAAATTAAAGGGCATGCTATAGAATGTAGAATTAACGCAGAAAATCCTTACAAAGGTTTTATTCCATCACCAGGAAAAATTAAATTATTAAACTTACCTGGAGGTAATGGAATAAGAGTAGATACTGCAGTTTATCAAGGATATAATATACCTCCAACTTATGATTCCATGATAGCAAAATTAATATCTTACGGTAAAACTAGAGAAGAGGCTATTAATAAAATGCTTAGAGCTTTAGAAGAATTTGTTGTTGATGGAATTGATAGCAATATAGAATTTCAAATTGAAATATTAAACAATGAAAAATTTCGCTTAGGAAACTATGATACGAGTTTTATAAGCAAAGAATATAATTTATAGTTGGTGAAAGCTATGCAAATTTTTAAAAAGAAACAATATGGTGTAATTAACTTACCTAAAGAGGAAGAAAAAGACTTACCTGTAGTACCAGAGGGGACTTGGGTAAAGTGTAATAAGTGTGGAAAGATTTTATATAAAAAGTCACTAGAAGAAAACCTTAATGTATGTACTAATTGCAATCATTATTTTAGGTTAGGTAGTTATGAAAGATTATCACTAATTTGTGATAAGGGAACATTTAAAGAATTTAATAAAAATATGGCATCAAAGAATCCAATGAATTTCCCAAAGTATGAAACAAAAATTAAAGCTAATCAAGAGAAAAGTGGAAATGTAGAAGCTGTTGTAACAGGCGAATGTGAAATTGGAGGAAATAAAGCAATTATTGCAGTTATGGATTCTAACTTCCTAATGGGAAGTATGGGTACTGTAGTAGGAGAAAAAATAACACTAGCAATAGAAGAAGCTACAAAAAGAAAGCTTCCAATTATAATATTTACTGCTTCAGGTGGTGCAAGAATGCAGGAAGGAATATTATCTTTAATGCAGATGGCTAAAATAAGCAGTGCTTTAGCGAAGCATAATGAAGCAGGACTATTATATATAACAGTATTAACAGATCCAACTACAGGTGGAGTTACAGCAAGCTTTGCAATGCTAGGAGATATAATACTTGCAGAACCAAAGGCTTTAATAGGTTTTGCTGGAAGAAGAGTAATAGAGGGAACTATAAAAGAAAAGCTTCCTGCAGATTTTCAAAGTGCTGAATTTTTACTAGAGCATGGATTTGTAGATAATATTGTAGAAAGAAAAGACTTAAAAAGAGTTCTTTCTACTTTATTAAAACTTCATAAAAGTAAGGAGGTGTAGTTGTGGCTAAAAAAGTAAAAGCTTGGGATAGATTAACAATAGCAAGAATGATAGAAAGACCAACTACACTTGATTATATAGAAAGAATTTTTACGAATTTTTTTGAATTACATGGCGATAGATATTTTAGAGATGATAAATCTATTGTAGGTGGTATTGCTGCATTAAACAACAAACCAGTAACAGTAATAGGAATACAAAAAGGAAAAAATCTTAAAGAAAATTTAGAAAGAAATTTTGGATGCCCTAACCCTGATGGTTATAGAAAAGCATTAAGATTAATGAAACAGGCAGAAAAATTTAATAGGCCTATTCTATGCTTTATAAATACTTCTGGTGCCTATTGTGGTGTTGAAGCGGAGGAAAGAGGCCAGGGGGAAGCCATAGCAAGAAATTTAATTGAAATGGCAAGAATAACTGTACCTATAATTTCTATAATAATAGGAGAAGGTGGAAGTGGTGGAGCATTAGCTCTAGCTTGTGGAGATAGAGTTTGGATGCTTGAAAATTCAGTTTACTCTATTCTTTCTCCAGAGGGATTTGCATCAATACTTTTTAAAGATCCTTCAAAGTCCCAGGAAGTTGCAGAAATTATGGGAATTACATCCTATGAGCTTTTAGAAAAAGGTGTAATAGAAAAAATAATAAAGGAACCTAAGGGTGGAGCTCATAAAAATATTGATCTAGTTGCAGCTTCTATAAAAGATGAATTAATCAATGAATTAAAAATACTGGAAAGTAAAACAAAGGATGAACTTTTAGAGGAAAGATACAATAGATTTAGAAAATTTTCATAAGATGCAATTTTTTCTACTTAATATATATAGTCATAATTGTTTTTATTAAATTTTATTGTAGGCTGACTTTTTTGTTTAATACAAAAAAGTCAGCCTTATATTTATTACAATAGATTTTTTATTTACTTCTAAAAATTTGTTTTAATAAGGAGTATTATTAGTTATAATATCAAGTAAGATAATGATATTATAGAAGGATTATATTAGTTAGAACTTATAGAAGATTAAAAAATTGGGGGGATACTATTTGAAAAGAACTGATTACATATCTTGGGATGAATACTTTATGGGGGTTGCTATATTGGCAGGTAAGAGAAGTAAGGATCCCAGTACTCAAGTGGGTGCTTGTATAGTTGATAATGATAATAAGATATTAAGCCAAGGCTACAATGGATTACCGAGAGGATGCTCTGATGATGATTTTCCATGGGATAGGGAAGGAAGTTCTTTAGAAACAAAATACCCTTATGTAGTTCATGCTGAGCTTAATGCTATTTTAAATAGTAGGGGGGCTTATTTACATGGAGCAAAAATATATGTAGCTTTATTTCCTTGCAACGAATGTGCAAAAGCAATAATACAATCTGGGATTAAAGAAGTAATTTATTTATCTGATAAATATGCAGATACAGATCCAGTTAAAGCATCTAAAAGAATGTTTAAGGCTGCTGGAGTTAAAATGACAAAACTAGAACCTAAAGCTAAAAATATAAATATATCTTTTGATATAAAGGATATTTAATAATAAGTAAAGTAAAATAAGGACTGAAGATTTAAAAAATCTTGGTCCTTCATTTTTTATCCAGAGAAAGCAAGTAAGAAAAAATATAAAATATAAGAAAAAATATAATTAAATTAACAAATTGTTTAAAAAATCATAAATGATATTGTCAAAATAAGCAAAAAAATGTATAATTTATATGAGAAGATTAATTTGTAGTATTAGGAGTGGTTAATAATGTCGGAAAAAATACAATTTAAACTTGATAAGGTAAATAAAGTATTATTTATAAAAGGTGTAGGTGCTATTGGACCAGCAGATGCCGAAAGTTTTATTAAAAATTATAATAACTATTTATCTTCTATAAATGCCTCAGAATACACTTTAGAATTTGATTGTGTAGGATTCAAGGTTGCAGGAAAAGATAGAGAAACAGGTACAGATATGGTACCAATGTTAAAGGCTTGCATAGAAATGTATAAAAAAGATGGATTTAAAAATGTAATATTTATTTGTACAGGCAATGTAATAATGGGTGTTCAGCTAAAAAGACTTGGAAGAGAAGTTGGTCTTATAAATATGGAAGTTAAAATGTAAAATAAAAACGTGGTTTTATTTTAATATCTCATAAGTAAGGTATTGATTGTCCAATTTATTCCTACAGACCAAAAGCAAACAAGATCTCCTCTTTTTATTTTTCCTCTTTTTATTCCCTCATATAAAGCTATAAAAGGACTGCTTGTACCAGTATAGCCATATTCATTTCCTATATATACAAATTTGTTTATATCTACATCTAGCAGCTTTGCACTTTCAGTTGAAATAACTTCGCCAAATTGAGAAAAACAATAAGCATCAATATTTTCAAGTTTTAAATTATTTCTATTTAATAGTTTATGTATCGATTCTACTGCAAATTGAAGAACTCCCATGCCGTTAAAAGGTATCCAATTAATATGTTTATCATAAGAGTTGATATCTTGTCTATGAACATTTGATAAACCGCATGCAGGGAATTTAACAGTCTCCCATAAAGAACCGTTTGTCATGCTCATTCCATCAATAAATCCAGGCTGATCTTCAACTTTTTCTAATATAACTGCTACTGCTGCATCCCCAAAATTAGGATAAGTTTCTTCGTCGTCTTTTTTACAATGTATAGATATGTAATCTGATCCTATAACTAAAGCTCTTTCTACATGAGGATTTGATAACATAGATCTTATTGTATTTTCAATTGTTACTAACATTCCTATGCAGTTTGTGTTTGTATCCATGCACATAGCTTCTTTTTTTCCATTTATTGCATTGTGTACTATTAAAGCTTGGCTAGGCATTGTGTATTCAGGTAGTTGGGAAGAAAATAGAACCATATCTATATCCTTTCCTTCTAAACTAGCACTTTTTAATGCCTTTTTAGCAGCCTTTATTCCCATTGTAAGAGTATTATCATCATCTGTATCTATAATATATCTCTTTTCTCTTCCTAAGGCTTTTAATAATGGGTCTATATCTTTTCCAAGTTTCTTGAAATGGTCGAGATAGAAATCATTACTTACTTGATTTTCTGGATGGTATACTTCTATTGTTTTTATTCTTATGTTCATTATTATAACTCCTCCTTAGTAAAAACTTTATAAATAATTAACTATAAACAAATAGTGATAAAAATCTACTATGTTTACTATTATATGTATAAATTATAATGAAAAATTTATATAAATTCAAGTTTGTATTAAATATTGTATAATACTAATTTTCTTATGAATTAATAAATGAAGTATAATTAAAATAATATTCCTTGAAGCCACAAGAGATAGGGGAAAATTAATTTTTTAAGCTATATATTGTGCTCTATTATGATGTCAAGTCTTGAAAATATAAATATTATTATGTAATATAAATGAGATATGATTTTCGTATAATTATTGTTTAAAGTATAAAGGATAGGTGAAGTATGTTGATAGTTGTTGGTGGCATGATTGGATTAGGAAAAAGTACTGTTGCAGAAATATTAGGGAAACATTTTGGTTCAGATATATTCTATGAAAGTGTTGAAGGAAACCCGATTTTACCTTTATTTTATAGCTCCAATGAGGAAGAAGTTCTTAAAAATAGATATCCATTTTTATTACAATTATATTTTTTAAACACTAGATTTAAAAGTATTAAAGAAGCATTGGTAAATAATAATAATGTATTAGACAGATCTATTTATGAAGACTGGTATTTTGCTAAAAAGAATAAAGACCTAGGCAGAATAAGTGATTTAGAAATGAGTATATATGAGGACTTATTAGATAATATGCTGGAGGAATTAGAAGAGTTGCCTAAAAAAGCACCAGATATAATGGTTTATTTAAAGGGATCCTTTGATACTGTATTAAAGAGAATAGCTTTAAGAGGAAGAGATTTTGAGATTGATGATAGTTTAAGAGATTATTACTACTTCCTATGGAAAGACTACGATGACTGGGTTAATAACTGCTACAATGCATCAGAGGTTCTTATTATAGATATGGATGAAATGGATGTTGTAAATTCTGAAGAAGATAAGAAAAAACTAATAGAGTCAGTTGAAGCAAAATTAAAAGAAGTAAGACAAGCTGAATTAACAGTATAAACAAGGAAAATTTTATTTTTGATTTTCGGTGAACTGAAAATAGATAATAAAGTAAGAAAAAAAGTTATAATAATAGATAATTAAGCAGTACATAATAGTTAAAGATAAAAATTAACAGTTTCGAAAGATTTTTAGCAAAGCTAATAAATCTAGCTTAACTGTTAATTTTTTTATAAAAGTAAATAGTTTAGAAAAAAGTTAAATATATAAAGCGTAAAAGAGGGATAATTTTGAGCCATAAAGAAACTTTAAAAGAGTTAGTAAGCAATGAAGCTTATGTAGTTATAGAAAAAGATACAAATAAAGAATTATTAAATTATTTATTTGAAGATATTTTAATAAAATATAATACCTTAGATAAGGGCCATGGAATAAGTCATATAGGAACAGTAATAGATTCTTCAATAAAATTATCAAATTGTTTTAAGGTAAATAAAAATATGGTATTAACTATAGCAGTATATCATGATATTGGTATGACAGTAGAACGTAAAACCCATGAAAAACATTCAAAAAGTATTTTGATAAAAGATGAGGAACTTAGAAAGTGGTTTACTGAAGAAGAAATTATTATAATGGGAGAAGCCTGTGAAGACCATAGGGCTTCCAATGAAAATGAACCAAGAAGTATATATGGGTACATCATTTCAGATGCTGATAGAACAACAGATATTTATGATATGATTGAAAGATGCTACAACTTTTCAAAAAAGAATTATGAAGATAAAAATGAAGAAGAATTATATAAGAGGGTATATGATCATTTAAAAGAAAAGTATGGTGAAGGTGGCTATGCTAAATTTTATTTAGAAAAAAGTAGGGAAATAATAATGAAACCCTATTTAGAAGCCCAAGATATATTAAAAAATGAAGATGAGTTTAAGGAAGTATATATAAGTATAGTAGATAGCTTAACTCACAATGAATAAAAAGTGCTGTCAGAGACAGCACCTTTTTATTTAAAAGAATTAAAGGAAGCATCAGATGGCATTCTCCAATCACCGCGAGGGCTTAGGGAAATTGAGCCTACTTTTGGGCCATCAGGCATTGCGCTTCTCTTAAATTGTTGTGTAAAGAATCTATAAATGAATTTATCAAGCCATTTATTAATTTCTTCTTCACTATAGTCGTTTTTAAAGGCATGAAGGGCTAAAAATTTAATTCTTTCCTTTGAGGAACCGTTTTTAATAAAGTGATATAAGAAGAAATCATGAAGTTCGTAAGGTCCTACTATATCCTCTGTCTTTTGCACTATTTCTCCTGTATTACTTTTTGGAAGTAATTCTGGGCTTACGGGGGTGTCTAAAATATCTAAAAGGGTTTCGGAAACCTTAGCCATTGCTTCCTTTTCTGCTACATATCTAACTAAATATCTAACAAGGGTTTTAGGAATAGATGGATTAACAGAATACATGCTCATTTGATCTCCATTATAAGTACACCAGCCTAAAGCTAATTCTGATAAATCTCCCGTACCAATAAGCAGTCCGCCCTCTTTATTTGCTATATCCATTAAAATTTGTGTTCTTTCCCTGGCTTGAACATTTTCATAAGTAACATCATGAACATCCTTATCGTGCCCAATATCCTTAAAATGCTGTAGCGCAGCTGGTACAATATTAATTTCTCTTAAATCACAGCCAAGTTCCCTACATAAGTTTAAGGCATTGTTATAAGTCCTATCGGTAGTTCCAAAGCCTGGCATTGTTATAGTGATTATATTTTTATTGTCTATCTTAAGTAATTCAAAAGTTTTTACTATAACTAATAAAGCTAAGGTGGAATCTAAACCTCCTGAAATACCTATAACTGCTTTTTTAAGCCCAACATGCTCCAATCTTTTTGCAAGGGCAGAAGCTTGTATATTAAATATTTCTTTACATCTTTCATCTCTTAATTTCTTATTAGAAGGTACAAAAGGAGATTTATCTATATATTTATCAAAATTTTTGATAGAAGTATCCTTAAAATTGAAATTTATATACTTTCCTTTAAAAGGAACAAATTTAGAAGAATCCCTAAAGCTAATATTTTTAAGTCTTTCGCTATTTAATTTATAAACATCTATAATGGAATAAATAATTTCATTATCTCTTTGGAATCTCTCATTTTCTTTTAATATAGTTCCATTTTCTGAAATTAGCAGATGTCCGCTAAATAAAACATCTGTAGTTGATTCATGAACTCCAGCGGAAGCATATATATAAGAAGACATGCATCTTGCACTTTGGTTAGAAATAAGAGAATTCCTATAATCCTTTTTACTTACTAATTCATTGGAAGCAGAAAGATTACCTATAATATTAGCTCCTAAAAGAGATAAATAAGAACTTGGTGGTACTGTAACCCAAAGGTCTTCGCAAATTTCAAAGGCAAATTTACATTCTTCAGAAGTAAATATTAAATTAGTACCAAAAGGAATTTCCTTTTGATAATCAAAATCTATACTTTCATCAATTAACCCAAATCCTTCAGTAAACCAGCGTTTTTCGTAGAACTCACTATAATTTGGAATATAGGATTTAGGAATAATTCCAAGAATTTTACCATTAAATATGATATAAGCACAGTTATATAAGGAGTTATTATAAAGAAGGGGGGCACCTATAGCAATTAACATATCATAGTTAGAGCTTTTTATAACTAATTCCTTTATAGCTTCGTAGGACTTGTCTATTAAAGAAGATTGCATAAATAAGTCTCCACAAGTATAAGAAGTAATGGCTAACTCTGGGAAAATTATTAGTTTTGAATCTTCATTTTTTGCCTTATCTAAGCAGAGAAATGTATTGCTTAAATTAAAATCTACATCTGCTACTTTAGTAACTGGACATGCAGCAGCAACCTTTATAAAATCCATAAAAATCTCTCCAATCATTTATTAGTATTTCCTATAAAATTTATTATAACAATTATTAGGAATAAAATTCATTATAAAATAATAAGAAAATATTATAATTTAATAATAAAAGTAATTTATTAGAAAATCAACGTTAATATAAAGACATATGTTAATTAAGTGATATAAAAAAACTCTTAAAAAGATAAAAAATATATTGTAAAGAGTTACGAAAAATGATATAATAGAGGTGTAGAAAATCACAATGTTAAGTTTGTAAAAAAATGATATAATGTAATAAAAAGGAGGTCGGCTTGTGGTAACATTATTGATTTGGATTATAATTGCGGCTTTAGTAGTAATAATTGATATTACAACTAGCAATTTCCTATTTTCTTTTTTTGCAGTAGGAGCCTTCGGGGCTATGATAGCAGAAATGTTTAATGTAAGTGTAGGAACGCAGATTTTAATCTTTTTAGCTGTAAATTTAATAACAGTATCTATAGGATATCCATTAACTAAAAAAAGCCTTGAGAAGAAAGTTGAAAGGTTACCCCTTATGGAAGAAAAGTACATTGGGTTAATTAAGAAAGCAGAAGAAGATATAAAAGAAGAAGGAAGAATAAAACTAGAGGGAATTTATTGGGGAGTCAGGAACATTGGAGAAGAAATAAAGATAGGAGAAAAATTTAAAATATTATCTATAGAAGGAATAAAATTTATTATTAAAAAAGAGGAGGAAATTTAGATGGATATATTTGGAACAATAATTTTAGGATTTGGAATATTATTAGTATTAGTAATAATATTATCTTCAGTTAAAATCGTTAATACGGGGTACTTATACGTGGTGGAGAGGTTTGGACAATATTATAAAACCTTAGAACCAGGCTGGCACTTACTAATACCTTTTATTGACTTTGTAAGGAAAAAAGTTTCAACAAAGCAACAAATTTTAGACGTGCAGCCACAATCAGTTATTACTAAGGATAATGTTAGAATTTCAGTTGATAATGTTATTTTCTATAAATTACTTAATGCCAAAGATGCAGTTTATAATATAGAAGATTATAAGGCTGGTATAATTTATTCAGCTACAACTAATATGAGAAATATAATAGGTAATATGACTTTAGATGAAGTTTTATCAGGAAGAGATAAAATAAATCAGGATCTATTAAATATAATTGATGAGGTAACAGATGCATACGGTATTAAAATTTTATCAGTGGAAATTAAAAATATAATACCTCCAGCAGAGATTCAAGATGCAATGGAAAAGCAAATGAAGGCTGAAAGAGATAAGAGGGCTATGATTCTTCAGGCAGAAGGTTTAAGACAGTCAGAAATTGAAAAAGCTGAAGGGATAAAGAGAGCAAAGATTCTTGCAGCAGAAGCTGAAAAGGAAGCAAATATTAGAAGGGCAGAAGGTTTAAAGGAATCTCAGTTATTAGAAGCTGAAGGTAAGGCAAAGGCTATAGAACAAATATCTATAGCAGAGGCAGAAGCTATAAGAAAGGTAAATAAAGCTATTATAGAGTCTGGTACAGATGAAACAGTTATAGCTTTAAAACAAGTTGAGGCATTAAAGGAAATGGCTAATAATCCTGCTAATAAGCTTATACTTCCAAATGAAACTTTATCTTCTTTAGGAAGCATAGCTGCTATTGGAGAAATGTTAAAAGATAAAAAAGTAAAAGAATAAAATTTTTAAAAAAGTAGTAGCAATTTAATTATATATGTGATATTATAGATAAGTAGTCAAAAGGACTATAAAATTTATTTAAAGATTTAGAAAGATAATGATATTCTCCCTTGTAGAGATTGTAGTTACTTTATAGTCTTTAGAATGGAGGATTTAAAATGGAAGATAAGAAGATAATTTGTAAAGATTGTGGTAATGAATTTTTATTCACAGTTGGAGAACAAGAATTCTATAAAGAAAAAGGATTCGATAACGAACCTGTAAGATGCTTAGATTGTAGAAGAGCAAGAAAAGCTCAAAATAACAGAAGATAGTTATTGTTAGGCTGTAGTATTATAACTACAGCCTTTTTAAATAATAAATAAAATAAAGTAAAAAAAATACTAGCAATATAAACCTTTATATGTTAAAATATATTTAGGTATGATTACCAATAATATTTGTTTAAAGATTAAATAGAAATTAGCTGCTCCATTGTAGAGATTAGTTGATATTTATTAGTCTTTAGAATGGAGGATTTAAAATGGAAGATAAGAAAATAATTTGTAAAGACTGCGGTAATGAATTTGTATTCACAGTTGGAGAACAAGAATTCTACAAAGAAAAAGGATTTGACAATGATCCAGTAAGATGCTTAGATTGCAGAAGAGCAAGAAAAGCTCAAAATAACAGAAGATAGTTAAATTAAGACTGTAGGTAACTGCAGTCTTTTTTGTTTAAGAAAATTTCTTATAGCAATATAGTTAATTTATTGTTAATATTATACTAGTATGTAAGGTGGCAATATATAAGGAGGAACTATGTTAGAACTTTTTCAAAAGCAAAGAAATGAAAATGCAAAAGGATATGCTTATAGAGTAATAAAAAATAATATTATGATATTAAACTTAAAGCCTGGTGATTTAATAAATGAATCAGAATTAGCCAGCAGCCTAAACCTATCAAGAACACCAATAAGGGAAGTGTTAATGAAGCTTAAGGCTGAAAAACTTATACAAGTAAGGCCTCAAGTAGGGACCTATGTAGCACATATTGATTGGAACTTAATAAAAGAGGCACTTTTTATGAGATATAATTTAGAAAAGGAAGTTTTAAAAGAAGCTTGCATTAACTTTAAGGAAGAAAATCTTTTAGAGATGGAGAAAAATATATATATGCAAAAAATGTTAGTTAAGAAAAAAGATGCCTTGTTAGAATTCCATGAGTTAGATAATGAGTTTCATAAGCTACTATTTCAAGGGGTTAACAAAGAAAATGTTTGGGAAGCAATAAGCACTATTAGCACACATTATAAGAGAATAAGACTTATTGAACAAAAAGAAAATAATAATAATGCAATTGTAGAACACCATCAAGCCTATATAGATATGATAAAAAACAAAGAGAAGGATAAAATAGAGGAACTAATATTGGAACACTTAAAATCTCCAGAAACTAAATGGGATAAAATTATAAAAAGTAAGCCTGATATGCAAAAATATATTATTAACTATGATTTTGAGAAATAACAAAATAAATTATTCATTTATAGAGCTAGTGCAAAAAAGAAGACTGTAAATAGCCTTCTTTTTTACACTGGCTCTTTTTTAATAAATAAAGTATAAAAAATGCATAAATGGTTAAATTAGAACGGAAAAAGAATATAAAAAGATATTAATAAATTATTAAAAGTATTAAAACGTTTAAAAATAACTATTGTAATATCAAGTAATGTATGCTAGTATACAAGTATAAAAGATGAGGAGGCAAAATTATGAAATTACCATTTAATATCGATTTAAAAGATAAAGTTGCTGTAGTAACAGGTGGAACTGGTGTATGATTGCGGGTCTACAATTACAGATCATAGTTTAGGAAGAGTTCCATATAAAGAAGCAAGCTCAGATGAAGTTAATACAATATTTATTAAAGGCTTAAATGGAGAAGAAATCTCATGTGAAGAAGAAGATAAATATTTAACAGCATTAATGGTTTCTTTAGGAAAAATGTATTCAAAAAGAAACATGGTAATGCAGCTTCATATTGGTGCTTTAAGAAATAATAATACTAGAATGTTTAATATGCTAGGTGCTGATGCTGGTTTTGATAGTATTGATGATGGGGAAATAGCATATCCACTATCAAGATTATTAGATGCCCTAGATAAAGACAATAATTTACCTAAAACAATTCTTTATTGTTTAAACCCTAAAGATAATGAAGTTATAGGTACAATGATTGGAAACTTCCAAGGTGGAGCTATTAAGGGAAAAATACAATTTGGATCTGGCTGGTGGTTTAATGACCAAAAAGATGGAATGGAAAGACAAATGATGGCCTTATCTCAACTTGGATTAATAAGCCAATTTGTTGGAATGGTAACAGACTCAAGAAGCTTTTTATCATATACTCGTCATGAATATTTTAGAAGAATATTATGTAATTACATAGGTGAGTTAGTAGAAAGCGGACAATACCCAAATGATAAAGAAATTTTAGGTGAAATAATAAAAAATATCTGTTATTATAATTCTAAAGAATATTTTAGAGCGTAGAAGCAGCCTGATATAAGCGTACAAACCTTTAACCCTATATTATAAATTTATATTAAGTACTCAAGAAGGTAGTCGGTAAAAACTGGCTACCTTTTTGTTTGTAAACCCATGTACAATTGAAGAAAGCACTAAAATACAAAAGGGACAAGAATATGATATAATATTATGGGTGATAAAATTTTAAGGATATGCCAAAGATTTCAATAGTCTTTGCATTTATTTGCCGTGAGAATAAATATTACAAAGGATGGACGAGCTTATGAAATTAAATTTAACTTTAAAAAGATTAATAACCTATTGTTTAGGGTTATTTATTATGGGAATTTCAGTAGCATTTTCAGTAAAATCAAATTTAGGAGTATCACCTATTAGTTCTATACCATATATAATTAGTTTAATAGCTGATATAGATCAGGGGCTATGTACTACAATTATTTTTACAGGTTTTATATATTACAAATAGCTATTTTAAGAAAGGATTTTCAATGGATTAATATTCTCCAAATAGTGTGCTCTTTATTATTTGGAGCCTTCGTAACAACAGGAAATATGTTGCTAGCAGACTTATCACAACCAGACAATTATGTTATACAAATAATATATCTTGTAATAAGTATGATATTACTTGCAAGCGGAATATTTTTATATATCAATTCAGATATAATGCCACTACCAGCAGAAGGAATTATGGGAGCAATAGCTCATAAAACTGGAATAAAATTTTCAAAAGCAAAGATAATGGTTGATTGTTCTATGGTTATTATTACTATTATTATATCCTTTATTTATTTTGGAGAATTAAAGGGAGTTAGGGAAGGAACAATTGTAGCAGCAGTTGCAGTAGGATCAATTTTAGGTGTTTTAACAGAATTATTTAAAGAAAAGTTTATTGAAATAGTTGATGATTCTATAGTTGAAAATAAGTGTAGATTTACAGAAAATCTGATGAAAATATGGGACTGTGCACTAATTTAATGCACCAGTCCTTTTTTTATAACCATTTTTATTATAGCTTTATATCATTATTTTCAAAATACTTTGTGTGAAGTTTTATGTTTTTAATATATTGTGATGGTGTCATTGAAGTGAATTTTTTAAAGACTCTGCAAAAGTAATTTAAATCATTAAATCCTACCATTAAAGAAACTTCTGTAATTGAAACATTATCACCCTGAAGATATAATTTTGCTTCTTTTATTCTATTTTTGTTTATATAATCTGTTATGGTCATGCTTGTTTCTTTTTTAAATTTCCTAGAAAGATGTGATAGGTTTACAGGTATTGAATCTGCAATATCTTTAACTGTAAAGTTTTTTTCTAAGTTTAAATTAATATATTCAATAGCTTTTCTTACTATTGAACTGTATTTATTATTAGAGAGAGCATTTACAGCATCACAATATTCATTAGCTAATGTATAAGCTAATTTTTTCAGATAAGGTAAATTAGGAGCCCTTTCTATCATAATTGCAAATTTTTCTGATAGGCTATTAATATAAATAGGGTGAAGGCCACCACTTTCTGCTGCTAACCTACAGATTGTATTTAAAACAAATAGTAAGTTTTTCAAAGATCTTATGGGGCTTTCTGGTATTCTATCTAGAATATATAGAGGATTATTACTATCATTAAAAAAGTTAATAACCTCATTTTTATTTCCGCTTGCTATTGCATGGAAAAAGTTTTTTTCTAATTTATATCTTGATTCAATAGTATCTTTGTTTTCTTCAATATTATATCTTAATTCTTCCTTGTCTATGCTAGGTTTTATTACATAAGAAGTAATTAGATTTGAAGGCTCAAATTTATGTGAGCATAGGTTTGTAAGTAAACTTCCTAGGCTTTCAGGATAAGAGCTATTTATAATTATTAATGATTCATAAAATTCTTGAAGCTTATCCCTTTCGGTAATTGGAAACTTATTCTTGTATATAATATCACTTATAAAATCCATAGAGAGGGTATTTGAAATAAAGGGACCGATTATTATAAAACCTTTGTAAGAATCTTTTTCCCAAAGGCCAGAAGCAATATATTCAAGATTATAAGAGTTAATATAATAGTAGTAACTCTTATGATTATTATTAGAAAGGGATTTATTAATGGAAGCGTAATCATTCTCATAGTTATACAATATTTCTGGAATATTGTGTTTGCACAAGTTTATAAGTTCATTTCCATATTTATCTATAAATTTAATATCCATTTTTGTTACATTATTTAAGTATTTGCATAACTTTAAAATATCTTTCATAACCAATTTGTGTTTTTCTGTAATAAACCTCACCTTTCATAATTAATAATAATATAATATTACTAAAACGTTTTCTAAGCAATAATTATGCTAAAAAAATCAATATAGTATGAGTTTTTTTATAAAATAAGCATTATACTATCTTTAAAAGAATGATATAAATTTATCAAGCAAATATGAAATTATTTCGATAGTATATTTATAATTCTTGATAAGTACTATGTTTAACCATGTTAAATGATTATCTATAATATCAAAAATTATAACTATAACTTCCGAAACAATTAAAAAACAAAAAGATTGAGAAATTCAGACCTTTTCTTTTAAAGGGAAGCTGGCCAGTAGTTGCAGCATCTATTTTGATGTTTTATGCACCAAAGGAATTTAGTGTCACACAGAACTTAATTTGGGCATATATAACTTATACAATTTATGGAACTGCATATGCTTTCATAAATATACCATATGGCTCCTTATCATCTGTTATGACACAAGATCCTATAGAACGTTCAGGTTTATCAGTTGCTCGTGGAGTAGGAGCAATGATTGCCAATGTTTTACCTAGAATTCTAGTTCCTTTAGTTTTAGTTCAGTTTGCAGAAGATTTAGCAAAAGGTTATCTAATTGCAATGATTTTATTTGGTATTATAGCCTTTGTTTCTTATATTATTTGTTATTTTACTGTTGAAGAAAATGTTGAACAAAAAATACAAGAAACTAAAGAAGATGAAAAAGTAAGTCTTAAGAGTTCTTTTAGACAACTAGCTAAAAATAAACCTTTTATTGCCTTATCTATTGCATCTTTAGGTATGATGTTTGGTATGTTAGTTAACCAAGCTATGTCAGTTTATTATTTTGGTGAAAATTTAAATGCCTTAGGATTGCTATCTATTACCGGAATTACATCATTAATACCAACAATAATTTTAGCACCGATTTCTACTAAAATAGTAAGTAAGTATGGTGTAAAGAAAACAGTATCAGTAAGTAGTATAGTTTCTGCTCTTGTTTGGGCAAGTTTAATTATACTTCCAGATAATGCTTATTTATATATTGTAGTATCCTTGATTGCAACAATATTTATGACAGTTCCTAATATGCTTGTTTGGGGAATGGTTTCAGATTGTATTGACTATAATAGTTATATTGGTGGAGTAAGGCAAGAAGGTATAATTTATGGATCTTATAGCTTTGTTAGGAAGTTAGGACAAGCTATAGCCGGATTTGCATCAGGAATAGGGCTAACTATAATTGGTTATAATGCTAGTGTAGCAGTTCAATCAACAGTTACATTGTTTGGAATTAAATTATTAACAATTGGATTGCCAGCTATTGGTATGGGTATTGCATTTTTAGCATTCCAATTTATGTGGAATATAACACCTGAAATACAAAAGGAAATGAGCAAGAAAAACAACTAAAATTGGAGGTAATACTTATGAGAAAAGTTATAAATATAAATAATTGCTGGAAGTTTATAAAGCAAAATGAAGAAGAAGGAATGAAAAAAGTATATAATGATGAAAGCTGGGAGAGCATTAATATACCTCATACCTGGAATGCTATAGATGGAGCAAATGGATTTGATTTTTATAAGGGAGCATGTTGGTATAGAAAAGTATTTAACATAGATAAGGTAGAGCAAGGCAATAGAGTATATATTGAATTTAATTGATCTAATAGTGTTACAGATGTATATGTTAATGGTAAGCATCTTGGACAACATAGAGGTGGATATTCAATATTTAGATTTGATATAACTGATGTTATAGAATTTGGTGGTAAAAATATATTAGCTGTAAAAGTTGATAATACAGTTGTAGATGATGTGTATCCTCAAATGGCAGACTTTACATTTTATGGTGGTATATATCGTGATGTAAATATCGTAATTACTAATAATGTTCACTTTGGCTTAATGGATTATGGCTCAAAGGGGATATATATAGTTCAAGAAGAAGTAACCAAGGAAAGAGCTTCATTAAAAATTAAAGCTAAATTAGTTAACAATAATGAAGAAGAAAAAAAGGTAAGAGTTTGGGCAGATATATTAGACGATAAATGTAAATGCGTAACTTATGGAGCTAAAGAGGTATTACTATCTGAAGGTGAAAATAAAGAAATAGAAATTCCAGTTGAAATAGAAAATCCAGTATTATGGAATGGTAGAAAAAATGCATACATGTATGAATTAAAAATTTCTATGCAAAGTTTTAATGATACAATTGATGAACTTATAATTCCATTTGGTATAAGATATTTTTAGGTAGATTCAGAAAAGGGATTTTTCTTAAATGGAGAACACCTTCCATTACATGGAGTTTCAAGACATCAAGATAAAAAAGATATGGGATGGGCAATCACTAAGAAGGAACATAAAGAAGATATGGAAATAATTAAAGAAGTAGGAGCAAACTCTATAAGACTGGCTCACTATCAACATGATCAATATTTCTATGACTTATGTGATACTGAAGGTATGGTTGTTTGGGCAGAAATACCATTTATATCAATTATGTCAAAAAATGAATTAGAAGGTATAAATGCAAAGCAGCAAATGATTGAGTTAATAAGATAAAATTATAACCATTCATCAATTATTTTCTGGGGAGTACAAAATGAAATTCAAATAGGAGGAGAAAGACCAGAAGTAAGAAGACTTGTTAGCGAATTAAACGAGTTAACTAAAAAGGAAGACCCAACTAGATTAACTACAATGGCAAATGTTATGTTTGTAGGTAACAAGGATAAATATAATTATGTAACTGATACAATTGGATATAATAAATATTATGGATGGTATGTTGGAAAATCTGAAGATTTCGGACCATGGCTTGATGATTTCCATAAAACAAATCCTAATGTAAAGTTAGGTATATCAGAATATGGTGCAGAAGGTATAATACAATATCATAATAATGATCCAAAAGTTAAGGATTATAGTGAAGAATACCATGCCCTATATCATGAAACTGTTTGGAAGATTTTTGAGAAACGCCCTTACCTTTGGTCAACTTATGTATGGAATATGTTTGACTTTGGTGCTAACATTAGAAATGAAGGTGGAGTAAAGGGTAGAAATAATAAAGGATTAGTTACTTACGATAGAAAAGTTAGAAAAGATGCCTTCTATATGTATAAGGCTCATTGGAGTGGAGAAAAATTTGTACATATTACAAGTAAAAGATTTGTTGATAGGGTAGAGGACAAAATCAAGGTGAAAATCTATTCTAACTGTAAAGAAGTAACACTTTATGTAAATGGGGTTGAAACTTCAACTAAAGTAAGTGATGAAAAAGTATTTATATTTGAAGATATTGCTTTAAAAGATGGAATTAATGAAATTAAAGCAGTTGCCTTCAATGAAGGTGTTAAATTAGAAGATATAGCAAGATTTAATAAGGTAAATGAACCAAATATGAGCTATAAGGCACCGGAAGAAGAAGGTGGCTCTGTTTCAAACTGGTTTGAAATGCCTGATTTAGGTGATGTAGAAGTTGAAGAAATAACAATAACTGATGATGTATATTCAACAGAATGCAGCTTAGGAGAATTATTAGAAAATAAAGATACTAAAGCAGTAATAGATAAATATTTAGTAGGTATTGAAGAACATCCTATGCTTGAAATGGCAAAAGGAATGCCTATTGATAATTTAGCTGAAATAGCACCTGAGCAATTTAACGAAAAAATGATGTACACACTTAATAGAGAATTAACTAAAATTAAAAGAAAATAGGAGTAAAAAAGAAGATTGCTAACAATCTTCTTTTTTTTTGCAGTTCACCATTCATAATTTATATTACTTATTATTCCTAAGTATATTTTTAAATCTAAGTATGTAAACTTTATTTGCTATTATGGAAAATTTTATATATAATAGTTATTGCAAAAATATTATATTAATAAAACTCCATAGAAATATGGGACTTGTTCGAGAACTTCCAAGTATAAAAAACTAAGGTATTAATATAGTGGCAGTATATTAAGTTGTATCCTTAGATGCAGCTTTTTTTATTTAAAGCTGTAAGTTCTCTACATCAAAAGATTTGGAGGGGATAATATGAAAAAAAATTCAACAACAAAATTAACTTTCATTGGAATAGGTATTGCCTTAAATATTATTGGAGCCTTTATAGCCCTAATATTAAGATTACCTATTTTACTGGACTCAATAGGTACTATTTTAGTAGCCTTCCTTTATGGGCCCATATATGGAATAACAACTGGTGTATTAGGAAGCTTAATAAGTGGCTTTACCTATGATATCTATTCTATTTACTTTTCACCAGTACAAATACTTATAGGTGGAATTGTAGGCTGCTTAGCTAGAAAAAATGGTTTTAAAGGCAAAAAGGTATTTTTTAATTTATTGATATTAACAATACCAACAGGAATTGCCGGTGCAATGATAGCTTATTACCTCTTTGATGGAGTTACATCCTCAGGTTCAAGCTATTTAGTTCAAATCCTAACCTTTCTAGGTTTTAGTAAGGGATTTATCATATTTTTTATACAATTTATAACGGATTATGTAGACAAGCTTCTAGCAATTAAATTAATCGCTTTAGTACTAGAAAAGCTGCCTATGAATATTAGGGAGAAAGTGGCATGAATAGGTACAGTAAAATAACAGATAAAATAAAAAGAGAAATAGTTTTACTAAAGGCTTACCCTTGTATATGGGGTAAATGTTCCTTTTGTGATTATATTTTAGATAATTCATCTAAGGAAGAAGAAATAATAAAAACTAATAAAGAGGTTTTAAAGAATATAACTGGTGAATTTAAAGTTCTTGAAGTAATAAATTCAGGAAGCTGCTTTGAAATTCCAAAAGAAACTTTATTGTTAATTAAAGAAATAATAAAGGAAAAGAAGATTGAAAGATTATTTTTAGAGAGTCATTGGGCTTATAAAAATAAAATAAAAGAAATGAGAGGATTTTTTGAAATCCCAATAACTTTTAAAATTGGAGTAGAAACCTTTGATTATGAATTTAGAAATAGCGTATTAAACAAAAATGCTAAATTTAATACTGTAGAAGAATTAAAAGAATATTTTGATTCACCTTGTATAATGGTAGGAATAAAGGGACAAACAAAAGAAATGATAGCAAAGGATCTTGATATACTATTAAATAACTTTGATCACGGTACAATAAATGTCTTTGTAAATAATAGTACTAATATAAAAAGAGATAATGAATTAGTTAAATGGTTCACTAAAGAATATAAAGATATTTTAGATAAAAATGAAAAGATAGAGGTATTATATAATAATACTGACTTTGGAGTTGGAGACTAATTGAGTACTAATAGATGAAAAGGGACAGCAAAACTGTCCCTTATTTTAGTTCCAAAGAATATCCTCTGGCATTATTTCAAAAATTTTGTTTATAGTATTTAAGGCAGTCTCTTTCTTAATTGCAGAAGAGGATAAAAGCTGTTTGTATTGTCCGTTTCCTCTTTGGCCATGGAATAAGCTTTGAAGAGGGAAAATAAGTGAATGGACATTTGAGCCTTTCCCTAACTCTTCTTCAACATAAGGAATATACCTTTTAATTATTTCACCCCTAGATAAAGGTGCTTTATTTTCTGAATTATTATCTAACTTAAATAAATTTGCTAATAAATAGGCATCTTCATAAGCAGCTCTTCCAATCATTACTGAATCTACTTGCTTTAAACCTTCTTTAATTTGATCTAAAGTTTTAAAGCCACCGTTAATTTCAATATTTAAATAATCAAAATTTTTTTTAAATCTATAAACCATACTATAGTCAAGAGGAGGAATATCCCTATTTTCCTTTGGGCTTAATCCTTTTAATATTGCAGTACGAGCATGGACAGTGTATCTATCAGGCCTTGCTTTAGAGATAGTATCTAAAAAGTCTAGAAGATCCTCATAGCCTTCCATAATAACCTTAGAATTTTTATCTGTAATTATTCCTGTGCCATCAATACCTATTCTATGTTTAATAGTAACTGGCTTATTTGTAGCTTCCTTCATAGCAGATAAAATTTCATAAACTAATTCCTTGGAAGCCATAAGTGCTGCACCCATTAAGTTTCCTGAAACCCTATCTGATGGACAGCCGCAATTTAAATTTATTTCACTATAATTAAAATTTTCTGCTAGTTTAACTGCCTTATAAGCATCTTCAGCATTAGATGCTGCAATTTGAAGTGCTACCTTGCCCTCTTCTTCCCTAAAAAAGAGAACTTTTTCTAAATCACCATAGATTATTGCTTGGGCAGTAATCATTTCTGTATATAAAAGCATATCCTTATCCATAATTCTAGAAAAGTACCTGAAGTGCCTATGGGTTTTATCAACCATTGGAGCTATACTTACTTTTGGATTTTCAATATTAGAAATATATTTTTCCATCCTTAGTTTCCTTTCAAATATTTATGAGTTATTATATATAATATATATTTAAAATATATTATAGCATATTTTTTTATAGCAATAAGTAAGATTGTAAGCTTATTAGATAATAATAAATTTATAAATAAAAGGGGGTGCATTATAAGTTATGGAAAAGAAAAGTCAAGGATGTACTTTAGATTGTTTTGACTGTTGTAAATTTGATATATATGTGGAAGATAACAAAGTAATAAAAATACAAGGAGATAAAAATCATCCTTTTACTAAAGGTTTTGTTTGCAAGAAGGGCTTAGCACATTTAGATAGATTGTATCATAAAGATAGGCAATATAGTCCCCTTATAAAATTAGATGGAAAGTTTAAAGAAATATCTTTTGAAGAGGCTATAAATGTAATGGCAGGCAAAATCAAAGAATATAAAGAAAAATACACATCTAAATCTATACTTTATTATGAACAATATGGTAATGGTTCGATATTAAAAAGTATAGGTGAAGTTTTTTGTAATTTTTTGGGGGGAGTAAGTTTTTCTAAAGGAGGCCCTTGTTGGAGTGCTGGAATAGAAGCTCAAAAAAGAAATTTTGGTGATGTTAAAAGTCATGCCTTAGAAGATATGCTTAACAGTAAAACAATAATTGTATGGGGAAAAAATCCTGCTAATACTTCAATACATACAATGCAAAGTATAAAGAAAGCTAAATTAAATGGAAGTAAAATAGTTGTAATAGATCCTATATATACAAAAACTGCAGAACTAGCAGATAAATATGTAAGAGTAAAAGCAAATGGTGATGGAGCCCTTGCTTTGGCAATGGGAAAAATTATTATAGAAAAGAATTTAGCTGATATAAATTATATTAATAAATATGTAAAGGGTTATGAGGAATATAAAAAATATGTGGATAGTTTAAGTTTAGAAAATTTAATTAATATATGTGGTGTAGAAAAAAATGATATAGAGGAATTAGTAGAATTATATACTAATAGATATTCTACCATTTTATTAGGATATGGAATGCAGAAATATAAAAATGGTGGAAACACAATTAGTTTAGTAAATATTTTAGGAGCAATTACCGGTCAAATAGGTGAAAGTGGTGGAGGAATAAATTATGCTAATAGAGTTTTTCCTCAGGTCTTAAATTCTGATCCATATAATAGTTCAAAATATGCTGAAGAAAGATATTATTATGTAAGTCAAATAGCCGATTTTATTAAGGCTTCCTTAGAAAATAGGGATTATCATGATGAAAATAAATTATATTCTATAGATGCAAAAAATAAAAAATATAATATTCCTATAAAGATGGCTATAATTACAAAAAGCAATTTGCTTAATCAATTAGCAGATTTAAATAATTTAAAAGTTTCCTTATCAAAGGTTGAATTTAAAGTTTGTTTTGATATGTTCTTAACTGATACAGCAATGGAATGTGATTTATTTATTCCAACTACAAGTACCTTAGAAAGTGAAGATATAATATATAGTTCTATGATGAACCCCTATATTATTTATAATGAAAAGGTCGTAGAACCAAAAGAAAGATTAATGGACGAATATTACTTTTTCATGGAACTTGCTAAGAAATTAGAAATAAAGGAATACCCAAGAGTAAGTAAAAAGGACTATTTAACAAAAGTTATTGAACCATTTAAAAAATATAATAAAAATATGAGTATTGATTATTTAAAAAATAACTATTTTACCCTGCATAAACCAGTTCCATGGGAAGATAAAAACTTTGAAACAAAGTCTGGAAAATTTGAAATATTATTAAATGAAAATTTATATATAAAGTCGGAGGAAGAATCAGCAGAAGGCGATGAAGAACTTAGATTATTAACTATTCATGGAAAAGATAGCTTATCTAGTCAGCATTATATGGATTATAAAGGGATGGCTGTAGCATATATAAATGAAAAAATGTCTAGAAGATTCCAAGTTAATAATGATGAACTAATATATTTAGAAAATAATAATGGGAAAATACAAGTTAAATTAAAAATAGATAATAGTATTTCTGATAATGTTGTTATGATGTATGCTGGATGGTGGAAGAAACACGGAAACCCTAATTACTTAACAGATTCAGGAATATCAGATATTGGTGGGCAAGTTACCTATAATGAAACAATGGTAAAAATAAAAACTATCTAAAATTAAGAATATATTTTATAATGTAAAAGTCTGTGCTACAATTTTAAAAATGCTAAGCACTTTTTTAATTTATAGTAATTAAAGGGAGGAAATTTAAATGGGGCTAACAAATATAAAAGAATTAGCAAGAGATATGATATTTATTAAAAAAGTAATAAGAATTGGAATACCAATAGCCTTTCAAAACCTTTTAAATACAATCTTAAACCTTGTAGATAATGTAATGATTGGAGCATTAGGAGAAGGTACTATTGCAGCAGTAGGCCTTGCTAATAGGGTTTTCTTTGTTTTTACCTTATTGTTATTTGGTATTGTAAGTGGGGCCACTATTTTAACAGCTCAGTATTATGGAAAAAGAGATATTAAAAATATACGAAGAGTTTTAGGAATTTCCTTAATTCTTGGATTATTAGCCTCCTTAATATTTCTTATTGGAGGATTATTTATTCCTAATACAGTAATGAGGATTTTTACGCCAAATGAAGGAACAATAAAAATTGGTGCTGCTTATTTAAGTATTGTTGCATTAAGCTATCCAATTACTGCAGTTACAAACTGTTATATAGCTGTATTAAGGGCAACCAATCAGGTAAAGGCACCAGTATTTATAACTATTATATCAATTATGGTAAATGTTATTTTCAACTATGCATTTATCTACGGCAAGCTCGGTGCACCAGTTATGGGGGTAAAAGGGGCTGCTCTTGCTACACTAATTGCAAGAATAGTTGAATGCTTATTAATTTTACTAGTCATATATAGAAAAGAATGTGAAGCTAGGGCTAAGATCAAGGAATTATTAGATGTTAATAAGGAATTTATTAAAAAGTTTTTTATAACAGCCTCCCCAGTAATAGCAAATGAATTTATGTGGGGCTTAGGAGTTACAATGTATTCCCTTGTTTATGGAAGAATGGGAGATGATGCAGTTGCTTCCATAACAATAACACAAAATGTTGAACAGATATGCTTTGTTCTATTGCAAGGGTTAAGTGCAGCAACAGTTGTAATTTTAGGTAATGAACTGGGAGCAAATAAACTCAAAAAAGCAGAAAAACATTCTGAACATATTTTTACAATGCAGTTTATTTTAGCAGGAATACTGATAGTTCTTTGTTTAATGATTAGGGAACCTCTTATAAATCTATTTTCAGTAAGTGAGCAGGTTGCTTATAATGTAAGGAATTGTCTAAATGTATTTATAGTATATTTACCTTTTAGGTCCTTTAATTTGGTAAATGTAGTTGGTGTTTTAAGATGTGGAGGGGATACAAAGGCGGCCCTATTCCTAGATATAACTGGAGTATGGTTTGTTGGAATTCCAATGGCTTTCCTTGGAGGAATGGTACTAAAGCTTCCAATATATTATGTTTATGCTATAATAACCTTTGAGGAGTTTTATAAATTTATTCTAGGCCGTAGAAGATATAACAAGAAACTATGGGTTAGAAATATTGTTGGTGCCTAATATATACAGGATAAAATAAGGGGAAAGATATAGAAAATGAAGATAAATAAGAAATTTAGAGAAGTTGTACCAAAACATTTTAATACTCATGAGTCATTAAGATTAGGAATAATCCTTGCAGCTGTAGGAGGTTTTTTAGAGTCTTATACCTTTATTGGAAGAGGAGGGGTATTTGCTAATGCTGAAAGTGGAAATATAGTGTTAGTTGCAATAGGCTTAGTGAAAAAGGATTATAAAATCAGTGCTCTTGCTCTTATTCAGATCATAGCATTTATATTAGGAACCTTGGTAAATGAAAGCATTAGACAAAGAGAAGAGGAAAAAGGAATAGATCCTAATAGGTATAGCAAGATAATATTAATTATTGAAGCACTAATTTTATTTATAGTAGGATTAATACCAGAAACTGCACCAAATAGCTTGGTAACATCAATTATTGCATTTATTTCAGCCATGCAGATGTCAGCCTTTAAAACTCTTGTAGATTCTCCTTACAGCACAACCATTTGTACAGGAAATTTAAGAACTGCTTCAGAATCTTTTCTAAAAGCAATTAGATATAAAGATGAAGTTAATAGGACAAGGACTATAAGGTATTTTATTATTATTATATTTTTTGCAATGGGAGCAGCCCTAGGTGGAATATTAACAAAAGAACTTGGAGTAAAATCAATATTTGCAGCATCAGGACTTCTTTTACTTGCTTTAGTAATATTCTATTATGATAACTTTAAATGCAAATATGAAAGTGATGTGTATTAGTTTTTAAATCAATTTTAATAATTTTGTATTTTAAATTCAGGGGTTGTTAAAACAGCCCTTTTTTACATTATGTTCAAAATATTGGTCTTAGTTTTGTAAGAAAGCATAATTTTAAAGCCCCTTTAAGAATGTTAAAATTAAACTATGGTATAAATATTAAATAAATGGAGGGGTTTATATGGCAGTAAACACTAATAATACATTAAAAAATGATGTAATATATTCAGTTTATGTTAGAAACTACGGTGAGAATGGAATCTTTAAGGAAGTTGAGGAAGATTTAGAAAGAATTAAAGATTTAGGTGTAGATATTATATGGCTAATGCCTATACATCCAATTGGAGTTAAGAATAAAAAGGGGAGTCTCGGATGTCCCTATGCTATAAAGGATTATAGAAAAATTAATCCGGAATACGGTACTTTAGAAGATTTTAAAAGTTTATTAAATGAAATTCATAATAAAGGGATGAAGTGCATAATAGACGTAGTTTATAATCATACATCCCCTGATTCATGGCTTGTAGAAAATCATCCAGAGTTCTTCTATAGAAGAAAGGATGGTTCCTTTGGAAATAGGGTAGGAGATTGGACAGATGTTATTGATTTGAATTATGAAAATAAGGCATTGTGGGATTACCAAATAGAAACATTAAAATATTGGGTTTCAATGGGAGTTGATGGATTTAGGTGTGATGTTGCTTCAATGGTACCAATTGATTTTTGGAAGAAGGCAAGGGAAGAAGTTTCTAAAATTAACAAAGATACTATATGGCTTGCAGAATCAGTTCATTTAAGCTTTGTAAAAGCCCTAAGAAAAGAAGGAGTAAATGCTCATAGTGATTGTGAATTATATGAAGCCTTTGATATTCTTTACGATTATGATGTAAATGAAGAGTTTAATAATTATTTTAACGGTAAAGGAAGATTAAAAGATTATATAAATATGTTAAGCTTACAAGAATCTATATATCCAAATAACTATATAAAATTAAGATTCTTAGAAAATCATGATCAGGAAAGGGCAATGAAAAAGATAAAAGACTTTGAACTTTTAAAGGTTTGGACAAAATTTATGTATTTCCAAAAGGGAACAAGCTTAATTTACAATGGACAAGAGGCCTTAGAAGAAAAAACACCAAGTCTTTTTGATATAGATAAGATAAACTTTAAAAATACTAATGAAGAATTAGTTAATTTATTTAGAAGCTTGTATAGTATGAAAAAGGATAAAATATTTCGAGAAGGCTATTACGATATAAATACAATAGATAATAAAGAAATTGTAGTGGCAGTTTATGAAATGAATAATGAAAAACTTTATGGAATATTCAATTTTGGAAAAACTACTGATGAAATTGATATAGAAATAAAGGATGGAGAATATTTAGATTTAATAGAAAATAAAAAAGTCATAGTTAAAGATAATAAGCTTTCATTAGGCAAAGAAGCTTTAATATTTAAAGTTAATTAATAATAAGATGTAGCTTTAGTAAGACAGACTTACTGAAGCTACATCTTTTTTCATGAGTTAATTCACGGAATAATGTGGGCATATAATATTGACATTACATGCTAAAACCTATATATTGAAAGTTAAAAATGTTACTTCAAAAGTTCAATACAAAGGCAAAAAAGAGGGGGATTAGCATGAATTCAAAGCTAAAAATAATTTTTTCCATGATGGTATTTGGAACCATTGGAATTTTCGTAAAGAACATTTCACTTTCTTCTGGAGAAATTTCTTTATTTAGGGCAATTATTGCAGCTATTGCAATAATAATTTATAAATTAATAATAGGAAAGAAAATAAAATTTTCTGAAGTTAAAAAGGATCTGCCCTTGCTTTTCCTATCAGGAGTAGCAATGGGCTTTAATTGGATTTTACTTTTTGAAGCCTATAAATACACCACAGTTTCAATTGCTACATTAAGCTATTATTTTGCACCTGTAATAGTTATGGTGGTATGTCCAATTATATTTAAAGAAAAGATGACAGTAAAACAAATAATTTGCTTTCTTATGGCAACAATTGGATTAATAATGGTAATTAATATTAGTGGCATAGATAAAGCTAATAATAACGGTATTGGTATAGCCTTTGGGGTAGGCGCAGCGGTGCTTTATGCAACAGTTATAATACTTAATAAGTTTATTAAAAATGTTACAGGAATTGATAGAACCTTAATTCAATTTTTTGTTGCAATTATAGTTTTATTTCCCTACGTATTAGCAACTACAGGAATTAATATAGGAAATTTAGAGACTAAAGGAATAATAAATCTTCTTATACTTGGTATTATACATACAGGAATAACTTACTGTTTATATTTTTCATCCCTTAAGGATTTAAAAGGTCAAGAAGCAGCAATTTTAAGTTATGTTGACCCTCTTGTAGCAATAATTATTTCAGTAGTAATTTTAAGGGAAACAATTACTGCTATGCAGTTAATTGGTGGAATGCTTATTTTAGGCTTTACATTATTAAATGAAATTAGTACAAGTATAAATATAAAAAAGGTCAAAGAATATTAGGTGGTGTGCATAAAGAAAGCATCTATGAAGTAAAGCTTTATAAAAGTTTTGGTTTTGATTTTAACGGTCAGGTATTTGGAAGTGAACATATAATGAGATTAGATTATTAAAAGAAGAGGAATAAGAAATGGAAATAGTATCTATTAAAAATCATCCTGAATATAAAGATATAGCAATTAAATATTTTCAAAGTAACTGGGCAAGTGAAAATAGCATGATGGTATATGATGATTGTATAACTAACTGTATAACTACATCTAATCCATTACCAATGTGGTATTTACTTATGGATAATAAGAAAGTAATCGGATGTGCAGGACTTATCACAAATGATTTTATTAGTAGAATGGATTTATATCCCTGGTTATGTGCTCTATATATCGAAGAAGAATATAGAGGGAAGGCTTATGGTTCTATATTAATAGAGCAGGCAAAAACTGATGCAAAAGAATTTGGATTTTCAAATTTATATCTATGCACAGATCACATAGGATATTATGAGAAATTTGGCTTTGAATACATTGGAGATGGCTATCATCCATGGGGAGAAACCTCTCGTATTTATACTATAAAATTATGATTTTTAATAAAAGTAAGATTAACTTCAACACTTTACTCTTAATATGAATAAAAAGATTATTTTTGGGCAAAAAAATATTAATATAGTAATTTTAAATAATATAAAACTATTATTTTGATTATTATATAAACAAAAGGGAAGGTGTTGAGTATGAAAGTTGTAGCAGTAAAAAAAGATGGTAATGGAACTATAACAGAGTATAAATTAGATAATGGAAATATTATTAATCAAGAGCAAGCTATTCAAATGGCAGAAGCTAAGGAATTAGAGGGTTGTAATGTAGGTACTGCACGTAATGGAAAAAGATACATTAGAAGTAATGCCGATGGTGATGAATCAAACAATTTAGATCAACTGCCAACATTCTAAAAATATATAATATAAGTAATTTTTATAGATGGTGCTGTTCATTGTGCGACAGCACCATTATTTTTTTTATCTAACTAAATACTTTTTCTTCAAAGCCTGCAAAGTTTAAAGTAATATTTAAATTGCCATTTCTGCACCTTAATTCATCAATAAATTTTTTCTGATTTGTATCAAGTTTCATATGAATTATATAGTGAATTTCATACAAAGCACCAAAATCTCTAGTTTTTATAGTTTCTATATTCCAGGAGTCTGTATATTTATTTAATATATCATCGAATATGCCATCATAATTTAAATCCTCTGGTATAGTGATTTTTAGCTTTGAGGTTTTATTTTTAGGTATCGCAAAATTTAATTTATTTAATAGCATTACAAAAGAACAAAGTATAATTGTAAAAATAAAAGCATATCCTATGTAACCCATTCCGCAAGTTAAGCCAACGGCTAATGTAAAGAATATATAAGTAATATCTTTAGGGTCCCCTGGAGCACTTCTAAAACGAATAATTGAGAATGCACCTGCTAAGCTAAAAGCCCTTGCTACATTGTTTCCAACTAAAAGAATTATTATTGCTATTATTACTGGAAGCATTGTTAAGCTTATTGTAAAGCCACTAGCATAGCCTTCTTTTTTGTGAGTTTTCATATATGCAAAACTTATTGCTAAACCTAAGATTAATGATGATCCAATAACTAATAATGCATTTGTTAAAGTAAATGCTTCTCCTGTTGTTGTTGATATAATTGTTTCTAACATACGTATTTCCTCCTGTTAATGTTGTAAAATGTATTGTAAGTATATTTAGCATATTCATTTCCGTATTTAGAAAAATGAGAATTATATATTTTTAAATCTGAAAGAATCTTTGTAAACCATACTGGAATAGCACCTAAGATTTTTACTTCCATAAGATATATATTTGGCCCAAGTAAATCTTCACCATAATTACCCTTCTCTAGGTCTAAATCATCTCTTCTTGTAGTTATTTTAGAGTCAAAGGTTATTCTAAAATCATGATCATCCTTAGCAAAGAAAGCTTTCCTACTATAGCTTATATAAACTTTAGAAGTTATTGTATTTTTACTAAGATGATATTCTATTTCGTTAAGTACCTGGTTGCTTACATAATCCTTGGTTTCAGGGCGCTGACCAGATTCTAAAAATTTATAGGCTTCATTTAAAGTAATTACAACCCTTCTTTTATTGACTATACCGTTTATTTTTTTCTTTAATTCTAAAAATACGGTGTCATTTTTACTTTTTGGAATACTATAGCTTCTAAGCCTTAATTTTTCTTTATAATAAGGCTTGTCAATTGAATGTCTAATTATAGAATTATCATCAGTATCATAATATATATTATAAATACTATAGTTCTTGCCGCCCTTACAGAATTTGTCTAAATTCATATATTGAGATAAAAGTGGTATAAGCAAGTCGTATTGCTTTTTAGTTAAAATAAATTTTTTTTCATACCTTTTAAAGGATTTTATTGCCATATTCTAGCCTCCAATAACTTAAATTATTTTATGGCTTAATTATAGGAGGTGAACCTTAAACAAATCTTAAATATAATAAAAATAAATACAGACAAAACTATATGTTCAAATTATGTTTGATTTTTAAGTAAAAAATGGTAGAAATTAGTTTTATAAATAGCTGATATTTATAATTATATAGACATCAGTTGTTTTTTATTTAATATTAATTTTGAAAGCTTTGGTACAAGCTCTAAGATAAGACTTTATATAAAATTTTAATAAAAAGCCTGATATGTATTTGAAATATATGGTATCAATGTAGGGAGAAGAGAGGATTATGGAATAAATAAATTTGTAACCTTATTATTAATTTGGGTTAACATAAATATACATAAGTGTAAAGAATAGTTGATTTATAAAGAAATAAGTAATATAATAATAAGGGAATATTTAGAAGAGGAGATGAAATTCATGGAAAACAATGTTAAAGAGAAGAAGTTGGGGGCTGGCATAATTACTATGTCAATTATTTTTATATTAATATATGCTTTTCTTATTTTTGTTAGGGGAGCAGCTATAATGAATCTTGATGCGTTTAATAATCTTTTAGTATCACAAGGAGCTCCTAAAACAACTAGTGGACAGTTAATTTTTTTATTAATGATTTCGATTTTTATGCTAGTGTCACTGATACTAATTTTATTTAAAAAAGGAATTGGAGTTTATTTATTTGCTGGTGTACAGGCAGTGTCTATAGTTTATACAATAATAACTACTGGTTTATCAATTCTTACTTTAATAGGTATTTTAATAGATCTTATACCTGTAGCATTATTGTTATATTTCATATATAGGAAAAAAGATATATATTTCAATAAGTAAAAGTTTAATAAACAAATATTTAAAATTAAAAGGTATTAAGAATTAAAAAAATTCTTAATACCTTTTTTTATGTGTGAAAATTCATATAAAATGTGATTATTTACAGTTAAATTTACTAATGAACAGATTGGATTTAAAACGTTGAAACTATTTTATGTATTTAGTAGGATAATATTACAAAGTGCTTTGTAAATAATTTATGAGGAGAGAGAATTATGAGCAAAAAAAGTGGCTTAATGGAGAAAGTTCAACGTTTCGGGGGAGCAATGTTTACACCAGTTTTACTTTTTTCATTTGCTGGTATTAAGGTTTCATTATCAATTGTATTTAAAAATCAAGATATTGTTGGAAACTTGGCTAACCCAGAAGGAATGTGGTATAAGTTCTGGTATGTAATAGAACAAGGGTCATGGACAGTATTTAATCAATTACCGTTATTATTTGTAATAGGGCTTCCTATAGGTCCTGCTAAGAAAAATAATGTAAGAGCAGCATTGGAATCATTAGTAGTATATTTAACTTTTAATTATTTTGTAAATGCAATGTTAACATTATAGGGACCATCCTTTGGAGTTTATTTTGCTCAAGAGGTTGGTGGTGCAAGCGGTCGTAGTATGATAGCAAGTATTAAAACTCTTGATACAGGAACGATAGGAGCAATATTAATTGCTGCCATAGTTGTATATTTGCATGATAGATTCTTTGATACAGAACTGCCTGAATGGCTAGGTGTATTTAAGGGGGCATCACTAGTTGTTATAGTTGGTTTCTTTGTAATGCTGCCAGTAGCACTTCTTGTGTGTTTAATTTGGTCAAAAATCCAGGGTGGAATTGGTAATTTACAAGGCTTCTTAAAAGAATCAGGAGTGTTTGGAGTAGGTATTTATACTTTCTTAGAAAGAATACTAATTCCAACAGAACTTCACCACTTTATATATACGCCATTTATTTTTGGACCAACAGTTGTAGAAAATGGTATTTCCATGTATTTTCCACAACATTTACAGGAATTTGCTACTTCAGCTCAAAGTTTAAAAGCAATGTTTCCAGAGGGAGGTTTTGCATTACATGGATTATCAAAAGTTTTTGGGTGCACAGGAATAGCACTAGCTATATATTCTACAGCAAGAGCTGAAAAGAAGAAAGCTGTAGCGGGATTATTAATTCCAGCAACATTAAACAGCTGTCTTTGCAGGTATAACAGAGCCACTTGAATTTACATTATTATTTATTGCACCTGCATTATTCGTAGTTCACTCTGTTTTAGCAGCTGCACTTTCAGCAACATCCTATGCTTTTGAGTAGTAGGAGATTTTGGATCGGGCATGATAGACTGGGCTGCTAAAAATTGGATTCCATTATTTAAATATCATTTAGGAACTTATATAACACAAATAGTAATAGGATTAATTTTTACAGGAATTTGGTTTATAGTATTTAGATATTTAATTTTAAGATTTAACTTTAAGACGCCAGGTAGAGAAGATGATTCTGAAGAAACAAAACTTTATAGAAAATCTGATTATAAAGCAATGAAGGAAGCGGCAGCTTCAACAAAAGAAGATGCAAGAGACATAAAAGCAAGAAGATTTTTAGAACTCCTTGGTGGCAAGGAAAATATAGTTGAAGTTACCAATTGTGCAACTAGGCTTAGAGTAACAGTTAATGATGAATCATTGGTTGCTCCAAATAACGAGTTTAAAGAGGCGGGAGCTCATGGATTGGTGCAAAAGGGAAAAGCAGTACAAGTTATTGTAGGTTTATCAGTTACTCAAATTAGAGAGATATTTGAATGACAATTAAGATATAATAGCGAATTTTTGAGATAGATTCATTAATTCTTCCTTTATTATAAAAAACTATCTTTCCATTAATTAAATAATAAACTGCTTTAGAAATTATACGAACAATTAAAGTGCTTGTAAGAATCTGCAAGATATAGATAAATTAATAAAAATAAAACTATTAAATAGTAAAAATTATAGAAATAATTGTTGCCTTAGAATTTTGTATAGAAGCAGGAATAAGTTATATAAAATATGAAAATGGCATTTTTAAGCCAGCTCTTTTACCACGATTAACTTTATGAGTCAGGACATTGCAATGTTCTAATTTGCTTATATCTTGGAAAATATGATTAAAGGAATTAGCACTTACATCATTTACAACAATAATTTCCAATATTCCATATTTCAGCAGCCCTTTAACAAAATCTAATAAATTTGGTATCGTATTTAAAGCTAATATTACAACGGTACTATTAATATTATTTGAATTTTAATTAGATAATTATATCACTTACTTCAATAATTATCTTTATTTAGTATTATATCCTTATAAGGAGATTTTTTTAACGTTGTTTACTATTTTATCGGTATTTATACAAAAAACATGATAATATTACATATATTTGAATAAAAGGTAATTATGAGATATAATGATGAAGGCAAATATATAATTTTTGGGAGGATTTATGAATATATTAATAGTTGAGGATAATACACTTCAGAGTAGTTTATTGAGAAAAATGATAGAAATGAATTATATTGATATAAGGGTATATGAAGCTAGATCTAAAAAAGAGGCTATGAGTGTTATTGAAAAAGTAGAAATAGATTTATTCTTTTTAGATATTAATTTAAAAGATAGCTCAGGATTAAGGTTAGGAGAAAATATTAGAAAAATTAAAAAATATGAATTAGTTCCTATAGTTTTTGTAAGTGGAGAAATTTCATATATAGTAGAAGCTTTAAAAAAAGTTAATTGTCATGATTATATAACAAAACCCTATAAGATGGAAAGTATATTAAAAATAATTGATAAGTTTTTCAAGCATAAGAACGAAATTGTTGATGAAAATTACATTTGGTTTAATACTGTTGATGGTATAAAAGTAAAGATATATATAAAAGATATAATATTTATAGAATATTACTTAAGAAGATGTATTATACATACTTTATATGGAGGATACAGAATACAATCCAATGGACTAAATAAAATAATTAGTGAAATAAATTATAAAAATATAATAAGAACTCATAAATCATTTGCAGTAAACCTGGAACATATAAAAGAAATAAGACAATTAAATTCAAAGCTTTGGGAAATAAGTTTTTATAATTATGATAAAACAAGTGAGTTGAGCTATAGTTACAAAAATGAATTTTATGAAAGAATCTAAAGTTATTAAATAAATTATATAAAAGTAAGGATTAGAATTACATTATTAATTCTAAACCTTATTTTTTTTACTATAAGACACTAAAGATTAAATATTAAATTGAAAAATTTCGCTTCAAAAGGAATATAACTTATGAAGTGTTCCGTTAAGTACAAATTTTTTGCATTTAAATCAAGATTTTAACATAAAAGTTTATTTTATATTAGAATATTTGTAGGGAATGGGGGGAAAGTGTTATGAGATATAAATATTTAGTGAAGCAGCATGATATAACAGACTGTGCGGCAGCATGTTTAGCAACAATATGTATGTATTATAAAAAAGAAATTACTATTACAAAGCTTAGGGATACTTTAGGAACAGATATTAAAGGGACAACTTTAGCAGGTTTAGAAGATGGAGCGAAAAAGTTAGGATTTGACACTAAAGCTATTAGAGTTGATAAGGAAGGATTTAAAAGTAAATACACACTTCCAGCTATTGCTCACGTTATTACTAAAGAGGGTTTAAGCCATTTTGTAATTGTACATAAAATTAAAAAGGAAGAAGTAATAATATTAGATCCAGCTAAGGGAAAAGAAAAGGTTAATATAGATGAATTTTTTGAAAGTTTTGATGGAGTACTACTTTTACTAGTACCGAACAATCAATTTAATCCTGGCAAAATAAAGGGACAAGGTATCCTTAATAAGTTTATTCAATTATTGCTTCCTCAAAAATCACTTTTTATATATAGCATAATCGCATCAGTTATATTAACTGTATTGGGAATAGCATCTTCATTTTTTAATAAAATTCTTATGGATGAAATTCTTCCTTATAGCTTAAAAAATCAACTGAATATTTTTGTTATAGGATTTTTAGTTCTAGGAATAACACAAATAGGACTTGGGGCAATAAGGCAGCATATGCTTTTATATTTATCTCAAAAAATAGATATACCTTTATTATTGGGGTATTTTAAGCATGTTTATAAATTACCTATGAAATTTTTTGCAACACGAAAGGTCGGAGATATTTTAACTAGGTTTAGCGATGCCTTTACAATAAAAAATATACTAACATCAGTTTCGCTTTCGCTAATAATGGATATTGTTTTAGCAATTGCATCTGCTTCTATACTTTATGTTATGAATCAAACTCTATTTATAGTTATTTTAGTTTTAACATTAGTGAGTGCTGCATTAATATATATTTTTAAACATCCGTATAAGAAAATTAACATGGAACAAATGGAAGCAGGGGCTAGGTTAAATAGTCATATTATAGAAAGTCTAAAGGGAATTGAAACTATAAAGGTTCATGCAGCAGAAGAAAAAAGCATTGAGAAATTAGAAAATGAGTATATAAGAAATTTAAAAATTGCCTTTAAAGAAGGAGTTTTATCAAACATTCAAGGATCAATATCTGGAGCAGTATCTACTATAGGAAATCTTGTTCTTATGTATATCGGAGCAAGAATGATAATGGATGGAGATATAACTTTAGGAAGCCTTATGGCATTTACAACTTTATCAGGATATTTTATGGACCCAATTGGAAGACTTATAAGCCTTCAATTAAGCATTCAAGAAGCTAGTATTTCCTTAAAAAGAATTTCTGAAATATATGAAGTTGAAAAAGAGCAAGATGAAGATGATTTTGAAAAAGTAAAAATAGAAAAAATTGATGGCGATATAGAACTAAATAATATTACTTTTAGATATGGAAGCAGGTCACCTGTTTTAAAAGATGTAAGCATAAAAATACCGAAAGGTAAAAAGGTTGCTTTAGTTGGTGAATCAGGAAGTGGAAAAACTACAATATCTAAATTAATATTAAAGTACTATACACCTGAAGAGGGAAAAATAAATGTAAATGGATATAATATTGAAGAATTAGACTTATATAACTTAAGACAGAATATATCTTATGTTCCTCAAAATGTAGAGCTATTTTCAGGAAGTATTAAGGATAATATAACTTTAGGAAGACCAAATGCAAGTTACGAGGAAATAAAAGCAGCTTGCGAAAATGCAGGGTGTAGCGAATTTATTGAAAGACTACCTGGTAAATATGGAACATTCCTAGAAGAATCTGGTGGTGGACTTTCAGGAGGGGAAAAACAAAGGCTTGCATTAGCAAGAGCATTAATTAAAAAACCTAAATTTATGATATTAGATGAAGCTACTAGTAATTTAGATTTTATAAGTGAAGCAAAAATATTTAACACCTTATTTAAGAAAGGGAGAAATATAACAATGCTTATTATAGCTCACAGACTTTCTACTATAAGAGATTGTGACATTATTTATGTTATGGATAAGGGAAAAGTAGTTGAAGTCGGAGATCATGAAAGTTTGTTAAGGAAAAATGGATACTATTATAAATTATATATAAGTCAAGTAGGTTCTTTCGAAGAAAAAGAAATAGTATTTAAAGAAAATTTAAATATAAGTACAGAAGATATTTCTTCTAAAGAAACTAAATTGAATGAGGATGTTATTGAGGAGGGCGAAGTTTATGAGTACAATTGAAAAAATAATAGTGAGAGAAAATAAAACTTACAGTTTGCTTATCAAAAACTTGGAGTATACGCTTTTGAAAATGATATAAAGTTAAAGGGAGATTCATATACGGTTTTTGTTAAACAAGAAGAAGAAAATATAGTAGCAGATGTATTTATAGAACAAGTGAAAGGTGGAGAATTACTTGAAAGTATATAACTTAAATGAAATTACTGATAGTAAAATACTCTATGATAAAAAACCACCTGCTTTTATGAATTATATTATTTTGATAGTTTTAGCTTTAATAGCTGCAGCTTTAATTTTGGCAAATAAATCTGTAAAAACATATATGGTAAAAGGACAAGGCTTAGTTGTTTCAGAAAATAAGTCCCATATAATGACTAAAACATCAGGAGAAATAAAGGAAGTATTTATTGAAGAAGGAAGAGAAGTAAAAGAAGGAGACATATTATTTACAACAACTAGTTTAGAAACAGACCTTCAATTAGAGCAAGTAAATGCCCAAATAGATACTTATAGTAAAAGGATTGAATTATTAAGACTAGCAGAAGAAAATGCAACTAATGGTACTAATTATTTTGATAGATATAATGAGACAGAAAGTGAATTTTATAATAGATTATCGCAGGCTTATATAGCTAGAAAAGAATTTGATGTAGATGAAAAATCATTAGAGGATCAAGGATATGAACAAAAGCAAATTGATGAGTATGTGAAAACACAAAAAAATAAAGCTAATGAACAGTATTTTAAAACTATTTCAGAGTTTTCTAATGAAAAGAATCAATATGAAATGGAGCTATCAAAGCTAATAGCTCAAAAGGAAGCTTTAGAAAAGAGTAAAGAGCAATATCAAGTAGTAGCTCAGAAAAATGGAACAGTACATTTAAATACACCACTAACAACTGGAATGGTAATTCAAGGTGGAAGCTTAATTGGAACAATAACTAGTAAGGAAGAAGAGTTAATTATAGAAACTATGCTGCCTTCTAGTGAAAGACCTAGAATCCATATTGGAGATGAAGTTTCATTAGCAATTGGGGGGCTTAACCAAGCAGAATATGGGACAGTGCCTGGAAAGGTTCTTAGCATTGATGAGGATGCCACAATTGATAATGAAAATGGAAGTGTATATTTTAAAGTAAGGGTAAAACCTGAAAAAATATACTTAGAAGATTCTAAAGGTGAAAAAGTTAATTTAAGCTTGGGAATGATAACAGAAACAAGAGTTAAATATGAAAAAATAACTTATATGAAATACCTATTAGAACTTATTGGAGTTAAATTCAGTTAATTACTTTGTATTAAAAGAAAATTAGAATATAAATTTTAGCAGACATAGCGCGCAAATTAATTAAGTGTATGTTAAAAATTTACATGTATCTAATGTTCTTTTAAAAAATATATATAAATAATGGAGGAGAATTATGAGTGCTTTTGTATTAAACAGAGGATATGAATTACAATTACCAAACAGTTACGTTGATATTGACAACGATGAAATGGAGTATGTTGATGGAGGTGCATACGCTACATCACATTGGTGGGGATATGCAATAAACTTGAACGAAAGTGAATGTGAGGATTTAATTTATTATTTAAGGACTGGTAAAAATGTTTTTTATGCTTTAGGTCTTATGAGCGTTAAATTACCACCATTTGCATTAGCACTTGGCCTTGTTGGAGTATATACTCAACAAATGATTGATAGTTTAACATATGGAAAGAATAATGGTGGCGGTGCTACATTGAATCTAATTAAGCAAGGAAGTAGTGGGTATTTTCCAACTGTAAATCCATGGTAAAATTATGTTCGTATAAACTTTGAAAATATATATGAGGGATTTGAAATAGATGGGAAAAAAGTATTTTATAGTAGTTATGGTTTGTTTTGTACTTATGGGCATATGGGATGTAATTGAGCCAATAATAAGAAATAGTCAAGTTTTAAGTATTTCGGAATATGGTGTTTATTTATTAAAAAGCCTTTTTAATGTTTCCATAGGGGCAATACTGGTTATATCATTTATATATCTTTATAAGAAATATGAAAAATGATTAGTTTAATATACTAAAATAAAAATATAAGGAAAGAGCTAGTATCCATATTACTAATTCTTTCTTTCACGTACGCTAGCATAGGTAATATGTAGCGGATGTATGAGATGAAGAGTGTTGGTCTTGCATGAGGAGTTTTAGTAACCGCAACTTTTGCAGCTACAAATTTAGCAGTAGCTTGTTCAGCAGCAACTTTATATCTAACAGATAAGGGGGCTCAAGTAAACTCAACAAGTATATTTGGATTTATTCAATATTGGTCAACTAAGAAACTTTAAAAAGAGCAAGCAATAACTTCCAGTTATTGCTACAACCTCTGGGGTCATAACAGAAACTGGAGGTTTCTGTTTGCTAATGGCTCAAAAAAGTGGAACAGTACATTTAATCACATTATTAACAACTGGAATGGTAATTCAGGGAGGAAGCTTAATTGGAACAATAACTAGCAAGGAAGAAGAATTAATTATAGAAACAATGTTACCTTCTAGTGATAGGCCAAGGATTCATGTTGGAGATGAAGTTTCATTAGCGGTTGGTGGCCTTAACCAAGCGGAATATGGAACAATACCTGGTAGTGTCCTTAGTATTGATGAAGATGCCACCATTGATAATGAAAATGGAAATGTATATTTCAAAGTAAGGATTAAGCCTGAAAAAACTTATTTAGAAGATTCTAAAGGAGAAAAAGTTAATTTAAGCTTAGGTATGGTGACAGAAACAAGAGTAAAATATGAAAAGATTACTTATATGAAATATCTTTTAGAACTTATAGGAGTTAAATTTAGTTAATTAATTTGCATTAAAAGAAAATTGGAAAGATAAATTTTAGCAGACATAGCGCGCGAATTAATTAAGTGTGTGTTAAATATTTACAAATATCTAATATTCTTTTAAAATATATATAAATAATGGAGGAGAATTATGAGTGCTTTTGTATTAAGCAGAGAATATGAATTAAAATTACCTAATAGCTATTTTAAATGTTGACAGAGATGAAATGGAGTATGTTGATGGGGGAAGTGTTTCATTACCCGTAAAATCATCATATTTGAATAGACAGAATTGCATTGTTACAGCAGCCGGTTTAATAAATGGTGGAAAAGTATCTGGAATGACACTACATCAAATAGCAGCTGAAATATATGCACATGCCATGGCTTATTATTGTTCACCGGTGCTTATTGGAATCGGAATATCTAGAGCGGAAGTAAATAACTTAATAATAAGAGCTAACCCGATAGATATTGCAGATGGTGGAGATACTTCCGTACGTAGAGCACTATACAATACAATATGGTTTTCGGCTGATTTATTCTAATAGCACAAATCATATCCCTCTTTAAGGAGGAAGTAAAATATATTTAAAGGGCTATTTGAAGATTTCCTTTAGAAAGGGATAAAGTTGGAGATGAAAATCATCAAGATTATACTCAATATTACTATAAAGAGAAAATAGAATTAGTAGTTATGCTGATGCTAAATAATTTAAATTAGGACATATTAAAATGTACCCTATAGAATAGACAATTAAAAAAAGTCTATTCTGTGGGGTATTTTTATGTATAATAAAATAAATATAATTTAGAGAAGATTACGATGAGCAAAAAGTTATTTACAAATAAAGAAATATCAATATTAACACAAGATAAATACGTTGAAAAAGTTAGTAGCAAAGGAATTACATATACAGATGAATCTAAAAGAAAATTTATAGCCGAAAATCAAAATGGAAAAGCCCCAAGAAAAATATTTGAAGAACATGGATTTAACATAGATATTTTAGGCATGAAACGTGTTCAATCATCAGGTAAAAGATGGCGCTCCGCATTTCGTAGAAATGGGGTATCTCAATTACAGGATACCAGAAAGTTTAATAGTGGAAGGCCGGACAAAAAAGAATTATCAATTGAAGAAAAATACAAAAAGCTTGAAGCAAAAATAAAACTTTTAGAGGCTAAAAATGAATTGCTAAAAAAGTTAGAAATGATGGAAAGGAGTGTGAGAAGAAAAAGATAGAATTGCTAGCTTGCGAAAAGTTTGTTGTGATTAGATCAGTTATAGAAAAATATAGACTTAAAAATAGAGTTGGTTATTTTTGTGAGTTATCGGGTATTTCACGGTCCGGATATTATAATTATTTTTCATCTAAATCAATTTCTAAGCGAGATAGTCAAGAATCTAAGGATTCAGAAAGTTATAAAAATATATTAGCTGCTTTCGAATTTAAAAGCCGTAAAAAAGGTGCTAGGCAAATAAAAATGACTTTATCAGATCATTTTAGTATTAACTATAATTTAAACCGTATTAGAAGAATTATGATAAAATACAATATTATTTGTTCTCATAGAAAAGCAAATCCATATAGAAAAATGATGAAAGCTATAAAAGAACATGCTGTTTTACCAAACTTGTTAAATAGAGATTTCAAACAGAATACCCCAAGAAAAGTATTACTAACCGATATAACATATCTATTTTTTAAGAACGGCCAAAAGGCTTACTTGTCGACCATTTTAGATGCCGCTACAAATGAAGTTTTAGCTTATAATGTTTCTAAAAGCTTAAAAATAGATATCGTAATTGATATCATTGATAATCTTTTGAGCACAAAACACAGATTACATAAAGATGTATTTATTCATTCAGATCAAGGGGCACATTATACAAGCGCTATATTTCAAAATAGAGTAAAAAAACATAATATAGGACAATCTATGTCTAGGCGCGGTAACTGCTGGGACAACGCCCCGCAGGAATCGTTTTTTGGTCATTTAAAGGATGGCGCGTATATCAAGGAATATGAAGCATTTGAAGAACTAGCTACTGAAATAGATGATTATATTGATTATTATAATAACTATAGATCTCAGTGGAATTAAAAAAAGATGACTCCTGTTCGATAGAGAAATCATCTATTGAAAACTGTTGTACAGTATTTTTAAAACCGTCCTTGACGAAGTATAAATTCTATAAAATTTTTTGTTTTTTGAATGAGGAGAGCTTAATAAAGAGACTTCAATTTTTTGATGAGCGTAGGGAAAATGCATCAAAGATTAATCAGATTAAAATTAAGAGAAATTCAGTATTATTCTAGTTATGCTTTAGAGGTAAAAAAAGAACATTAAATTAGGATAAACCTAAAATAAAGTTCTTATGATATTTCTCCTAACATATATTACTTCTAATAAGTAGAGGTAATATATACTGAGGATAAAATTTAAGGTGTTATTATATCAAAACTAGAGAAAAGCAAATATCAATTTTAATGTTAGTATCACTTGTTATTTCAAAAGGAAATTTAGAACAAACAAAATTATTTAGCCATTCCTTAGAAACTTTCTTAAGAAGATTAAAGTGAATCTATGTGCTATGAAATTTAAATCTAATTCTATTTTGTATAATTATCAAAGTAACCTTGAATATATACAATAGGTGTTCCTTTATCTCCACTTCCAGAAGTTAAATCTGCTAAGGAACCTATTAAGTCTGTAAGTCTTCTTGGAGTAGTTCCTTGAGAAGCCATACTTCCAACTAAATCTTCGTCTTTATTTTTTATATATTCTGATATAGCATTTTTTAATTCTTCACCCTTAAGGTCAGCAAAATCATTATCTGCTAAGTATTTTAGTTTTATTTCATTTGGTGTACCTTCCAGGCCCTTAGTATAAGCAGGAGATACAACTGGGTCAGCTAGTTCCCATATCTTACCTACAGGATCTTTGAATGCACCATCTCCATTAACCATAACTTCTACTTCTTTTCCAGTCTTTTCTCTAAGAACAGCTTGAATTTTATCTACAACAGGCTGACAGTTTCTTGGGAATAATTTAATAGTATCTTCAGTAGATTTATTTGATCCTAATAGACCATAATTTTCATTAAATCCACTTCCATCAATTGATTCATTTAATATATCATCAAGACTAAATACTTTAACTGCTCCATTAGCCTTTAATATTCTCTTTGTTCTGAATCTTGTATGTATATCACAAGCAAGTACGCTTTTTGTATATTCTAAAATTGTTTTAGGGTTGTTTGAGAATATAACTTCACATTCTATGCCACATTCTTCTACTAATGATTTATAATATTCTACATAATCAACACCAGTAAATTGATGCTTATTATATCCAAATAATTCACGGAACTTTTCTTCAGTTAAAACATCGCTCCAAGGATTTACTCCCTTTTCATCAAGAAGATCTATATCAACTAGGTGGTTACCAACTTCGTCAGAAGGGTAGCTAAGCATTAATACTATTTTTTTAGCAGCTCCCTTTGCAATACCACGAAGATTAATAGCAAATCTATTACGGCTTAAGATTGGAAAAATAACGCCAATAGTATCTTCGCCAAATTTTGCTTTTATATCTGTTGCAATATTGTCAACTGTAGCATAATTTCCTTGTGCACGGGCAACAATAGATTCAGTTAAAGTTACTATATCCTTATCATTAATTGTAAAGCCTTCAACTTCAGATGCTTTAAGTACACTTTCAACAACTATATCTTCAATAATATCTCCTTGTTTTACTATAGGGCAACGAAGTCCTCTAACAACTGTTCCAACAACTCTTTCCAAAACAATCTCTCCTCACAATGTTAATTTGTTTTTATATTTTCTAATTTACTATTATAATATACACTATAGTTATGATATAAGTAAAATAAATAAATCATATAAAAGGTATAAGGAGAAGTTATATGATAAATAAACTAGATTTATATAGAGTTTTTTGGCAGGTGGCTAAAAATAAAAGTTTTTCAAAGGCTGCAAAGGAATTATATATGACTCAGCCAGCAATAAGCCAATCTATAATGCAATTAGAGGCTGAGTTAGATACAAGGCTATTTAATAGAACAACAAAGGGAGTTTCTTTAACTGTTGAAGGCAGTGCCTTATATGACTATGTAAATTCTGCTATTAAATTAATAGATTCAGGAGAAGAAAAGCTTTTAGAGTTCAAGAATTTATCTGTTGGAGAATTAAAAATTGGAGTAGGAGATACTATTTCTAGATATTTTCTACTTCCTTATTTAGAAAAATTCCATATTAAATATCCTAATATTAAATTTAAAATAATAAATGGCACTACCTTAGAATTATGTTCTATATTGAAAGCTGGGGAAATAGATATAGCAATATGCAATTTTCCTTTGGAAGATTCAAATTTAGATCAAAAGCCCTTATTTGAAATTCATGATATTTTTGTATGTGGGGAAAAATATAAGGAAAAAATAAAAGATAAATTAACTTTTGAAGAAATAGCTAAGCATCCTTTAATATTACTTGAAAGAAAATCTAATTCAAGAAAATATGTTGAAAATTTTATGTTAAGTAAGGGAGTAAGTATATCTCCAGAATTTGAACTAGGATCCCATGATTTACTTTTAGAGTTTGCTAAAATAAACTTAGGAATAGCTTCTGTAACAAAGGAATTTTCAAAAGAATATTTAGATAATGGAAGTTTATTTGAGGTAGAAACCACAGAAAATATTCCTTCAAGAAGTATTGGAATATGCTCCTTAAAAAGGGTTCCATTATCTTTAGCTGCAAATAAGTTTTTAGAATTAATATTACAGGTAAAAAACTAAATTATTAAAATGGAGTGATTAATATGGAATATATAAAAATAAGAAAAATTAAAGATAGAGAACTAAAAAAACTAAGGAAAAAGGAAGAAAGAATATTAGCTAAAAAAGAGGGGCTTTTAAAATCAAAAATAAATCCAGTTGCTGACAAAATAGAAGAAGTAATACCTGATAAATTAAGAAATACACTAGAAAGTGCTTTTTATAATGGCTTTAAAATTGTATTGAAAAAGGGAAGTAAATATATAGAAAAGTTATACGATAAAGAAAAAATAAAAGCAGAACATGATGTTAATAATTTTTCAGTATTTAGAAAATTAAATAGAAAAAGTATTAGGAGTTTAGATAGTGTAAGTAGAAAAAGCAAGCTTATTAATGCAACTATTTCTACAGCAGAAGGAGCAGGCCTTGGACTATTGGGAATTGGAATACCAGACATTCCAATCTTCATAGGGATGATATTAAAAACCGTTTATGAAATTGCCCTAAGCTATGGATTTGATTATGAAAAGGAAGAAGAGCAAATTTTAATTTTATATTTAATATGTACTGCCCTTACAAATGAAGAAAGACAGGTGAAGTTTAATAATAAGCTTGATTATTTAGCTGAAAAAATAGATCTAAATATGCAAGCAGAAGAAAGTCTTGAAGAAACTATTAAGCTAACCTCAGAGGTTTTATCTGATTCCCTCCTTATAGCAAAGTTTATTCAAGGATTGCCTATAGTGGGAGTGCTGGGAGCAGCTACTAATTATAGCGTAATTAATAAAGTAAGTAATTTTGCTAGAATAAAATATAAAAAAAGATATTTAAAAAATAATTTATAATTTTAATAGAAAAGTTATTAAAATTATGCTTTTTAAATATCTTAATTTCATTATTTAAAATAAATGAGCAAATAGTTTATTTTCTTTCTCATAAACAGAAACATAAAAATAATTCCATGGAACTTCTGTAGCCCCTATTCTTGATATAGCTACCCTAACTTTGAAGGCATGACCTAAATTTGTATTTGAATCTGCTCCCTCATAGGTAACTTTATCTAATTTTAAATACATCTCTTCTCCAGGGGCAAGTTCCATTTGATTTCTAAGGGAACTAAGGTCTTTTTTTAATTTATTCATATCAGTATTATTTATGGAAGTAATTAAATCTTCAGAATTTTTATCGTAAGATAGTAGATACTCATAAACAGATTCATCTTCATTTACATATTTATAGAGCAAGTCTTTTATAAAATCAATTTCTTTATATTCTCCATATACATGGGAAATGCCCTTTTGATCATCATAAATATCTGAATTAATTTCAATTTCATTAATATCCTTTGCAGAAGTATATTCTTTTTCAAAAGCATAAAATGTAGTAGGAATCTCCTCTTCAATAGCAATTTCTTTTTCTTCTGCTTCAATATTTTCATTATATGAATTTTCCTTTTCCAAAGAAGGCGTACAAGCGCTCAAAGAAAATATAATAAATGCAGAAAATAATGTTAAAATAATCTTATTTTTTTTCATAGGTACCTCCTAAAATATAATTAGCATAATAATAATTTTAAAGTAAAAAATATATAAAGTAAATATAGGTAAAAGGACTAAAATTTT